>Ga0247772_1000001_pt1 | contig 308326 bp, 255 predicted proteins | sample UWRJL151409C6_FD_179945 | JGI IMG/M metagenome (GOLD analysis project Ga0247772, IMG submission 179945) | Plant litter microbial communities from Arlington Agricultural Research Station in Wisconsin, United States - UWRJ-L151-409C-6 | ecosystem: Environmental > Terrestrial > Plant litter >...
CTCATCGACCAAGATGCCCAGGTACGGGCGATCGTTGCTTGCTCGACCGCGTCGACGCTGCCGTTACGGATGCGCTCTTCGAGCCAATCCGCCAGCGCTCGCGCGGCGCGCATCCATTCCGGCGAAAGGGGCGGCAGGGACTCGCGCGCGCGACGCGTGTTCTTGCGCCGGCTATCCGGAGTGTCGTTGAACTCGTCTTGCTGATCGAGCGCGGCGAGCTCCAGCTCGCCGGGCGAGGAAGCGCTCAGAGATTGCTGCGGATCCGCGGGAAAATGCCCGGGTTGCCCTTCATCGAAGAGCGGCCAAGTGCCCGCGAGGTCCGGATTTTTGTTACTTGGCCCGCTCATTGTTCAGCGCACGATGGCGAGCAGGCTCTGCAGGCGCAGCGCCAAGCTCATGTCGCCTTCCACGCGGAGTTGATTGCCGAAGAACAGCTGTTCGCCGCTGACCTTGCCTTCGAACAGCGCTACGCCGTTCTCGGCCGACATGGCCAGCGTGCAATCGGAGGGACCATCCCCGGGGGTGAGCGTTGCATCTCCCTTGAGGTTCATGATCCAAGTTCCACCGCCTTCGCCCTCGAGGACGAACTTGTAGATCGCGCCGATCTGGGAGGCGGCCTCTTTGTTGGCGGTCAAGCGCTCGCCGACCACGGCCATGATTTCTTGGGCGGTGCTCATGGCTTTGCCGAAGCGGTGGGCGCGACTGCCGCGGACGTAGCCGGCAACGGTTTGGCGGCGGGCAAGCCCGGCGGGCGCGGCTGCGTGGGCGGCGTCGTGGGCACTGCGGTGGCCGCAGGCGGCGCGCTCGCGGTCGCGGTGACCAGCGGTGGGTTCGTCGCCGCGGCGGGCGCGGTTGCGCTAGCCACCGTTGCTGGCGGCGCGCTGTCTGCGGGCTTCTCGGTGGTGATGTAACAAGCCGGAACGAGGACCGCTAAGCTCACGGCAATTGTTAGCGCTTTATGCTCGAATTTCATGAAGTACCGCCTCCAAGTGGAACCGTCACGCTAGCATTCTTCGGCGCCCGGGGTAGCCCCATCGCGGTCGCTCGGTCTACCGCTCTCGCGCTAGCGCGTGTGCCCGTCGGTCTATCTGGATCCGGGCGGCTTGGTGGAGCCGCTTCTCGAGGCGTGCTCGCCGAACTTGACGGCCAACAGCGTAGCGGCTTCCCGGCCAAGGTCCGTGCGCGGAGTGTAGGCGTCTGGCGCATTGGAAAGCGAGCGCGCTTTGAGCTCTCTGCCCTCCATGCCGATCAACACTTCCAAGTCGGCGATCAGTTCGTCCATCGTTGTGTAACGGCGTTCGCGGTCTTTTTGCGTTGCCATTTGCACCACGCGATCGACTCGCGCGTCCAGGCTTTCGTTCAGCCAAGACGGCGGTGGCACCGTGGAGAACAGCTGGTGGCGGAGGAGATCGGCCTGCCCCACCGATTCGAAGGGCAGGTGCCCGGAGAACACCCGGAACATCACCACGCCGAGGCTGTAGATGTCGCTGCGCGCGTCCACGGGTTCGACCAAGATCTGCTCGGGCGACATGTATTCGGCAGTGCCCATCACGTTGTGCCCGTCGCCGCCCTCGTCTTCTACATCGCCCAGTTTGGCCAGGCCAAAGTCGATCACCTTGAGGCCGTACGGCTCACCCGGTGGACCGAGCAGCAAGAAATTATCGGGCTTCACATCGCGATGCACGATGCCGGCGCGGTGTGCTGCGGCGAGCCCGGCGGCCGCCTGGCGCAGCAAGATCAACGCCGTATCGAGCGGGATCGCTTCCCGCCTCACGTACTCGCCCAGGGATTCTCCGAGCAAGGCCTCCATGGCCAAGAAGGGCACACCTTCTTCGGTCTCGCCGGTGTCGATCACCGTCGCGACGTTGGGATGTGAGATGGCCTTCATGGCCTGGCCTTCGCGCAGCAGGCGAATGCGAAACTCGGGCGAGAGCGCGGTCTCGGGAGCCAGGATTTTCAGCGCAACGGGCGTGCCCGTCGTCAGGTCCTCGGCCAGATAGATGCGCGCGTGCGCGCCGCGCTCCAAGAAGCCACGCACCTGATAGCGGCCGGCGAGCACCGCCCCGCTTCTCCTCGATTCTTTCGCGGCATACGAGGAGAAGGGGGCTGACTCGATCTCTTCCAACAAGTGCGGGTCGAGCTTCGAGTCAGGGGGCAATTTCATACAGATTCGCGTCGCAGAACAGAAATCGGTCTCGCGCTCATCCCTTGGTCGGCGCCGCTGTGCGCTTGTCCATGGTCACGAACGCACGCTCATCGTAGCCGGTGTAGATCTGGCGCGGGCGAGCGATCTTCTGGTCCTTGTCGAGCAACAACTCTTCCCACTGCGCGAGCCAACCCGAGGTGCGTGGGATGGCGAACAGCACCGGGAACATGTCGACCGGGATCTTCAGCGCCTCGTAGATGAGGCCCGAGTAGAAGTCGACGTTAGGGTACAGCTTGCGCGACACGAAGTAGTCGTCCGTGAGCGCGATGCGCTCGAGCTCGAGCGCGACGTCGAGCAGCGGGCTCTTCTTGCCCACCAGATCGAACACCTGATCGGCGAGGCGCTTGATCACCTTCGCGCGTGGATCATAGTTCTTGTACACGCGGTGGCCGAAGCCCATCAAGCGCGCGCCGGAGCCGCCCTTTGCTTCTTTGACGAAGGCGGGGACGTTGGCGAGCGAGCCGATCTCGCGCAGCATGCGCAAGACCGCTTCGTTCGCGCCGCCGTGCAGCGGACCGTACAGCGCCGCGGCGGCACCGGCCACGGCCACGTACGGGTCGGCACGCGAGCTGCCAATCGAACGCATCACGTTCGTCGAGCAGTTCTGCTCGTGATCGGCGTGCAAGATGAACAGCACGTCGAGCGCCTTGACGATCTCGGGGTGCACCTCGAACTTCGGCTCTGCGATGCGCTTCAACATCTGCAAGAAGTTCTCGCTGTAGCTGACCTCGTTGCTCGGATACACGAAGGGCATGCCCGCGTGATGTCGGTAGCTCCACGCAGCCAGCGTGGGCATCTTGGCGATCAATCGCACCATTTGCTGGCGGCGAATGTCGTGATTCAAGACGTCCTTCGCTTCGGGATAGAACGTGCTGAGCGCGCTCACCGTTGCGCAAAGCATGCCCATCGGGTGCGCGTCGTAGCGGAAGCCGTCGATGAACGTGCGCACGTTCTCGTGCACGAAGGTGTGGTGCGTGACGTCTTGCGTGAACTTGTCGAGCTCGGTCTGCGTGGGCAGCTCGCCGTTGATCAACAAGTAGGCGACCTCGAGGTAGGTCGACTTCTCGGCGAGCTGATCCACGGGGTAGCCGCGGTAGCGCAGAATGCCCGCGTCGCCGTCGATGTACGTGATCGCCGATCGGCAAGAAGCCGTGTTCATGAAGGCGGGGTCGTAAGTCATCAATCCGAAGTCACCCTCGACGACGTGGATCTGCTTCAGATCGATCGCCTTGATGGTGTCCTCGGTGATTGGCACCTCGTAGGTCTTGCCGGTGCGGTTGTCGGTAATCGTTAGTGTTTCCTTAGCCATTGATCGCTTCGCTTCTCGCTTAGGAATGAGGGGGGACCTAACCCGTCCGGTGGGGTCCGGGGCTGCACAGTACGCCGATTTTTGGGCCCAACCGTCAGCTTTTGGGCATGTGTCAGCTTATGCTTTCGAGGCCACGTTTCAGTTTCCGAAAGAAGGCCGTCTCGTTAGCGGTCTTGGCCTGCGCTACGGGCTGCAACGGCCCCAGCCCGTTCGCTTCCAACGACCCGGCGGCCTCTCGGCTCAAACCGGAAAATGGTGGGGTTATCGCAGATCCCAACGATTTTTCGCGGATTCCGGTGCCTCCGGCGGACGGGCCGCAGCTGGTGCCAATCGCCATGACGGTCGCGGTGATGCGGAAACCCGACCCCAAGGCCGAAACCTTGGGCTACCTGCGCGTGGGGGCGCGCGTGGCTCGATCCGAGAAACCAATCGGCAATGAGGGCTGCCCGGACGGCTGGTACGCGATTCGTCCGGCCGGATTCGTCTGCGCCGGGGCGAATGCCACGCTCAAGCTCGATCATCCGTTGGCCCGCGCCATCCAGGTCGAGCCGGATCGCTCCAAGCCGATGCCGTACAAGTACGCGTTCTTGCGCTCGATCGCGCCGAACTACATGCGCGTGCCGAGCAAGGCCGAGCAGTTCGAGTACGAGATGCGACTCGAGCGGCACTTACGTAACTGGACCAAGCTGCACCACAAATGGGACGCGCTCGACGTGGGCGCGAATGACGTCCCGCTCGATGAAAATGGCATCGCGCTCGGCGGCATCCCCGAGCACGCGAAGCCGATGGACCAGAACCTGCGCTTCGGCGGCAATGGCGACGACAAGGTCCCGTGGTGGCTGCAAGGGGAACGTCGAATCCCGAATATCTCGAGCTTCAAGGCGCCGAGTTTTGCGGTGATTGCCGATCGCCTGAAGCGTCACGCAGGCGTATCGCTGATCGGTACCTTCGTGGCTGGCCCCGAAGCGCAGGAGCGACGCTTTGCGATCGCCACCGACGCGCGCCTGATCCCCGCCGACAAACTCAAAGCGGAATCCGGCTCGCCGTTTCACGGCGTGGACATCAAATCGGTCGGTTTGCCCGTGGCTTTCGCGCAGAAAGACGGCACGAATTTCTACGACCTCGGTGCCGGTGCGCCGGTCCGCGGAGAGGCGCTCGGTGGGCGCGAGTTCGTTGCGTTGTCTGGCAACATCAAGGAGTACGGCGGTGAGCGCTTCGTGCAAGCCCGCTCCGGAAAATGGTTGAAGAGCGCGGAATTGCGCACCGCGGCCAAAGCTAGCCGTCTGCCAGGTTGGGCGAACAAGAAAGCCAAGTGGATCGAGATCTCGATCGTCAATCAGACGCTCGTACTCTGGGAGGGCGATGTGCCGGTGTACGCGACGTTGGTCTCGACGGGACGCGACGGCATGGGCGATCCGCAGAAGACGCTCAGCACCCCCACCGGTACGTTTCGCGTCTATCAAAAGCACATCACGACCACGATGGACTCGAGCGTCGCCGATCACGAGTTCGAACTGCGCGATGTGCCGTGGGTGATGTACTTCAAGAGCGGCTACGCGCTGCACGCTTCTTATTGGCACGACGACTTCGGCCATGTGCGCTCGCATGGCTGCATCAACATGTCGCCAATCGACGCCCGCCGCACGTTCATGTGGTCCGCACCCGACGTGCCCGAACACTGGCATGCCGCGTACGTCGGCGATGGCCAGGAGCAGGGAACGATCGTCTACATTCACGCGTAAACGGCTCGAACGAAGACCAGAAATCGGCACCCGCGGCCGAGCGACGCCCCGCACCTGTGCAAACGGGCCGCCGAGGGGCAGCCCCAATCTCGAGAGCAGGGAAGGGGCGATCGCGATCCAGCAGCGCACCTCGCAGCGCGCTCAGTGCCCGTCGCGTCGAATTTTCACCCGCGGATCCGCGGACCGGGCGGTGAGTCCACTCCGCGAGACCCTTGCTACTGAACCGAGAAACTCTTGCTGACGGTGACGGGATCGCCCGCGAAAGGCGGTACCTTGGCGGAGCGGAAGAGGCGCGCGACGCAGCCTCCGACTTCTGTTCCGGCGAGTTCACCGGCGACGCTGGTCGCGGTGGCGCGACCGCTCGGGGCAAACGTGACCGATACTTTGCCCGAGCCCGTTGGGCCGTCTGCGGTCTTGCAACCAGCCGCGCTGGCCGCCGCTGCGCTGAGCGCGGCGACGGCGGCGTTCTTGTCGAACGCCGCACCTTCTGGCGTGGCGGGGGCTTCGGCGGGTTTTGCCGCCGCCGCGGGTTCGGCTGGTTTGCTCGCCGCGGCGGGTGTTGCCGCGGCGGCAGCCGCCGGAGCAGCGGGGGTCGGCGTGGCGATGCCTGCGGTCGCAGGTTTGGCGCTGGCGCTGGCGCTCGCGACTGCGGCCTCAACACTGCCCGTGGGGGCAGCACTGCTCGCGCCGCTCGCGCTCGCGGCGGGCGCGTTGCTCCCTGCGGGCGCGGCACTTGCCAGAGCGGCATTGCTCGCGGCGGGTGCTTCGGCTGCGCTCGGTTCGGGAGCAGTCTGGGCCTGCGTTGCCGCACTGGGTGTGATCGGCGCGTCCGGCGACAGTGGCTTCTTCATCATGACGAAGGCCACTGCTGCCGCTGCCGCGATACCGATGAAGCCGACCAGTAACACGATGCCGCCGCGACCTTTGTTGACGGGGCCATTCGGCACCTCCATCGGATCGCTCGGGCGCACAGCTTGCGCGATCGCTGCAGCAGTAACTGGCTTCGTGAAATCGGGAGCAGCCATTGCGCCGAGGCCGCCGCTGCCCAAGTTCATCAGTGAGTCCGGAGCGCTCTCGCCGAAGAGCACGTTGCTGGCTTCGTCCTCTCGTTCCTTCTCCTTTGCCTTGCTCGCTTTCGGATCGGGCTTCGTCAGCGCGTCGAGCGAAAACAAGACCGAGCTTTCGTTGCGCGCGCCGGTCATCTTCTGCGCGCGTTCATCGCTCGAACCGAGGTCCAACGAGACATCGCCCTCACTGCCGGCTTCTGCCACCCCGCCGAATAGATCGACGGCGCCCGCCCGTTTTTCGACGCGCCGTGCGGCGGCCGCCGGCTTTCCGAACATGGGTTCTTCCGCGGGAATTGCCGCGCTGGCGGCGGGCGCCGGCGCAGCAACGGGGCCGCCCGGAAGCTTGGCCGCGGCGATTGCGGCAGCCACTTCTGGATCGTCGAGCGGGGAGCGCACGACCAGCGTGGCTTCGTCTTCGGGCGCGGCGAACGAAGGGACGGCAGGCGCAGGCGCAGGCGCAGGCGCAGCTGCGGCTGCGGCTGCTGCTGCTGCGGGGCCGCCCGCGCGTGGCGCGACATTCTTCGCGCGAAACGCGGCGGCGAGCTCGGGTACATCGAAGGGCGACAGCCAATCGGCCATGCCGTCTTTCCAAACCAGCGCTTCGTCGTCGATCTTGCCCGCGCTGTACATCTCTACGATTTGAGAGATGGTGTGCGGGTGTTGACGGTCGTCGGTGAAGCCGACGATGTACATGACTTCCGGTGTCGCAGCGGCGGGCTTTGTCTGCGCGGCCGGTTTTGCCTCAGCGGGGGCCGCGGCCTGCACGACCGGCGCGGCAGGTTTCGGCAAGGCTTCATCGCTCGCGTCGGCGACCGTGCCGTCCACGACGATGTTGGTCCCGCAGTGCTTGCAGGTGATGCGGACTTTTTTCCCGCGAACTTTTTCGTCCGGAATCGCGTATTTCGCCGGACAGCCGGTGCAGGTCACATTCATCGCTCACGTCCAACGCCCGCAAATGTGGCGGCTAGGGTCACCCAAACATTAGAATTACCACGGCTTTTTCGCGCTGCCTACGGGGGAATCTCGCCCGCTATCTGGCTTCTCGGCTCGCCCGTGGGCCCGCCTGCCAGCTCGCCCCCCTCGATCCAGGCCGCGCGTCTGCCAAAACCTGACAGACTCGGGCCGGGCATGTCGATTGGTCATCTCTTGCATGCGGCGGGCGTCACGCTCCGCATCAGCGTTCCGACGCTGTTCGACGCTCTCTTGGGCACCCTGACTCCGGAGGTCTGCGACACCCGGCTCGACTGGTGGTCGAAGCGTCTACTCGGTCAGGCCCAAGTTTCGCTGCAGGTGAGCGGCATCGAGCATGCTCGCGGGCCGAGCGCATTCGTCGTGATGTCGAATCACCAATCTTTGTACGACATTCCCGCGTTGTACCAGGCCTTGCCGCTGCGTCTTCGCATGGTGGCCAAGGCAGAGCTATTCCGGATCCCGATCTGGGCTCAGGCGATGCGCGTGGCTGGCTTCGTCGAACTCGACCGCTCGGCGCGGGAGCGCGCGATCGAGAGTCTGGAGCGAGCCAAAGGTGCGCTCGCTCGGGGCACCAGTATTTGGATCGCGCCCGAAGGAACGCGCAGCCGAGATGGATCGCTGGGCGCGTTCAAGCACGGTGGTTTCCACCTCGCGGCCGGCGCGGGCGCGCAAATCTTACCGGTCACCGTATCGGGCACCCGCTCGATCTTGCCGGCAAAAGGTGCGCGCGTGGTGCCGGGCGCGATCGTGCGTGTCACGGTGCACCCGCCCATCGATCCCGCGGCCTACGGCAATGACGTGAGCGACTCACTCGTGGCCGCGGTCAGGCGCTCGATCGAAAGCGCGCTCGCGGACTGAAACGCTTCAGACTTTGCACCAAACGCGCACCACGACCGTGTCCTGAACGGTCCAGGGCGTGACATCCACACGTTCGACCTGCGCCATGTTCTTGGCCGGCAAACGCGCCAGCAGGTGGGTTTCGACGAAGCGCCTTCGTTGGGCCTCCGAGGCCAAGCTCGCGACGTCGGCGTCTTGGACGACGAAGGTGAGCATTTCGAAGATCGTCGGCGCGACGCTCCGGGGCTTGGGACTTTTCGCGGGCGCGGCCGGCGCGCGACTCGGGGTCTTCGCTCCTGGCGCGTTGGAAATGCGGTCGCCGTAGTCGAGCGTCGATTGCCGGCTGCGCGCAGCGCGCCGAGCCTCGCCCTCGATCAACGCCAGCGTCTCGCGACCGGCGGGACCTTCTGCGACCGACACTTCTGGACCGTCGTCGTCGTTCACCGGGGGCTTCTCGCGAAAGACGAGCTCATCGGTGATGGCGGCCAGCGTCTGGCGACCAGCAGCCGCATACGTGACTTGCAGTTCCGGCTGGGAGGTCTCGGGTGGCCGAGCTCGGCCGCTACGGGGTAACTTGCTCTTGCGAGAAACGCGTGCGCTCAAAACCCTATCAGCATTGCACGGGCTTGGCTGTAGGTGCCACGGGCGGGCTTGCCCACCCGTGGCCTGCCGCAGATTTGCGGCTTTATCTCAGCGTCTCAGCATCTCGAACTACGGAAGCTCGGAGCGACCCATCAAGAACTGATCGACGTTGCGAGCGGCCTTGCGGCCCTCCGCAATGGCCCAGACAACGAGTGATTGACCGCGCTGACAGTCGCCCGCGGCGAACACGCCCGGCACGCTGGTCATGAACTGCGGGTCGACCTCGACGTTGCCGCGGCGATCGAGCTTCAGTTCCAGGTCCGTCACGATGCCGGGGTGCTCGGGGTGCACGAAGCCCATGGCCAAGAGCACGAGATCCGCTTGCAACTCGAATTCACTGCCGGCCACGCGCTCGAAGCGCCCGCCTTTGAACTCGACTCGTACGCAATGCAGCTTCTCGACCTTGCCGTTTCCCGTGACACGCTCGGTGGAGACGCTCCAGTCGCGCTTTCCGCCTTCGTCGTGGGAAGAGGAAGTGCGAAGTTGCAGCGGCCAAAGCGGCCACGGTGTCGACGGCGAACGCTCCTCCGGAGGCCGCGGCATGATCTCGAAGCTGGTCACGCTGAGCGCGCCTTGGCGATGCGAGGTGCCGATGCAGTCACTGCCGGTGTCGCCGCCGCCGATCACGATTACGTGCTTGCCCGTGGCCAGGATGGCCTCCGAGTCGGGCACCGGAAGCCCCGCTACCCGGCGATTCTGCTGCGTGAGGAAATCCATCGCGTAGTAGGTACCGGGCAGTTCGCGGCCGGGAACCTCTAGATCGCGCGCCTTGCGCGAACCGATGCTGAGCACGGTGGCGTCGAAGTTCTTCTTCAAGTCGTGCGCGGTCACGTCACGGCCTACGTCGACGTTGGTCTTGAAGGTGACCCCCTCGGCCTTCATCTGCTCGATGCGACGATCGACGAGCGATTTTTCCATCTTGAAATCGGGGATGCCGTAGGTCAGGAGGCCCCCGATCCGATCATCGCGCTCGAACAGCGTGACGTCGTGCCCGGCGCGCGCCAATTGCTGGGCGGCCGCCATGCCCGCCGGGCCAGAGCCCACGACGGCGATCTTTTTGCCGGTACGGGTCTTGGCCAGCACCGGCTTCACGAGGCCCTCTTCGAACGCGCGATCGATGATCGAGCGTTCGATCAGCTTGATGCTGACCGGGTCTTCGTTGATGCCGAGCACGCACGCGGCTTCGCACGGAGCTGGGCAAACGCGACCCGTGAACTCCGGGAAGTTGTTGGTGGCGTGCAGCGCGGCGATTGCCAGCTCGGGCTTGTTCTTGTAGGCGTGGTCGTTCCAGTCCGGGATCAAGTTCCCGAGCGGGCAACCCGTATTACAGAACGGGATCCCGCAATCCATACAACGTGCGCCTTGGGCCGCGAGTGTCTCCTGCACGATCGGCAGTTCGAACTCTCGGTAGTCTTTGACGCGCTCGCGAGCCGGGCGCTTCGACGGATCGACCCGCTCAATTTCAAGAAATCCGGTGATTTTTCCCACGACTTTTCACTCTCGACGTTGAGTCACAAGCAAGACGAGCAATCCAGCGAATCAGGCGTTCATTCGGCGTTGGCGCCGGGCTGTAGCACGGGCAGGCTCGCGCTCGACGCGGCCTTTTCGCGCTTGGCCATCTCGGCGAGGACACGGCGGTACTCGGTCGGCACGACCTTGACGAAGCGAGTTTGCGCGGTCTCCCAGTTGGCGAGCAGTTCGGCGGCTTTCGGGCTACCGGTCCGCGCGTGGTGCTCTTCCAGAAGCTTGGCCACGAACAAGGCGTCTTCTGGAGCGAGCGCTTCGAGCTCGACCATGCCCGTGTTGCAGCGCTGCTTGAAGTCCGAGCTTTCGTCGAGCACGTAGGCGAGGCCGCCGCTCATGCCGGCAGCAAAGTTCCGACCGGTGCGACCAAGCACCAGCACGTGACCGCCGGTCATGTACTCACAGCCGTGGTCGCCCACGCCCTCGACGACCGCGGTGGCGCCGCTGTTGCGAACGCCGAAGCGTTCCCCGCCGCGGCCGTTGAAGAACGCCCGACCGCTGGTCGCGCCGTACAACGCGGTGTTGCCGACGATCACGTTTTCTTCGGCGCGAAAGCTCGAATCCACACCGCGCAGGGGGCGGATCGCAATGATTCCGCCAGACATGCCCTTGCCCACGTAGTCGTTGCCTTCACCCTCGAGGCTGAGGGTCATGCCGCGGGTCACCCAGGCGCCGAAGCTTTGGCCCGCCGAGCCGGTGAAGCGCAGGTCAATCGTGCCTTCGGGGAGGCCTTCCTGACCGAAGCGCCGCGCGACTTCGCCGGCCAACATGCCACCGATCGTGCGGTGTGCATTGCGCACCGGGATATCCAGGCGCACGTGTTCGCGCCGTTCGAGCGCGGCTTTGAGGCGTTCGATCAGCATCACATCGAGCGTTGCGCTCAAGCCGTGATCTTGTTCGATGGTCTTGCTGACCTCGACGCCCGGCTTGGCGGCGGCCGGCATGAGCACGTCCGAGAAGTCGAGCTTGGACGCCTTCCAGTGGGTGACGTTGCTCTTCTGACGGATGCGGTCGACCTGACCGACCATCTCTTTGATGGTGCGGAAGCCGAGAGACGCCATGATCTCACGCGCCTCTTCGGCGACGTAGAACATGAAGCGCACGACGTGCTCCGGCTGGCCGTTGAACTTGGCGCGGAGCACCGGATCTTGCGTGGCAATGCCGACCGGACAGGTGTTGAGGTGGCACTTCCTCATCATGATGCAGCCGGTAGCGACGAGCGGCGCCGTGGCGAAGCCGAACTCTTCCGCCCCGAGCAGGGCCGCGAACACGACGTCTCGCCCGGTACGCATTTGGCCGTCCGCCTGCAGGAACACGCGGCTGCGCAGGTCGTTCTTGACCAACACTTGGTGGGTTTCGGCCAAGCCGATTTCCCAGGGCACGCCCGCGTGCTTGATCGACGTCAGCGGGGAGGCGCCCGTGCCGCCGTCATGACCGGCGATCAGGATCACGTCGGCGTGAGCCTTGGCGACGCCTGCGGCGACCGTGCCGACGCCCGCTTCTGCCACCAGCTTGACGCTGATGCGCGCGCGCGGATTGACCATCTTCAAGTCGAAGATCAGCTGCGCCAAATCTTCGATCGAGTAGATGTCGTGATGCGGGGGGGGCGAGATCAAGGTCACGCCGGGCGTGGAGTGGCGGGTCTTGGCGATGATCGCGTCGACCTTGTGCCCGGGCAACTCGCCGCCTTCACCGGGCTTGGCGCCCTGCGAGACTTTGATCTGCAGCTCGTCACAGTTGACCAAGTAGTAGGTGGTCACGCCGAAACGGCCGGAGGCCACCTGCTTGATCGAGCTGCGCCGAGAATCGCCATTCGGATCGGGTTGGTAGCGCTCGTCGCGCTCGCCGCCCTCGCCGGTGTTGCTCTTGCCGCCGATGCGGTTCATGGCGATGGCCAGGGTTTCGTGGGCTTCGCCGCTGATCGAGCCGAAGCTCATCGCGCCGGTGGCGAAGCGCTTCACGATCTCGGTCGCGGGCTCGACCTCGTCGAGGGGGACCGACTTGTCCGTCTCGACCAGATCCCACATCCCACGCAGGGTGATGAGGCCCATGGTCTGGACCTGCGAGTTGATCAGCTCAGCGTACTCTTTGTAGCTCTTGACGTCTTCCATGCGCACGGCGCGCTGCAATGCGGCGACCGTGCCCGGGTTCCACAGATGGCGCTCGCCCTGGGCGCGATACGCATACTGGCCGCCGATATCCAGCATCGGCGAGGCCTCGGTCATCTTCGGGTAGCTACGCTCGTGGCGAAGCCGACACTCTTCGGCCAAGACGTCGATGTCGATGCCGGAGATGCGTGACGCGGTGCCGGTGAAGTAGGTGTCGATGACCTCGGGGGAGAGGCCGATGGCTTCGAAGATCTGCGCGCCCTGATAACTCTGCAGGGTACTGATGCCCATCTTGCTCATTACCTTGAGCAAGCCCTTGTTGATCGATTTGATGTACTTGGCTTGCGCGGCCTCCGGATCTTTGAGGTTCGGAAACGTGCCCTCGCGCACCATTTGGCTCACGGTTTCGAGCGCCAAGTAGGGGTTGATCGCGCCGGCGCCGTAGCCGAGCAGCAGCGCGAAATGATGTACCTCACGCGCGTCGCCAGCTTCGACGATGATGCCGATCTTCATGCGCGTGCCGTTGCGCATCAGGTGGTGATGCACGGCGCCGGTGGCGAGCAAGCTCGGCACGGGGGCCATGGCCTCGTTCGAGCCGCGATCGCTCAGGATGACCAAGCCGTGGCCGTTGAGCACCGCGAGCGAAGCCTGACGACAGAGCTCGTCGATCGCCGACTTCAAGCCTTCGCCGCCTTCGTCGACGGGGTACAGCATCGGGATAGTCGGCGGTTGGCGGACCTGCTGCAAATGCGTTTCGCGCAGCTTCGCCAAATCCATGTTGGTCAGGATCGGGTGGGGCAGCTCCAGCATCTGCGCTTGATCCGGCAGCTCGAACAGGAAATTGCCTTCGCCGCCGATGTACGCCTTGAGGCTCATCACGAGCTCTTCACGGATCGGGTCGATGGCAGGATTGGTGACCTGCGCGAAGTGCTGCTTGAAGTAGTTGAAGAGCAGCTGCGGGCGATCGCTGAGCACGGCCAGCGGCGTGTCGGTACCCATCGAACCGCGCGGCTCGTCGCCATTTTGTGCCATCGGCGCCATCAAGAAGCCGAGGTCTTCTTGGGTGTAGCCGAAGGTCTTTTGGCGCTGCACGAGTGAGGCGTACTCACGGCGCGTGGCGCTGGGCGGCGAAGCATCGATATCGGCGAGCGAAATCTTGTTTTCGCGCAGCCACTTCCCGTAGGGCTTGGCTTTACAGACCGCGTCCTTGATCTCCGCGTCTTCGACGATGCGACCGAGCTCGGTGTCGACCAGGAACATGCGGCCTGGCTCGAGCCGCCCTTTGCGCAAGATGTTGTCGGCCTCGAACTCCAAGACGCCGGTCTCGGAGGCGAGGCAAACGATGCCGTCTTTGGTGATCGTGTAGCGGGCCGGGCGCAAGCCGTTGCGGTCGAGCATGCCGCCGATGCGCTTGCCGTCGGTGAACGCTAGGGCGGCGGGGCCGTCCCAGGGTTCGACCAGGCACGAGTGATACTCGTAGAACTCGCGCTTGTGCGCGGGCATCAGCTCGTCGTTCTGCCAGGCTTCCGGCACGAGCATCATCATCACGTGGGGCAAGCTGCGGCCGGCGTGCAAGAGCAGCTCGGTCACGTTGTCGAGCGTCGCGGAATCACTGCCACCCGGCGTGATCGTGGGCAAGATGTGGCGCACGTCTTCACCGAAAACCTCGCCGTTGAAGAGCTGCTCACGCGCGGCCATCCACGCGGCGTTGCCGCGGACGGTGTTGATCTCACCGTTGTGCGCGAGCGTGCGGAATGGCTGGGCCAGCTCCCAGGTGGGGAAGGTGTTGGTGCTGAAACGCTGATGCACCATGGCCAGCGCGCTGACCATGCGCTCGTCCTTTAGCTCGACATAGAATTCGGCGAGCTGCTCCGCCAAGAGCAAGCCCTTGTAGATGATCGTGCGCGACGACAAGCTCGGGATGTAGAAAGAGCCTTTGCCGGCGAGCGTGGTCTCGCGCACGGTGCGCTCCGCCCACTTTCGGATCACGAACAGCTTGCGCTCGAAGGTGGCTTCGTCTTCGCAGGTCGAGCCAATGAACACTTGGCGGATCACCGGCGCGCTCTCGCGCGCAGCGGGGCCGAGCACGCTCTCGTTCACGTTGACGTCACGCCAGCCAATCAGACGCTGACCGGTGCCGAAGATCTTGTCTTCCAAGATCTGCTGACAGCGCCGCCGCTCTTTGCGATCGCGAGGCAAGAAGACACAGCCGACGCCATAGGTTCCGGCTTCCGGCAGATCGATGTCCGCTTCGTCACAAACGTGACGGAAGAACGCGTCCGGCACTTGCAGGATGATGCCTGCGCCATCACCGGTCAGCGGATCGCAGCCCGTTGCACCGCGGTGCACGAGGTTCAGCAGGATATCGATGCCCTTCTTGACGATATCGTGCGAGGCCTCACCCTTGATGTTGGCCACGAAACCAACGCCGCAGGCGTCGTGTTCGAATTTCGGGTCGTAGAGTCCTGAGCGAGGCGGAAGTGTCATTTCGGTGGCTCTATGTCGGGGAGTGAGTTGAAAGGTGGGGGGCCCACCTTGAGGGCTGCGCCGGTGCTTGTGGCTGCGAGAGCGGGAGGCGACCGGGCAGAGCGCGAGTATATGCGATCGGAGGGCCGGAACAGGCGAAGCGACGCTAATTTTCTGCCATAAATTAACGCGATGCGCAACAGGTCTCGTGGCCGGTGGGCCCAGTGCAGCTCACGAAATCTACTCGACTTTTTCTGGTTATGCTGGCGACCTGTGTAGCTTCCATTTCGGTGCTTTTCAAGTCCTCAGCGGCCGGCTAATCGTTTTGTCAGGTCAGCGGGCCGCTTGGCGGGCCGAGCGGCTTGCGCGCGTGGCAGGCCGAGACGAACCCACACTGCGCTTTGCGGCAAGCCGTTTCGACGATGGCCGGCCAGAGGTCATGGTAGCGCGCCTCGATCAAACGCGTGCCGAGCTCGAAGAAATCGAAGTCGGTAGGCGTCTGCCAATCTGGTTCGTTATCCTCACCCAGCAGGTGTACGAGCCCGGTGCGAATACGGTCGATCCCGTAGTGGCGCCGCGCGGCTTCGCGATAGGCCGCGAGCTGGAACGAATAGCGATCCTCGTCCCCGCCGCGCGACCGCTTGTAGTCGATGACGTCGATACTTCCGTCACTGCGCTCGATCACTAGGTCGAGCGTCGCTTTGAGTACGACGGTCGCGGACAGCAGCTCCGGATCCGGTGCGCTGGTTCGGGGTCGAAGCGCAAACAGCTCGAGTTGGCCCGGTGCCACGCGGCGGCCGCGCGCGCGAGAGCTAGTCACGGGTGCAGGGTTCGGCTCCTCGCTCACGCCTACGCTCACGCTGCGAAAGGGAATACCGAGCGAAAGCTCGCGGCGAATGCGCGAGCCGTCTTGCCGAACGGAGCGCGCATAGTTGCCCGCCAAGAACTGCGCGATGCCGCGCGCGGTGCCGGCGCTCGAGTCGGCCTCTGGATCCAAACCCTCGCGCGCCAGCGCTTGCAAAATCTCCGAGGCCTCGATTGGCGTTCCCCAACGCTCCCCCGGAAACGCCTCGAGTACGCGGTGCGCGGCGCTGCCCAGCGCCCGCGGATCCTCGCCGCTCGGTGTGGCGACGCGCGCGCCCGCGCGGGGTTCGGCGATGCCGAACAAATGGGCGAGCTCGAACCGGCGCGCGCAGATCGCGAAGTCCGACAGGGCGGTCACGCCGATGGTGGCGAGGGTGACGCGTGGGCGGGTGGGGAGCGCAGGCGGGGCGGCCGGGAGCGTGTCGCTCGGCGTCTCGCCGAACGCGGCCTCACCAAACAGCCGATGCGCAGCAATGCGAGTGACGCCCTCGATTTCGTCCAGCCGCGCCCCCGCGCCGACGACGGAGGCTGCCAGCGAATCCGCGCGTAATTTGCCGGCGGGTAGCACGATGGCCAAATGATTGCGCGCGCGGGTGAGCGCGACGTACGAGAGGCGCTGTCGTTCTGCGCGCGCGCGCGCCAGCGAATCCTCCGTGGCTCGGCGAGAAAGCGGCGTGGCGAGGTTGCCTGCGTCGGTCACGTGGCGAATCACCAGCGCAGTGTCGTGGTCACCGCGCAAGAGGCCGATCGGCGCAGAGTTTGGCCGCTCCCAAGAGCCCGTATCCAGCACGATCGCGGTCGGGAAGGCGAGCCCTTTGCTGCCGTGGATGGTCAAGAGCCGGACCGCGTCGTCTTCGTCGGAGAACACGGCGGCTTCGGCTTCGTCGGTCTCGTTGGCGATTTGCCGTTGTAGCCAGCGCACGAAGCTCTGCAGGCTTCCACCTTGGCGCGCGGCGATTTCGAGCAGACGTTCGACGTTGCCGAAGCGGGTGCGCCCGCGTGGCAAGAGCGAATACAACGCTTCCAGTTGGAAGCGATCGGCGATCACCGAGAGCGCGTCGCGCGGTGACAAGCGCGGCGCAATTTGGCCGATTTCGAGCAAGCGCTCACGCAGCGTGGTCAGCGCCTCGTGTTCCAGCGGATCGCTGAGCCGGCTCGCGTCCCAATCGCGCACTGGGTCGAGGCCGCGGCGGGGCGTGCACAGCTCGGCCAGGGCGCGGTCACTGAGGCCGCCGAGTGGCCCGCGCGCGAGCACGGCCAGCGCATGGCGATCGCCGGGGTCGATCTGTAGCCGCAAGGCCGCGAACAAATCGCGCACTTCGGGGGTGGCGTACAGCGCGCGACCGGCGACCACGAACGGGATGTTGAGTCGATCGAGGGCCAGCTCCAGCAGCGGCAAAGTGGCTCGGCGACGCGCCAAGAGGGCAATGTCGGAGAACGGCGTGCCCCCGCGAGCGACCTTGGCGCACAGACCCGCGGCCGCGAACGCGCTGCGCAGTGAGCCCTCCGCCTGGCGCAACAAGGCGGGCGCGTCGGGATCTTCAGGCGCCGCCCCGTCGTCTTCGACGATCGTCACCGTGCCCCTCGGCTGGGCTTCGGCGGAGGTGGGTAGCACCAGGGCTTCGGCGGGCGTGTAACGGATCTCGAACGCGCGCTCCGGTCGCTCGCAGAAATCCGCGCTGGCGATCACGTTCACCGCGTCGATGATGGCGCGCGTGGAGCGATAGTTCGCGGTCAGGGTGTGAAACTCGGCGACCGGCGCGGAACTCGGCTGCACGCCAGAGAGCTCGAGCAACTGCGCGGCAGGCGCCCCCGCCAATTCAGCCGCGAGCTGCGCGAAGACCGAAACTTCCGCGCCTCGAAAGGCATAGATTGATTGCTTGCGGTCCCCGACCACGACCAAGCCGCGCGGCAAGATATCTTGCGCGGTCGGCACGTGTCCCGGGTTGCGACGCGCGATGGAGCTTGGGCGTTCGCGCAGCAAGAGCAAGAGATCGCGCTGTACGCGACTCGTGTCCTGAAATTCGTCGACCAGCAGCACTTCGGTTTTCAGGCTGGCGCTCTTGGCGATGCTCGGTTGATCGCGCAGGCCATCGCGCGCCAGGCGCAGCACGTCCCCGAAACCGAGCGTGCCTTCTGCGCGGCGACGTTCGATCAGCGTGCGTTGAATCATCGCCAGCAATTGGCTCGCGCCGCGGGCGTCGGCGTCGAGCTGTTCGGCGCGTTCGGCGTGCTCGACCAGCGACTCCAAACGCTCGCGTTTGGTGCCGCCCGAAAGACCCTCTTGAAACTGCTCCAAGGCCGGCCAAAACGGCAGATTCTTGATCGATTTGCTGGCTCGTACCGCCGCTAGCTCGCAGAGGGCCAGCCGGAGCGCCAGCAGATCGCCGGCATCGAGCGCATTCAACGCCGCCCGCGCGGGATCGCTCAGCGCCGAGGGCTCGGCGTGGGCGATGCTTTGGCACACTGCGCGCAGGGCTGCGAGTTGACGTTGGGCGTCGGCTACGTGATCGCCCGTTGCCAGTGAGTCGGCGCGCAGACCCTCTTCGTCCAGCCGCCCGAGCAGCACGGTGATCTCGTTACGGGCTCGATCGAGCCCGTAGCAGGCGTCCAACAGTCGAGAGGTGGCGCTCGCGAGCGGACCGGCCAGGGCTTCGTCCAGCACGTCATCGATGCTGCGTTCGGCATCCGAAAATGCCTGCTCTTCATCGAGGATCGTGAAATTGGGCGACAACCCGAGCTCCAGCGCGTGCCGGCGCAGGATGCTCGTGGCGAGGCCGTGCAGCGTGTCGATCGTGGCGCGCGGCAACTCCTCCAGCACGCGCTGCGCACGGCTGCACAGCTCTTTTTCTGGCAGGCCGCGCTCGATGGCGAGCGCGGCCAGCGAGTCTTGTGCGGCCGTGTTGGGGTTCGACAGCAGGCTCAGCCGCTGCTCCAGGCGCTCGCGGATTTCTGCCGCGGCCGCGCGCGAAAAAGTCGTGGCCACGATGCGCTCGGTGGGGACCTGCTTGCCGTCAGCGCTCAGGCCGAGCGCGAAGCCGAGGTAGATCCCGGTCAAGAGCTGGGTCTTGCCGGTGCCCGCGCTGGCCGCGATCACTGCGTTCTGCTCGAGGCCGGGCAGCGTCATTCGTTGGCCTCGTGGGGCGCCGAAAGCGGTCTGCGACAGAGGTCTCGAGCGTCACAGCGGGTGCAAGAACCGGGCAACGCGGGCCGCGCCGGGATCCGCCCGCTGCGCAAGAGCGCGATCAGTTGTTCGGTCCGAAGCAGCTTGTCTTCGATGGCTTGGGTTTGGGGTTCGCTGGCTTCGACCGCTGCTTTCCACTCGGGTTTGCGGCGCTGCAAGCTCAGGTAGCCCGAGCTGACCCGAGCCGCGTGATACTCCTCAGCCACCTTTCGGGCATAAATCCAAGGTTGTAGCAGCTGCTCGCCGTGCTCACCGGTGAGCCGAACCGAGCCCGTTTTGTAGTCGACGATGCGCACGGCACTGCCGTCACTGTTGCTGTCGATGCGATCGATGCGACCAGAGACGAAGTAGTCGCCCACCGCGAGCGGGGCCCATGGCTCACCCTTGCCGAAGGCGCGTTCGGCTTCGGCGAACCAGGTGCCGTCGCTGTTGGCAAATGACCAGCGCAAGAGTGCGGCCACATCCTCGAGGGCCGCGTTCAGCGCTGCGCTGCGCAGGTTGCTGCTGATTTGCTCGCGCAAAAAGCCTTCGGCGCGCGCGAGCGCTTCACGTTCGAGCTCGACTAGATCGCGCGTGGCAAAGCTTGCCCGCGTGCCGGTGAGGGCAATCGCGAGCGCCTCGTGAATCAAGCTGCCGCGCTCACGAGCGCTTAGGCCATCGCCCACCGTGTCGTCTTGGTTGGCGCGCAGAACGAGCCCAGAAAACCCCAGAAAACTGCAGCGCGCGTAGCGCTCCAGTTGGGTCAGCGCGATTGGCCGGTCTGCGTCTCCGCCGACCCAGCGCTCGAGGGGACCCGCGACGCCATTGTAGAAATCCAGCGTTGCGTCTGGGTTGGCGTAGAACTCATGGCGGCGTGCCTCGAGGCTTGCGCGAACCCGGACTTCGCTGGCCGGTGGGGTCATGCGCAGCACGCGGCCCGCGCCCGGGTCGAGCGGGGAAGCCGGCTCGACCCGGGGACCGTCGGCGTTGAGATTCATGACCAACCGGCTCGCGCCGCTGCCGCCGCGCGCATCGCGCTTGGCCCAGGTCACGACCGATTGTCTTGCGCGGGACAGGGCGCTGGCCAGCGCCAGCCGCGTGAACGAGGCACGCTCGCCGGCCGTGCGTGGGCGGCGGGTGCTGGGCAGCTGCTCGACCAAATCAGCATCCAGCACGCTGTCCGAACTCGCGCTTTGCCAATCGAGCGTGGACGACGCGGCTCGACACACGATCACCAAATCCCAGTCCAAGCCGGCCACCGCCGCCGGGCCAGCGATACGCAGAGTGCCGGCGCGACCGGCCCCCTGACTCGGCCCAACCGAGGCCAAAGCGATCGCGAATTCTTCGTGGAATTCCGCGAGTGGCAGGCGCTCCTCCGATAGATTCAAGAGCTCGGCTGCACTCACGACGCGCTCGAGCGCAAGATCGATGGCTCGCCCGGCGCGCGCGTTTTGTCCCAGTGCGGCGAGCGGCGCGTGGTCGAGCGCCTCCGCGTAGCGAATGGCCTGGGCCAGGGCGCGCCGCGATGCCGTCAGCAGCCCGAGATCCGCGAACAGTTCGCGCGCGCGATCCCGAAATGCGCGCCGCGTGCTCGGTTCGCGTAGCCGCGCGAAGCGCGCGAGCAGGCTCGAGAGCGCGAGCTGAGCCATGCGGATGGCTTCCAGATCGCGTTCGCGCTTGGGATCGCAACGGCGTTTTTCGGTCTCGAGCGCGAGCAGCAATTCACGGCCGGTGCGATCGACGCGCACTGGCAAACGCGCGATGACGTCGATGAAGGCCGTGCTGGGTGCGCCACCGCCGAGCAGTGTCTCGAGCGTGAGATCCGGAACGCGCAGCACGTCGACGAGCGCGTCGCGAAGAAGCGGGCCTTGCGCCAAACGCAGTAGCTCGAGTGCCGCGTGGGCCTCGGGCGCGGCGCTGGTCGGCCGACTCCAGGCTTCACTGAAGGGCAGCTTGGCTCGGGTGAGCTCCGCGCGGAGCGGCTCCAGAAAAGCGTCCGCCGCGTCTACCGGGACAATCGCGATTCGGTCGAGAGCAGTGCCGCGCGCGAGCGCATCGAGCACCGTGCGGGCCACCGCGCGTGCTTCGCTGGCCTCGTGCGCAGCTTGAATCACCTGGGGCGGCTGCGCTCCGGCGCGCGCCTCGACGAATTCGAGCTCCGGGTGATCGAGCTCCTCCGCCCACCGCTTCTCCAGGCTGGCGGCGAGGCTGGCGGTGGCATCGTGCAGCGCAGTGCCGAGGAAAGCCGGGACCGTCGGGAACTCAATCACGACCCCGCCTGCGGATGCCGCGCGCAGCTTCTGGTGGAGCGCCTCCAGCAATGCGAGATCGCCGTTCTCCCAAGTCGACATGCCGCGCACGCGCACGCGCGTCACGCCCGCCAGCTCCGGGATTGACAGCTCAGGCAACGCGCGCGCGGCCAGCCACGCGTTTGCGCGTTGATCGCGCAGCTGGAGTTCGTTCAAGCGCGCGTCGGTCTGAGTCAGCGCGGAGCGGAGGAGATTGCTGCGCGCGCCGCTGATGCGTGCCAAATCACTGGCTAGGGTGCCCGCTTTGCGCAGTTGGCCGAGCGCGTCATCGAGCGCGAGGCCGAGTGCGAGCGGCTGATTGGGCACGGTTTTCTGCGCGAGCAGCCGCGTGGTCTCGGGCGCGGTCTCTCGCAAGTCAGGCGCGCAGGCCTCGCTGACGCGAAGCGCTAGATCGCGCAACGTGAGCACGCGCGTACCCCGCGCCGCTTCGTATTCGGCGTGCCGCTCGCTTGGAACCAAGACGAGCTCGATGGGACTCTGCGGGAGCGACACTACCCGTGCGAGTACCGGCGCGCGCTTACTCCGTCAAGGCACGCCTGACATTGTCGGTCCGCGCGCTCAGCGCGATTTGCGCTTTTCGGCTTCGTCGCGTGAGCCTTCGACGGCCTTGGCGGCAGCGTAGCGCACCTCGGGAACGACCAGCGAATCCGGCACCGGCATATCCGGCACGATCAACAGCTCGAGCGCGACTTGTGTCGTCGAATCATCCAGCTTCTTGAGGCGCCAGGTGGCGTCGAGGCGCTTCACGTTGCCCTTGATCATGTGGCCCGTCAGCACTGCCCCGCCGTCGACCTGTTTGAGCGGCTCGAAGCGCACAACGGCCCAAACCTTGGCCGCGCCCTTGAGGATCGGCACTTGTAGGTAAACGTCTGTCTTGTCGCCCGAGCGCCCGACGATCTGCGACTTTTCGAAGCGCGACATGAACTTCGCGTAATTCTTGTAGTCTTGCACGACTGACCGCACGAGCTCTTCCGGGGCGTCCACATTGACGCGGGCCGCACCGGCGTTCATGTCCGCATAGGGAGTCTTCACGTTGAAACGCGAGACCTCACGCCACTTTTGCAGTTCCGGGCCGGGGGCGGGGGCAGCCGCTGCAGAGACGCTGCTCAGCAGGATACAGCCCAGAACGGCGAGAGCGCTGCCTCGGCTCTCGCGCAGGAAGCCGAGTAGACCGACGGGACCAGAAGCTGTGGAGTATTTCATGGTGAATCTCACGGGGCGTGACACTACTTTTACTGCTGGGAGCGGCGGAAGTTTCCCGCTTGCTACCGAGCTGGTTGTCCGCCAGCCCATGCTCGGTCAGTGCATCGCGCGTGCCGGGGCCGAGACCCGGACCGGGACCCAACGATAATGGGGACGGGGCCGGGATTTGCCAATGATCTACCCGGCACGTACGCAAAGGTGTGTGGCGCGTGGCCGCCTCACTGGCGCAAAACCACCACAGGCTGCGAACCTTCGTTTACGGTGTGTCTTCCACCGGCACCGGAGCCATGGTGCAGGTTCCGGAAAACTGCACCCCCTTGTCCATGAAGATCTCGGGGGAATGCAGTGTGCCCGAAACTCGGGCTGGGACGTAAAGCTCGATCGCGCGAGCGGCGCGAACGTGCCCTTGCACGACCCCCCCTTTGATGATCACGGTGGCCACGTCGATCTGCGCATCCACGTCAGCGCCGTCGCCAATAACTAGGGTGTCGGTGCTGCGGATTTCGCCCCGAAAGCTGCCGTCGATGCGAACGCGACCCTCGAACTGCAATTTTCCTTCGAAATGCGTGCCCCGGCCGAGTAGAGCGGTGATTTCGGTCGCGGGGAGGGGAGCCGGCATGGGGCCACCATAGCCAAAAAAAAGCGACGAGAGTAAGGTCCTCGCAGCAAGCGTGGCGCTTAGGACGAATAATTGGCTCTGGCGGGCGGCATTTATATGTTGCGCCGCGCTGACGTCCCGCCCGCTCCTCGCTCAGTCGGCGCGCGTCCGCGAAACCCCGCGCGGGGTGAGCGGGGTGAGCCCCGAGGGCATCCAGCCCACCAATCTGCGCTGGCACGACAGTTACCTGTATTGGGATCACGCGGTTACCGCGAGCACGCTGGGAGTGGGCCAGGACTATCAGACGCGCAATCCGCTGTACGAGATGACGATTGGTTTTCGTCCTCGTTACTATCTGCTCGAAAACGAGCGCGATAGTATCAGCTTGCGTGGTGATCTCGGGATCGTCAGCGAGCGCACGAACAGCGACACCACGACCAAGCAGGGTGAATGGTCGGCTACCGATTTCGAGTTCTGGGGCTCGTTCTCGCACGTGCTCCGCGAGAGCAAGAGTGATTTGACGGAGCTCGCCATCCGCGTACCGCGATTGCTCTTGCCCACCTCCAAGGTCAGCTACGACAGCGGCAAATTGCTGGGGGTTGGGCTGCGTGTCGGGGCTCGTGAAGAGATCGTGCTGGCAGGGCGTGGTGCGCCATTTTTTTCGAGCGTCGAGCTCTTGGGCAAGATCGACTACGGCTATCAGTTCACCAACGGCCAAGTCCCGGTCAATGGCGCTCTGGAACGCATTCGCACGGATTCGGATGGTCGTTCGATCGTTTCCGATCAGCTGGGTGGCGCGACATTGGCACAGCACGCGATGGCCTTTGGCATTGGCTCTTGGGTGCACGTTCATCGGCGGGTGAACTGGGTCACCAGCTTCGAGCTGCGCACCGGCTGGAAGTACCCGGTCAACCACGACGTGCAGATCTGTGGCGTCATTCTGACGGGGTGTGCGCAAGCGAGCGGCGTGTCCGATCCGCAGACGCGCATGGGTTTGACCTATTTCCAGAGTGAGGTCTGGGGTCGCTTGACCGACACGCTCGAACTCACTGTCGGCTACGCGAACCTGGCTACTCAATTGGCGCCCGACGGTCGACGGCGCAGCATGTTTTACAGCCCAGATGCGCGCTTTTACCTGACGCTCAACGTGTACCTCGATCACTTGTACGTCGATTTGTCGCCCCGCAACCGACAAAGCGCCAGCGTCGCGAACGAGCCGCGCAACCCCTGAACGTGTCGCTTCGCCGTTCGTCGCTCGCGCTCTGTGCGTGTTTGGTCGGGTCCTACTGGGCGCCGCGGTTGCATGCCGCGGAGCCGCCCCACGCGACCCGCGAGTATCGCGTCGATTTCGAGGCCGAGCGCGTTCAAGTCGAGGGCGATCTCGGTTCGCTCGAACTCGACGGCAACGTGCGCGTGCAAGCGCAACGCTATCGGCTGAAAAGCCAGCACCTGCAACTGCGCCGGGGTCCGCGCGGAGTCGAGGCGGACGGAACTTCCGACGTGGCGTTCTGCACCTGCGACGAACCGCCCGTGCGACTGCGCGTTTCGCACGCGACCCTGGCGCCGCCCACGGACGCCTTGTTCATGAATCCGCGGCTCGAAGTCGGGGGCATCCCGGTGCTCTGGTTGCCGGGCCTGTGGCTGAGGGCACCGACGCGCATGGGTCTGACTTTTCCCCGGCTCGCCTACCGTGGCGAGGACGGCTTCTTTGCCGGCATGGGCGGGTATTTGCCGCTGAAAGTGGAGGACGGACGCGTCACGCGCAGCCTGACCTTGGGCGCCGGCGCGTACCTGCTGAAAGGCGTTCGCTTGGAGGCCGAGCTCGACACCGAGGCCAGCACTTCGCGCGTGGCTTGGGATCATCTGCAGCAAAGCGCGCTCGAGCTCGACGCGCACGGCAGTGCCGCACTGTCGGAGGCCACCTTTGCATATCGCATCGACGCGCTGCGCGGAGCGCGCGCGGCGAGCGTTTCCTCGTCGCTCGAGGCTAGCGCGCGGCGCATGGATCGTGCGCGGATCAGCGTCTCGCACGTCGATCAACTCGCGCTCGGCTTCGGGGTGCGAGCCGACGCTCCGCGCGCCGGAGCGCTCGGTGACCTGGGCGCGGTGGGCCCCGAGTTGTACCTCGGCGCCGCGCGCGGTCTCGGCGACAGCGTAAGCTATGACGTTTTTGCGATCTCGCGCACGACCGCCATACGCGGTGACCACGCTCAAACGGAGCTGTTCCAGCGCGGCACGCTGAGCGCCAAGCTGCGACCGGGACCGCTCGGTATCGATCTGACGGCCGCCGAGGCTGGCCAGCTGCAGGTTGCCGAATACCGCACTCAGGGCCTGCTCCGGGGCGGTTTGCAAGCGCGCGTCGGGCTGCCGCTGCTACGCAATTTCGGCTCGCTCACGCACTTCGTGGAGCCTTTGATCGTGGCTCGCGGCTTGGTCAATGCGAGACCTCGTGGTTCTGATTTCAACGACGATCGCACGCTACTCGCGGCGGGGGGCTTCGACAGCTCGCTCGGCCAGAGAAGCACGCGCCAAGCGCTCGCCCTCTCGCTTCGCGGAGGCGTGCTCGCGGACGAAAGCAGTCCACGGGGGGGCGGCATGGCACGCGTCAGCGCGGACTCGCGCTGGGTGGGTATCGCCCAATCGTTTGCGGTGTTGGGTCAGAGTCCGGCGATGGTGTCGCTCTCTCGCGCGCGCCTGGGCAGCACAGACGGTCTGCACCTCTTGCTCCGAGCCGACGGTGCCAGCAACGGCTCGCCGGCCCGCGCGCACGTGCTGTTCGACGAGAGTTGGTTCGACCCCGCGCGTCCGTTTCTCGATCGCAATGGCTGGAGCGCTGGCTCCGAACTATCGGTGCCCTGGACCCGCTCGTTCAGCACCAGCGCTTCGGTCGACTATGACCTGACCAGTCGCGAGCTGCTTGCGACCTGGGGGGGCGCAGGTTACCGCCACCCGTGCGGCTGTTTGGCGGTGGCGGGCTTCGTGGGCCACCGGGTCGGTCGGGGCGGCTTCGATGCTTGGCTGGGTTTCGATCTCGCGCCCTGAGCGGCCGTTCGGCGATCTAACGGCACTTCGGTCGCTTTTGTGGCTTCAAGTTCGCCGCTCCCGGGCGATTCTAGTAACCTCTTTAGCATCGTGCCGGACAGCGAAAAGCCGACCTCGCCCAGTGCTGTGCAAGGATCGCTGCAGGGCTCGACCATCGTCGTCGCCGAAGATGATCGCATCACGCGCGAACTGCTCGCGGGCATGCTGCGCAAGCACGGCTTCGTCGTGGAGACCGTGCCGGATGGCCAAGTGGCCGTGGAGCGGGTGGCCAAGGGCGGGGTCGACCTGGTCTTGCTCGATATCTTGATGCCGCGCCTTTCCGGGCTGGAGGCGTGCCGGTTGCTCAAGGGCATGACCAGCGACACCTTCTTGCCGGTCCTGCTCGTGACCGTCAAAACCGACAGCGCGAGTCGCGTGGAAGGGCTCAAAATCGGGGCCGACGACTACGTGTGCAAACCCTTCGACGAAGACGAGCTCGTGGCGCGCGTCGAAGCCATGCTGCGTATCAAGCGCCTGCACGACCACGTGGTCGAGGCGCGCGCCCGTCTCGAGCAACTGAGCCTGCACGACGAGCTCACCGGTCTGTACAACTATCGCTACCTACACTCGCGGCTGAGCGAGGAATTCAAACGCGCCGAGCGCTATCACGACCCGCTTTCGTGCTTGGTGGTCGACATCGACCGGCTGCAGGCCCACAACGACGCGGGTGGGCGTGAAGCCGGGGATCGCGTGGTGCGCTTCGTCGCCGACACCATCCGGCGTTCGGTGCGCGAGGTGGATGTGGTGGCGCGTTTTGGAGGGGACGAGTTTTTGGTGGTTTTGCCGAGCACGCACTTTGCCGGCTCGGTGACCGTTGCCGAGCGAATCTTCCAGGACGCCAACCAGCTCATGGAGGGCTGGGAACAGCGCTCGCCGCTGCCAGTTGCGCTGTCTTTGGGGGTGGCGCTCTTTCCTTCGCGTGACGTGCGCACCAAAGATGCGCTGCTGCGGGGGGCCGACGCGGCGCTACACGCCGCCAAGCGCGACGGCGGGAACAGAATTTGCGTGTACCAACAACAAGGTCACATGTACACGCCGGTCAGTGGTGCGAGCAACGCGGAAACGGACGGGCGTTCCACACTCTTGCGCACTGACGGGCCCAATCGTCGCGTGGATCGAGCCCCGGCTCCCGCTACCACCCCTCGGAGGAAGCCCGAGTGACGCTGTCGGCACGGCCCCGCTCAGGAGAGATCGGTCAGGTCAAACTCGAAGAGGCTCCGCCTCGCGTCCTCGTCGTCGATGACGAGCCCACCTTGCGCCGCACGCTCGCGCGCCTCCTGAACAGTCGCAACATGACCGTGCTCACCGCGGACGACGGCGCGCAAGCGATCGACGTCTTGGGCCGCGAGCAGGTAGACGTCGTGCTCGTCGATCTGATGATGCCCAAGGTCGGCGGGCTCGAACTCTTGGATCACGTTCGTTCCTCGCACGCCGGCGTCGAGGTGATCATGATGACCGCGTTCGGCGACGTCGAAACGGCGGTCAAAGCGGTGCGCGCGGGCGCATATCACTTCCTCACCAAGCCCTTCCGCTCCAACGACGAAGTCGTGCTCACGGTGACCAAGGCCGCCGAGCGTAGGCGGCTGGTCGACCGCGCATTGTTGCTCGAGCGAAGGCTCGAGCAGATGGAGAAATTCGGCGAATTGATCGGCAATTCGCCGGCGATGCAAGAGGTGTATCGGCTCGCGATCGGCGTCGCGCCGACTTCTTCTACCGTGCTGATTTTGGGCGAAAGCGGCACGGGCAAGGAGCTTACCGCGCGCGCCATCCACGGGCATTCACCGCGGGTGAATAACCCCTTCGTGGCGGTGAATTGCTCTGCAATTCCGGTCGACCTGGTTGAGAGCGAACTATTCGGGCACGTGCGCGGCGCGTTCACGGGCGCCACCGCTACGCGCGCTGGCCTGTTCGAGTCCGCGGATCGCGGCACGCTGTTTCTGGACGAAGTGGGAGATTTGCCACCCTTGGCTCAGGTCAAGTTGCTGCGCGCCTTGCAGGAGGGTGAAGTCAAACGCGTCGGCTCGAACGAAACACGGATCGTCGACGTGCGCGTCGTCGCGGCCACGAACGTCGACTTGCGCAGCCGCATCGCGGCCGGCCGCTTCCGCGAAGATCTTTATTACCGCTTGAACGTCGTGCCGATTTCGCTGCCCGCTCTGCGCGAGCGGCGGGAAGACATTCCGCTGCTCGCCTATCACTTCTTGCAGAAGTACGCTTCGCGCTCCAGCAGCCAAGTGAAGAAGATCTCTCCTGAGGCGATGCGGCTTTTGTCGTCGCATCACTGGCAGGGCAACGTGCGCGAGCTCGAGAACGCGATCGAGCACGCAGTCGTGTTCTGTCGTGATGACACCATGACTCCGGCCGAGCTGCCCTTCGGTCGGCCCAGCAACGGCGCCCCGCCCGACCCGGCTCAAGCGGCCGGAACCGACCCGGCGGCCCAAGGGCTTTCGGACCTGCCCTACAAAGAGGCCAAGGAGCGCTCTCTGGAAGCCTTCGAGACCGCCTATTTCGAAGGGCTTTTGGCTCGCACCCAAGGCAATGTCTCCGAGGCCGCGCGCCAAGCCGGGCTCGATCGGTCGAATTTTCGACGCGCGGTGAAGCGAGCTGGCGTAAGAGTCCGCGACGACGAATGACGGGTTGCAGGATTTTCGGCCGGGCGAGTCCGCGGAGCGCTCGCGGTTTCGCTTTGGGCTTGCTCAGCTTGGCCGCGTTGACGCGCGGCGCGCGCGCTCAAGACTCGACCGAGGTGCTGAACGCGGCCGCAAACGCGATGCCCAAAACCGAGGCCGCGGCTCCACGGCCGCGCGCGCTGACGCTGAAGCGTTGCCTCGAGCTGGCGGTGATCAACTACCCCAAGGTGCAAGAGGCGCGCGCGCGCTTGGCGCAAAAGAATGCGCAGCTCGATCAAGCCTTCGCCGCGCCGTATAGCGATTTCACTATGACGGGCGGCATTGGTCCGGCCCCCACCGTGCGCGGTACCGCGGTGTACAGCCCGGACACGGACAAGGCGCTGACCACCACCATGAGCGCCGCGTGGCAGCTGAACGTGAGCGGCGCGATCCCGCTCTACACCTTCGGCAAGATCACGAACCTTTGGGACGCCGCGAGGCAGCAAGTGCGGGTCGGCGAATTCGAGATCAAAAAGGAGCAAAACGACGTCAAAGTGAGCGTGCGTCGCGCTTACTACGGCGTGCAGCTGGCGCGCGACGCTCTGCTCCTGGTGCGCGAGGCCTTGAGCCGCATCGACTCGTACGTGGCTCGCCTCGAAAAGAAGGTGAAAGACGGCGACGGCGATGACATCGAGTTGCTCAAGATCAAGATGTATCGCGCCGACCTCGAGGTGCGCGAGAGCGAAGCCATGCGCCAAGAAGCGATCGCACTCGCCGGCCTTCGCTTCCTGACCGGCGGTGGTCCCGACGCAGACGTCACCGACACCCCGCTGCACCAAAACAGCCACCGGCTCGGTCCCATCACGCGTTATTTATCGGCCGCGCGTTTGTATCGCCCCGAAGTGAACATGGCGCGTGCCGGTGTGCTCGCGCGCGAGGCGCAAGCCCGCATCGAGCGCGCCAAGTTCTTTCCAGACTTGGCGCTCGGCCTGAATTTCGGCTACTCCGCCGCGCCCCAAGTCGAAGATCAGAAAAATCCCTTCGTCAAAGACAGCGCGAACTACCTCAGTTACGGCGCGGCGTTGGTCTTCAAATACAAACTCGATTTCTTGCCCCAGTCCGCCCGCCTCGCGCAAGCCAACGCGCAGCTGGAAGAGCAGCGCGCGACTGAACGCTACGCGCTCGGCGGCGTCGGCACCGAGGTCGAAATCGCCTACCGCGAAGCCCAAGACGCCGCGCGCCGCCTCGACGCCTATGCGCGCGCCGCGTCCTACGCCAAACAGTGGCTAGTACAGATCCAAGAAGGCATCGACGTCGGCACCTACGACGACCAAGACGTCGTGGATCCGGCTCGCGAATACGCCACCAAGCGCTTCCTACAAATGAACGCCACGTTCGACTACAACGTCGCGCTCGCCAAGCTCGCCCAAGCCAGCGGCTGGGACTTCGTCACCGGCGACGACGAGTAACCCGCACTCGGGGTGCGCGCAGCGACAAGTGCGGCTGGCGAGAGGGGGGCGATCGCAAACCCGCATCGCACCCCGCAAGCCCCCGCTGTTCCCGCCCTCCACGGCTCCCAGCGGGATTAACCGCCAAAACGCCAGAAGAGGGAGATTGGGGTTCGCCCTTCGCGGCGCGCTCCGTCACAAAAAGTACTCACTGCGTCCTCGCGTCCCGTCGCGTGCGATCCGAGAGAATCTGAGACGAAGCGCGTACTGAAGTCGAGACGTGCCGGATCTTGCTCCCAGCGAATGCACGTGTGAACCACGCGCGCGCCGTTCGGCGTTTTCAGGATGAGCCGAGAACCACACGGCCTGTGAGGTGCGCTGCGGGATTGCGAGCGCCCCCAACTAGGTGCGCGGTCAGTCGTCGTCGCTGGAGTCGCCGTCGGAGTCGCCGTCCGAATCGGAATCCGAGTCTTCCATCTCGGAGTCGAGATAGAGGTCGGAGTCGTCGTCGCGGGCGGTGGCGGCGGCGACGATCGCGGAGGCCGGTTTCTCGGGCTTTTCCGGCTTCTCTTCGCCCTCTTTGGGCGGGGCGGACGAGCGCGATTTGGTCGCGTCGTGATCTTCGATCTTCTTTTCGATGCTCAAGAGAGCATTCATGATCGATTCGCTGACCATCGAGACGATGATCGGCAGCTGACCTTTGAGCGCCTCGTAGTAGCGCTGACGCTCGGTCGAATGGATGATCGCGGGCGGGTGACCGGCGCGCATCAGCAGCACGTTCATCAGCAGGCGCGAGACCTTGCCGCTGTCCTGCGGGAAAGGGAACACGCGCAGCAGATCATAGTGGACGCGCGCGGCAATGCGGATCGGGCTCTTCAGCTTCTTCGGCTCGGGACCGTTCAGCCAATCGATGACCTGACGCGCTTTGTAGGCGATCTTGTCGGGGGCGGCGTACTCGTGAAAGTACAGACGGTGCTGCGGAATGTCCTTCCGATACTTGACCGTCTTTACGTCGCCTTCCTCCGGGTGGAGGATGCAGTAGATCTTTTTGATCGTATCGACGTTGATCGGTACGCGCTTCTTCTCCGAGAGCTCGCGCACGTATTCGATCGCCTGGCGATGCCGACGGATCTCGTCGCACACCGGCTGCAAGCCGGAGTCAGCGACGACGCTCATGTTGGGGTCGATCGCGGTCTTCAGCTCTTGGAAGGTGTAGACCACGCCCTCCAACGCGCTGTCGTGGTAAACCCACGACATTTCGAAGCTTTCCCGGTACTCGCGCTGGAACTGGTCGTCCATCCCGTTCAGGCGCTCGTTGATGATCGCCCAACGTTCTTCGACCGACAGAGCCGGAGCGGGGGGAGGCTGCGGCGGACCGGCGGGCGGCGGCTGTGGTGCATGCGTGGCCCGCGGCGGATCGTGCAGAATTTCAGCGGGCAGGCGCACCCCGAGTAGGCGCTGATTCTCTTCGTGACGGCGAGTGGTGCCGGACTGATTGGGGATGGTGTCCGCGCGGTACTGGCGGGTGGTGACACCGCGGCCAATGCCGTCTCCACGTTGGGCTCGCTTGCTGGCGCGGGCGACCTTACCCTCGAGCGCGCGGCGTGCCGCTTCTTTTTCGGCGCGAATGCGCTCGCGCTCGGCGTCTTTCGCCTTGCGATAAGCTTCGCGCTCGGCGTCCTTCGCCTTCTTCTCTTCGTCTTTGAGGCGCTTGGCTTCGTCGCGGGCCGCATCGCGCTCGGCGATCTTTTGCAAACGCTCTGCTTCTTTTTCGCGGCGGATGCGCTCGCGTTCGGCTTCTTTTTCGGCGAGGGCGGCGGCGCGCGCGGCCTTTTGTTCGGCCTCCTTGCGCGCCTTTTCCTTCTCGCGTTCTTTCAGCTCGCGCGCTTTTTCTTTCTCGCGCTCTTTCTTCTCACGCTCGGCGGCCTTGGCTTTGAGCGCCTTTTCACGCTCTGCCTCTTTGCGCGCGCGCTCGGCGTCTTTGGCCTTTTGCTCGCGCTCTTTCTCTTTGAGCTTGGCCGCTTTTTCGCGTTCGGCTTCTTTTTTAGCCTTCTCGCGTTCGCGCTCTTTTTGCTCGCGCTCTTTCTCTTTGAGCTTGGCCGCTTTTTCGCGATTGGCGCGTTCCGCGTCCTTACGCGCGTTTCCAGCCTTTGCAGGCTTCTTCTTCGCGGCAGGCGCCTTGGTCGCGGCCTTGGCGGGCTTCTTCTTAGCAGGCCGCTTCGGCTTCGCGGCCGGCTTCTTCTTAGCCGGCTTGCGTGCCTCCTTGCGACGGCTAGGGGTGGCCTTCGCTTTGGGGCGGGCTTTCTTCGGAGTAGCTTTCTTTCGGACGGACATCGCGGAAATCAGCGGAAACGTGGAAATAAGGCCAGACCGGTACCCAGGCCCGTCCAAGCGAACACATAGCGCTCCCTCGTACCGGGCCGCCTGCGAGCCGGAATTCGAGTCGGAGGCAGCGGGACCGTAGTCCCTCGGGCAAAGCCCTGGGCAACCTAATCGGCTCGCGTGCAATCCGTCAAGGACCACCTTCGAGCTCGATTAGAAGTCGTTCGACCGGCCCGCGCTCAGCTGAAGTAGTCGGGGAAGATTTCGCTATTGACGAGCGGGCGATTGCGCTCGGTGAGCACCTCGACGCCGGTCTCGGTGACCAGCACGGTGTGCTCGAATTGGGCTGAAAGTGAGCCGTCGGCGGTCACCGCGGTCCAATCGTCGTCCAAAACATCGACTTCCCAACCGCCAATGTTGACCATGGGTTCGATGGTGAAGGTCATGCCGGGTTTGAGGCGCTCGCCCTTACCCCAGCGGCCGTAATGCGCGACCTTTGGCTCATCGTGGAATTTTCGGCCAATGCCGTGGCCCACGAAATCACGAACCACCGAGCAGCCTTGTGCCTCGGTAAACTCCTGAATTGCGGCGCCCAGATCCCCGAGGCGTGCGCCAGGCCGAACTTGAGCAATGCCGAGAGCCAGGCCGCGCCTGGCGACTTCCACCACGAGCTTGGCGGCATCGCTCACCTTGCCGACGTAGAAGGTCGCCGAGGTGTCGCCGTGAAAGCCCTTATAGACGTGGGTGACGTCGATATTGATGATGTCGCCGTCGCGCAGCACGCGGTCGCTCGGGATGCCGTGGCAGACGACCTCGTTGATCGAGGTGCAGACGCTCTTCGGAAAGCCCTTGTAGTTGAGCGGGGCCGGGCGCGCGCCCTGCTTGAGCGTGTGGGCGTGCACGAACGAGTTGATCTCGTCCGTCGTCAGCCCGGGGCGTACGATCTCACCGACAGCGGATAGTGTCTCTGCGGCAAGCCGCGAGACCTCACGCATGGCCTCGATTTCACTGGGCCCTTTGATCTCGACGGCTGAACTTCGAAAATGCATGTCGCTTCCACTTCGGCGCGTGTTGCGCGCTGCAGCGTATCATTTCTTCGGCTGATGCGCCGCACGTTCTGAGGCGGCCGCGGCAGCTCGGATGCTGCGAATGCGCGCCTGGAGCTCCGGGGTGTTCGGTTCGCCATGAAAGTGCATCACCGCGTGATCGTCGACCCGATAGTCGCGTGTCATGAGCAGTAACTCGCGCCCGACCCACGCTCCGCCCACGCGATCGAGCCAGTGAAAAGACGGATCTTTCCCGGAAATAGTCAGCGAAACTTGGGGCGGAGCCGGCGGCCCGGCGAGGCCCTCCAGCGTGCGTAGGGTGACCGCGTAGCGGCGGTTGTTCCCAAGGCTACCTTCGCGCGAGACGGTGGCTACCTTCACGAGCCAGATACTGTGCGCAGCGCGCACGCGGTCCTCGAAGTGTGCGTCGTCTCCTGCGATGCCGGGGACGAACGCGGTCTCGAACAAGTGCCCGGAAAAGCCATCGTCGAGCAGCGCGGAATCTTCCGCGCCGTACAGCGGCAAGTGCGAGACATCGGTGGGCGGCGGCGACCCCGCGCACGCAAGGGTGGCAAGCGTGAGCAGCGCAGCCACGCCGAGCGCGCCTGCTTCTGAGCAACGAGCGACGAACTTTGACTTATTTGGGCGCGACCTTCGTCGAACTGTTCGCTTGAGTGACTCGACAGACAAGTGATACGCTCTTGCGCCGCTACGCGGCGGGTACGCTCAAGGATTTCCGGAGGATAGCAATGAGGCAGAGACTGTTCGTCACGCTTTTCGCGCTGGGTATGGCATCGTCGGCGCTGGTCGTCGAGCCCCGAGTCGCCGAAGGCAAGGACAAACCTGCCGCCGCGGGTACAGCAGGGACGATTGAGAAGGCGATCGGGCTTTCGCCCAAGGGCCTGCGCTGGGCGCTCACCTTGGAAGGCGTCGCCAAGATTTACGACAAGGTGTTCGAGGAAGAATACCTGCCCCTGCTCAAGAAGGCGGACCCGGGCAACGAGATGCAGGCGCTCGAAGACGAGCAGAAGACCAAGCAAGGCATTCTGCGGCGCGGTCGCATCGATTTCGGCAATGTCCCGACCGGTGTCGACCAATCCCCACTCAAGGGCGAATACAGCTACAATAACGCGGAAAGCATGGCCACGCTGCGCCTGCGTAGCGGTACCGAGCGGCATTTCTTCTTCTTCAGCGACAAGCTGTGGAAGGTGTACGACGAGCACAAGCTGACCAAGGGCGGCACCCTGGGCGAGAATTTCGCGGAAGCCACCAAGATCCTGAGCAAGCGCTTTGGCGTGCCGGGCAAGCTCGTTCCTGCCGACTACGACAAGGGCCAGCCCTACGACGAGATGCAGTGGAAGGACCCGGAAAAGACCATCCGCGCCATCGATCGCGGCAACGTCTTGGGCATGGTCTATGCCGATCGCTCGGTGGCCGATAACCTCTCGCAGTACCGCAAGAACAAGGCGGAAGACCTGCACGCGATGGATAAAGACGTAGCCGCCGCGACCGCGCACCCGCCCACCTACGCCGGCAAGCCCGAAGAAAAAGAGAAGCCGCCGGCCAAGGGCAAGAAGTAAGGGCGGCTCGAGCCCTTTTTAGCCGAGGCGCGCCGCGCCGACGGGGATCAGCGGACCTGACGTCAGTGTCAGTATGATCCCCGGCACGACTGCCGCGAGCGGCGGCTCGAACACTCGGCGGCGCACCAGGGTGTTGCCCGGGCAACCGGCGAAACGCCCCGTGACGTGCAGCGAAACCCCCGTTTCCTCTACGGAAACTAGGTAGAGGTCGCCGCCGTCCGCTTGCACCAAGGGTGCAAGCACCTCACGCGCGACTCGCACAATCTCGTCTTTGCCCGCTGCCATTCCGAGCCCACAAGTTACCACGACGCTTGACCAGACCGCGAGGCTTACTCTAGGTTCCCGCCCGCTAAACGTTCAGCCCCTTCAGGACGGTCCGGAGTTGTCCGCACCGCCTGGCAGGTGGGCCGCTTGGTGCTAACGTTCGGTTAGTCCGGGCTTTCACGTAATAATCGAGGATAGTATGGCTGTTCACATTCGCCTTGCCCGTCACGGCACGAAAAAGGCTCCGTTTTTCCGCATCGTCGTTACCGATCATCGCAACCCGCGTGATGGCAGTCACCTCGAAAACATCGGTACTTTTCATCCCGCCAATGCCGGCGTGCTGAATCTCGATCGCTCGCGCCTCGAGTACTGGCAGTCGAAGGGCGCGCAGCCGTCGCACACGCTCAGCCAGCTTCTGAAGAAGAATCCGGCGACGCCCGCTCAACCCTGAGCGCGCGTCTGCGGTTCGAGGTGCTTTTCCCTCCGCTTTTTTTTCCCCTCCCTGCACCTACTCGGGCGCTTAGCCGCCCGACCGAAACCGGAGTCGCCGAGTTATGGCCCTCAAGGAATTGATTACAACGATCGCCCAGGCCTTGGTCGACGACCCCGACAGCGTCGAGGTGACCGAGATTGAGGGAGATCACAATTCGCTGATCGAGCTCAAGGTCGCCAAAAACGACATTGGCAAGGTCATCGGCAAGGACGGGCGTACAGCTCAGTCCATGCGCACGATTTTGACCGCCGCCTCGACTAAAATCGGCCGGCGCGCTCATCTCGACATCGTCGACTAATTCGTCGCCGATATCGAACTTCTTGCATATGTCGCGAGCGGGCGAGCCCTCGGTAGACTCGCCGGGCCTCGAAGTCGGGCGGGTCAGTAAGGCCCACGGCATCACCGGCGAGCTGCGCATCGTTCCACACTGGGAGTCGAGCGATGCGCTGGAGCAGGTGAGCGAAGTCTGGCTGACGCTGAAGGACAAGCGTACGGCCTATGCGGTGGAGCGTGCGCGCGCCGTGCCCAGGGCCTACCTGGTCAAGCTGCGCGGCGTGGATGACCGCAACGCCGCCGAGGCGCTGCACGGAGCCGCCGTCAGCGTTCCACGCAGCGCGCTTTCTCCGCTCGAGCCTGGTGAGTATTACCTGGTCGATCTGATCGGCGCGAAGGTGCTCGGCCCGGACGGCGAAATCGGTGAAGTCACCGGCATCGCCTCACATCCCACCGTCGACGTGATCGTGCTGCGTTTGGCGGATGGCACGAGCGCGGAACAGCCGCTCTCGGAGCCGTGGTTGTCGAGCGTGGATGTCGCCGCGCGCCAAGTGATTCTGAATTCACTCGACGGGCTCATGTAGCTCGCGATGAAGATCGCAGTCGTTACGCTATTCCCCGAGCTGTTCGGACCGTTCTTCGAGTTGAGCTTCGTGGGTCGAGCCATCGCGTCGGGTGCGCTCGCGGTTCATCTCGAGCCGATGCGCAAGCACGGCTTGGGCAAGCACCTGAGCGTGGACGACACGCCGTACGGCGGCGGTTCGGGCATGGTGATTCGCCCGGATACCGCGGTGGCGGCGATCGAAGCCGCTGAGGCCGCGCTCCAGTCCAGCACGCGGCCGCATCGCGTTTTGCTCACGCCCCAGGGTGAACGCTTCAAGCAGGCCAAGGCGCGCTCGCTCGCCGAGCACGAGAGCTTGATCCTGATTTGTGGTCGCTACGAAGGCTTCGACGAGCGCGTGCGAGCGTTCGTAGACGAAGAGCTGTCGCTTGGTGATTTCGTGCTCACCGGCGGTGAGGTAGCGGCCATGTGCGTGGTCGAGGCCTGCATTCGCTTGTTGCCCGGAGTGCTGGGCAATGCCGAATCGACGAGCGAGGAATCGTTCAGTGTCGAATGCGGAGGACTATTGGAATACCCGCAATACACGCGTCCGGTCAGCTTTCGCGATTTGGAAGTGCCGGAGATCCTGCGCAGCGGCGATCACGAAAAAGTTCGGGCTTGGCGCAGCGCGGCCTCCGCCGAGCGCACCCGCGAGCGGCGTCCGGATTTGCTGAGCAGCGCTGCCAAACCGGTGGGGAGCAAATCGTGAGGCGCGTTGCCGCCGCGCTCGTGCATCACCCGGTCCACGATCGCCAGCGCGCCGTCGTAACCAGCGCGATCACGAACTTGGATCTGCACGACATCTCGCGCAGCTCGCACACCTACGGCCTGAGCGATCTGTTCATCGTGCACCCCGTGGCGGCGCAGCGGCTGCTCGCGGAGCGCGTGCGCGAACATTGGATCAGCGGCTCCGGCGCCCGGCGGATTCCCGACCGAACCCCCGCCATCAGCCTGCTCCGCGTCGTGCCGACTTTGGATGACGCCCTTGCCGAGCTCGGCGAGGGCGCACGACTGTGGGTCACGAGTGCCAGGGGATCGGGCGATCTCTTGGACTTCCCAGCAGCTCGCGCCGAACTGTCGCTCGAGGGCCCGCCCGTGCTGATCGTGTTCGGTACGGGCTGGGGGCTCGGCGACGCCATCACGGAGCGCGCGGACGTGCGCTTGGCGTCGATCCTCGGTCGCCGTGAAGACGGCTACAATCATTTGAGCGTGCGCGCCGCAGCGGCGATCATCTTCGATCGCCTACTTTCTCGGCAGCGCTAGCGCCGGCTCGACCCGCCAGGATCTGGGCCAGTTCCGGCGACCGCACGCCCCTTTCCGACCACTCGAAGAGTGGCGCCAAAATGACCAGCCCTCCGGGTTTGGCGCGGCGCAGCTCGACTAGCGCTACGCGCGCCGCGGAGCCGGTGTCGGCGTGGACCAGACGGAGACGCTTCGGAATCAATTGCGCCTGCTCCGCGGTGGACAAAAAATGGCTCAGCTCACGCGCTGGATAGACGAATGCGACCCGACTGCGCGAGCCGCTGATGGCGGCAGCCGCTGCCTCGACGAACGGGCCGAGATCGCCAAAGCGGGCGCGCGTCTTTTCGGGATGCGGACCCTGACGCGAATGGTCGGGGTCGAAAAACGGCGGGTTCGAGACCACGAGATCCGCTGTTTGGCGCAGCTCTTCGGGTAGACCGAGCTCTAGATCGCAGCAAAAGCTCCGGCTCGCCATCTTCGCCCCGCGCGCGTTTTCGTCGGCCAGGGCGATCAGCGGCGCTTCCCGCTCGACCAACGCGAAGCGTGCCGCCGCGCCCAAATGATGCAACCCGAGCGCGACCGAGCCAACGCCCGCGCCCAGGTCGACCGCGAGCTCCGCGCGCCGACCGTCTGCGGCGAAGGCGGCCAGCAGCAACGCATCCACGTTCACGCGGTACCCGTGGGCCGGCTGACGCAGGCTGACAGCGCCGTCATAGAGGGTATCGGTGGTTGTGGCGGCGAGGCTGCTCGCTGCCTGGCTCGTGTTCTCGGGCGCGCCCGCCATGACGGGACTGTCCTGTGTTCCCGTCGCTTTCTCAAGCGGCTGCCCCGAAAAACGTCGCCTAGGGCTTGCCGCAGGGCCCTCGGCATGACACGGGAACGTGCTCATTGGCTCGCGCCCTTCGCCCAGACAGCGCTTTCTTGAGGCGCCTCGCCTACGCCGGCGCGCGCTTTGGCCCCCGCTTCGTGATCGAACACAGCCCTAAACTCTTCGGCACCGCCTTTGCCCTGGCGCTGCCCGAAACCCGTCAGCGTGTGCTGCGCAATCTGCGCCGTGTGAAGGGCCAACGCCCGTTCTTGACGGAGCAGCGTGACGTCGTGCAGACCTTCACGAGCTACGCTTCGTGCCTGGCCGAGTCCCTGGGCATCGATCGCGCCGACGGTCAAAATACGGATCTGTCGCTGCTGGGTCGAGAGCACCTACGTTCGGCGCTGGCCTTGGGTCGAGGCGTGATTTTGGTCACGGCGCACATTGGTCCTTGGGATTGCGCCGCGCGTCTGCTGGCCAAAGATTTCAGCGCGGATGTGATCGTGGTGATGTTGGCCGAAGCTGACGAAGCGGCGCGCAAGGTGCACGACGCCGTGCGCGAGCGAAGCGGCGTGCGCGTGATGCACGTGGGCGAGCATCCGCTCGATGCCTTACCGCTGCTCCGCCACGTGCGGGGCGGGGGAGTGGTCGCCATCCAGCTGGATCGCGCCGCGCCCGGGGGCCGCGCGCTTTCGGTCGAGCTGTTCGGCGGTGAAGAATCCATGCCCGAGGGACCGTTCCGCTTGGCCGCGCTGTCGGGCGCGCCCGTCGTGCCCATCTTTGCTCATCGCTTGGGCTATTTTCGCTACGAATTTTCGATAGAAGCGCCGATCTGGGTTGCCCGTCACGCGACGCCTGCCGATCTCCAGACCGCCGCTGCCAGCGCCGCCCGGGCGATGCAATCTTTCATTTCGCGCCACCCCACGGAGTGGTTCCACTTTGCAAACTAGGTAACGTTCGATCGCCATGCAGTTATTCGTTGGTAGACACAATCTCGAGGGTGACATCGCCCGCTACGCGTCACGGTTCAACATGCTCGAAGTGCGTGCTGACGCGACCAATCTTCCGCGTGGCGCCAAGCTCGCAGATTGGAAGAAGCGCGTACCCGCCGGCTTCGCGTTCAGCGTAGTCCTGCCGCGTCGCGTGGGTCAGTTCGAGTCGAGCCAAATCGAACTCGGACGCACGTTGGAAATCGCCGACTCTTTGTCGGCCAAGTGGCTACTGCTGCAAACTCCGTCGTCGGTCGGTCCGAGCGCGCGCATGCGTGAGCGGCTGAGCAAGCTGTTCGAAGCCGTGGAACACGACGATCGGCGCATCGCCTGGGAATCACGCGGCGTCTGGGAAGACGACCAGATCGAAGTCTTCGCCGCCGAGCACGGGGTGACGGTCGTGCGTGACGTCACGCGCGCCGAGCCGCCCTTGGGTGATTGTGTGTACACCCGGCTATTGGCCCTCGGGGATGGTGCGCAGCTGCGCTCCAGCGCCGCCACGCACGTGGCAGAGGCGATCGCCGATCGCGAAGAGGCATTCGTGGTGATGGAAGGCCACGGCGCCGAAAATGCTGCCAAGCTGCTGCGTCAGGAGCTCGCGGAATGAGGGCACGCGCACTCGCTATGTCAAATGACCCGATCGCCGAGGAAGCGGCGGTCGCGCAACTCGGTCAAGGCGGCTCGGCGGTGGGCGCAGTGCTTGCCGGCTATTTTGCGGCGGCCGGTGGCTACTCGGGCGTGCTTCTCTCGCCGCTGACGATCTTGGTCGCGGGCATCGGGACCGGTGGTCGCGCGTTCGATGGGCGTCTGCGTCAGCCGGGTCTCGGTACCAAGCGTCCACGTGGGTTCTTGCCGGAAGAGACGATCCCGGCCGCGGCGCGGATTGCCGTGCCTGGCTCGGTTGCGGCGGCCGCGGTGGCCAATGCTTACGACGGCGCCAAGTCGCTCGGGTCGTTGGTGAAGCACGGTATCTTGCGCGCCGAGCGCGCCGGTGCAGACGGCCGCGCCGAGGTGCTCGGGCGCGTGCGGTCTCTGGGACAAACCGCGTTCTCGGAACAAGCCTTCACACGCCCGTTCTTGCGCTTGGCCGGCCCGAGCGAAGGCGGCCTGGTCACGCCGGCTGATTTCACCAACCTCACCGATCTCGATCACGCAGCCAGCACGCGCCACGTGGCTGGTTCGGATTTTTTGGAGGCACCCTGGGCCGAGAGCTCGTCCAAGGACCCGTTGCCGCCCGAACTCGGCATCGGAGCCGTGGTGTGCGCGGTGGACGTGCGCGGCGTGTTTGCGGCGGTCGCCTATTTCCGGCCCTCTGACGGCCTAGAAATCGACGATTTGGCGCTGTTGGCCCCGTATGTCGCGGTGCCCACGCAGCGCGGCGTGACGCGCCAAGCGCCCGGCAGCTCGCTGCCTGCGCCCGCGCCGATCGCGGTTCGCTGCAACGAGGCCGGCGTGCCGATCGAGGTGTGGGCCGAGCCTGGCGCCAGCGCGCTCGCCTTCAGTAGCCCGCCGCGCTTGTCACTCGCGCGCGATCCCGTGTCGCGCGAAGTCATCAGCTACCGTCGCTAGGCTCGAGCCGGGGGGCTCGGGTTTCAGCAATCGACGGCACGCGGCGCATGGAGCGCCGCCCAAAAGCCAAATCAAGAAAAGAGTTCAGGCGGCACCGTCGGGATGGACGACTACCGCCTTTCAGAACTCGCCCTGCAGCGAATCGTGTGTCGTGCCCTGCTCGCCTGGCGGCGAGCGTGGCTCACGCGACTTTGGCGCCGTGCTTCTTGGCGAACTCGAGCAGACCGATCTTGTCGACCGTGCGGAGATCACCGGTGGTGAGCTTGAGGGTGACGTGGCGCCCGAGCTCCGGAACCCAGAGCCGACGGCGTTGCACGTTCACGTGCTGCCAGCGCGGGGTCTTGATGTTGGAGTGCGAGACGTTGCGAGCGGAGAGCTTACGCTTCCCGGTAATTTCACTGCGGGCCATTGAGGGCGCGGAACCTAGCTCAGGGTGACCGGCTGTTCAAGTGTCACTTACTCAAACCAGCGACAGTTCACCCAAGGCTTCGGTTACGGTGCGACAGAAAGCTCTTAAGTTCTCGAATTCGCGAGCTTTTTTGGTGAGAGTTTGTTCATCCATGTAGAGCCGCCGGGCGAGCTCGATTTGGATGGCGTGGACTCGATCTCGGGGGCGACCGTAGTGGGAGGTGGAAAATCCGCCGCGATAGGGCTCGTCGTGAGCGACGCTGAAGCGGAAGGCAGCGGCATTTCGGTCGACCAAGCGCAGCACTTGTTCGGAGCAGGTGCTGCGACCGCGCGAGCCGGGAACCACGTCGGCGCGCTCGCGACCTGGATCGATGTGGCCCTCGCGACCACGACTGGGCATCGAGTGCCCACAGAGCAAGATGGCAAAACCAAACTCCGCCACGCGCTTCGCGAGCAAGGCTTGCAAGGTCTGGTGATACGGGCGGTAAATGCGGACCAAGCGCCGCTCGAGCTCCGCGAATGGCAACGGCCGAAGCAGCGCGGGACGATTGTCGGTCGTCACGCGCCAGATCACGCCGTGGGGGGCGGAGCGCGCGGCGCCGCCTTCGACCGTGAGCGGGTCGACGTCGGTTTCGGCGCGGTTGAGATCGCACACGTAACGGCTGACATGTGACACGAGCAGCGTCGCGCCGACGTCCGGCGCGTCCGCGTACAGATCGTCTACGAACAGATCCGCATCGCGTCCGAGTGATTGGGTGGGCGCGATCAACGTTGCCATGGACTCCGGATCGACGCTGAGCCCGGCGTGCGGAACCTCGACGACTACCGGTGTGCGAGCGGCGCGAGGCTCATGGACGGAGAAAAACACCGCTATTTCGTAGCACAGATGTTCGCCGTTTGCTTCAAGCGCGCGGGTGCGAGCGTCGGTGGGCGTTTCGCACGTGGTCCCCGCTCACGTGCGTATAGATTTCGGTCGTCGTCACGCTGGCATGGCCGAGCATCGTCTGCACGCTGCGTAGGTCGGCACCGCCGGTCAGCAAGTGAGTCGCAAATGAATGCCGGAGCTGGTGCGGATACACGCGGCCGCGGAGGCCGATCCCGCGCGCGTAGCGGCCGACGATTTTCCAGAAACCTTGGCGCGTGAGCGCTCCGCCGCGCGGCGAGGGGAAGAGCACGTCGGGTCCTGATTTTCGCGGGCGAGCAGCGGCTCCGGTGTCCGATTCGGCGCGCGAGCTCAAATACGCCTGTAGGTGATCGAGCGTAATGTTTCCGAGAGGCACCAGGCGCCGCTTGCCGCCCTTGCCGAACGCGGAAACGACCCCGCGCTTCAGATCCACGTCGCCCGCGGTCAGCCCGACCAGCTCGCTGACCCGTAGTCCGGCGGCATAAGTCACGCTCAGCATCGCGCGATCGCGCAGGCCCCGTAGGGTCGAGACATCGGGCGCCTCCAAGAGACGCAACACGTCGGACTCGCTGAGTGTGCGCGGCAAGCGCCGCCCAAATCGGGGCCGCGCCGATAGTTCGGTCGGGTCCGCGCTGAGCACGCCCTCGCGCAGCAAGAATTTCATCAGGCCGCGCACCGCTGACAGGTGGCGTGCCGCGCTGCGGGCGCCCAGCCCGTCGACCGCCAAGCGATTGAGCCAGCCGCTGACCATCCCCAAATCGACCGCATCGGCGCGGCGGATCCCCGACTCTTCGGCGAAACCGAGCAGTTTGTTCAGATCCCTGCCATAAGCCTCGAGCGTGCGTGGTGAGAGCGCCCGCTCCACCCGCAGGTGATTCAAATAGGCTTCGACCAGGCCATCCAGCGTCACGAGGGGCAGCCTAACCCCGGCCGCTCCGACGGGCGAATTTCGCTCAGCCGCTGGTCGCGGCGGCGGCCAGTTCGCGCAGCCGGGCTTCGGGCTGCGCTTCGCGCATCAGCGCTTCACCAATCAAGGCGGCATCTGCAGCGGAGCTTTTCACGCGCTGCACGTCTTCCGGTCGGGCGATCCCAGACAGATGCACGCGAGTGACCGACGCGGGTAGCTCCGAAAGGATACGCGCGGGACGCCCTGCGTCCATGGCCAACGTGTCGAGATCGCGCGCGTTCACGCCGACCAACGTGGCCCCCGCGCCGACGGCCATCCTCGATTCTTCATCGCTGACGACTTCGACGAACGGTTCCAGCTTGCGCGCGCGCGCCGCGAGCGTCAGTTGTTGCAAGCGGTCCTCACTCAGGCAGCGCACGATCAACAGCACCGCGTCCGCGCCGTAGGCGACGGCCGCATCCAGCTGACTCTCGTCGATCACGAATTCTTTGCACAACAGCGGCAGCTCGCAGGCGGCTCGCGCTTCCGTCAAGTGCGAGAAGGCGCCATCGAAGAAGCTCGAGTCGCACAGCACGCTGACCATGCTTGCGCCCGCGTGTTGATAGGCACGCGCGCGCTCACTCACCGACAGCGCGGTGGATAGCGCGCCCGCTGAAGGCGAGCGGAACTTGATCTCCGCAATCAGCTTCAGCTCGTTGTTCGAACGGCGCAGGGAAAACGCGCGCGGGCCGGGCGCCGCCGGCAACTTTTGCGCGCGCAAAGCCGGAAGCTCGGCCTGCTTTTGGGCGAGAATGCGGGCAAGCAGGCCCGAAGTTTTGGCGCTCATCCGGCTCAGCTCGAGGGTTCTGCGCGACGCGCGTTGGCGGCGCGCCGCAAGCGTTGCAAGGATTCGGCAGCGGCGCCCGACTCGAGCGCTGCACGTGCGCGCTCGGTCGCGGCTTTGGGCTCGAGCTCCAGCGCAACCACGAGCGCGGCCGCGGCGTTCAGCAAAATGGCGTCGCGCGCGGGATGCGCTTCGTTCTTCAAGATCGCTTCCAACACGCGCGCGTTGTGCGCGGGGTCGGCGCCGGCAATAGCGCCCGCGGGGCTGCGCGGCAGACCGAAGTCTTCCGGCGTGAGACTGAATTCACGCACGCGCCCGCCTGCTACTTCGCTGATGCGCGTGGCGGCGAACGGGCTCATCTCGTCCAGGCCGTCTTCGCTGCGCACCACCCAAGATCGCGTCGTGCCGAGTTCTGCGAGCGCGCCCGCGAGCACGGGGCGGATCGCGTCGTCGAATGCGCCGAGCAGTTGATGGCTGGCCCCCGCCGGATTGGCGAGTGGCCCGAGGCAATTGAACAGCGTGCGCACACCCAGCTCACGCCGTACGGGCATCACGTGGCGCATCGCGGGATGGTGCGCTTGCGCAAACAGAAACGCGATCTGCGCTTCTGCCAGTACCTCTGTCTGACGCGCGCCAGCCACGTCCAAGGGGATGCCGAGCGCTTCGAGCACGTCTGCGCTGCCGGCGCGGCTGGTGGCGGCGCGGTTGCCATGCTTGGCCACCGGCACGCCCGCCGCGGAGGCGATCAGCGCCGCGCCCGTGGACAGATTGAGGCTCGCCGAGCCGTCACCCCCGGTCCCGCAAGTGTCGAGCAGCACAGTGAAATCATGCGCCACCGGGATCATCACGGCGCGCATGGCGCGGGCTGCAGCGGCGATCACGGCGGCGGTCTCGTTGCCGGTGTGGCGCAGCGAAATCAGGAAGCCGGCCATGCTGGCGGGGCTCCAAGCGCCCGCGAAAATCGCGTCGAACACGCGACGCACGGTCGCCGGAGAGAGCCCACCCGGGCTGGTCATCTCTGCAAAAACTTCGTTGAATTTCGGTACTTCAGCGCTCACAGCGAGGTCAGCCAGTTCTCGATCAGGCGCAGGCCATGATCAGTCAGGATAGATTCCGGATGAAACTGCACGCCCTCGACCGCGAACTTTCGATGCCGAAGGCCCATGATTTCGCCCTTTTTCGTGCGGGCGGTGACCTCCAGCGCCTCCGGGAAGCTGGCTTCTTCCACGATCAGCGAGTGGTAACGCGTGGCCTCGAAGGGGGAGGGCAGCCCTTGGTAGATGGTGCGCCCGTCGTGCTCGATGCCCGAGGTTTTGCCGTGCATCAGCTCTGGCGCGCGGATCACCTTGCCGCCAAAGGCCTGGCCAATCGCTTGGTGACCCAGGCACACGCCGAAGATGGGCAGGGTGCCCGACAATTGCTCGATCACGGACAAGGTCACTCCCGCCTCATCCGGGTTGCCAGGACCGGGGGAGAGCAACACGCCGTCAGGCCGCGCTTCGCGGATCTGCTCGACCGTGACGCGATCGTTCAGACGCACATCGCACTCACCGCCGAGGCTCTCGATGTACTGGACCAAATTGTACGTAAATGAGTCGTAGTTATCGACGACCACGACGCGCGTTTTCACCGCCCGAAGCGTTGCACCCACGCCTCATTCGGTCAATGCCCTCGCCACGCGATCTGCGGTGCTGCGCTAAACCTTTAGTGTGGGTGGCGTGCTTGTCGGCTAGCGAAAGCAACGACAATTCGCTGATGTGCACCGAGCCTGATTTGAAGCTTGCCGAGAATCGAGCGGGCCGCTAGTGTGCCGGCCGGTCGCCAGCGGGCAGGGAAGCCATTTCCCAGCTCATTTCCAGCAATTAGTACCTGCGTCTGTGACGAGTCTCCGATGGAAAATAAGCCAAAGATCGATCTGAAGTCACGCCTCGGAAAGAAGACCGTCAGCGCGCCAGCGGTCGGTTCGATTCCGCCACCTGCTGCCGTGGGGTCGCCGAGGCCGTCCGTGCCCGTTGCCAATCCCAGCCGCGTGCCGGCTCCGCCATTTGCTTCGGTACCTCAGGCCGCCGCTGCCGTGCCGCGCGTCGATGCCTCGAATCCTTACGGGGCCATGGCGCCGCAAGCCGCCCCGGTGCGGATCGAACCACAATCGATCAAGATCGAGATGGACGACGAGTTCGTCCGGGCCCAGAAGTCGGGCCGCTCCAAGGTCCTGATCCTGAGCATTTTCACGGCCGGCATCGGTGCTGCACTCGGCTTCGCCGGTGGCGGCATCAGCGAGCGCAACAAGGCCGCGGACGCCGCCGTGGTCGGCGCGGGGGAGCTCACGACCAAGGTCGAAGCCACCGCCAAGAAGGCCGCCGAGCTGGCCGACGTGCTCAAGGCAGCCAAAGAGAAGCTCAGCAAATCCACCTTCCCCGACGAAGAAGTGTCCAAGCTGGGCGGCATCAACCTGCCGTTCACCGCCGCTGATTTGAACGGTAAGGGTATTGGCCGCTTCAATGGCGCCACGCTGGCCATGTTGATCGATTTTTCGACCATCGTGGACAAGGTGAACGACCAAAAAGAGAAGCTGCAGAACGTGCTGTCCGGCAACAAGAAGGCCGTGCAAGACTTCTTGGCCGGTCAAACCAAGCCGCAAGTTCGCTGGTCCGTCGTCCTCGGGAACGGCCCGGGCGGCCCGTGGGCAACCATGCAACCCGTGCCCACGCCCTTCTTCGCGAAGGATGGCGACAAGCCCAAGTGGCCGGACGACATCCGGATCCCCGTCGGCGACAAGCAAGCCGTGCTGAAGCGCTACAACAGCGGTAACCCCATCAGCGAAGACGGCCTGTTCGTGCCCGTCGACCCAAGCTCCCAAGCCTCGGTCTGCTCGACCAGCGTCGTTACCACCCTGCGCCGCGAGCTAGGCGATCTCGAAGAAGTCCTGCGCGGCAACAAGAACCCCGGCGAAGAGAAGACCGGCCTCTTGGACGCGGGCGATGCCCTCGCCAAGAAGCTGAAGCAAATCGGCGCCGCAACGCCGTGAGCTGAGCTTCGGGTAAACTCTCGGCCAGTGGGGTTCGCTCCACTGGCCGATTGCGTTTTGTGCCGTCCTTCCGCCGTGCTCGCACGTTCGGCGAACCTCGCGGTTTGCCCGCGGGCGGATCCAGAGTCGAGAATGGGCGCTCGTGTCCCAGCATCGCAGCTCACTTTTCGCATTCTTCCTTTCGCGGAGCGGCTTCCAGATTTGAACCGCCAAAACGCCAAAACGCCAGAAGAGGAGAGGGAAGAATTAGGGGGCGCCGTGGGAGCCTGAGGGCGTCGCAGTGACGGCGGGTCCTCGCGGCTCGGGTAGAGAAACGCGACGACAGTCAGTGGGAAGCGGCGCTCGGTTGCTCGTGTTCAAGCAAGTCTGCGACGCACCTGTCGCGGTGGGGCTCCCAGATTTGAACCGCCAAAACGCCAAGACGCCAGAAGAGGAGAGGGAAGAATTAGGGTTGCGGTGGGAGCCTGAGGGCGTCGCGGTGACGGCGCACAGCCGTGACGAGTCGCGGAGCGCAAACCCCAAGCTCCGTCTTTTGGCGTTTTGGCGTTTTGGCGTTTTGGCGTTTTGGCGGTTAGTCCCCGCTGGGTTCCGGAACTAGACGCCGAAGGCTGCGGCGGTCGCGTCGTAGTTCGCGACCATCAAAAAATCTCGGCGGCGGTCAGGAGCGGATCGGGCACGGGGAGTTCAAGCCGCGGTAATCCGAGAGGCGGAGCGTGGGGTGATCGACTCGGGTGCCGGCACTCGGCTGATCTCGACCTTCACTACGCGGCGCTCATCGGCTTCGCGGACCACGAAATCAAGGCCGAAGGCGCGTAGGCTCGCGCCGGGTTCGGGCACGCGGCCGAGCTCGGCGACGATGAAGCCGGCGAGGGTGTGATAGTCGCCGTCTTCGGGCAGGTCGGCACCGAGGTAGCGGCTCAAGTCGCTGATCGAGACGCTGGCATCGACCATCATCTTGCCGTCCCCGGCATCGACGATGGGGGCCTCTTCCACGTCGTGCTCATCGCGGATATCGCCCACGATTTCCTCGAGCAAGTCCTCGAGCGTGATGATGCCGCTGAAGCCGCCGAACTCGTCGATCACGACGGCCATGTGGTGGCGTCGTGATCGCATGTCCTTGAGCACGCTGGTCGCGAGCTGGCTCTCGGGCACGAAAACCACCGGTTGCCGCAACAGGGACTCGATGCGTACGTCGCTCGGCTTGCCGAGGGAGGCGTGACGAAGCAGGTCCTTGGCGTGCAGCACGCCGACCACGTTGTCGATCGTGTTCTTGAAGATCGGATAGCGCGAGTGCTCACTTTCGACGATCAGCTTGAATAGCGCCTCGATCGGCGTGCCAATGTCGAAAGCGGTCACTTGAGGACGCGGGATCATCAGCTCGCCTGCGGTGGCGTCGCCGAAATCTAGGACGTTGCGGATCATTTCCGACTGATCGTGGCCGAGCGAGCCATTCAGCTCGCCCTCGTTGACGATCAGTTCGACCTCCGTCTCCGTTACGCCGGGGGCGGGCGCAGGTGCCGGGCTGACCCAGCTACCGACGACTCGTCCGGCCCAGGCAATCGGAGCGGCGATGGGCGCGGCGAGTAGCTCTAAGGGACGCAGCACCTGGAGCAGGAGGGGGGCGGTGGTGTCGGCACTGCGCGCGACCAGCCCGCGCGCAATTTCACTCGGCAGCGCGTACGCAAACAGCGTGATCATGGCCGCCACCACGGGCAGCCAACTCCCCAGCCATTCGGGCAGTTGGCGCCCCACGAGCAGGGCGCTGGTGGCGAGTCCGATGGTGCGAATCACCAGCCAGCGGGCCTCGATCACCGGCCCCGATTCCAGGTACCGGTCCAGGGCGCGTTGCGAGCCGCCTTCCAAAGTGTCGCGCAAAGCAGCGCGACGCGCTGCAGACAGGGTGGTGATTGCCCAGCTCGCAGCGGCCGAGACCGCAGCAAAGGCGGCAGGCAGCGCGGCAATCAGTAGGTGGAGTATTCGTGATGGTGGGGCAGGATCCAAGGTCGTGCGGTGCGTATCGCACCCGCCTCCTCCTGATCACTTAGCGGACCGACCCCAGGGCGCGCAACCCGTGCCAACGCTGACCGACCCTGGATAATGGCGGAAGTGAGTGCCCCACGGGGAGTGAATTCGGCTGGCCGGACGACAATGGCGAGAGTGGCGGATAACCCAATCAGAACCATTGCTTCGCTGTCATTTCAGGTACTGCTTCGCGGGCCTGCGGCGGCTGGCATTCAGGCCCTTGGGCCGGCGCCGCATGCTCATGCCCCGATGATTCCACAAACCACTCCGGAGGTACCCCCTCAGACCCCTCACAGGCATGCTCGCCGCGACTCCGAGCCCGTCCTCGACCCGGAGGCCAAGCCCGCGTCGGAGGGCCCCCTCGATCCCCTATTCTGCCAGTTGGCTGTGAATCACGGCCTGAGCTCCTTCGTCCAACCTAACCCGGCAGCGCCTGTCGCGCCGACCGCGTTGCCTCTGCGCGACGATCTCCAAAACCTACTCACGGGGTTGGCGCGCCGTGCCGCTTGGGGTGGCGATCGCCGCAAAGGGAGCGCGCGGATCGAGCTGTCCGAGGGAGCACTGGCAGGCGCGACCTTGGTCGTTCACACCGATCAGCGCTCGGTCAGCGTCGAGCTCGAGCTGCCGCCAGGCACGGCAGCCCAAGGGTGGCAGCAAAGGATAGCGCAGCGGCTCGAAGGGCGTGGCTTTGCGGCCCGCGTTAAAGTTGGCTGAGATCCGGCGCTACGCCAAGGGCTGACGAAATCCGCGGACCACGCGAAACTCCCCAGGGTTGCGCTCTTGACCCAGCGCGATCAGTTCGCCCGAGCTGGCAAACCAGGCCACGGTCTCGAGCAACGGTGCCAGCGAGGGTGCGACGAAATCGGGGAGCTCGACGGTTTGTCCCAGCCGCGCGCGTCGTTCGCCTGTTTCGTTCAGGGTCGCGCTGGGCAAGGCGCGCCGAGCGGCCTCGGCCGTCGCGAGCAGCGGCAGAGTTGGGTCGAGCGGCCAGGCAGCCGCGTCGCTGAGTTCGAAGCGACCGCTGGCCAGGCGTCGCAGCGCCCCGAGGTGCGCGGGTACCCCCAGGGACGCGCCCAGATCTCGGGCCAAAGCGCGGACATAGTAGCCCTTGGAGGCCTCCACCTCGAGCACCAGCTCGTGTTCGGAGCGACCGATCAGCAGCAATTGTTCGACTTGGACGTCGCGCGCCTCGAGCTCCGGGGCATTCCCGGCGCGGGCCAGGGCATACGAGCGGCGCCCGTCGACCTTGATCGCGCTGACGGCGGGGGGGATTTGCAAGCGTCTCGCTTTTTCCATACCCAACGCGACTTGGATTGCCTCGTCGCCGAGTTGCCCGGGAGCAAGGTCTACCTGCTCCGTAGTTTGGCCGTCGGCATCGAGCGTATCGGTAGCGCGACCGAAGCACACCGTGGCCCGGTAGCGCTTGCGATCCCGCGTCAGAAAGCCGCTCAGCTTGGTGGCCTCGCCGAACAAGAGCAGCAGCACGCCGGTGGCCATTGGGTCGAGGGTGCCCGCGTGTCCAACCTCTCGGGTGCCAAACACGCGCCGCGCTTGGGCCACGATGTCATGGCTGGTCGCTTTGCCGGGTTTGTCGACGACCAAAACGCCGTCTGGAACTTGAGTCATGAGATCACGTGAGTGCAGTGAGCGAATGGGTGAGAGGGTTGGCAGGCGTCATACCGAGTCAGGCACATGCGAATCAAGCTGGCTCAGCCTGGCACAGCATGATCCGCAACGTCGGTGGGCATCGCGTCAGCGTCGCTGCGGTCCGCGAATAGATTGAGCATTCGCTCGGATACGCCGGGGCACGAACGTTGCTTGAAAGGGGGGGAGGTAATATCCATGAAGCAATTTGGGGTCGGGCAAGTGCTGGCGGGCATGGTGGTGGGCTCGGTATTGGTCTCGCAGATCGCGTGCAGTTCGAGCGCGGACTCGAGCTCCACGAGCCGGGGGTTCGCGACGCCCTCGGACTCGAGCAAGGGGAATCCAACGATTAACTCTCCGCAGCAGCCGAGTTACGCAGCGGCGGGGTCTGGCTCCGCGAACACTGGGGCAGCTGCGCCGACTCTCACCGCCGAGGCGCCCGAGCAGGTCGAGTCGACAACGGACAGCGTGCCGACCACGACCGGCTTCGTGGTCGCCGCTCACGATCCGCAGTCTACTTTCGGCGCGGATGTGGACACCGCAAGCTACGACCTATTTCGGCGCGACATCAACCTCGGGAAGCTGCCCGAAGCCGCGAGCGTGCGCCTCGAAGAGTACGTGAACGATTTCAAGTATGCTTATGCGGCGCCCGCGGAGGATTCAGCCACGCCGTTCTCCATCTCGCTCGCTGCATCGCCCGGCCTCTATGGTCGCGAAACGGTGCTGATGCGCGTGGGCATCCGCGGCAAGGACGCGAAACCGACCGAGAAGCTGCCGAGCAACCTCGTGTTCCTGGTCGATACCTCAGGCAGCATGCAAAGCGCGGACAAGTTGCCGCTGGTCAAGCGCGTGTTGAGCGATACGCTGGAGGTGCTCGCGCCGACGGACACGGTTTCGATTGTCACCTATGCCGGCTTCACCAGCGTGGCCCTCACGCCCACCAAAGTCAGCGAGAAAGCCAAAATCGCCGCCGTGATCGCGAGCTTCGAAGCGGGCGGTAGCACGGCAGGCGCGGCTGGGCTCGACCTCGCCTATCAACAGGCGCAAGCGGGGTTCTTGAAAGACGGTCTCAATCACGTGCTTTTGTGCACCGACGGTGATTTCAACGTGGGGCCTTCATCGACCCCTGAGCTGATCAAAGCCATCGAGCTGAAACGCAAATCGGGGATCACGCTCACCGTACTCGGCTTCGGCCAGGGCCTGAACGACTCGATGATGGAAGCCGTGAGCAACAAGGGCAATGGCGTATACGGCGTGATCTCTTCGGCCGAGCAAGCCGACAGTTACGTGAAGGATCGCATGCTTTCGACCATGAACTTCATCGCCAAGGACATGAAGATCCAGGTCGAGTTCAACCCGGCGCGGGTGTACGCCTATCGCTTGCTCGGGTACGACGATCGCGCAATCGCCGACAACGACTTCCGCAACGATGTGATCGACGCGGGCGAAGTCGGTGCGGGTCACCGTGTGACGGCGCTCTACGAACTGGCCTTGACCAGCGAGGCGGTTCCCATGGTCAGCGGAGCCGCGTCACTCCAAGACGGCGCGGTTTTCCGCGAACCTCTCGAAGTTGCGGCCGATGCATTGGCTCTCGTGAAGGTGCGCTACAAAGAGCGCGATGCTACCGAGACGGACGCCGCACGCGAAGTGTCGCAGGGCTTCTTGCCAGAGCAACTCATCCGGTCGGTGAACGACGTCGACGATGACTTCGCTTGGGCCATGGCCATCGCGTCGTACTCGGAAATCCTGAAGGGCAGCCCCTTCGCCGTAAAGTCGAGCCTCACGAAGATCGGGGAGATCATCGCACGCCCGAGTTTTGCGGCAGATCCCGACCGCGCTGAGTTCGCGACTTTGTTCGAAAAGGCAGCGCCGCTGCTCGCGCCCTGAGCGCGAGCAGCGAGGCTTCCGCCGATCAGCCGAACCAGACGCTGCGGCGTTCGCGCAGACCGCTATCCAGCATGGCCTGGATGGAGCTGCGCACGCGCTCCGAGAGGCGGCCGACGAGCACGTGATCGTCCGCCGCTTCCGGGCCGTAGTTGTCCAAGTTGATCGGCTCGCCGAAACGCATTCGCCATTTGGTCGGGGCGGGCAGAAGGCCTGCGGGACCTAGGAACGGGAAGGTGGGCGTGATCGGGAAGTAGGGCAGACCCAAGAGCTCGGTCAGGCCCTCCAAGCGGTACAAGAGTGGACTCGACTCTTCCGCGCCGATGATCGCGCAGGGTACGATTGGCGCGCGCATCCGTAGACACAAGCGGATGTACCCGCCGCGGCCGAAACGCTGCAGCCGATAGCGATCTTGGAACAACTTCTTGATGCCGTGTACGCCTTCCGGGAAGACGCCCACGATGCCTTCCTTCTCCAGCAAACGCTCGGCGTTTTCCGGGCAGGCCCGCACTGCGCCGACGCGATTCATGAACACACCCGCGAAGGGCAGGTAGTACACGAAGTCTTCCGCCAGCCAGCGCAGATCGCGCTTTTGCTTGTGCTCGATGCGCAGCGCCGCGCGCAGCATCAAGCCGTCGAGTGGCAGCGCGCCCGAGTGATTGGCGACCACGATGCAGCGGCCTTCGGCCGGCACGTTGTCGATGCCCTCCGTCGTGGTGCGGAAGTAGCTGCGGTACAGAAACTCCACCACCGGTTTGACGCGCTGTTCGAAGCTGGGATCGAGGCCGAAATCGTCGAATTCTTCCGAGCGGCTACGAAGCGCTGCGCGCCCCCATTTGCGCGAAATGAAATCTTCGGCCGGGGGCTCGGCGAGCTCCACTTTGGCGGGCGGCGAGGAATCGGTCTTGGCCAGCGCGCCGCGCCGCTCCGAGACTGGGTCGTCGCTGTCGGCGTCGGCGTCGGCTGCGGCGTCTGCGAAGTGACGTTGACGAATCAGGCCGTCGAGCCGCGCTTCGAGCGCGCGGATTTGAGCCTCGACGTCGCCCGATTTGCGCTCTTGTGGAATCGGCGGAGCGCTCTCGAAGGCTTCACCGTATTGCGTCGTGGGAGGCACGATGCGTGCGCCGATGCCCAGTTCGAACGCCTCTTCCGAGTCGACATCGGTATCGCTCAGGCCGGCTTCATCGACCGCGGTGCGCTCGTCGATCACGCCCGAGGGAGCGCTCGACGCTGCCGTGGGCGGGTACACGCGACGCTCGGCGGGCCGTGCCGCGGCGGGCTCGCGATTGCGGCCCGTGCGTCGTGCCTTGCGCTTCGGGTTCGAAGGGCTCCTTTGCTCGGCGCGCGCGCCGCTCGCGGCTGCGCCGCGGGCCTCGCCACGCTTCTCGCTTTTGGCGGGGCGCGGCTGCGAGCGCACGGATTGGTTCGCGCTGGAGTCGCGCTTGGGGCGTTTGTCCTTCCTTTTCACGCTGGCGTCTCCGAAAGCAATCTGACATCGCGCAGGTGCTGCGCGTTGGCATAGTCGATCAAGGCTTCACGGCTGGTGTAGAGCGGCTCGAAGCCGAGTTCTTTTCGAGCCAAGGCACCGTCTGCCACGCAGATGTACTGAAGGTAGTCGAAGAACGCCGGCGGTGCTTCGGCCAATTGCGTCAGCCACAGCGCGGTGGTGAAACCGGAGGCCAGCGAGCGAGGCAACGGCAAGGTCGTGCGGCCTGCCAGCTTGATCACCGTGCGCAACGGCAACACTCCGTCACCCACGATGTTGAACACGCCCGGCACGTCGTGCAGGGCTGCCAAACGCAGCGCGCGTACCGCGTCTGCTTCGTGGACGAATTGCCACAGAGGATCGAAGCCGAGCACCGTCGGCGTCAAACGATGGCTCAGATAGCGAGTGACGAAGTTGTCGACCGTTGGACCCAGCATCGGCGCGATGCGCAGCACGGTCGCGATGCGCCCTTGCCCCGGGCGACCGAAGCGAAGCACCTCGTTTTCGGCTTCCATCTTGTCGGCGAAGAAGGGCTCGGTGCGCCGCGCGCGCAGCGGGTGCTTCTCGGACAAATAGTTGGGATTGGTGGCGTGCGCGCCGTACAACAGGGTTTGGCTGCGCATCACGACCTTGTGCACTTTCGTGCGTCGGCAAGCGTTCAGCACGTGCATCGTGCCGACGCTCTCGAGTTCGTGAGCGAACGCCGCCGAATGGGTGGGCGAATCGAGGAACGCCAAGTGGACCACGACGTCCACGGCTTCTGCCGACAAGATCTCGGCCATGCGCTCCTCGGCCAAGCTCTCGGTGAGGCTGACGTTGTACACCCGAGATTTGGCGCCCGCCGTGCTCGGGGCTTCGGAGTCCAAACACACGACTTTGCGTACGTTCGGATCTTCTTCCAATAACCCTATTAGGTTACTGCCCAAAAATTGAGCGGCGCCGGTGATCGCAACGACGCGGCGGCGTGCGGGGGGCACGCCCAAGCGACCGCGTTCGGCGAGCGTCAGTGAGTGCGAAGATGTAAGCGAGTTACTCACCCGGCACTCCTTTCCAACAAGTGTCTGTGGTCCATCCGGTGACTGGCAAAGTAGTCGAAAATCCCACGATTCCTAGAGTGCATCGACTGAAAAAGCGATCGCCGCGAAGCGAGAACCAGGCTGAAGCGAGGCCGGTCCGAGCCCAAACCAAGCCCAAACCAAGAATGGGCGAAGGTGGGAGCCGCGCGCACGCGCGCACGAGAGTGATGGCTAGAGTCGCGGAAAATGCAAGGGTTTCCTGTTCAGAGCGGGACATGTGAATTACACTCGAATGCTGATGGCCCAAGCCTCGGTTGTCGCCGGCTCGATGCTCGGGCCCTATTTGTTGGGCGATCGCCTCGGCTTGGGCGGCATGGCCGAGGTCTATGTGGCGCAAAGGGCCGGTCCGCGCGGCTTTGCCAAGCGCTTCGCGGTCAAGCGCATCCTGCCCGAGCTTGCGCAAGACGCACGCTTCGTCGCGATGTTCTGCGATGAGGCGCGCATTTGCGCCGCGCTTTGCCACCCCAACATCGTGCAGGTCTTGGACTTCGGCGAGGCCAATGGCGAGCTGTTCATGGCCATGGAGTTCGTGGATGGCGTGTCACTGGCGCGCCTGCTGCGCTCGGTGTCGGCCCGCCGGGAGCGCTTCCCGCGCACGATCGCGTTACAAATTGCGCACGAAGTATTGCGCGGTTTGGCCTTCGCCCATGCGGCCCAAGACGAGCACGGGCGACCGCTCGGCATCGTGCACCGCGACGTCTCCCCGGGCAACGTGCTGATCGGCCGGGCGGGTGACGTCAAACTCGGCGATTTCGGCATCGTGCGCAGTGAGTTCGTCGACCGCCGCACGTACCCCGGGGAGCTGAAGGGCAAAGTTGGCTACATGTCGCCCGAGCAGGTCATGGGCACGGACGTCGATCCGCGCAGTGACCTGTTCACGGTCGGCATCATCTTGGCGGAGATGCTGCTCGCGCGTCCGCTGTTTTCTGGGCAAAACGAATTCGAGATCCTGACCAACATCTACGAAGCCAATCTGAGCGTGCTCGACCGTCACGCCGGCGAGCTCGCGCCGGTCGTGGAGAGCACGCTGCGCAAGGCCTTGGCGCGCGATCCGGCCCAGCGCTTTCAGAATGCGGTGGAGTTCGCGACTGCGTTGCGTGAGATCGCCCGTGAGCTCGATCTGCATCTGGGGGACTCCGAAATCGTGCCCTGGCTGTCTAGTTTGGGGATCCTGCCGTCGCGTAGCGGTACTCACGAGCGGCTGCTCCAGGCGCAAACCGAGGAAGCCCTGCAACGAAGCGCGCTCACGACCGAGCCCGTGCCCAGCGCTTCGCCCGCGCAATCCGGGCAGCGACCGGCTCAACCGGCTCCGCCGCCCGTGCGCGCACCGCGCTTCGGCGATCCGCTGACTCGTGCTGCTTCCTGGCGCAGCGCGCTCGATCGGATGACTCTACCGGCAGTGCTGCACGCGGTCGCCGCGCGCCAAGAGACGGGCGTGCTGGTCGCTCGCAACGCGCGCCGCGAAAAGCATTTCTATTTCGTGGAGGGCGAGCTGCGCGCTGCGCGTTCGACCGAGCATGCCGAGCTGCTCGGCACGCGGCTCTTGCGCGCCGAACGCATCACCGAGCAAGATTTGACGGACGCGCTGAACACCTGCAAACAGACCCAGCGCTCGCTGGGTGAAGAGTTGGTCGCGCGCGGCATCGTCCGCGCCAGCTCCCTGTTGCGGGAGTTGGTCGAGCAGGTGGAGGCGCGTTTCATCGAGCTTTTTGCGTGGGATGACGGAACGCTCTGGTTCGTGCCGGGCGTCCGAGATCTCCACTTGGAGGTCAAAGCCCCGGCTCTGATGCCCGCGCTGGTCACGCACGCCATCCGTGAGGCGTACACCGAAGACGAGATCGCGATGTGGTTCGCGCGCGCCAGCAAGCTGCCCGTACATCGCGGCCAAGCGCGGCGCGTCGACCCCACCAAGCTCGGCTTGTCACTAGCCGAACGTCGCGCCCTCGAGCGCGCGGCCAAAGCGACTTCGATCGAGGCTTTGGTCAACGAGCTCTCCGCCGAACGGGTCGCCACCCCGCGCGAAACGCTGTTCGGTCTGTTCGTCGGGGTGAGTATCGGTATCGTGTCGGTCCCGGGCTGGCGCTGAGCGCCCTAGTGACTCGCGGCTTGGGCGGCGGCCACGACGTCGCTCGCGCGCGAATCGGCCGACGAAACCCAGCGCACCACGCCGTGGGCGTCCAACACGAGCGTCGTGGGTAGGCTCCGCACGCCCGCTTCACGTCTGCTGGCATCGCCGCTATCCACCAGGAACGAAGCTCCGGGAACCCCCCAAGAAGCCAGCGCAACGCGCGCGTCTTCAGTACTCTCATTGCCGTCGAGCAGGCCAATCAGTACGAGCGCGGCCCCCATGGCCTCTAGCTCCGCTCGTTTTCGGTAGATCGCAGGCACCTTCTGTCGGCATGGCGCGCAGGATGGCGCGAAGAAGTCAGCCACGGTTGCCTTCGCGCTGGCTGCCGGCAAAGTCCCGAGCGCTCCGCCCTCGGTTGGCAGCACCATCTCCACGCGCTGTCCGAGCCGCTCGCCGGGCGCGGACGCGGGCGGAGCCGCCGTGCAGGCGGCGAGCAGGACCGAGGAAAGACATGCACGAGCGACGGCGAGCATTTGCGGCCATGCTATCAGCCTTCGGCTGCGAACATCATGCGGGAATTTCGAGCGCTGTGAGGTGCGTGGCGGGAGCGCGATCGCCCACTCTCGAATCGTTTCGCTTGCGGACCCCGTGGCTAACGACGCGTCGACGGGGGAGCGGCGGGTGGCATCGAGGACGACGGGCGTCGAGCGCTGGTGGAGGGGGGATTGAGCGTGCGCACGGAGGCCGAGGGGGAGGACTCGGGCTCGTCGTCCTCCAGCAAATCCTTGACCGTTTTCAGCTCGATCGGCTTGAACAGCGTCGGACAAGCGCAATTTTTCAGGTATTCGGCCTCGGCGCGGCCCAGCGCGCCGCCGGTGACGAATACGAAGCGCTGGGCCAACTCGGGGCGCCGGGCCGCGATGCGCGCGTGCAGGGTGTCGCCGTTGCGGCCGGGCAGGAAGACGTCGCACAATACCAGATCGGGCGTGTAACTCGGATCGAGGAGCTGCACTTCGGCTTCGGAGGCTGCTGCGGCGGTGCGCACCGCGTGCGGCTTGAGCGCGCGGCGCATGGAGCGCGTGAACACGGGGTCGTCATCGACGACGAAGACTTGACGTGGCCGCGCTTCGAGCATGCGCTGCTTCGGTACGCGCATGGGCACGAGCGGGATGAGCCCGCTGTCTTCTTGCACGCGCGTGAGCAGCACGCGGAACGACGCGCCGCCGCCGACGCGATCGTGGACTTCGATGTGGCCACCGTGTGCGGCGACGACATCGCTGCAGATCTTGAGCCCCAGCCCGGTGCCTTGGCCGCGCTGCTTGGTCGTGTAGAAGGGCCGAAAAATGTGCTGAATCGCGCCGGGGGGGATGCCCGGGCCGTTGTCTTCGACGACCAGCGCGAGTTGCTCGCCGCGGGCCAAAACGCTCACCCAGATCTCCGGGCGGGCGCTCGCTTCGGCTGCATCGGCCGCGTTGAACACCAAATTCAACACGACTTGGCCGAGGCTATCGCGGCGGCCGACGGTGTAGACCGGGTCATCGAGGTCCTGGGTGAGGGTGATGCCGCGGCGCTCCAAGTGCGGCGTGGCGATCGCGAGCGACTCTTTGACGATCGTCACCAAATCAACGCACTCGGGCGAGAGCTCGCGGCGCGACACCAACGAGAGCTGCTCCACCGTGTCGCGGATGCGCGCCACGGCAGTTTGGATGTCGGAGGACACTTCGCCGAGTTCGCGGATGGCGCTCGACATATTGGGATCCGTGGCGTCGGACAGCTGCTTCACTTGCTCGACTAGGCGGCCAAGCTCCTCTTGTTGGAGGAGCATGGCGCCGGCCGGGCCGCGCAGTTCATGGGCGACACTGGCGGTCAAAAGCCCGAGGCTCGCCATGTGGCTAGCCTCGGCGAGTTCGTCCGTGCTCGGCGTCGGCACGGCGCGGATCTGTTCGCGTTCCAGGGCGACGGCCAGCATGTTCGCGACGGTGGTCGCGAACTGCTCTGCCTCGGTGTCGATGCGCGTGGCGTCGTCGAACAAGAGCACGAATACGCCGTGCGCGACGCGGCGCAGCAGCACGGGGATGGCCAGCGCGGTGCGCGCGCCGAGCGCCAAGATCTCCCCCGCATCATCGATGCCTTCGCGATCGCGGCCCAGATCACCGAGCAGGGCCATGCGCCGCGTGCTCAAGGCGCGTTGCGCAATCGTGCTCAGAGCTCGGCGCAGCACGACGAGCTCTGGGCCCCCGCGCTCGCCGAGCCCGCGTTCCGCAATCGATTCGAGCCCCGGATCCAAGGTAAACGCGGCGGCCGCACGCGCGCGCATCGTCTCGACCAGCACGTCGAGCGAGTCGCCCAGAAGGCCGCCGCTCGACTCGCTCGACAGACGGCCGGACAGGGTGTGGAGCGCGTCTAGGCGTTGCAGACGCAGGAGCGGATTCATGGGGGATTGCGTCGAAGCCCGTTGCAGAAAGGCTCAGAATAGAGCCCTCACAACATAAGGCCTCCCGCGAAAAATAGCCAAGCGCACGCCCGGCTTTTGCGGGTGACGGCTAGGTCGAGATTCCAGCGACGGTGTAGCGCAGAACGGGGTAAGGCGCGAAATCACTGACGATCTCGAACCCGGCTTGCTCGAAAATGCTGAACGGTCCGGTCCAAAGCTCGGCAGGACCAGCCTGATCCGAGCGGCGAGGGAAGGCCTCGATGCAGCGTGCCCCGCTCGCTGCTGCCAACACGATCGCGTGCGCAACCAACGCACGAGCCACTCCGCGCCGCCGAAATTCTTCGTCGACCAGCAAGCAACCGACCGTGAGTACGCCATCTCGCTCACCGGCGAGTGCGGGCAATCCCCGGTATAGCCGCTGATCGTAGAGCTTTTGGACCCGCTCGGCGGGGCACAACTTCATCCAACCTACCGCTTGCCCCGCGCGCATCGCAACGACGCCCCGAAGCTCGCCCTGCGCAGTCGCGATGCTCTCCACGAACGCGGCGCGATTCTGCTCCGGCGCGTGAAACAGCCGATCGAGCCAAGCATTCTTGTCGCCAGTGAAGTGCCAATACTGACAATGACAGGGCGTGCCCGTGCGCTCGAACAGCGCCAGTAGCGCGCTCGTGTGCTCGGGCGCCGCGGCTGCGACTTCGAGCTGCACTTCCGGTTCTGAATTCAAGCTGTGCTGGTTACCGAGGTGGCAGCGCCGGACCGCTCGGCGAGGTGAGCCGTTCGACCGCCGCCGCCAAGGTGAATAGGCGTTCTTCCTCGAATGCGGGAGCCAAGAGCTGGAGCCCGACCGGCAACGCGGGCTGCGTGGCAGTGGCCTTGGCCATGCCGCACGGCACGCTCAGGCCGGCGATGCCCGCGAGGCTTGCGGGCAGGGTGTAGACATCCGCCAGATACATGGCCAGGGGATTGTCGGCTTTTTCACCGAATTTGAAGGCCGTGCTGGGGCTCGTGGGCGCGGCAATCGCATCTACCTTTTCGAAGGCGCGATCGAAGTCTTGCTTGATCAAGGTGCGCGCTTTTTGGGCCTTGCGATAATAAGCGTCGTAATAGCCCGAGCTCAGCACGTAAGTGCCGAGCAAGATGCGGCGCTTCACTTCCGGGCCGAAGCCGGCGTTGCGCGTCTTGCCGTACAGGGCTTGCAGATCGCCGCGCGGCGGCTCGACGCGGAGCCCGAAGCGCACACCGTCGAAGCGGGCAAGGTTACTCGAGGCTTCTGCGGTTGCCACGATGTAGTACGTGGCGATGCCGTGCTTCGTGTGCGGCAGCGCGACGGGATGGACGGAGCAGCCTTCGCTCTCGAGGGCGCTGATCGCGGCCTTGACGCTCGCGGCCACCGCCGGATCCAACCCCTCGCCGAAGTATTCTTCGGGGATGCCGATACGCAGGCCTTTTACCGGGCGATCGCAGGCTGCTTCATAAGCGCCGACCGGGACGTCGGCGCACGTGGAGTCATGCCCGTCGGCGCCGGAAATGACTTCCAGCAGACGCGCCGCGCTGCGTGCATCGCGGGCGAACGGGCCGATCTGATCCAAGCTCGAGGCGAACGCGACCAACCCGTAGCGCGACACGCGCCCGTAGCTCGGCTTGACGCCGACGATGCCGCACAGCGCGGCGGGCTGACGAATCGAGCCGCCGGTGTCACTGCCGAGTGAGCCCGCCGCCATGCCGGCCGCGACCGCTACTGCGCTGCCGCCGCTGGAGCCACCCGCGGTGCGGGTGGGATCCCAAGGGTTCTTCATCGGGCCGAAGGCGCTGTTTTCGCCAGACGAGCCCATCGCAAACTCATCCATGTTCGTCTTGCCGACGAGCACGGCGTCCGCCGCGCGCAAGCGCGCCACGACGGTTGCGTCGTACGGCGGGCGCCAGCCGGTTTCCGCACCGGAACCGCCGGTGCCCTCGGCATTGCGACGAGTCAGGATCTTCGAGGCGCAGGTGGTCGGGGCATCCGCCGTACACAGCGCGTCTTTGATCGCGATCGGTACGCCGCTCAGCTTGCCTAGGGCAGCTCCGCTCGCGCGTTTGCGATCGACTGCGGCGGCAGCCGCCAGCGCGGCCTCGCGCCCGACGTGCAAGAACGCGTGCAGCCCGCTTTGCGCTTCCATGCGCGACAAGGCGCGCTCGGTCAGGGCAACCGCCGTGATTTCGCCGTTTTTGACCTTGTCCGCCAGCTGCGGGATAGGCAAATCGAGGACGTCACTCATTCATCGACGAACGCCGGCACGGCGAACCCTCCACCTGCACTGCGCGGCGCTTCGGCGAGCGCTACTTCGTTGGCCAAACTCGGCTCGACCGTATCCGGCCTGAGCGGAGCGCCGAGCACGGCGACCTGCGTGGTCTCTGCAACCGAGGCGGTGTCGAGCTCCGCCAGTGAGTTCACGTATTCGAGGATGTTTCCGAGATCCTTCTGCATGCGATCGATTTCGCTATCCCCGAGCTCGAGTCGCGCAAGCTTGGCGACGTGTAGAACCGTTTCACGAGTAATGGCCATGGTGAGCGGCGCGCAGGCTAGCATCATGGGCGGGCTTCTGCATTCGACGTGACACGCCTGCTTCGACTATCGTGGAGCCATGTTTTCGTCGATTCCGCTAGCAGGCCGAGCGCCTGGCGTTCGCAAGACGCAGGGCGGGGGAGCGCCGCCCCCCGGAGGCTACGGTCCGCCGGGTGGCTACGGCCCGCCCGGAGGTCCGCCCGGAGGCTACGGCCCGCCCGGAGGCTACGGTCCACCGGGTGCGCCACCTGGCTACGGTGGTCCACCGGGCGCGGGCGGCTATGGCCCACCCGCCCCGCCCGGCAAACCAATCACCGGCTCTGCGGCGACCATAGCCATGCACGCGATGACGATCGATCCGAAGACCGGCTTGCCTCGCGGTGAGAAAGCGCCTGCCAGCACCGCGGCGGTCGTCGCCTTGGTGTGCGGGATCCTGCTCTGCTTGGGACCGTTCACAGGCATCCCGGCGATTATCGCCGGGGTGCTCGGCCGCAAAGCCGCCCGTGAATTCCCACACAGCGTGGGCGGCCGCGGCATGGCCACGGCGGGACTCGCGCTCGGAGTCATCAACGTCGTGCTATCGCTGCTCGCGACGACGCTGGCCGTTTGGCAGTTCATGAGCAACGCGGGGGGCTGATGCCGAAAGCGGCGTGGGCATCCGTTCAGGCCTAATTTTAGCGGGATCCGAAGACGACTCCGCTCGCAACTCGAGCGCTGCGCGCGCCGACTGGCTCGGGTGCCCGTGCTTTCCCAGCCATCGTCTTGCTCGACGCGAGGAGTCCTCACCGATATGCTCCAGACTGCAAGCGGTCGTCCCGTCCGCGACCGAGGAAGCAAATTGACCGAGTTTCGCGAATTCCAAGACGGCGAGGTCATCGCCGGTACGCGCTACCGCGTTCTATCCTTGATCGGCGTCGGCGGGATGGGTTCGGTGTACGAGGTCGAGCACATCGAGCTAGGCAAGCGCTTCGTACTCAAGGCCTTGCTGCGCGAGCTCTCTCGGCGCGATGACTTGGTGCAGCGTCTGCGGAACGAGTGGCGCGCTCTGGCTCGTCTGCAACACGCGAGCATCGTGAACGTGACGGACGCGGGCACCTCCGGCAATGGCGTGCCGTTCTACGTCATGGAGCGCCTCGACGGAGACACGCTCGCCGGGGTTTTACGGCAAAAACGCCGTCTCCACGTGCTAGAAGCGGTGAACGTTGCGGCCTGCGTGCTCGAAGCGCTGAGCGCGGCGCACGAGATCGGCATCATTCACCGCGACGTGAAGCCGGCCAACGTGTTCGTCGTGAGCGGCGGCGGCGTCAAGCTGCTCGATTTCGGCATCGCCAAGATCGCGAACGCGCCCGGTGTGGTGACCGCGCGCGGTCTAGCAGTCGGTACGCCGCGCTACATGTCGCCCGAGCAGGCCCGCGGCGAACGCGTCGACGGTCGCTCCGACATCTACGCCAGCGCGCTGGTCCTGTACGAGATGATCGCCGGCGTCGGCCCTTTCGATGACACCCACGACGCCAACGAGCTCTTGCTCGCGCACCTGGCGCGTGAAGCTCCGCCGCTCTCGTCTCTGGTCAGCGGTGTGTCGCCCGAACTCGAGCAGATCTTGACCACGATGCTGGCCAAAGATTGCCGTCAGCGCCCGGCAAGTGCGCGCGTGGCCGCCGAACAATTGCGCGATTTCGCGCTCCGTCAGCGCTCGGTTCCGGCCACGGATGCGCCCACTGCCCAGGCGGGCTACGGCGCTGAAACGGTTGCGGCGGCCGCACTGCGCGCGCGCTCGCCGAACCCCATCCACGACTCGATAACGCGACCCGAGGGCCCAGCTCGCTTCCAGCGTGCTCGCGACGCGAACCTTTCGGACGACGCGCTCACGCAGCGCATCGCGCTTTCACCCGAGACGACGCAGGTCACCCTTTCGTCCGGCACGGGCGAAGCGTTCTCGGTCAGCTCGGTACCCAACACAACCTTCGTGTCCGTCTCGCCGCCTTCGTTCGATGGCACGACGACGCAGCCGATGTCGACCGTCGCATCCGTGGGCGCGCATCTCGCGCGCGGCTCTGTGCCGCCGTCGAGCCGCGCCCCGGAGGAGCGCCCCGAACGCACCGAGATGCTCGGCGACTTCCCGGCCATGGACGCGCCCGAACCGGCCACTACGCGTACCCACGTGCCGGTGGTGGAGCGACAGCGCCCGATCAGCACCACCCCCCCTCCGATGGTCGACGCTGGTCGCGCTGAGAACGCGGAGGCTCTACGCGCCGGCCGAGTGGCGCGCTGGGTCGGTCTGGCTGCGGCGGGCCTGGGATTGCTGATCGGGACCCTGTTGCTCATCCGACGTGCCGCAGTCCCCCGTGAAGGCGCAGAGTCAGCCGTTGCATTGGCGTCGTCCGCGGCCCCCGCCGCCGTCGTCCAGAAGCCTCCCGCTGCGGCGAACCCAGTTTCGAGCGTGTTAGTGCCTGCTCCAGAACCGGTCGCAGTTCCAGCCCCGGCGGCCAGCACCGGCACGGCTCCGGCCTCCTCGGCGGGCCTGATCGGCGCGCCCGCCGCCACTGGTTCTGCCACCAATTCTCGAATGATTTTCGATGCTAAGCGGCTCAAGGTGCCGACGACGCTGGCCCGTTCGCGGCACCCCGGAGTGGTGCCGGGCTCGTCTGTCCGGAATACCGCAGCCCGCCCGAGCGACCCGGCGATGCCGGGTTCGGGCCTGTAAACCGCCCTGAATTGTGGCCTTGCGCAGCGGCCAGACGTGCCGTAAGTTCCGCGCCCCTTGCCGTCCTGGCAGGGTATTTGAACCAACAAAAACCACACGCCCCACACGCGACCAATCGAATCCGGTGCTTTGCTCTTCTTCTCCTCGACCGAGGGAAATAGGGAAAAGTTGATTCGAAGGCGGGGCGGAGGAAAAACCGAGAGGAGCAAGCGTCATGGCTGAATCAGTATCGGGTGTTAACTCGCCCACCGAAACGTTCGAAGGCCCCAGCGAGATCGCAACCAAACTGCGTGATCCCGCGAACCCCCTGACTGTCCGCGAGCTCTTCGAAGCCGGCGTGCATTTCGGTCACCAGACCAAGCGCTGGAACCCGAAGATGCGCCAGTACATCTACGGCGCGCGCAGCGGCATTCACATCGTCGACCTCGATCAGACGGCTCGCTTGTTCAAGCGCGCTTATGACTTCGTGCAAGAGACCACCTCGCGTGGCGGCGGCGTGCTGTTCGTGGGCACCAAGCGCCAAGCGCAAGAAATCGTCAAAGAAGAATGTCGCCGCGCGGGCGCCTACTTCGTGACGAATCGTTGGCTCGGCGGCACCCTGACCAACTTCCGCACCATCAAGGGCGGCCTCGACCGTCTGCGTTCGATCGAGCGCATGAAGGAAGACGGCACCTACGAGCAACTGCCGAAAAAAGAGACCGTGCAGCTCGAGAAAGAGCGCGCGCGCCTCGAGAAGTACATCGGCGGCTTGAAGGGCATGGGCGCGGTTCCGAGCGCCGTGTTCATCATCGACCCCGCGCAAGAGACGATCGCGGTGCAGGAAGCCCGCAAGCTGCGCGTGCCAATCGTCGCCATCACCGACACGAACTGCGATCCGGATCTGGTCGACTACGTGATCCCGGGCAACGACGACGCGATTCGCTCGGTGCGCTTGATCACCGGCGCGATCGCGGATGCGTGTGTCGCCGGTGCCTCGCGTCGCCGCGAGTTCCAGCAGCAGCGGGACCGCGACAGCAACCAGAACGATGGTCGCGACGGTCGCGACGGAGGCCGTCCTGGTCGCCCGGGCAACGACGCCCAGGTCGTCTACGCCGGCGGCCGTGGCAGCCGCGGCGGTTCGGACTCTTCGAACTGAGAGGTAAACATGTCTCAAGTAAGCATGCAGCTAGTGAAGGAGCTCCGCGATCGCACTCAAGCGGGGCTCAATGATTGCAAAGCCGCCCTGGTCGAGGCCGAAGGCCACCTGGAAAACGCGGTCGTCATCATTCAAAAGAAGGGCCTCGCCAAGAGCGTGAAGCGCGCAGGCGCGATCGCCAGTGAAGGCCTCGTGGTCACCAGCGTCACGGCCGACGGCAAGCTCGGTGCGATCGCCGAAGTCAACATCCAGACCGACTTCGCCGCGCGCAACCCCGAGTTCGTCGCGTTCACGAGCAAGGTCGTGGAAGCGGCACTCAAGGCCAAGCTCGGTGCCGATCTCGGCGCCGAGCCGTTCCCGGGCGGCACGGGCACGATCGAAGAAAACCGCGCGGCCCTGGTCGGCAAACTCGGTGAGAACATCACCGTGCGCCGCTGGGATCGCCTGTCGATCGACGGCGCGGGTCGCGTGCACTCCTACGTGCACATGGGCGGCAAAGTCGGCGTATTGCTCGCCGTTCGCACCGGCAGTGATGCCGCGGCGAAGGCACCCGCGTTCGAGAAGTTCGTCGACGATAGCGCGATGCAAATCGCCGCCATGTCGCCGCAGTTCCTGAACGTCTCCGAGATGCCCGCCGATGCTCGCGGCAAGCAAGCCGCGATCTTCGACGCCCAGCTGATCGAAGAAGGCAAGCCGGAAGCGGCTCGCCCCAAGATCATCGAAGGCAAGCTCGCCAAGTGGGCCAAAGAGGTCTGCCTGCTCGAGCAGGAGAGCGTGATCGACACCGACAAGACCGTCGAAGCGCTGCGCGCGAGCTTGGCCAAAGAGCTCGGCACCGACGTCACCCTGAGCCGCTTCGCGCGGTTCCAGGTCGGCGAAGGCATCGAGAAGCCGACCGCACCTGACTTCGCTAGCGAAGTGGCCAAGATGGCCGGCGGCTGATTCGAGCGCTCTCGAAGCACTGAGCAACCCCGAGAGGCCCGCGGTCGAAAGACTTCGGGCCTTTCGCCATTTTGTGCCCGCGACCTCCGCAAGCGCGTCCACTCTTTCGTTGTTGACTTGTCGCCCCGGTGCACTGGCGGATTTCGCCACTCGCTGCAGACAGCGGACTTTGAGACCATAATTGATCTCACTATTTGAATTGTGAGATCGGCGGCGCCACCAAACCTTTGGGCGTGATCTGTCGTCGTTGGAGCGGAGTTTTCTGTGTCCTAATGTTTACGTGATGCGGCAACTCGGGATCGCCACTGGTAATTTTCGCCATCGCCACATAACGTCCCCCGTTCAGCTTAGGTGGAGGCCAGGGAGCCGTTGCAAAACGTCCAATCGTCGGTTGATTCGCGACCCGATGGGGAGGAATCGACTCCTCCGGCCATAGAGGCGCGAAGGGTCGCATGGCGACCCTTTACTCTTCAGCTATGGGCCGCGATCGGTTGCGGGTCGCTCGCAGGTTTGGCTTTTGGAGTCGCGGACTTAGTTCGCGCGAGTGCGGTTTTCGGCCGAGCCAATAGCGACGTATCCGCGGTTGCCGCATTGCTTGGGCTTTGGCTCTGGTTCGGACAACTCCTCGGGGCGACGGTGTGGTTGGCCCGTTTTTCGGGGACGGCAGTCAAGCGCCGGCTCACGTACCCGCTCGCTTGGCACGCGATCCTGGCCGTCACCGGCGGGGGTGTTGCTCTCCTCCTTGCGCGCAAGATCTTTGCTGGGGGCGGAGTTCGACAGACTTACGTCGGCAGCTTGGGCCCTTGGGTCGTGCCGTTGTGCGTCGCTCTGACCGCATCGGTCGCGCCGTGGATTGCCGCGCGCCTGGTCGGTGAAAACTCGACGCGCCGCACGCGCTGGGCGATCGCCGGCATCAGCGCCGCGCTCTCGGTTGCCGCTGCAGTGCTCGATGAGCACGCTCCGGGTGGAATGCTGTACTTCCATGCGCTGCTGCTTGCCTTGGGCGTCGCGTTTGCATTCCAGACGATCGAATTGATTCGCGTGCCGTCGTTCGTCAGGTACTCCGCCTTGGCTCTCTCGGTGCTGACTCTGCCGAGCTTCGTCAGGTTCCCGTCGTCTCGCACGGAGCGTGAATTGCTTGCTCAGCCGGTCTGGGCGGGGACGCAGCTCATCGCGTACGCCCAGTTCCACGTGGATCTCGACCATGACGGGTATTCGCCGCTGTTCGGCGGAGGCGATTGCGACGACGCGAATCCATCCGTGTTCATCGGTGCTGCAGAGCTTCCACAGGACGGGAAAGACACTGACTGTGATGGCTTCGACGATCCCAAGCACTCCACGCTTCAGTTTGCGCCGTTTCGGACCGAGGACAATCGGCTCGCACAGCAAATAGCCGAGCGCGCGAAGCAAATCCCGACGGTAGTGATCTTGATCGATGCGCTCCGCTTCGACCGTATCGGCAACCCGCGGTTCCCGAATCTGGCGGGCCTTGCGCGTGATTCGATTCGATTCACCCGCATGTACACGATCTCGGCGTCGACGATCACGAGTGTGCCGGCGTTGATGCGCGGGACAGTGCGCCCCGCTCCCGGCCGACAGAACATCGCGCAGGTGCTGGCAGGTATTGGACAGTCGACTCGGTTCATCGCGCCGGACGTGATTCGGGAGCACTTCCACCGACTAGGTCAGGAAGATCCGCTGCTGAGTTTTTCGTCGCGCGAGACCATCCCCACCGATCACAGGACGGGGTGGGGCGCTGGCGACACTGTGTCGACGAGCGATCAGATCACGGCCGCTGCCATCAAAGCGCTCGACGCGGCGCAGCCGCCAGCCCTGCTTTGGTTACATTACTTTGACCTGCATCAATGGAACGTACTCGAGTCCGAGGGCTTGCCGCCGCGCAATGATGTGCAGCGCTACGACGCAGTGCTGGAGCGCGTGGACACCAGCCTCCGTCCGCTCTTTGAAATGCGAGACCACGTGAACCTCGTGCTGCTTTCCGACCACGGCGAAGGCCTGGGTGAGCGAGGCATCAGGCACCACGGAACCTTTATCTTCCAAGAGTTGGCGCACATCCCCCTGCTCGTTCGCGTTCCGGGTAGCGAACCCGCGACGATCGATGTTCCGGTCACCACGCCCGGCGTTTTCAATATGTTGCGAGCTTTGCGCGGCCTCGCAGCGGACGTTACGGCCGACCAGAGCCTACTCACCCTCGTCGGAGCTACGAATATCGGTGCAGGCCCTGGGTTTCCTGGTTTTGAGAGCTCACAATGGAGCTTTTTGTTCGGCAACCACCGCTTGCTCTACGGGCCGAGGCAGCAGCTTCTCGAGCTTTACGACGTTCAGCAGGACCCGCTCGAACAGAACAATCAAGCGGACGAAAATCCGCAGCTTGCCTCGGAGTTGCTGGCGCGGCTTTTCGAAGCGCACAACGAAGCGCGCCGATAGCTGCGGTCGAGTTCCGTATCGACCTTTCAGAGTCCGTAGACTTTGCTCCGGTCGCCGACGACATCGTGAAGCGCGTCGCGGGTATCGACGATGAGCTTTGCTTGGCGCAATAGCCGATCACGGTCGAGTGCAGTGTGATCGGTGACTACGACGACAACGTCGAAGCTTTCGAAGCTCGAGGCAGGGTCGATGCTCTTGAGCATCACGCCGTCTTCGTTCAGCTCCGGGACATGCGGATCCACGTACGCGATCTGCGCCCCACGCTTTTCCAACCCGTGAATGATCGCGAAGGCGGGGGATTCGCGGACGTCGCGCACGTCGCGTTTGTAAGCCACGCCGTAGATCAGTATCTTCGAGCCTCGCACCGGTCGCGACTGGTCGTTCAACGCCTCGCTGATGCGCTCGACCACGTATCCCGGCATGCCGCTGTTGACCGAGTCTGCTAGCTCGATGAAGCGCGCCTGGTACTGCAGGGTGCGGAGCTTCCACGACATGTATAGCGGGTCGATTGGTATGCAGTGTCCGCCGAGACCGGGACCAGGATAAAACGGCATGAATCCAAACGGTTTGGTCGCTGCCGCGCGGATCACCTCGAAGGGATCGATGCCGAGCTTGCGGCTCATCATTGCGATTTCGTTCACGAGCCCAATATTTACGGCGCGAAACGTGTTCTCCAGCAGCTTGACCATTTCGGCCGTCTCGGTCGACGACACCGGCACAATCTCATCCAAAATGTGCGAGTAGAGGGCGGAGGCCATGGTCATACACTCGGGGCTGGCGCCGCCCAAGACCTTCGGCGTGTTCTTGGTCTTGTAAACTTGGTTGCCCGGGTCTACGCGCTCCGGGGAAAACGCGATGAACACGGTGCGTCCCAGCACGGCGCCCTGCTCGGTCAACTTTGGCACCAAAACTTCAGTGGTCGTCCCTGGATAGGTGGTCGACTCGAGGATCACGAGCATGCCATCGTGCTGGTGGCGAGCGATCTCCTCGGTCGCGGCCACAATGAAACGCATGTCGGGGTCTCTGGTTTTGTTCAGCGGCGTCGGGACGCACACGACCACCGCGTCAGCTTCCCGGAGGACTGCGGCGTCGGTGCTGGCGTCCAGTAGCCGCGATTTCACGTACGGGGCCAGATCACCGGTCGGGACGTCAGGGATGTACGACTCTCCGAGATTGAGCATGCGCACCTTCTCCGGATCCTTGTCGAGGCCGGTGGTGCGGAAGCCCGCGCGGGCGAACTCGGCCACGAGGGGCAAGCCGACGTAGCCGATGCCAATGACGACGATCCGCGCGGATTTCGCCTCGATCTTCTGGAGCAGGGACGTCATTCACGGAGCCTACGTCAGGCCATCGCTGCAACGTCGGCTCGAATCACCTCGCGAAGGACTTTCGAACGCGCGCGTTCCGACGAAACGGACGGCCGCGGCTAGAGACACAGTGGTACTGCAACCCCGAACCGACAGCCATAGCTGCCTCATTGCCGCCGTGGACCAGGCGGCGCAAGGCTTTGCCGCTCGGCTGATTCGATTCGCTTGTTTCCGTTGAAATTGCGCGCTATTCGAGGCTGGGCGAGGACGCCAATCCTCAAGGAGTTGGGATGCTCACATTGACAGAATCGGCGCCGGTAAGCCTTGCAGGAGAACACGTTTTGTCGAAAATTCCGGCTGCTCCGCCTGAATGCGAGCTCACGGTGGTCATGCCGTGTTTGAACGAGGCAGACACGATCGAGGTGTGCGTTTCCAAGGCGCTGCGGGCAATCGATATCGCCGGGATCGACGCTGAGGTGCTGGTTGCGGACAACGGCAGCACCGACGGGTCCCAGAGGTTGGCAGAAGCGCTCGGTGCGCGGGTCGTGAACGTGCAAGCCAAAGGCTACGGCAGCGCACTTATGGGCGGCATCGCGGCGGCACGAGGTCGCTATGTAATCATGGGCGACGCCGACGACAGCTACGACTTCCTCGAGCTTCCCAAGTTCGTGGAGCAGCTCCGAAAGGGCTTCGACGTCGTGCAGGGCTGCAGGTTGCCGTCAGGCGGTGGAACGGTATTGCCCGGCGCTATGCCCTTCCTACACCGCTGGTGGGGCAACCCGATGTTTTCGATCATGGCGCGCCAGATGTTCCGCGCCCCGATTCACGATATTTACTGCGGAATGCGCGGCTTCACCAAGCAAGCGTACCTGAGCCTCGACCAACGCTGCACGGGGATGGAATTCGCGACGGAGATGATCATCAAGGCGAGCCGCTTCGGTTTGAAGATCGGCGAGGTTCCGATCACTCTGCACCCCGATGGCCGAAAAGCTCACGCGCCCCATCTGAAGACGTTTCGCGACGGCTGGCGGACGTTGCGCTTCTTCTTGATGTGCAGCCCGCGCTACTTGTTCGTGTGGCCCGGAGTCTGCGCGTTCATGGTCGGCCTCATTGGCTACGCCCTGGCCATGCCCGGCGCAGAGATTGGGCGAGCAACCTTGGATGCGCACACGTTGCTCGTGGCAAGCCTGGCGCTGCTGGTGGGCCAGCAAGCGATTCTATTCGGGATCTTCGCGAAGATGTTCGCGCTCAACGAAGGCTTGATCCCGCCAGACGCTCGAGTGGAGAAGGTCTTCGAGGTTTTCACGTTGGAGAAGGGGTTGTGGCTGGGTGCCCTGGCCGCGCTCGGTGGTGCGGCTCTCATCTGCACTGCCTTTCTGACCTGGCGACAGGCCTCCTTCGGCCACCTCAACTACGGCCAAACCATGCGCGTCGTCATTCCGGGCGTGACGCTGATCGCACTCGGTATCCAAACTATCCTCGGCAGCTTCATGATCAGCATCATGTCGATCCGGCGCACTTGAATTCACCCCGCGGAAAGTCGGCAGTCAGCGGTCTGGTGTCTTGACCGCGCTGGGCGACGACTCCGGTAACCTGCGATAGAAAACCCACAGCGCAGCGCAAGCGGCGCTCAGCACCACCAAGCAAATCGCGAAGGCCAGGGCAGGGTCGAGCTTATGGGCGCGGTACGCGGCGCGCACTGGCCACCAATAAACGCTGTTGAAGTCAGAGGTCTCCAGCGGCGAAATTCCGCCTGGAGTCTTGCCCGATGATGCCAGGTCGATGATCGGCAATTCGCGCGATGAAATCGTATTGCCAATGGCCCGCAGCGCCCAGGGCAAGCGTAGGCACAGCGCAGTGCAACCACATACCCACGGCGTGCACATTCCAGGATGCTGGAGGTTCAGCGTGTCGTACGCAAAATCCTCGGAAGACGACGGAAGCAGCGTGGAGCAGAATTGCACGACCAGCGATGCCGCGATCACGGCGCGCCAACGTTGTCCCGAGGTGAACACCGAAGCGAAGGCTGGAGCGAGGAGCACGAGCATGCCGACGAAGTAACGAGGTCCCCAGGCGTCCCCTGCGTCCCAAAAAGCAATGCTCGAAATCAACAGCCAGGTGACGAACAATGCCCCGAGGGCAGCCTTCCACAGGCGGCCGTCGAGCGAGCCGTTCGGCACGCTCCTCATGCCGAGTAGGACGAGGATGGACGGACAAAACCAGAGCAATCCGCGGTACGGGCTGACCAGCAACGCGATGAGGTGGTTTGGCGCGTCGCCGAAAGTGAACAAGGGCGGACGGACCAGAGAGTAGTACAGGCCGTAGCCAGTTTCGAAAGGGCGGCCGAAGCGATGCACGTTGTACCAGAGCACAGCGGCGACCACTGGGACTCCCAGTGCTGCGCTGACCGCCAGGCTTGCGCGCCATTTTCGCCAATCAGCGCGTCGTTGCCAGAGCAACAATCCAACGGGGATCAAGAGGACCAGCAGGGCCGGAACGTACGCCCAACGGCTGGCGACGATCACGCTTGCGGCCAACGCGATCTGCTTGAGTCCGCCGTACTGCTCTCGGAACAGCCTTCCCATGCCCCAGAGATACAGGGCGAAGGCCAGGCCAGTGATATTCTCTTCTTGCCCGGACCTCCCGTAATGCCAGAGGGGCGTGGCCAACCCGATGAACACGGCGGTGAGGAAAGCTTCGCGCTCGCCAAACCGCAGTGTGCGCAGGGCACGGAAAAGAATTGCAAGTGACAACGCAGAGATCGCCGGGATCACGATGATTCCGAACACGAGCTTGAAGAGCTGATCGACGTGCCCGGGGGCGAGCCGCGCGAGGACCGCCGCGACCGGCAGCATCAGCACCGACTGTAGCGGCCCGTAGTAGGAGTAATGGTGCCCATCGCGACCGGCGACACCCTTGTACTCGTCCCCGGGTCGCAGTTCGCCGCCCATCCCTGCGATCCAAGATTTGGCTGTATCGTACCGGATTTCGCTATCGCTCGCTTCCAGCCCTCCAGACGAGGTGATGGCGTAAATGACGAAGAAGGCGACGAATATTTGGACGGCAACAGAAGTGGCAAGCGACGAAAGATGGAAGCGTTGTGTCGGCTTCATGTCGCGGCAACGATATAGGAAAAGATCGGCTCAGCGCCGAGTTTTCTTGGTGAAACGCGCTGCCGCACTCGCCGGTGAAGCTAGGGTACGACGACCAAGAACGGCCAGGGATGCGAGAAATTCGGGTTGATTGGGTCGACCGAATCGATCGTGAATCGATACACCGAGCGCCCGTCGACGATGGGAGGACTGTTCGGAATCGTGACTGTTGCGGTCACGTCGTCCCCGTTGTTGACGGTGGTCGCGTTCAAGATGGCTTGCCCGTCGAAATCGCCGTAACGAGGACACCGAACGCGAGCTTGAACAATTGATCGACGTTACCGTGCGAGGCTCGCGAAACAAGCGCGACGACGGGCGTCATCAAGACCGATTGAAGCGAGCCATAGAAGGAGTAGTCGCGCCCGTTGATCGCCGGCTCACCGAGTCGTCGCCGAGCGGTAGCGCTCCACCGTTCCCTTCGAGCCAAGATTTGGCCGTCTGATAGCGTACTTCGCTGTCTATTGCCTCCGACCCTCCCGACGACGTGACGGCAAGATGAAGATGAAGAAGAAGCAGACGAATAGCTTGAGCGCAACGGAAGACGCGATGGCCGGAAAACCAAAGCGCCGACTGAACTTCATTTCCGCGCCAGCATATCCGAACCAAGCTGGGAAAGCTGCGCAGGTCACTACGGCGTCAACGCGAACGGGACCAACGCTGGGCCGCACGCGCTACGAGGTCCAGCGGACGGAGCATACGCCGACGCATGCGGGCAGCGCCGCCGACTGCTGGCCCGTACAGGACCTCGAGCTCGGGCTCACCGGGGTAGAGCAGCGTAGCAACATAGCTCGCAAGTTCGCTCAGTGACGCTCCGTCACGGATCTTGTTCACCAGGCCCGCTGCCCTCAATCGCTCGCTGTAGTCGAAGTCCAGGCGGGCCGCGACGCAATGCCAAAGCAGCTTCTGTTCGGGTGAGCCATCGAACCGCGGGCTGATGAATCCGCCATCGGAAAGCGCGCTGCAAAGGCGCTCCAAAGTGTCACAGGTCGTGGCCAGCGCGCTCGCGAGGTGCCCCTTGGCTAGCTCCAAGACGGTTGGCTCTACTCGTCGTAGATCCATCAAATCCGCAATCATGCGCAATGGTGAGTGAGTTTGCGGAGTGGAACGGTTTTGCAAGAGACCGTGGGCGATGGCATGAGCCGCAAGTATCGCGTGGTTTGGCGTGTCGGTTGCCCCGGGGGTTGGAGCTACCAGGGCTCGCTCGATTAACTCATCAGCGGTCGCAAAATTGCGCGGTTGCACGAACACGCCCGGAATATGAACGTGCAAATCGATGACCGCGCCGTTCGGGTCAGAGAGCGTTTCTAGCTGATGCGCGTACTCACGAGTCTTGCTCCTGCGATAACCTGCGTCGACCAGCGCGCTCCAAAAGAACCTTGCTGAAGATTTTGGCACGAGCAAATCGAGATCCGAAACCTGCCGACTCCCGGGTGCGCTGATCCGAGCTGCACGAAGGCCCGCGAATTTGAGGGGGATGACGCGCACTCCGAGACGCTCACCGTGCCGAGCGATCTCGCTCTGCGCGCGTATCAGCAGAGATTCGATGGCGACGTTAGCGTAGTAATCCGCGCTGAGTTCGCTGCGCAATATGCTGGCTGATGAAGTGTCGCGCGATAGCTCGATCTGCCTTCCGATCCGCCCCGAAACTTGCAGAGAGCGCGCGAGTTTCACCGCCCGCTCCTCGTCCTGCGGGGCCCCGCAGCTTTTGACTCCAAAAGCCGCGCGCAGCAGCCAGTCGAGCTCTGGGTCGAATTCGACTCGAGGTGGGTTGAGGAGGAGCGGTTTCAAGCGGGCTGGCTTCTAGCCTCAGCGGAACGAACGCGCGCCCCTTCGAACAAGGTCACGGTCGGCGATTCGCGGCCCTGCTTGGCTTCACTCACTTCTTATAATAGCATCCTACGCATGAATTCACGGCCCCCGGAAGAAGCCGCCATCAAGAAAGAACTCGAGCCTGTTGTGCCGGCCCGCCGACCGTATGAGCGCCCCCAAGTGGTTCGTGGTCGTTCGGTGCAAAGCGCGACGCTCACGAACATGTCGCCCGGCGGCATGTAAGGTCGGAATCCGCCGGTGCGCTCAGTGCACGGCGTCGCGCTTTCGTTGGACGACGCTTCAACCAACATTCTGAGACCCTGGCTCGACCCGGAAACAGCGCGCTCGGGTAGCCCGATGGTCGAGGTTCGAGTGGCACCGCGCGGGGCAGAGCCGTTGCCCGTGCTGGAGCTCTTGCTCGAAGAGCGGGACGCCTGGCTCGGGCGAACTGCGCGCGGTCTGTTGATTGGCGGTATCGGTCGAGCTTGGTTTTCGATCGAAGGCGCCCCAGCCGTCGTCCGGTCTGGCGGCCTTGCCGAAGAACTCGAGCCGAGTGATCCGAGCCGGAGCCTGCTCCTCGCCGCCCTCATAGTCGCGCTACGCACGATGGGCGTGTACGCGCTGCATGCCGGAGTCGTTTGCAACGAGAACAGCGCGTTGGTGCTGCTTGGTGAGTCCGGGGCGGGTAAGAGCACGACCACCGCGGCGCTGGTCAGCGCGGGCTACGGTTATCTCGGCGACGACGAGGTATTGCTTCGTGAGGCTCAAGGAAGCGCCGAGTTGATTGCGTATTGGCCCAAGTTTCGTCTCACCGAACGGGTCCTGCCGACATTTGCCCAACTGAGCGCTCACTTGTCCCCGCTCGGCGCGAACCCGAAGTGGGAACTGGATGCCGCGTCGGCGTTTCCGGGACGCGGGCTGAGCCATTGGGGGGGACCGATCACGCTACTATTCCTTTCGCGATCAGCGGAGGAGGGGTCGAACCTTCTACCCATCAGCCTGGCCGAATCGATGGGGCTCCTGATCGCACAGTCGACCGCACTTGGCCTGTCTTGCCATCCCAACCCTCGCGAGCACTTAGACCTGCTCGCGCGCTTTGCGCGGCGCGCCCGTCGTGCTCGTCTCGAACTCGGTCACGAATGGCTTGCGGATCCCGTAGGCGCTTCGCGTCGCTTGACTGAAGCACTGGGTTCGCGCTTGACCTTGACTACTGGACCGGGGGCATCCTGAGCTCGACGGGGCGCCCTGGGTTTCGTTGGCTTCAAGAAGTGCGTCGTTGGGTACCGAGAGCGCTGCTGGTTGCAGCGCTGCACTACGGGACCCTGATGGCGCTGCCGATAACGCTGCTCGGGTTCGGCGGTCGGTTCGTGGTCGCGCCGATCGCGCTCGGATTTGCGTTCGAGGTGTTGCGCTCGGTGCTGCGACGCGGACTCAAACGACGACTTCGCGAGCGCTTCATGCGCGAGGTCGCGCAGCGAGCGCTAGACAAACGTTCGCTCACCGCGGAGGCAGACGTGGAGGGAGCTTTCTGGGCGGGGTATATGATCGAGTCTGCCGTGACCGTCGATGCGCCGGCGGTGCTGGCAGCCTTGGGTGCAGGGCTGAGCGTTTTTGCACTGGCCATCCCGATGCTCGGAAATGGCCTGGTCATTTCGTTGCTCGCGCTGCTGACATTAGTGGCTGGACTGACGCTCTGGAGCAACCGTAGCAGGGTTCCACTGGTCGAGGCTGTCGTCCAGCAACGGCAGGCTGCGGCCAACTGGGTTGCTGCGGCTGAGCGCGACAGTGGCGAGATTTACGGTGAACGAGCGCGTGATCCATTTCTGGCGCGACTCGGGCAAGCGGTCCGCGACTGGTCAGGGGTAGAGGATCGCCTGGAGCGCGCCCGGTTGTGGCACCGGGTATTATTGGCGGGCACCTTCTGCCTCGGCCTGTTATTCGTTCTGCGTTCGCAGCACATCGATCTGCTGCAACTGGCATCGAGTCAACCGTGGGCGATCGACGGTCTGTCGGGACTGCTGCTCCTCAGCTCAGGCATTCCGGCGGGCTACGTGTTCGTGGTGCATGCCGATCAACTGGTCATGGCGCACGCCGCTCTCGTGCAAATCCTACTGCCGCGCGCCGGCACGGTGACCCCCGATCAAAAGCTGGCCCGCCGACCAGAGCGGCTTCGCGCGCAATCGCTGTCGTTCAGGTACGCCGCGTCGACACGCGTCGTGTTCGAAAATCTCAGCTTCGATGTCGAGCTACGACCTGGCCTGCTGGTCGTTGCGCCAAACGGGGGCGGCAAGACGACCCTGGCCAGGCTGATATGTGGAGTGCTAGAGCCGACCGGTGGGGCGCTCGAGTTGGACGGCATCGCTTGTAGCGACATTTCGCGAGACGACTTTGGCTTCGTGCCCCAACAGCCGCTGATAGTGGATGCGCTCAGCATCGAGGAAAACATTCGCCTCGTCGCTCCTGACGCAGAGCACGAGGCCATCGATCGACTGCTCGTCGAGTTGGGCCTCGATGCGCCGAGAGCTCGCCTTGCCGGCCAGCTCTCGAGAGGTCAGCAACGGCGCATCGCAATCGCTCGTGCCATATTGAAAGAGCCGCGCGTGCTATTGTTGGACGAGCCGGATGCCTGGCTCGACAGGAAGGGTCGCAGCGCTCTCGCCGTCGTACTCGGGCGACAATCGGCCCGAAGCGCCGTGATCGTGATCTCCCATCGGGAGGATTGGCTTGCTGAAAGCCGGGTGCTCGATTTGTCGGATCAGCTTCCCGCGCCGTCACTGGATGCGAGCGGCAAAAGCAGCGCATGCGGGTAGTCGCGGTCGCTGAAGTAGTGGACGGCATACCCGGCCTGACGGCACAGATCGAATAGCTCCTCTTGCGAGAAGCTGTATAGGAAGCCGGCGAAGTTCAAGAAGCTCAATCCGGGCTGGATGGCGCGACCGCCCGCGAACTGCAGTACGCGACGAACCACGCGACGCAGTTTGCGCGCTCCCCCGTTGGTGGCTTCAGATTCGCCTCGGCGTAGCATGAAACTCGTGATGACGGGCGCGCTCGGCGCCAATACGCGTAGCCCCCGCAGCACCTGGACGACGACGCGAGGCTCGGTCAGGTGCGATAGGCTGCCCCATCCGAGCAGGCACAGGTCGAACGGCCCAGTGCAATCGCTGAGCGGACCACCGGCCCGGCCAGCTGCTTGCTCCACGAGGTCCTCGTAGCTTGCTCCGACGACCCTCGAGCCCGAGCCCTGCACCACGCGCCGAACGCTCTCCAGGAATGGCGCAACGGGCTCGAATGCATAAACTTCGTAGCCGCGCGCGAGCAGGGCTGCCACCTCACGCCCACCACCCGCCGCCGCGACGAGCACTCTTCCGCTGCTGGGGACTCGTGGGTTTTCCAGGAGAGCTTTCTCCCATGGAAACAGGCCTGCGCTGAAGATCGCGCCACCCGGTACGTAATCGCTGTTCATGGCGTAGGCAGCGATAGTCAGCGCGCCGCGCTGGCTTGGATGCATGTAGGCAAATAGGAGCTCATCGCGTAGCACCTGCTGCGCCACGTCCGCGGAGCTCAAGGCGCGGCTAGCGTAAAACAGGAGCCGGGACCAAAGCGGAGCCGCCATCGCCGCGTGTGTCGCTCGCGCCGCGAGGCATGTCAAGCGCGCCGCTGAGCCCTTGCTGAGTGCCCCGTGCCCCAGCTAGAGTCTACATGCATCGCAAGGTCGCCCCATGCTTCGCGGTTGGTCAGATGGAGTGGTAGGATGCAGCGAGTGGGGACTAATGCTAGCGTCAATGCGACCGTTGAGACGTCAATTGACACTAATTTGCAAAGGGAGAGCTTGATCCGTGCGTCATCTTAACTACCTGTTGGTACTCGTCATGGCTGGGTCGATGTCCGCGTTTGGCTGCGGTGATGGCGACAGCGTTCCCGCACTGAGCGCCGGCGGTCAGGCGGGCGATGCCGGGTCGGGCGCAAACGGTGGCGCGGCGGGCAAAGGTGGCAGCGGTTCCGCCGGCAAAGGCGGTAGCGGCTCCGCGGGCAAAGGCGGTAGCGGCTCCGCGGGTGAACTCGGTACTGCCGGTGAGCTCGGTACTGCCGGTGAAGGCGGCAGCGGTACTGGCGGCGAAGGCGGAGGCTCTGCTGGCAAAGGCGGTTCCGCAGGTAGCGGCGGTTCTGCCGGCGCCATCACGGGTGGAACAGGCGGAACGGGCGGCGCGGTCGGCGGAACGGGCGGCGCGGTCGGCGGAACGGGCGGCGCGATCGGCGGAACGGGCGGCGCAGTCGGCGGAGCGGGCGGCGCAGTCGGCGGAGCGGGCGGAGCGGGCGGCGCAGTCGGCGGAGCGGGCGGCGCGATTGGCGGAACGGGCGGTATCGGGGGTGCTGCTGGCGGAAGCGCAGGGCAGGCACCAGGTACCGGTTCGCTCCAGGTAACTGTGAGCGGAGTGCCGACCGGCTCGACCGCGAGCGTCGCCGTGACCGGCCCAGGTGGGTTCAATCAAAGCATCGCGACGACGACGACGCTCCCAGGTCTGACCGTCGGCAGCTACGCGGTTGCGGCGCCTCCGATCCCCGTGTCCGGGACGCAAGTCGATACCGCGTTCGACGCGGCCGTTACGGGCTCCCCGGCAAACGTGACGTCGGCCGCTACCGCCAATGCGAGCGTGGCCTACGCAAAGCGCCCGGGCACCGGTATGCTGTGGGTAACGAACTGGGTTTCGCGCAGCCTCTTCGGCTTCGATCAGGCCCAGCTCGCCAAGACCACAGTTCAGACTGATCTGCCAGCCGTCTCGTTGTCACTTGCTGGCTTCGCTGCGGGTACGACCACCATTCCGGTCGCGTTCTCCGCCAAGGGCGAAGCCTGGGTAGGCACCTGCAAGAATAGCCTGACGCCGCAGGTGCTCGCGAAATTTTCCCCGTCGAAGCTCGGCGCGAGCGCCTCGCCCGCTGCCGATGTGACCATCACGTTGCCCGCAACCGATGCGAGCTACGATTGTGTCACCGCGCTTACGTTCGATAGCGCAGGCAATCTGTGGGTCGGCACGTACCATGGCGGGCACATCTTGAAGTACAACGCCGCCGATCTCGCCACGACCGGTACGCCAGCTCCCGCTGTCAATCTAACCAATTCGACCTTGTTCAACGGCATCGTGGATCTGCAGTTCGACACGAGCGGCAACCTATTCGTCGCCGCGTTCAACAAGCCCGTAGTCTCCCGCTTGTCCGCGGCGCAGCTGACCGCGAGCAGCGCGGCAATCGTCCCGACCGTTCAGTTGTCGATGGCTGCTGACGCGAATGTCGGCGGCCTCACTCTCGATAAGACCGGCACGCTCTGGGTGACCGACTACAACAACGGTTTCGTACTGAGTTTTCCGAGCAGCCTCACGGGCACGACGGGTACCCCGACCCCGGCGGTCAAACTCACCGTCGGCAACGGGCCGGAACAGCTCACGTTCGATAACGCAGGCAATCTTTGGGTCGCTGCCTACGACTCGAGCCAGGTATTCGCGTTCGCTCCGAGCTCCATCACCACTACCGGCACCCCGACACCTTTGACATCGATGACGGGTGGAGTTGCACTGAACAGCACCTATGGTGTTCGTTTCAATCCCGGAACTCACTGATTTAAGCCTCCGTGCCCGGCGCGTGGCAGAGCTAGTCGCACTGCGACTGACTCTGCCTTCGCGCCTCGCGCGAAAACCCCTCGACGCGCTGCTGGCTGAATTGAGCGTCGAGCGAGCAACGGCGCAATCGATCGCACTCAATCGGTTGGACATCCTGCGTGCGGAGCGCGGCTTGGCGCGCGTACGATTGGTATCGAGCACCTGCCTTTACCGTGCATTGGCTCGCTACGCTCTGCTTTGTCGAAGTGGCGCTGACCCCACCTTCGTCATGGCCGTCGACAAGCATGGGGTGGCGGAGAGCGGGCACGCCTGGGTCGAGCTCGATGGCGCGCTGTTCGAGGAAACGGAGGACGTGACGCGTTACGCCATTACGTTCCGCTACCGCTCAGGAGCCGGTGATGGCAACATCGAGCCCCTTGAACGACGAACGTACCAGCGGCCGGAAGCCCCACCCCAAGTGTCTTCTCACTGAGCTCGAGGACGGCACCGGTGTAGTGCTGAATCTCGAGACGAAGTTCTACCATACGCTGAATTCGACCGCTGTTTCGCTTTGGAAGGCGCTTGAAGCAGGCGTGAGCAGCCAACGGGAGTTGGCGAGCAAGATTGTCTCCGACTTCGAAATCGACGATGAGACTGCCCTCGCGGATGTCGCAAGCGCGCTCGAGGAATTCGAACGCGAGGGCTTGCTGGCTCGCTAGGAGTCCGCGCCGCACAAGCCGTATCGGGTCACTCCGGCGCGTTTGGAACGCGACACATGAGGCTTTGTTGCGCCTACCGGCGCGCGGGCTGACGCACCCCGGCGCTATACCGGGAGCTTCTCGGTATGTTATCACCGGCCCTGAGGGATCAGGTGCATACCCTGCGAGAAATACCGTGGCGCGTACGAGCTGACCGAATTGCTCCAGCTATCCGCGCGAGAAATTCGAATCGCCATCTCGGCAGTTCTGCAGATAGTCGATGGACATGACGGAGACCAAGCCCAGCCCGACGACTTCCCGATCGAGACGGCGCCTCGGAAAACGACGCAGCACAGCAGAAGTTTGGGGTTCGATCTCGGACGGCCTGCTTGCGGTCTTGCTCGTCGGATCGGTGTTGGCGGTCGGCACGGTACACATCCCCACGCTACTTGCCATCTCGGCACTTGCACTGATCGGCGCCGCGGTCGAAGTCGTGGCTCTCAGGCGTGTGCCATGGCCGGCAGTGGTGCTGGCGGGGTTCGGCTTGTTTTCAGCACTACAGGCGGTCAGCCTGCCCGCGGGTTTGCTGTCGCGCGTCTCGCCTGCCACCGCGAATGTGTGGTTGCGATGCCTCGTTCCGTTTGGCGAGCCGGCGCTCCAGAGCTTCTCGTTGTCGCTCGACCCCTCTGCGTCGATCGCCGAAGCATTGAAATGGCTGACCTACGCGTCCGTCTATGTCCTGGCAATACGGACGCGCGCGCGTCGGGGCTCCGTGTGGCTCACGGTCTTGCTGTTCGGCTGTGTCACATTCGTCGCGCTCGTTACTTTGTTTCATGGCATCGCCGACCTTTCCGAGTTGTACGGCCTCTATCAACCGGATTTCACGCCGGGACGTTGGAACGTCGGCCCACTCCTGAACTCGAACAACCTGGCGGGCTATGCGATCCTGGGGCTGTTTGCGGGCGGTGGGCTTCTGGTCAGCGGCCGCTCGCCGTTACCGCGCTTGGCCGTGATGATCGGGGTCGGCATCATCTCTGCGGCGCTGTGCCTGTCTGGTTCACGGGCAGGTGTTCTGAGCGCACTCATCGCCGGGGCTTTGGCCACCGCCGGCCTAGTCAAGGCGCGCGGCACACGCGTTTCGATGCGCGGGCTCATCTGGGGGATTGCGCCAATTGCGACTGGATTCGTAATCGCGATTGCGCTCGGGGCCGGGGAGCAGGCCGGTCAGTTTGCTTCGCTCGACGTTCGACGAAAAGTGTCCGTCTGGCTCTGGTCGTTGCCGATGATCCGCGAGCACGTCCTGTTTGGCGTGGGACGGGGCGCCTTCGAAACGGCATTTCAGAGCTATCGGGAGGCTCTCGACTACGACTGGGCCATCGTAATCACCCACGCTGAAAACTTCGTCGTTCAATGGATCGCCGAGTGGGGAGTGCCGGTCGGTCTCGGTGCCGTCGTCGTGATCGTGGGGTACGTGCTGCGGGAGTGGTACCGGAGCACGGGCGACCGACTGCGCTTCGTGCTGATGACCGGCCTGGTGGGGCTGTTCTTGCAAAACCTTGCCGATCTCGGGCTCGAGGTTCCTGCTCTCGCCATCGCTGCGGTTGTTGCTCTGGCCGCGGGTGAGCGCTCGGCGCCGCCGCTCGCCGATGAATCCGCCAAGCGACTGGGAAAGTTGGCGGTGCTGGGGATGGCCCCTGCGTTTGCGCTGTGGGTCGCTGCCATCGTCTGGTCGCGAATGCCGGTCGAACTCGAACGTCGCCAAATGTCGGTCGGCTACGGGGAGTTGGTGCTGCGTAACAGGGATGAATCGGCGAGCGCAGACGAGTTGGCCGGGGCGGCCGAGCTAGCGAGGGTGGGTGAGCTAGAGCTCGGCCACGCGAGCCAGCGATCGACGAGCGAAGAGCGCGCACAATTTCGCACTCGCCTTCGTCAGGCCGTACTGCGCCATCCGTCAGAGGCGTTTTTCCCGCTGCTAGGCGCGCTCGTCGCGGGGCGAACGCGCAATGGAAATGCCCTGACATGGATAGCGCGCTCGTTGGAGCTCGCGCCAACGAATGGTCCGGTGCATTTGGTATTGGCGGAGCTGATGCAATCGCACGGAGCGACCGCGCAAGCGATGCTTCATCTACGGCTCGCCGCTCGCTACGACCACACGCTCGCCGGCGCAGTGAGCACCCGCGCGGCCGCCTGGGCTCCATCAGTCGATGTGCTGATGCAAGCGATCCCGGATGGATCGTATGGGGAAGGCGTGCTCTTGGATGCCTGTCCGAAAGTGCAGGAAATCAAGCTGAAACTCGATTGTTTTCGACGTGCGTCTCAACGGAGCCCCGGTACGCCACGGTTTCAACTCGCGTTGGCGGAATCCCTACTGACAACTATTCGAGCGGGCCTGCCGCCATGCAAAGACCAGTTGGTCGAACAGTGCGCCGCGGAAGCCGAGGTCGCGATTCGTTCAGCGGGCAGAGCCGACCCTACAGCGTGGCGACCCGGCTATCTGCTGTCGAAGGTTTTGCTCGCGCGCGGTGATACGGTTGGGGCAGCGCAACTGCTGACGCGAACTTGTCCAGCGAATTTCGAAGGCGATGAGTGCTGGCACGACGCACTATCCCTGGCGATCAAGGGCGGGGCGACCGACGCGATCTCGAAGGCTGCCAACGCCCTGGCGACGAAAGAGTGCGATGGCATGGAGTCTTGCGCGAACGTGTACAGTTCGCTGGCAAGTGAGCTCGAAGCGGGCGGCCAGCCTACGCTTGCGAGTAAGTTCTATATCAAGGCGGCAGAAGCCGAGCCCTCGGCGGCTCGCTGGCTCAAGGTCGCCGAGCTCGCGGCGAAGGTTCAGCTCAATGGGGTCGCGCGGGCTGCATTGGATCGAGCCAATCGTAGCTTCGATGCTTCCGCCAGCACTCGGGCGAGTGTCGAGCAGTTGAGGCAGCGCGTGGCTCGAACGGCGGGCGGTTCGCCCTAGCTCGGGGAAGCCTCGGTCTCCGTTGCCGCATAAGCCGCGTAATAGCCGGAGTAGTAGTACCGCTCGTTCGAGGCGACGGCATTGAGGACGAAACCGGCGCAGTTGGCCCCAACGTCGCGCAGCGAACGCATGGCTCGCTTAGCGGCGTCACGTCTGGTGGCCAACGCCCGCACGACGAGAACCGTCGCGTCGACTCGAGTCGACAAGATCACACCGTCGGTGACGAGACCGATCGGGGGGCTGTCGATGACCACGCGATCGAATTGGGCGCGCAGCTCACTTAGAACCCGACCAAAAGCTTCGCTGTGCATCAAATCTGCGGGATTCGGCGGAGTGGGCCCCGCCCGCAAAATCCGAAGATTCGGGATTTGCGTGTCGACGACCAAGGCCGGGAGCTGGCCCGGCTCGAGCAGTGCGGTCGTCACGCCCTTGTCGTTGCGCTCCCCGAACACGGCATGCACGCGCGGCTTGCGCAAGTCGCAATCGACCAGGCACACGGATTGACCCGTTTGAGCGATTGCGATTGCGATGCTCGTGGCGACCGTGGTCTTGCCTTCCGCCGGTCCCGCGCTGGTCACGAGCAAGCAGCGGTAGGGATTGTCGGGCGACATGAACATGAGATTGGTGCGAATGGCGCGAGCCGCCTCCGCCGCAACGCTCTTGGGGTGAGTGTGCACGAGCAGCTCGGGGCGTGTCATGTCCGCGGGAGCCGTGCTACTCGCCCGGTTTCCCCCAGTCTCGCGTTCGTTTTTGCGCGCGCGTCGCCGACCGTAATAGTACCCCAAATTCAAGGCACTGCCTTCACGTGACACGTCGGGAAGCGTGCCCAGAACAGCGAGGCCAAGTTCCCGCTCGATATCTTCTGACGTACGTACGGTTCGATCCAGCATTTCCCGACCCGTCGCGCCCGCGAATCCCAGCAGCAGACCAAGCATGATGCCCACTGCCAGATTCGTCGTGCTCCTGGGAAATACTGGCGCCACTGGTTTCAGAGGGCGATCCAACACACGCACGTTGTTGAAGGGCGCCATCTTGGTCAGCCCACTTTCAGTCGACCGCTCGAGCACGATCCCGAACAGCTTCTCGGTGCTCTCTTTCGAGCGGTGAAGGCGACTGTACTCGAGCTCCTTCAGATTGAGCTGCATCGCTTCTTTTCGCGCCCCTTCGTACAGGGACGTCAAACCCGCCAGCTGGCGGTTCACGTTAGAGAGCTCAATCTCGGCGCCATTCTTGATGTTCTGCAGCTCCTGCGCGATCGCCGCTCGCGTGCTCTCGACTTGCGCATTCAGTTTTTGAACTTCCGGGTGCCGATCGTCTTTGCCTCCGGCTCTCATCATCAGCAAATCGCGCTTTGCCTCTACGTAGGCGGCGCGAAACGCTCCGAGCGTGAGGTTCCCGACCAGCTCGGTGGCGGGAATTTCACCAGGATCCTGCGGATCGACTGCTTGCACAATGGCAAGCCGTGCCGCGACTGCTTCTTTCTTTGCTTTCAGTTCCGTCAGGTTGGCGTTGAGTTGTTGGATCTCGGCACGCACCATGTTGGATTGGTCGTCGTACGATACGGAGAGCAGATTGTACTTGAGCTTGAAATCATGGAGGTTCATTTCCTGAGACTCCAGATCCCCCTTCAGGCGCTTGGCTTGAATGTCGAGCCATTCAACGGTCTTGTTCGTGGCATCCATGCTCGTGTCGAGATTTTGCTCGACGTAGGTGTCGATGACTGCCGCCAAGAGCCGCTGGGCACGTGCCGGATCGGTATCAGTGAATTTGACTCGAACCAAGCGGCTGTCCTGAATGGGTTCAACCTTCAGCCGACCGCGCAGCGCCTCCGCGGCGTCTTCGAGCGGTACCGCTGCTGGGAAAGTCTCCTTGGGGATGATGGCGGAGGCAGGTTGATTCGCCAGAAATGGCCGGTCCGAGGCCAGGCCAAGCTTCTTGACGACCAACTCGGCCACACGGCGTGAGGTGATTACCTGATATTGAGTGGCGAAGTACTCTTGATTGCTCCAATAGCTGTCTGAGCCCGACTCCGTGTTCTGGTGACCAAGTGGTGTCAATGGTTGGGGGTCGAGTTGGACCGTCGCGACTGCCTCGTAAACCCGGACCTGCCGTGACGTGTAGATCGAGGTAAAGACGATCGATGCCACGAAAATGAGCAGCATGATCGGCCAGTGCTTGCGTACGGCTCGAATCAGGAGAGCCGGTGAGAACCCAGACTCGGGCTCGCTTGGCACACTGGGGAATTGCGATGGAATCATGAGATAGCTACTTTTCAGCTTGCTACGGCGACGCGCTCAGCCGTGAGCTCGGATTCGGTGCGCTGCCGCACGGGAACAAGACTGCTTTCAAACGCGAGCAGCACGCCGGACAACTCGTCGACCAAGATCTGCAGCAACATATCCACCTGGGGTGCGGGATCTTCCATGTCGCAGCTCCAACGAAATCGAAGCCTTGCTGTCGCGTTCGCCTCGGGTCCGATCGGGAATGTTATCTCGGCCAGGTCGCGCCGGCTGCAATCTGCGCCAGCGGCACGCCAGCAAAGCGTCCGCGTTTCGGTCTCGGTGGGAGCCAACACCTCGACGCACAGCATGCTAGTTTCGGTCGTTAGTCGCTCGAGAATGGCGAGCGCGGCATTTTCACTCGATGCCCTCGACAGCGAAACGATCAGACGCGGGATCACTCGCCGGAGGTTCTCAGTGAACGGATCGCGCAGGCGAGCCCGCTGACGCTTGCGGAAGTGAAGGTACTCGAAATAGCCCAAGAACCTGACGAAGCCGACGAATACGAGCGATACCGAAAGCAGCGCGAGGCCGACGTGCCAGCTGCGCCCGAGCGAAACCGCGATGGCTCCCGCGGCTAGCAAGCTCGAAATGCCATACAGAAAAACAACCGCTCGCCGATGGGTTAGCCCAATATCCAACAGCCGATGGTGTACGTGCCCACGATCCGCTGAGAAAATCGGGCGCCGTTCTAGGACACGGCGGAACATCGAAAAAAGCGTATCGAAGATCGGCACGCCCAACGCGAGTACGGGCACCAACAAGGAGACTGCGGTGGAAGCCTTTTGTTGGAGTCCGCCGCCGGCGAGCGCGGTGGTCGCGAGCACGAAGCCGAGAAAATAGCTCCCGGAATCGCCCATGAAAATCCGGGCCGGATTGAAATTGAAGAATAGAAATCCGACCAGCGCGCCCATCAACGCGGCCATGGTCAGGGCTACGAATACCGAGCCTGATATGCTGGCGATGACGAAGCTCGTGAACGCGGCGAAAAAGGCGACACCCGCGGCCAGACCGTCCAAACCATCGATCAAGTTCACGGCGTTGGTCACGCCCACGATCCAGATGACCGTCACTGGCAGCGCAAACACCCCCATCTGCAGCGTACCGAACAGCGGCAGTTGAATCGCCTGAATCTGGAAGCCGCACGCGAACGCGACGACCGCGACCAAAACCTGCGCGGCCAACTTGTAGAGAGACCGAAGGCCGCGTACGTCGTCCAGGGCGCCGACGGCGCAGATGGCGCCACCACCTCCGACCACCGTCGCGATTTGCAACCACCTCCCGTCGAGTGCTCGCATCACCCACGGGTCGCACAACGCCAAGAGAACGACTGGAACGGCCCAGGCGAATGCTAAGCCAATCCCCCCGAGCCGGGGGATGGTTCGGCCATGCACATGCCGCCCCCCTGGCGTGCTCACCGCGCCGATCCGCAATGCGTAGCGTCGAACCAGGGGCGTCAGGAGAACGCTCAATACGAGCGAAACCATACAGGCTACGACGTAACTCTTCATGACGGGTTCCCGAGACCGTACGTTCGTTGCCGCTCAGCGCGTAGACGTTCGAACGGAGGCGAAGCTAACCCAAAAGAAAAACAGCGTCTAGCAGCAACGACCGCGTATTCCCGCAGCACTGGATGCGTGACCTGCGCGCGGCAAGCTTGTATATGCGCACGGCAATGGAACGCGCTGTGCTGGTTTCTGGCGACTTCGTGAGAACCGGCGGAATGGACATGCCGAATTTCGCCGTGGCTCAGCACCTCGCCGAGTGGGGCGTTTCTGTGCGACTGGTCGCGTTCCGTATCGCCGAGGAGCTAGCGAACCATGCCAATGTGAGCTGGCGCAGGGTTCCCAAGCCGCTGCGCTCGTACTCGCTTGGCTTGCCCTTACTCGACCTTGTGGGCCGAAATGTCGCTCAAAAGTGCCTTGCGCGCGGCGGCCGAGTGATCGTCAACGGCGGCAACTGTCAGGTCGCTGACGTGAACTGGGTGCACTACGTCCACGCGGCGTATCGAGTGCCAGCAGCCACATCGCTGCTTCGCAGGGCGAAGCATGCGCTCAGCCATCGGCTGAGCCTCGAGCAGGAACGCTCCGCGCTGCTCAAGGCTCGAATGATCATTGCCAACTCTGAACGCACACGCCGTGACCTCACGGAAAGGCTCGGGATCGACGACTCCCTGATTCGAACGGTCTACTATGGGATAGACGCCGAGCGGTTCTCGCCGCCGAATGAGGAACGTCGACGGCGATTGCGTGAGCAGCTCGGCTTGCCGGACCGCCCGCAGGTGGCGTTCGTGGGTGCATTGGGCGATCGTCGGAAGGGCTTTGACACGTTGTTCTCCGCGTGGGCGTCCTTGTGCCGAGATCCGACTTGGGAATGCGATCTGGTCGTCGTGGGGCAAGGTGCCGAGCTTGGCCTTTGGCAGGCCCGTGCGCGGGACGGGGGCATGCGAGAACGGATCCGATTTCTAGGCTTCCGCAGCGACGTGCCCGACGTGCTTGCGGCATGCGATGCGCTGGTCGCCCCGACGCGCTACGAGGCATACGGGCTAGGCGTGCAAGAAGCGCTGTGCACCGGTCTGCCCGCGATTGTCAGCGCAAGCGCCGGAGTTGCGGAGCGCTATCCGGCTGCGCTTGCAGAGCTATTATTGGTGGAGCCATCCAACGTCGAAGCGCTCAAGGCGAGTCTGAGAAACTGGCGCCTTCATCATGAGCGATTGCGTGATGCGACCCGCGACCTGTGCGCCTCGTTAAGGCAGAGGAGCTGGCAAGTAATGGCCGAAGAGGTGCGTGGCTTGATCGATTGAACTTCTGCGAGACTCACGCGCGGGGACCGCGATCGGCGTAGGCCAAGATGCGCAAAGCTGTCACGGACGCGGATGCGTGGGCTTCGTACTCGGCACGTGCCGCACGTCCCTTCGCCGAGCGCCTTTCCGGGTCACGAAACGTCTGGACGGCCGCCGCCGCGAACGCTTCGCGATCGAAGGGTGCGAGAACGCAAATCTCGTCCCAGGCAATGTCTTCGAGTGTTTGCATGCCACGGGTCGTCACTACGGTTTGCCCGTGCTGTAAAGCAGCCATGACCGTACCCTTGCGTGCACTCACCCCTTCGAACAGGGGCGCCAAGACCAGCTTTGCGACTTGAAGCCAGAGCGAGACCTGTGGCGCCGCGACATAACCCAGCGCAAGAACGCGATCACCGAGATCTGCGAGCGAGGGACAAAGTTGCCGTAGCTTTTCAGCGGTCATCCCAACGATCACGAGCACCGCGTTCGGCTCGATCTCGAGCAATGCAAGGAACGCGCGCTCCACGTAGTCGAAGAGCACGGATTGATGACCGGTTCCGAAAAATAAGATCGTTGGCGTGGGCACGGCGTACCCGGCGGCCGTCAACTCTGCAGCGGGGTCAACGGAAGAATGGTACGGAATATTAGAACAAATGCGGATCGTATGAAGGCGATGCGCCGAACGTGGCATGCCCTGCGCCCATACGCGCCGTGTGCCTATATTCGAAAAAAGGACCGAATCGAAGCTTGCAACCAGGACTGCAAATTGTCCGACCTGAGCCGCGCCAAGCGCGGCTAGTTTGAACTCACGATTTTGCCAGAGATAGGCGGCAGGCAGGCTGGCCTCATGCGCCAGCAGGATGGCCTCACAACGGAGTCGCCTTCGTAGGCCAATGCTCCAAAGCGCGAAGGCAGGTGCGACGCCGCCTGTGTGTGGTGCGTAGCCAAGCGGAACGTAGGCCACGACCACCAAGTCCGGACCATACGCGGCCAGCTCGGCGTCCAGCCGGGCGAACCCCCGTTCGTGCGGTCTCGAGCAAACCAACACTTCATGCCCGGCCTCACGCAACACATTCACCATCGCACTGGAGTGATCGCTCACACCACCGCGGTCTGGTGGATAGTCCGGCGTCACCCACGCCACGCGCCTAGCTAGACTTCGCTGAGAGGGAGGGTGTGCGGCGGATTGGTCGAGTTGCATAGCTAAGGAAGAATCGTCGTTAGCCGATCAAGTGAGCGTCTGCGAACTTTCGCCCGCGCTCGCTCTTCACCGCCAAGAAGTTCGGCGCCTCCCAGCGACGGTAGCGGGGGGCTTCGAGATTGTGTGTCAGTCCAACCGATCCGTTCTGCATGGTGGGTTGCAACACTTGATAGCCGTAATCCCGCAGCATTGCGGCGTCGCGAGCGAGCTCGAACGATTCGAAGATGATGCTAGGAGCGTCGCTGCGATTCAACAATGCCGCCGCGCCCCGAAACACCTCCGGTTCGCCACCCTCGACATCTACCTTGATCAGGGCCGGCGCGCGGTCAAAGAAATCCGGCAGCTGATCGAGTCTGACAGCTCGAACTTCAACGCCGCCGCTTCCCCCCTTGGTGTCAACGTAAGCCAAGCCATCGTTTCCACTCCCTTGTGGCTCGATCAGACGCACGATACCGGGATTCGCCGCGACGGCTTCGGAACGAACGGTGATCTGCGGCATCTGGTTGAGCTCCACGTTGCGCTCGAGCCGTGCCCGTATCCGTGCACTCGGTTCGAACGCGTAGACCGCGCCAGCACGGCCGACGGCAGCTCCAGCGATCACTGAGTAGTATCCGATGTTCGCGCCGACATCGACGAACGTGTCGCCTGGCATCAAGTACTTCCGAACCAGGTGACTCGTGGCGAACTCGTACACGCCAAATCGCGCGATAGGCATGCCGATCACGTCGGATGGGATAACTTCGAGCAACAGGCCTTCGGGGGCGATGGTGGTAATCAGTGGACGCTTGGGCCACGTTGGGTCCAGCCTGGTATTCACCAAGGCTTCGAAGCGCCGCCAAAGTGTACCGCCGACGTCCGCCCAGAGCTCTGGCTTTGCGGAGGGCAGGTTGTCCGCCACGAGTCGCTTGAGTGAGAACATCGCCGGGCAGGGTAGGCGATGTTCTTGGGCATTGCCACGTCGACGTGCGCTACCGCGCGTAAACCCGAAGCAGCTCCGGCGCGAGTCGCGAGCGGCCGAAGTGGCTCACTGCATGTTGACGCGCGGATTGGCCGAGACGCGCACGTGCATCGGGATCGAGCTGCGTCATCATGGCCGCAGCCAGCTCCGTCGCGTTACCCGGCTCGAATCCAGTCGCATTGATTCCTTCGTCAAACAGCTCTCGAGCACCACCGGCGTTCGCGACAATCACCGGGCGAGCGCAGGCCATCGCCTCGACGATGGTACGACCAAAAGGCTCGGGTTGGGTGCTGGCATGTACTACGACATTCAGGGATCGGTACACGCGAGCAATATCGTCCTGAAAGGGAATGAGGCCGAAGTGCGATTCGATGCCGGAAGAGCGAGCTCGCTCGAGCAGCTCGCAGGCAAGAACCTGCGAGCCGACGGTCTCGTAGATCGGACCGCCGACGACATAGAACCGTACTTGGGCTTGGGGCTGCGCCCTTTTGAGCAAGCCAGCGGCCTCGATGAATAGCCCATGACCCTTCCAACGCGCGTAGGTCGCAACCAAACCGAAGCTGGTTGTCTCGGGCGTCGGCGATTGCACACCGGCGAGGTTCGCGAGCCAGTCGGGCTCGGCCGCACCTGCCTGGAAATAGGTCGTATCAACGACATTGTAGATGGTGCGGACGTCAGCACGCGGTGCAATGCTGGTGAAGTCTCGGGCAACAGCTTGCGAGTTGGCGATGAAGACGGCCTTTCGTCGAATGCGCCGAAGTGCCGGCAAGAGCCGCTTCGACGCGCGACGCGCGCTGATGAAATCGTGGAGATGAACGACCAGTTGTGTCTGCGCCGGTGTGAGTAGGCCGGCCAGTAGGTGAGCCTTCATGCCGTTTGTGTGAACGACATCGGGCCTTGCGTCAGCGATCGCTTCGCGGAGGTCAGCAAGGAAACGCACGAGGCTTGGGGCCGCCGCGAACAGGCCAAGCACCGCGTCGCTAGAGTCGGAGGTCGAGCCGCTTTCGCCTAACAGCGCCAGGTTGCGCGGCGCCTGGATGATTTGCGTCCGAGCCCCAAGCGCTCGGACTTTTCCAAGCAGTGGACCATCGGCGAGGGCCAAAACTTCGGCCTGGATACCTCCGTGTTCATGAAGCGCCGCAACACAGTCGACCAAGCATCGTTCGGCGCCGCCGAGTTCGGCTGCTGGGGTAACGAACAGAACTTTCATGGTGCTACCACCCCCACAACGGGGGGGAATTCAGCGATAGTGTTGTCCTACGTCTCTCGAAAGTGGGTGTGTGCGTGACTCAGCACTTTCAAGGGCCGCGCGAAATTGAGCGCGAAATCGATCGGGCCCACTCAATGCGGCTGCGCGCGAGGGGCCTACCGCAGCCATTCTTTTGCGAAGTTCACTATCTTGCAAGAGCTTGGTCAAAGCTGCCGCCAACGGCGCGACGCCCGGCGGGCAAAGGATCCCGCATTCTGGCGTTACGATTTCTAGCGCGCCACCGAGCGCGCGCCCGACGACCGGTCTACCCGCGTACATGGCTTCGACGAAGACCATCCCGAACGCCTCCGGGGTCTCGTTTGGTTGGCAATAGAGATCACATGCGGCCAAAGCAGTTTCCATATCGCTCTGATGACCAATAAAACTGACGCGTTGCGTGAGCTGAAGCGAGTCAGCCAGTCGAACGAGCTCTTGCTGATATGTGATCTCCTCTGAGCGCTGAGGAGATCCAGCGATCCAGCAAGTCCAGCCTGGAACGTCGCGCATCGCTGCCAGGGCTTCAAGCAGGTTCCTGTGCCCCTTCAATGAATCGAATCGGCTCGCCTGCAAGATGACGAGGTCGCTCGGGTCGGCATGCCATTGCGTTCGCAATCGCTGAATCGCTAACCGATCGACAGGCTGCGGCGGGTTTACCAAGGGATGTACGATGCGAACGGGGACTAGGCGCCGCATTACGGCCAGAGGCTCTGCTGTCGTTGCACTGTTGGCGATGCATAGGGCCGGAGGCCTGAACCAAGCCCACCGGTAAAATAGATGCTTTGGGTCCGGGATGTCGTGCAGGAATAGAATGGGCCGAGCGCGCGAGACGACCGGGGCAAAAATGCAATACGTCCAGACGCTATGACACACAATCGCATCGAAGCGATTTGCGGCGAGTAAAAGCCGCAGCGCCCTTCGAGCTCGCAGTATGCTGAGTGGGTTGCGGAGTCGTACCGGCCCAAGGAACGTGACTGTTTCGCCCACGGATTGCAGCGACTTCGAAAGCGTGCCCTCGAAGCACAGCGCAAAATGGGAGCGCCATTCCGGGCGGTCCATCGCGGCCAGCGAAATCAGCATGCGCTCGACGCCGCCGAAAAGGTTGCCGCTGTAAACGTGGAGGACGTTGAGCGTTTTCAACATGACTCTGCGGCTCCACCCTAGTGAAGCCAGCAGACTTACGCATTGAAAATGACCTGCCCTCGGGTTGCGCCCCGCTCACGCCGGTCAGGCGGCTTGCGCGGACCCCGAAAGTCAGGCAAGAGGACAGCGGATGCGCGGATCGTCGAGGTAGCGCTTCGCGCTCGGGTTCGGATGCACGTTCTGCACGTCGGTAAATACTATCCCCCGTATCGAGGCGGGATCGAAACGGTGGTCGAGCAGCTCTGCCGCGGGCTGGCGAGACGCGGGGTGGAGGTCACGGCCCTCGTTTCGAACGATAGCCCTCGGACGATCGACGAAACCGTCGCTGGTGTGCGGGTTCTGCGCCTCGGCCGGACCACGGAGCTCAACTCGCAGCCGCTCAATCTACATCTGGTGTCAACGCTTCGTCGGCTGCGTTTTGACGCATTGCACTTTCACACTCCAAATCCAGTTGGAGCTTTGGCCGTTTTGGCGGCGCAGCGACCAGAGCCAATCGTCGTCACACACCATAGCGACATTGTGAGGCAGCGGCTGCTCGGCGGAGCCGCAACGGTCGCGCAGTCCTTGCTCTATCGTCGCGCAGCGGCGCTGGTCGCGGCAACACCGAAGCACATCGAACACTCCAGCGCGTTGCGCAGGTTCGAGTCGAGGTGTCGCGTGATTCATTTCCCGATCGACGCGCTGCCGTACGCGGATGCGCCGACGGTTTGGGACGAGCAACTTCCGCCCGCCTGGCAGAACGAGCCACTGGTGCTCTTCGTTGGTCGCCTCGTGTACTATAAGGGTGTCGATGTGTTGCTCGAGGCGTTGCGTCTCACCGAGCGGGCGCGCCTCGCCATCGTCGGAGTCGGACCGCTTTTCACTCGGCTGGCAGAACAGGCCGCTCGGCTCGGGATCACCGAGCGGATGAAATTCTTAGGAGCCGTGCCCGATGACCGCCTGCGTTCGCTCTACAAATGCGCGCGCTTTCTGGTGCTCCCGTCGGTAGCCTCCAGCGAGGCCTTTGGCATGGTGCAGCTGGAGGCAATGGCTGCGGGGCGGCCGGTCATTTCGACGGATCTCAAGTCCGGCGTGCCTTACGTCAACCGGCACGGTGTGACGGGGTTGATCGTCCCACCTAGCGATCCGCGGGCACTGGCAGCTGCCATGAAGGCGCTTTTGGACGACGAGCCTCGTGCGCTCGCACTCGGACAGGCCGCGCAGCAGCGGGTGCTTACCGAATTTCATGTCGACAAGGTCGTTGATGCGCACATCGAGCTCTACGCCAACTTACTTCGAAAATCGCCGCGGTCCGCATTCTGAGCGGCGCACAATAACGCCATATTCAGTAGCCAGAACTCCAACCCGCCGGTTCCCGCAAAGAGCGGATAGTTGAAGCAAATCGCAATGGCGCCGACATTGTATGCGACGATTACGGCCCCCCATAGGCTCAGCGAAGGTTCACGTGCGCCAGTCTGGCCGAGCGCGACTCTCATGCATCCCCAGGAAGCGACGAGGATCGTCGTCAGATAAAGAAGCATCAGCGCGATACCGCCGTCGAACAGCCATGCGGTCCACTGGATTTCGACCCACAGCCCGTCTGTGACGTTCCCAAAGTAAGCGTGCACCATTCCCCAGCGACCGAGACCCGCCCCGAGAGGGTAGAGTGGCAGGTAGCGGCTTAGCGTGACTTCGAGGAATCGACCGCGGTTGGCATAGTAGACGGAGCCCGGATCGGCATCAACCAGCGTCGTGAGGCGTTGCGTCATCGCCTTGCCACCGATAGCTAGCGCCAACGCAAACGCGCCGGGAACGATGGCGCCTGCCGCGCCGAGCAGGCCCACGAGCTTGGAGATGCGCCCGCTGATCAGCAACAGACCGAATAGGGTGACCTCGCAAACCCCCGTCATTACTAGCACCGATCTGACCTGGCACAGGTACAGGCACATCAGGCCAGCCACCATGCTGCCGACCGCGATGACTCGCGCCCCTCTGAATGGAGACTTTCCGGACAAGAGAATGCCCGTACCCAAAAGCACGGCATACATTCCGGCGAACGCTGCGCCGCCGGGACTGTCGGTGAGCCCCATCGGGCGAAATACTCGCGCGCCGGATGCGAGCTCAATCTCGAGCGCCGCTAGCATGTTGCGGCTGTTGGCGGCCACGACGGCTGACAGGGGCGGCTGAAAACGTCCTGGGAAATAGGCCTGGAGTACACCCAGAACTGCGCTCATCGTATAGAAGAGCCACAGAATGGTGATCAGCAACTGCAGAGTCGCCGCAGTCGGGCGCGCCCTCGGCACCCAGAAGATCGGTCCGACCACGGCAAGATTCAGCATTACAGCGGCAAGCGCCGCCAACAAGCCGCTGCCCTCCGGGTGAAAGAACTCGAGGCCAAGTAGAGCCAGGATGGCGATCGCACATGATCGGAGCGGCGTTCGCTGGGCGCCCCGGCTCGGAAGGAGCACCAAGAATGCCACGCTCATTCCAAAGGCAGCGGTGCGTACTACCACGCGAGCGCTCGAGAGCGCCGGGACAAGCAGCAGCAGTTGACAAGCGAGGTGCAACAGTGCGAACCCGGCCAGCCAACGCTTCGCCCTTCCCGCTGCAACGGTCGTGTCAGTCTTGCCCTGCTGGTCGGCAACTCTCGTTACGGATTCGAGCACGGCGAGCTAAGTACTCCCGAAAGGACCTCGCAACAAGCTCCAGCGGTACTGGTTCGCGCTCGGGGCCGCCGGACGAAACGCTAGTCCATTTGCCCCGTGACGTGTCAGAACGCGAGCTTCCAACGAGGTCCGTGACTGACGGCAACTACAAGTGCTAGCTTGAAGTTTCATGACGCCGATGGTGACCATCTGCATCCCGACCTTCCGACGCCTCAACTACCTGAAGGAGGCGGTTCTAGCAGCGCAAGCGCAGACGGTGCAGAACATCGAGGTGCTGATCAGTGACGACGGGGACTCCGAAGAATTAAAGCGTTGGTCGGAGAGCGCACAGCGAGAGGACTCTCGTGTGCGCTACCGAAAAAACGAAAAAAACCTGGGTCTCGGCGGAAATTGGAACGAATGCGTGTCCGCGGCCCGCGGCCAATGGATGGTGATTCAGGGTGATGACGATCGTCTGCTGCCTTCGTTTTGTGACCGCCTCCTGCAAATCGCGGCCCCAGACTCCGCCGTATTGTTCTCAAATCACTTCGTGATCGATGCAGACGGTGAAAGGCTCGAAGAGGAATCGAAGGAATGGACGGTGCGCTATCGTCGGAATAACCTAGCGCGCGGCCAAGTGCAGGATACCGCTCGCTGCGTTTGGAGTAACTCCGTGCCGATGACGGCCGCTTTGGTTCGCGCGGATGCCATCAAACGACTGGGTATCAAGACCAACTTGAACACGCCGGAGATCGAGCTGTTCGCGCGCTTGGCCGCAGAGGGTGCTCGATTCGATCACGAACCGGCCTACTTGGCGGAATTTCGCTCTCACGCGGGCTCTTCCACGAGCAGTGGCTTGTTCTCCGAGCAACTCGTGCGCTACCTAGAGCCGATCGCCGTGCCAGAAGCAGTCGAAGACACGAAACGCGAATTCATGGAGCCTCTCACGCGCAGCGCGGTCGATCGTTTGCTGCGCGCAGGCGAACAGACGCGGGCTATTGAAATGATGCGCTCCCGCTACTACCCGCGAAGCCTTACGGATCCCGCCTTGCTGGCGCAGGCGCTTGCCGCGCGCGTCCCCCTCGGGCTTGGTACTCATGCCTACCTGTTCGCTCGCCGGCTTCATGAGGCTCGAAGCAACTGGCTCAGCCGTCACTCGTCATGAAGAGCACCCTGACGTATGGCTCGGTCAACCCAGGCGTCCTCTCGCGTGTGCCGAACGGAAGCCGTCGTATCCTGGACGTCGGTTGTGGCACCGGTGTCCTAGGCAGCGCCCTGAAGGAGGGGCACCCGGCTCGATACGTCGCTGGGATTACCCACTCCGACGAGGAGGCCAAGCGTGCTCGTGAAGTGCTGGACCAAGTCGTCATTGCCGATCTCGAGGCGTGCGACTTTCGTGACCTGGGTCAGTTCGATTGCGTGATCTGCAGTCATGTGCTCGAGCATTTGAGAAATCCTGCCGATGTCTTGTCCCGCCTCCGCGTGACCCTCGCATCTGGGGCAACGATCTTGATCGCGCTGCCCAACATCCTTTACTGGCGGCAGCGCCTGCAATTCTTGCTCGGCCGCTTTCGTTACACTGAGGGTGGTTTGATGGATAGAACTCACGTCGTGTTCTTTGATTGGACGACCGCGCAGGACATGGTCGTTCAAGCAGGGCTAAGCGTCTCCACTTGCGCGTCAGAGGGCGGGTTCCCGGGGTCGCGATTCCTTGGGCCGGCCGGGCCCGTCCTGGATGCAGTGAGTCTGCGTCTGGCTCCAGGGCTAGTGGGCACGCAGTTCATTCTCGTTGCCACAGGGTGATCGTGACACGCAAGAAAATCCTGGTGCTTTCGCACGCCGGCGTGCTCGAAGTGAATCGAGCCGTGTTTCAAGAGCTGGCGGGCCTCGACGCGGACGTGTCCATGGTCGTTCCCCGAAGCTGGAAGGGTGACCTGATTCGCAGCCTCCACTTCCAGACCCGAGCGAGCGACCGAGCCTTGCGAGTGATCCCGCTTCCGGTCGCGTTTTCTGGCAAAGGGTCGCTGTTTTTCTATCGCTCGTCATTGCGCCGGGCGCTCGCCGGTTGGGAGCCCGAGCTAGTCTTCTTGGACGAAGAACCGTGGAGCTTGGCTGCGCTACAGACTTATTTAGAATTCCCGCGAGCGCAGGTCTGGTTCTTCACCAAAGAAAACTTGGACAAGACCATTCCGTGGCCGTTCTCGAGCCTGGAGCAATGGGTGTACCGCCGCGCTGCGGGAGCGTTCGTGGTCTCGGACGAAGTCGAGCAGGTGCTGCGCGCCAAGGGCTTCCGAGGTGGGGTACAGCAGCTTCACCATTCATACGATCCGGAGCTGTTCAAAGCGCGCCCGGAGCACGAGAAGCAGCTCATCCGAGACGAATTCGGCATTCCGAGGAACACCGTGGTGATCGGCTACTTCGGGCGTCTGACGCTGGAAAAAGGACTGCTCGATCTGGCTGCCGCGCTCACCCTGCTGGCAGCAGATTCAGAACTGCCGCCCTGGTTTTTTTGCTGCGTCGGCAATGGCCCAGCCGAGTTGGACACCAAACGCGCGCTTTCGTCGCTTCCCACGGCTCGCTATCGCATGCTCAGTGCGCTCAACCACGACAGGGTAGGCAGGCTGCTTTCAGCTGTCGACGTGCTGGTGCTTCCCTCACGTACGACGCGGCGCTGGAAGGAGCAATTCGGTCGCATTCTGGTCGAAGCAATGGCGTGCGGTGCGGCCGTGGTCGGTTCGGATTCCGGGGAGATCCCACACTTGATCGCGCGTTCGGGCGGCGGATTGGTATTCCGCGAAGGGCAATCGAGCGACCTTGCGGCGTGCTTGAAGCGGCTGTTGGTGGAGCCGGCATTGCTCGAGCAGTATCAGACCCAGGGTCGCCGCTACGTTGAGCAGACGCTCAGCCACCGCACGGTCGCGCGTGACCTAGCCAAGAAGCTACAGGCGAGCGCTGCGTCGCGCGAGTGAGGATGCACGCACCTAGGAAGGGCAGACTGCCTCGGATCGCAGTCATCGCCGACCTCTTGGAGGAAAAGTGGCCGAGCATGGATCTCGCCGCCGAGCAACTCGCGCTACATCTTGCTCGACGGGGCAACGTCGAGAGTGTACTCGTTCGACCACCCTTGAGAGTCAGCCGACGCGATCGCCCGGCAAGTGCTCTCGAACGCGCGCTCGGGCGTTTCGCGCAACTGCCGCTTGAGCTTGCGACGACACGGTTCAAGGCAGATTACTTTCACGTGGCGGACCACAGCTACGGACATTTGGCCCTGCTTTTTCCCGGTGATCGCGTCGGCGTGTACTGCCACGATATCGACGCCTATCGCGCGCTCCTGCCCGGTTCGGGCGCGCCTCCCGCGCGGGTGCTGCTGTCCCGACTTTTGCTGCGCGGGCTGCGTCACGCGCGTGTGGTATTCCACAGTACGTTGAGCGTGCGTGACGAGATCATCCGCCACGATTTGGTGCCGGCGTCGCGGTTGGTTCAAGCGCCGTTGGGGATCGCGGAAGAATTTCTAGGCGTGCCCACCCAGAGCGCGTCGGCGCGGCCGTACTTGCTGCACGTTGGGTCGTGTACTCCGCGCAAGAACATCGAGTTCTTGCTGCAGATTTTCGCCGACGTCCGCCCACGCGTTCCCGGACTTCAGCTGGTGCAGATCGGGGGTCCTTGGACCGATGCCCAACGCGGCTACATCGAACGGGAATCTTTGACTCCGCATATCCAGCAAAGGGAGGGTATCCCGCGCGCCGAGCTGGCGAGCCTGTACGCGGGAGCTCGGGCCGTACTCGTGCCCAGCCTGGCCGAGGGGTTCGGTCTTCCAGTGATTGAGGCATTGGCATGCGGTGCGCCAGTAATTGCCAGCGACATTCCCGTCCTTCGAGAGGTAGGCTTCGAAGGGGTTCGATTCTGTTCCTTGGCCGACGTGCGCGAATGGACGCGGGTGATCGAGGAAATTTGCGCGACGGATGCGCGGCCAAGCGAAGAAACTCGCACTCGAATCCGCGCCAGCTACACTTGGCACGCGCAGGCACAGATCATCGCGGACGAGTACGCCGGCGTGCGTCATGCTGCCGCCGCGCGGTAGCGATCGGTCCTCGACAGTTTCGCATACGGGGTCACAGAGCGGGCGGGGGCGCGTTGGGTGCGCGAAGTACCATGAAATGCTTGCCTTCGTGCAGACGCTCACTTTTCGTCAAAAGCGGCCGATATTGGGGCATGCGCAGCAGGAGCGTGTAATCGAACTGTGAGAGCAAAAGCGCGTCCGAGGATTGCGCGAGGCGGAGCAGCTCAGCGTCTGACGGCCTCGTACTCATACCGGGCTGCAGCATCCAGTAGCGACCTTGACGCAGTGTCGGGTCGACCAGCCCCCAGTTTGCGACGTGCGTAACGGCCGTGACGATGCCTGCCCCCGTCCCGTGCGCAATAGCCAGGGATTCCTTCAGCTCGCGCGCCTCGTCGACGGGCATCCACGCATCACCGACCCACGCGCGCGGACGGCGAAAGGCTTCGACGAAGGCCGCGACCGGCGCTTTGGTCGACATCAGGAGAAAGGCCGCGAGCGCGAGCCAACCGTAACGAGAAGGTCCATCGCCGCTAGGAGAACCGAAGCGTGCTCTCGCGAGCAGGGGAGTTAGGCCGACTACGAGAAGCCAAGTATAGTAGGTGACCCACGCCGCCATAGGGAAAAAGAAAGCGACGAATGCAAGGTGAGCCACGCAAGTCACTACGCATGTCTCGTCTTGGATTGCTTGCTCGTCGCGTGCTACGCGGGCCAATATCCCACGTACGAAACGCACGGCGGCTCCAGAGGCTCGGGCGAGCAGGACGACGGACGCGGCTAGCCACGGACCGGGGAGTCCACCGAGGTACCAACCCAGCGTGTGCCCTGCAGGGTGCCAGAGAGACCGCCCTTCTTTCAGGAATCCCATGTTGGCTACTTTGTACAGAATCGCTCCCGCCCGAGGATCCAAACAGGCGAGCACGGACGCGGTTCCGAAGGCGAGACTGGAGGCGACGAACAGCGCCGCTAGTGCCACCGGGACGACGACCAACGACGCCAGTGGCCGTGAGCTCTTTGCGCGTATTGCATCACAAACCACGAGGGCTACGAAACCAGCAATCAGCACGCTACTCATGCTGACCTTCGTGAAAACTCCGCAGCATGCCAATATGAGGGGGAGCGCGCTATGCCCGCGGATTCGCAATGCGACCGCCCAGATCAGCAGCGCAGCCTCGAGTCCGTGCGTCGGCATGGGGGGCGTGATTACGTGAATGCTCGCCACCGCGATTAGCAGAACGCCTAGCCTTGTCGCCTTGAAGAATTGAACGATGTTGGCAAGCCCCGCCGCGAAACAAGCCCCGATCACTGCGAGCAGCGCGAGCAACAAAACCGGGCTTCGCCCGAATACGAAGAAGAACGCCCTGCTCACTAGGAGTGGTAACGGGCCGTAGTAATAAAAGAAATCCAAGCCAGGTCGTTGCCCCTGCGCGATAATCTCATCTGTGCGCAGCACGGCGCCCGGGTCGTGCTTACAGATCCACCCAAATTCCGTGTATCCGGCGTTAGTCAGCAGGAACCAGAACATCCACGCGAGTCCGATGGCAAGCCCGACGAAGCGCGGCGTCGCCGGGCGATCAAGACCAGCGATCAGGCGTCTAAAAGGGCCCGCCACTCCTACCTCGTCTGCTGAGGGTGCGCTCAAGAAAGCCATCGAAGCGCCGTATACCGTGGCCGACCCAACGGAACAAGTTGGCCGACCCATCCATCGAGTCGGCGAACGCGTCCCACTAACGTCGTCTATCGCGTCAATGACCGGCTAGGAGTCGTGCCCACACGTCCAGCCATTGCGGTGCCCGTGAACACCCAAATCGGGGCATCGTGCCGGCCCTCAACCTGCGTGCGCCCTAACAGAGAAGGCTTGCCCGAGCTTGCGGCGAAGCTCGCCGATAATTGTCGTCGCCTCAGGAATGCCCTCCTGGTCACGCTCCCGGAACGGCACGACCTCGGCCTCGAAGACGACGGTCGCGAAAGCGCCTCACGCGTGCGCCAGTGTCTGGGCTTCTTCGCCTGCGACGGCAGCGTGCCGGCCTTCCACATGTGCGCTCCGTGCGCTCATTCCGGCCGTCGCTACGGCGGCCTCAGCAGTCTTACCTTCAGTCATTTTTAGCCATAAAAGCCGAAACTGCGTGTGCATGAGCACCCAACACCCGAAGCGCCGGCTACTTGGCCGGAGCTTTGGGGTCGAGACCATCGCGAACGCCGTCAGCACGCCCCGGAGTCTGCAAATCTAACTGTCGTGGACCTGCAGAAAGTCATTGTCGCTGATCACGCTGACACGGAACGTCGCACGCTTGCTTGTGACGGAGAGTCTGCCCGTGGCGCTCGGCGTCATTCGGCTGCCGACGACGGCTTTCAACTTTCGTCGGACGGCAGGCAAGCTGCTAAGCCTTGGTGCAGCTGGCGCCGCCCACGTACAAATAGTCCGCAAGGCGTCCGCCTCCGCCCGAGCAGCCTGGCAGCCTGGCAGCCTTGCCAAGATCCCCATAGCCACGCGACCTGCGCTATGGCGCAACGGCTCCCTCAACAAACCTCAGCGCGAATGCTCGCTCGGTCGCCAGAGCCCTCCCTCAATCGATTCGCTCCGGATGCCTCTCATTACCGCGCTGTGAGCGTCGGCGCCGGGTTGGGAGGGGCCGCGCTGGTCGACCAAAGGCTACGGCCGGGACCGAGAAGAGCATCGCTCGTTCGCGGGCTCGGTGCGAGGGTCAAGACCCGCTCAACGGGGCTTGTGAGTGGCTAGTTCGCCAATGCGACACGGGTCTCGAGTGCGGCCAAGCCGGCGCCGACTGAATACGCCCCTGAATGCTGGCTAGACGGTCAGGATGGATGGCGATCAGATTCCCTTCGCCCGAGTGGTCGCGCGGGAGCTCACGTAGACGCTTTGCCTCGACATCGTACGCGTACGCCGAGTAGCCGAAGCCGGCGAGAAACGAGCGAATCGAACGCCCTCCCGCCCAGATCTCCACGATCAAGGTGGGCCGATGCGTGCTGAGTGTGCTTGTTGCGCCGCGAAGCACGGCATCGTCAGCGCCTTCCACGTCAATCTTGATGAGATCAGGACCGGCCGCTGGTGCGATCAGCTCTGCCAAGCAGGAATCCAAGGTCTTCACCTCGACGATCAGGCCCGGAGCCGCGTCGCTGTCGGCGAATCGATTCGTACAGTCTTCACCCACTGTGAAGCGCGCCTGACCTTCGTAGTCGGAGAGTGCAAACTCGGAAGTGCTCACGAGGGCACTCACTCCGTTCAGCTCGGCGTTTTGGATGATGGCGGCGCGCGCCTCCGCCGTAGGCTCGAAGGCGAGCGAGCGCGCGCCCCGGAGCGCTGCAGTGACCGCGTAGACTCCAATGTTTGCGCCCACGTCCACGAAGACGTCGCCGGGACGGGAAATGTCGGCGACGAAGAATAGCTCGAACTCGTGGGCGCCGACCGAGACCCAGGCACCGGCGACCGTGCTCCAAATGGGGCAGAGCATTTTGGTTCCGGTCTGGAGTTCCACGAGCAGCGGCTTCTTGATGACGCGTCTCCACGCCTGCCATGCCCAGAGGCTTCCGACGGCGCTCATGCGCCGGCCCCGGCATAGTGGGTGCTGACCATGATACAGCGTTGCCCAGGCGCCGCGGCTGACCTGACGGAGCGCTCGCGTCAATACGTCGTCGCCCGGGATGGCGGCAATCCGGAGTAGCGACTGATTGACCTTCGCAATGGGCAACTCGAGCATGCTGACTACTTCTTTCCCCAAAAGCTCGGTCACTGCAACATTCTAGGGGGTGCCAAGGGGCGCCGCGCCCGAAAGTGCGTGAATGCGTGGATGACGCGGCAGTTACTTCGCCGCTTTCGCAGCACACTCCGACACGATGGCGATCGTTCGCGCCCTCGGCCGACGAATATGCTAGGCAGCGTCTGGCTACCTATTCGCGAACGGCTCGGCCTTTTCGCGCCCGCTACGGGCGAATGCCTCGAACAGCGCTTCCAAATTGTCGAGACCTTGCTTCAACGAGTGCGCGGGAATTCATCCAGGCGCCCACCTGTGCAGGGCAAACGCCGCGTACGTGAGTTAAGCGGCAATGGCGGCGGGTGCGGCTTCTTTGACATGCTAAGTGCGCTGGGTAAGTGCGTGAGCGGTTGAGATGCGGGGAGGGCGCTCGATCCGGGAGAGTCGCGCGGGGCGGGGGTCTCGAAGAAATCAGAGAACGCCGCTCCCCAGGCCTTTCAGCGACGCAACCGCAAGGGCTCCCAGGTGAAGTTGGTGCATGAACGTGCCGTTCAAGATGCGCTCGCGCAGCTCCGCTGGTGAGACGAGAATGACGCTGAGCCCTGCCTCCTCGGCGAACTCGCGCTCGGGCTCCGAGGCGTCCACCACGAACAGATGCAGCCGGTTCTCCAGACGCCCCGTATCCGGAAAGAACTGCCCCAGGGAGTGGACGGTGAGCGAGGACAAGCCCGCCTCCTCTGACAGCTCCCGACGGCAACACGACTCGGGCGTCTCGTCGGCTTCGAGCAGGCCGCCCGGAAACTCCCACGTTTCGCAACCGACAGCGGGGCGAAATTGACGAATGATTGGAATCCGGCCGCTCGGAGTGCGAGCGATGGCAATCACGTAGTCGGCCTGAGCGAGGCAATGATAGAGCTCTGCCGGTTTTCCAGGCGCAAACTCCACTGCGTTCTCGACCAAGCGAACCCACGGGGAGACGGCAGTTTCCTTTCGGGAGAGGATGCGCGGCACTGGCCGACTTTAGGTGAGGTCACCCAGGTGCTGTCAACGTCATCCTCGAACTGCGGTCTCGTCGAGTCGACCTGCATTTGGGTAGATGGGCCTCCGGTTGTTTGGTAGCGTCCGCGCGATAAAATGACTTCAGCGACAGGTGGCAAACAGCCCTATGACGTGTGCATCGTGGGTGGAGCGGGTCACGTCGGCGCGCCGCTGGCCTTGGTCTTGGCCAAGCACGGCTTCCGTACACTCATCTATGACGTCAACCGCGCGGCGCTGGACGTGTTGGCCTCCGGCAAGATGCCGTTTCTGGAGAACGGCGGCGAGGAGCTGCTGAGAGAGGTCCTGCCGACGGGTCGCCTCGGCTTGTCCAGCGACATCACTGACTTGGTTCGAATTCCGAACGTGATTCTGACGATCGGTACGCCGATCGACGAGTTTCACAACCCCATGCTGCGGGTCGTGCTGGACTGCGTCGATGCGCTGCTGCCGCATCTGTCCGACGGGCAAACAATCATCCTGCGCTCGACGGTCTTCCCGGGTGTGACCGATCACGTCGACCAGTATCTACGCAATCACGGGAAAAAAATGCTCGTCGCGTTCTGCCCCGAACGTGTGGTCCAAGGGCATTCGATCAAGGAGCTCGAAACGCTGCCGCAGATCGTGAGCGGAACGACCAAGGAGGCCGAGGAGGCCGCCGTCCGCGTGTTCTCGAAGATCGCGCCATCGATCGTGCGCATGGTCACCAAGGAAGCGGAATTCGCCAAACTGATCAGCAATGCCTACCGTTACATTCAGTTTGCAGCGACCAATCAGTTCTACATGATGGTGCAGTCCGCCGGGCTCGACTATCACCGCCTGCTCGAGGGGCTGAAGCACGACTACCCGAGGGCGCGCGACCTTCCGGGCCCAGGGTTCGCCGCTGGTCCCTGCCTGTACAAGGACACGTTGCAACTCGCTGCGTTCAATAGCCAGTTCGGGCTTGGCCATTCGGCGATAGACATCAACGAGGGCTTGCCCGCGTTTCTGCTGGCGCAGCTCTCCCAGCAGCATCGGCTGGGTGAAATGACCGTGGGCCTGCTCGGTATGGCTTTCAAATCGGAAAGCGACGACATTCGCTCGTCCCTCAGCTACAAACTGAAGAAGCTGCTGCGCTTTCAGGCCCGCAAAGTGCTCTCGACCGATCCCTTCGTCAAGAATGACCCGGATCTGATCCCGCAGGACCAAGTGATCGCGGAGAGTGACTTGCTGATCGTGTGCGTGCCGCATACCGCGTATCGGAATCTCGATCTCAAGGGGACGCCGGTCGTCGACATTTGGAACCCCGAAGCCACGCGAAAGGGCCAGGGAAGTCGTCCGTGAGCGGGCGCTACCGTGTTGGCATCATCGGTGCCGGATTCGGGCAACACGTGCATGTGCCCGCATTTCGTGCGGACGGGCGAGCGTCGGTGGACGCGATCTGCGCTTCGACAGAAGCTCGGGCCCAAGTAATCGCCACGCGCTTGGGGATCCCGCGTGCGTTCGGAGACTGGCGAACGTTGATTGCCGATCCGCAAATTGACGTGGTCGGCATCAGCGTTCCCCCCTCGCTGCAAGCGGAGATCGCTATCGCGGCGGCTGCCGCCGGCAAGCACATTTTTGCGGAGAAGCCCTTGGCTTCGAACGCGGCGGACGCCCAAAAGATGGCCGATGCCATTCGCGCGGCTCGCGTCGTGGGCGTCGTCGACTTCGAGTTTCGCGAGATTGTCGCCTGGAGGCGGCTCAGGGCGCTACTTCAGGAAGAGGCGATCGGTCGCCTCCGTCACGTCTACTTTAGCTGGCGTGTCGAGACGTTGGCCAACCGTGATGAGAAGCCCAGCTGGAAGCGCGAAATAGACCTCGGCGGCGGAACGCTGAATCTGTTTGGCTCTCACGCGCTCGACTCTATCTTGTGGGCGTTTGGTAGCGTGCACCGCCTGGCTGCGCGCAGCTGGGTGGCCGGACGTGGTTCCGCCGACGCACGAGTCGAAGCTTGGCTGGAAACGGTGGGCGGACTGCCCGTAACGCTGTCTCTGGCGGCCGACGCCACACTCGGCAGTGGATACCGCATCGAGATCTACGGCGACGACGGTTCCCTGGTGTTGGAGAACCGTACTTCTGACTACGCCGCAGGATTCGTGCTGACGTTCGGGCGACGCGGTGAGCCCGCGACCGCGCTGGAGCTCGAGCCACTGCCAGCTGGCGTCGACGGGCGCATCGCCGCCACTGCTAGCGTTGTCCGCCGCTTTCTGGACGCAGTTGAAAAGGGGCTGCCCGTAGAACCCGATTTTGACGACGGATTGGCGGTTCAGCGGCTGATGGATGCGATTCGCGAGGCTGATAAATCGGGGCTGTGGGAGCAACTGAGTTAGACATGAGGCTGGTTTTTTCGCCGTCGGTGACTAAAGTCCGCCGCTACCCCGAGCTCAGCGGCCAGCTGCTACAAGCGCACCGCGAGCCCCTGCCCACAGGATCCGATCCCGATGTCCACTCCTCCTGATACCGCGAATCGGCGCGAGGTCGAGTTCTTCGATCAGTTCGTGGCGGAGCACGGCGATTACGACGTTCTCTCCGACGCTGCGTACGAACGGCTGCTCGAGGTCTTCGAGCAGCGTGTGCGCCCGAAAGCGGGCGAACGCTGCATCGATCTCGGCTGCGGGACGGGCGCGTTCATTCGCCGCTTGGGTCGTTTCGGGCTCCGCCGCTCCGGGATGGACATCTCGCCGCGCGCAGTCGAGCACGCCCAGGTGGCGACGCCGGACGTCGACTTCTCGGTCGGTGATATCGCGGCGTCTGGCTTGCCGGACCGCAGCCAGGATATCCTCTGCTACTCGGGGGTCTTGCATCACGTGAGCTCAGCCGAAGACCGAGTGCGCGTGCTGGCGGAAGGCCACCGCTTGCTGTCGCCCGGTGGGCGGCTATTTGCCTACGATCCCAGTGTGCAGAGCCCATCCATGTGGCTTTATCGCGACCCGCGTTCGCCGCTTTTTTCGGAGAAGGGTAAGACGGAGAACGAAGTGCTGCTTCACCGCTCCGAGCTCGGCAAAGAGCTCGCGCAGGCAGGGTTCAAAGATGTCCAGATCCGGGGTCTCGGCGGGATCTCCTTTCGCTTCGTGGAGAGCAGGATCGCGGGTCTGATCTTGCCGCTCTATAACCTCTACGAAGAGCTGCTTCGGCGCTCGCCGCTCGAGGATCGCTTGGGTACGTTTCTGATCACCGTCGCCACCAAGGCGACCTGAGGCGCAAGCGTGCGCGGGAATCAAGACGCGGAAGGCAAGTTGGCGCAGCACATGGCAGAGCCTGAACTAGATATCGTCATTCCCGTTTACAACGAGGGGGCGGGCATTCGAGGAGTGCTCGAGTCGCTCCGGGACCATGTGCGGACGCCTTTTCGAGTTCTGATTTGTTACGATCGCGATGACGATGACACGCTGCCCGCGCTGGAACCGTTGCAGGCTGCCGGCATGGCGATCGTGCCAGTCAAGAATCGCGGTCGCGGCGCGTTTGGTGCCGTGGTCACTGGCTTTGCCGAAAGCCGCGCGCCGGCCGTCTTGGTCTTCCCGGCCGATGACGACTACAACGCTCCCCGACTCGATGCGATGGTGGAGAAATTCAAGCAGGGCTGCGATGTCGTGTGCGCCAGCCGATTCATCCCCGGCGGTCGCATGGTCGATTGCCCTCCGTTGAAGGCCGCGCTCGTGCGCAGCTCCGCGTGGGCGCTGTTTCATCTGGCGCGGGTGCCCTCGCACGACTCGTCGAACGGCTTTCGTTTGTTCTCACAGCGCCTCTTGCAGGCCGTTCCGATCGAGTCGAGCGAAGGCTTCACTTACAGCATCGAGCTGCTGCTCAAGTGTCACCGCCTCGGGTGGCGAGTGGGTGAGGTTCCCGTGGAGTGGTACGAGCGCAAGACGGGGCAGAGCCGATTCAAAGTGCTTCGCTGGTTGCCCGCTTATCTGGAGTGGTTTGGCTATGCCTTCGAAACCACCTATCTGCGCCGTGGACCGAACACGGTAACGGTGCGAGAGGCCCATTCATGAAGATCCCTGGAACCCGATTTCTGGTCACCGGTGGCACCGGCTTCATCGGCAGTGCGCTCGTGCGCGGGTTGCTGCGCGCCGGAGCGCACGTGCGCTCATTGGACAATGACTCCCGAGGGTCGTACGACCGCCTCGCCGATTTGAGCGCCGACGAACAGGCGCGCCTCGAACTCGTGCAAGGAGACATCCGCGAGCCGAAGGCCGTGGCCCGCGCCATTCAAGGCATGGACAGCGTTGCCCACCTTGCATACGTGAACGGCACGGAGTTTTTCTATAGCCGTCCGGAATTGGTCCTAGAGGTAGCAGTCAAGGGCATGATGAACGTGCTCGACGGGTGCGTGGAGCATGGCGTCCGCGACTTGATCTTGGCTTCGAGCTCAGAGGTCTATCAAACGCCGCCGCACGTTCCGACCGACGAGAGCGCGCCGCTGTCGGTCCCCGATGTGCTGAACCCGCGGTATTCGTACGGTGGCGGCAAGATCATCGCCGAGCTATTGACGCTCAACTACGGGCGGAAGCATTTCGCGCGCGCGGTTATTTTTCGCCCCCACAACTGCTACGGCCCGGACATGGGCGAAGAGCACGTTATCCCGCAACTCGTCCGACGCCTCCATGAGCGCGCTCGAGGCACTACGGGACCGATCACGCTGCCGATTCAAGGCACTGGCGAAGAGACGCGCTCCTTCGTCTACGTCGACGATCTGGTCGAGGGTGTGCTGCGCCTGATTGAAAACGGCGAGCACTTGAACATCTACCATGTTGGCACGGACGCCGAGGTCTCGATCAAGGACTTGGTCGAGGCTCTTGGGCGCGTCATGGAGCGACCCGTCATCGTCGAGACGGGGCCTCTGCAACAGGGTGGAACCCTGCGCCGCTGCCCTGACATCGCCAAACTGCGAACGCTCGGCTACACGCCCCGCGTTGAGCTCGACGAAGGCCTCCGCCGAACGGTGCGCTGGTACACGCAACACGAGAAAAGAGCTGTAAAATGAGCGAGAAGACGAAATTGGCAGCCGGATCCGGCGGCAGCGTCGTGGTCGACACTTGCCAGGTATGTCAGTCGAAAGATTTGGAGCCGGTGTTCTTCGCAGGCTACCTGCCGCCCGTGAATGGAATGCCGACGATCGGCACGCGTCCCGAGGAGCAGCCGGCCTATCCGGCGCAGCTGTTGATTTGCCCTCGCTGCAAGCTGGCTCAGTTGGGGCTGGTGGTCGATCCGGCCATTCTATTTCCACCGAGCTACCCCTACACCAGCGGTACCACCAAGATCCTGCGCGACAACTTCGCAGAGTTGTACAGTGAAGTCTCGCAGGTCTACCCGCTCAAGCCGACCGACCTCGCCGTGGATGTTGGTTCGAACGACGGGACGCTGCTCAGCAATTTTCACAACGCTGGCCACCGAGTCCGAGGCATCGAGCCGACGAACGCCGGCAAACTGGCCAATGAACGGGGCATCAACACCTTGATCGCCTTTTTTGGCGAGGAATCCGTGCGCAAGGTCGTGGCCGAAGACGGCCGTGCTCGCATCGTCACCGCGACCAACGTCTTCGCACACATCGAAGACGTGCAGTCGGTCATGAAGAGCATCCTCACGCTGCTCGACGAGGACGGGATCTTCATCAGCGAATCGCACTACTGGCTCTCGCTGCTCGAGACACTTCAGTATGACACTGTCTACCACGAGCACCTGCGCTACTACTCGCTGACCAGCGTGCGCTACTTGCTGGAAGCGCACGGGCTGGAGGTCATTCGCGCCAAGCGTATCCCGACGCACGGCGGTTCGATTCGCGTCTATGCTGCCCGAAAGGGCAAGTATCCGGTAGACAAGAGCGTTGGCGAGATCTTGAACACGGAAGAGCGTGAGCTCACCACGGAGAAGATCGCTCGTTTTCGGGACGGCGTCGTCGCGTCCAAGTTGGGCCTCTACGCTTTACTGAGCGAGATTCGCGCCGCCGGGCATCGGGTCTACGGAGTCGGTGCTCCATCGCGAGCGAGCACGCTCATCAACTACGTCGGTCTCGACGACGGTATCCTCGATTGCGTGTTGGAGATCAAAGGCTCCTACAAGATCGGCAAGTACATCCCTGGGACCTTGATCCCCGTGCTGGAAGAGTCGCGATTGTTCGAGGATCAACCCCGCTACGCATTGCTACTCTCGTGGCACATCGCTGACGAGCTAATTCCGAAGTTGACCGCGCGCGGGTTCCGCGGTGACTACATCGTGCCGTTGCCGGTGCCACACGTGGTCGCCGGCAAGCGCGAGAACTAGAGCGGTCTCGTCGTACAGCGCGCTCACGTTGCAGCGAGCGCGCTGCTGCGGTTATTTCGAGTCTTTCCTGAGCAGAAGCCGAACATCGTACGAGCGTTGCCCGTAGTCCCGTGCGAGGTCCCACGCGGCCAGCCTCCCGAGTGCGTGGAAGACTCGGCCTTCGTACACGCGTAGCTTGTAGAATGGCCAGCGTGCCAGATCACTCAGCGGGAAAAAGAACAGCCCGCCGTGGTGGACCCGCTCAGTCGTGAATAATCCTGCCGTGAGTGCGTCGAGCTCCTTCATTTCGAAGTGGTGATGCCACACTACGCCCTCGGTTCGCTGTTCCATCCCGTCATCGCGATGGCCACGTCTCAGCAAGCGGGAATACAGCTTCGGAAAGCGAAAACGTGCATTTCCAGGATCGAGCCAGGCGAATGTCCCGGCATGAGGAACCTGGAGCAGGAGCTGCCCTCCTGGCTTGAGTACGCGGTAAATTTCTCGCAACGCGGGGCGGCGGAGCTCGGCCGGGATATGCTCCAACACCTCTACACAGGTCACGCAGTCGAACTCTGCGTCCCCGAACGGCATGGCTTCTGCGCCGCACACGTGAAGTGATGCTGATGGCAGCGTGCGCCGCGCGGCGCTAACCGCCTCGCCATTTACCTCGACGCCCGCCAGGTGCAGATCAGGCTTTATTTGCGATAGCCCTTGCAACAGCTGCCCAACATTGCAGCCGACGTCGAGCACCGCTTGGGCTGAGTTCAAGTCGAGCCATTGTGCCAGGCTCATCTGGTTCGGACTCAGCCGTTGGGCACGATTCGATGGAAACATTAGAGCAGAAGTAAATTGGGGCAAAGCCGTTCGCGCGTTGCCCCAGAAATGGGTCGATTACGGCGCGAGCAAGCCGGCAACGGCCGTGCGGTAGACAGGTTCCATCAGCGCGTGCCCGCCTGCGGTCGGGTGGACCTTGTCGACGTAGTAGGTAGTGTTGTCGGAGTTACCGACCGCCCCCATGCCGGTGATCTTGGCGACGTCAGCCAGAGCGTCGTAGTTGGCCGCATGGGCAACGAGGTCATCGTTGAACGCCTTACGAGCAGCCTCGAAGGCTGACTGCCCACCGTTCGAACCATCGGACCGCGGTAGAACGGTGCAGGCGACAGTCTTCCAACCGGTCGCCCGTGCAGACTGGAGCAGCCCGTAGTAGCGATCGAGAATGTCCGGCAGGCTGCCTACTCCGTTGAGTAGATCGTTGGTGCCAGCAGCGACGATCAAAATGTTTTTGGCTCGTTTCGCTGAGTACCAGGGTAGGACACGCTCAGAATAGGTCGAATTTTTCACGGTCGGGATGCCACCACCGTTGACCGAGTCGTTTAGCAATTGAACGTCCGGATACGTTTGGCTGAGGTTATTCAACATGTTGAAGCCCCATGACTGCCAGCCTGGGATCTGGTCGCTATTGGCAATCGAATCCCCGACGATTGCGACCAACGGCTTAGTCACTGGATAGGCATCAGGGATTGGTTGCGCGCTGAGCCAAGTCATCAGTCGACTTGACTCTTCATCGGATACCGCTCGATTAACGCCGACTACCTGTGACACGAACCCGTACATGCTCGACTTGGTGTTGCCATCGTAACCGAGGTTGAAGTTGGAAGCGGTATCGTGGTCAATCGCTGTCTCCACGGATTCGGAGGAGCGAAAGCCCTCGACCTCGTACTGAACGTTGAAACCACTGGGCTTGAAGCGGACGATCATCGTTCCGTGCAAGCCGCGGGCAATATGCTTCTTTAGCGATGCGCCGGTGTTATTGTTGCGGATGCTGATGGCGTCGCCGACAAAACTGATGCCCATATTCAGGGAGGTCATGCCAACTCGGGCTGACAGTGCACCTTGGGCTGAGTTCGAATTCAGCATGCGAAATGAAATGGCCAGCGTCGAATTGTCAGTTTGAATGGTCCCTGCGGTGTCCTGCAGGTAATAACCCGTACTGGATTCCGCCGGGCGCAGATCGAGCGCCCCAACGGCACGAATCGGCCGTTCCAGCGGGCTCGGCGCTTTCCATGAGCCGATCAGCGGCGGCGCTTCAGGAACACTCCTTACCCTGCCGCTGTCAGGGGGGAGCGGGAAGTTTTCGTCCTTGTCGGAGAAGGCTTGCGTCTTGCCGTCGAGCCAAAACGCCAGATCTGGAATCGCGCTCGGGCTGAGTGGCGAGGTGTCTACCGGTCTCCCCGCAGCGCCGGCGGCTCCTGCGGCTCCTGCGTTGTCGTCACCCGGGCCGCCACCTTCTTCAGTGCCGCCCTCTCCAGCGCTGCCCGGCGTACCTGCTTTGCCGCCGGCCCCTGCATCGCCCGGTGCGGTTTCGCCGCCGACCCCTGCGCCGTGACCGCCCGCCGAAGTCCCGGCGCCGCCGTCAGAGTGGCCGCTTGCGCCAGCGTTGCCTCCGAGGCCCGCGCTGCCGGCGTTGCCTCCGAGGCTAGTGCTGCCGGCTGACCCTCCGCCGCCGTCGCTACTGCCGCAGCTGAGGACAAGGCCAAAGGCGATCGACACGCAGGGCAATAAGCCAAACCAACGCTTGTTCATGTTCTTCTTCCGTCCCCAAGTTCGTTGCACAAGGCCGCCATGACAGGCGGTAAGTGAGAGCGCGCAGTGGGCGTTCCGTTAGTGCCGTCATGCGAACCAAGGGCCGCAGAATTCCTCGCGGTCCTCAAAATTGCAAGGAAGATTCAGATTGCGCGCTCGCGTATTTCGCGGGCGCGCCTGTGCAGCACGCACCGGTCAAAGCCAACGGCGGAGGTCCGCTACAGCCAGGCCTGGTGGCTGGCCTCTACAGTCCGACAATTGTGCCGCAGTCCAGCTGTGCTCCCCCACGGCCACGAATTGTTGCAATCTCGTCGCCCCACTGACCTCGGCCGCTGCAGGGTTCCGGAGATTCACAAGGACGCCGCGCTCGCGTGCCACTAGAAGAGGTCCACTAAGGAGACAGCGGAGTGGAACACGAGTGACGGATGCGCAAGTGATTCGAGGTCGTCGTGACGAAGCTCTGGATGGACTTCGTGGGATTGCCGCGCTGTTGGTGGTTTTTTTTCACTGCGGCGTCGAGCTGCGGTTTCCGCCGATCGTACTGCCCGGCTTCTCCGGGGTGCATTTGTTCTTCGTGCTGAGCGGCTACCTGATCTCCCGACCATTTCTGGCGCGCTTGCTGGCGGGGGAAGCATTGCCGTCGTGGCGGAAATACTGCGCGCGCAGGTTCATGAGGATCTATCCCACGTACTTCGCGGCGCTCGTCGTGTTCGTTGGGATGCGCATCGCCGGGCATCTACATATACCAACACCGCGCGACGTCTTGTTGCACATGCTGCTCCTTTTCAACTGGGGCACGCCGGCAGAGTTTCTGTCCATCAACATCGCAATGTGGACACTGGCGATCGAGTCGCAATTTTACGTCATCCTGCCCATCGCCAGCTCCGTTGCCAAACGATTCGCACCCGGCCCTGGGCGTCTGGGCGCGTTTTGGCTCGGCTCCTCCATGGTGCTTGTCGGGTGGGTGTCACGCTGCGTTGAGTATTCGAGGTCTATCCCGGGAACCCCACGGTTTCGGTTGCCGTTTTCCTTCCTGGATCTATTCGCGATGGGGATATTCGTCGCATATTTCGAACTTACGCGCGCTTCGTTGCTGCGCAATCGCACGCCGTTGCGTGGATTGCTGTCTCTGCTCGCGCTAGCGCTGCTGTTCGGAACCAACGCTTGGCTCGTCCTCAGTGGGGGCGGTGACTGGTTGAGCCCGCCCACTCTTGCCTTGGCGTGCCTGTATCCAACGTTCGCCTGCGCGGGGTTTGCTTTGATGCTGCTCCTGGTCGTTACGAGGACCCAGGACAACGTGGCCGTGCTCACGGCGGCGCCCCTGGTATTCGTGGGGCAAATCTCATACAGCATGTATCTCTTCCACCTGGGCGTCGGCTATTTTCTGCTGACGCGGTTACCGACGGCTATGGGCCTATGGCTTGGTGCGCGTCCCTTACTGTATGCGCTCGCGCAGTTGGGACCGGTCGTCGTGGTCTCGTACCTCGTGTACCGAGCTATCGAGCTGCCATCGCTGCGATGGATCGAGCGCTTCGATCTGCGGGCACGTGAGCAAAAACAACTCCGGCCCTCCTAGCGCGATCTATTGCTCGTCGCCACGGCGCGGCTCGTGCCAAAGTCGAACCGTGCGGATTGCGATCACCGGAACCAATCAAGCGGTAGCAGGCGGAGCCGAAACGTACCTGACCTGGCTCTTACGAACCCTGGTGGCACGTGGGCATGATGTGGGATTTGCATTCGAGCGTGCAGCCCAAACGGGTGACGAGGCGGTCGATCGCAATCTCGAACCCCTGACCCGTTGGCACATCGGCGACTTCACCCGCAGCGTTTTCCTCGATAAGCTCGCAAGCTTTCGCCCGGACATCGTTTTTCTGCAAAGCGCGTCCGACCAAACGCTCGATTTGGCGCTCGCTGAGCGGTTCCGTACGGTGCTCTTCGCACACGCCTTCTACGGTACGTGCGCGACCGGTTGGAAGATGCACCATCTGCCAACGCTTCGCGTCTGTACGCGGCGCTTCGGGTCGGGATGTCTGCCCATGAACTATCTGCGGGGCTGCGGAGCACGGAGCCCCATCCAACTACTCAGCGTGTATTCAAATCAGCGAACGCGAGCCAAGGTGTTGCAGGGGTTGGCGGGTTTGGTCGTCGCAAGCGAATACATGCGCCAGGTATATGTGCAGAACGGCGTCGACGATCGGGCTGTGCGGGTGCTTCCCCCACCGGGCAACATCGAGCCGGACGCAGCGCCGCCGCCCGCACACGAGTTGCCCAGGCGGATTCTGTTTCTCGGCCGGTTTACCTCCGGCAAGGGTGTCGTGCGAGCCGTCCAAGCAACCGCGCACTGCCAGCGCAGCCTCGGAGATCGACAGCTGATTCTGACCATGGCTGGCGATGGTCCAGAACTCGACCACTGTCGGAGGCTGGCAACGAAATTGGGCGTTCCAAGCGAGTTTCCGGGTTGGGTGGGCGCGGAGCAGCGCCTTTCGCTCTTGCGGAGCGCGGACCTGCTCATCGTGCCCAGTCAATGGCCTGAACCGTTCGGAATGGTTGGCGTCGAAGCTGCCTCGCTCGGCATCCCCGCGGTTGGCTACCGTGCTGGTGGCATCGTGGACTGGCTGCGACCCGGGGTGAGCGGCGAGCTCGCAGAAGGCTTTGGTTCGCGATCGTTGGCGCAAGCGCTCGATCGCGCTCTGCGTGACCCGCACCACTACCAACGCCTCCAGCTCGGCGCTTGGCAGATGGCTCATGAATTCAGCGGCGACCGGCACGTCTTTGGGCTCGAGGCGTTCTTTCGAGAACTCGCTCAGCCGGCTTCGTCGTGAGCAGGGCGGCTCTCAGGTGCACCATGAGCTACACCAGTTTGAGCCTCCGCCAATTCTTGATTAGCGCCCAGCTAGACCGTACTTTATCCTAGCAAGGACGCTCCATGAAGATCTCGATTGCCCTCGCAACATTCAACGGCGGAGCGTTCCTCGGTGAACAGCTCGACTCGATCCGGCGGCAATCGCTCCAGCCCGCCGAGCTGATTGTCAGCGATGACGCCTCGACCGACGATACCGTCGAGGTTGCGCGACGCTTCGCCGATCAGGCGCCTTTCAAGGTGACTGTCGATTGTCACTCGAAGCTCGGAAACTACAACGAGAATTTCGTGCGAGCGATCGGTCAGTGCACGGGAGACATCGTCGTCCTTTGCGATCAAGACGATGTTTGGGCCGACAATAAGCTCGCGGTTGCCGCCGCAGAGTTTCGAGATCCGACCGTCATGGCGGTATCCCATCGGGTTCAGGTGGTCGATGAGCGCCTCCGGCCGACGTCGCTGATCTTGCCGCAGCAAGCCGCACACGGAAAGTTCACGGTGGCCAATTTGGATCCGTGGTTTGCACCCGGCGGCATGCAGCTGCTCTTCCGGCGTCTACCGATTGCGCCTTGGTTGCTCGAACCACCGCCACTATCCATGTGGTTCAACGCGCCCGCTCCCTTCGATGAATGGATTTTTTTCTTGGCCGGGTTAGCGGGGAAGCGCGTGCTCATGCCCGATGTACTCGGGGTCTGGCGGCGCCACAGCACCTCCACGACCGGAAGCCCCGAGGCGACGAAGAAGGTCTGGTCACCCACGTTTCAATGGCAACTCGCAACGTCCACGGGTGCCGCCGCCTACGCCTACGCCGCGGATGTAGCCGAATCGCGGGCCGAGGTCGCGGAGCGGGTGGCTCGAGATGGGGAGCGGCGCGCGCCGAATGCAGAAGACGGAGCGACTTTGTACCGCCGAATTTCCCAGACCTTGCGCCGCCGCTCGCAATTGCACGAGGCTCGATCTACCCGCGCGATGCGCGTGCTGATCCTCACCGACATGGTGCAGAGACTCGACTATCGACGGCGAGGCTTCGGGGGCCTGGGAGCGAAGTCTTTTCTCAAGGATTCCTACGCGGTGCTACGCGGGCCCTAAATTCTGAGCTCTGCCCCGAGACCGCTGAAACGTAAAACCGCACCATCGCGTCGTGTGCGTGGCTTAACGCCCGGGATCTCCCACGGCGAGCTTGTACCACTCGTAAAAGCGCCGCACACCTTCTTCGACCGACACTTGCGGGTCGTAGCCGAGCAGTGTTCGAGCCTTGTCGATGTTGGCGAACGTGAAGTCGACATCGGCCTTCATCATGGGCTGAACTTCGAAAGGGGCCCTCTTTCCCGCGAGCTGTTCGAACAGTTTGATGAAATCGGCGACCTGAACGGGCTCGCCGCGACCGATATTGATCACCTCGTAGCCGAGGCGAGTATCGAGCGCGGCGACGATGCCGCTCACCACGTCAGCGACGAACGTCCAATCGCGATGCATGTTGCCACCGTTGAACAGAGGCATGCTCGCGCCCGTGCGGATGGCCTCCAAGATCTTGTAGGTCATCATGTCGGGACGACCTCTTGGACCGTAAACGGTAAAGAAGCGGAGCGCGGTGAAGTCGAGCCCTTGCATGTGATGGTAAGAGTGGCCGAGTAACTCTGCCGCCCGTTTGCTCGCGGGGTAGGGGGCGAGGGGACGATCGGCGGTTGCCGTCTCTACGAACGGAATTTCTTTCGTGTTGCCGTAAGCGGACGAAGTGGACGCAAATACGAAATTCGGGCTATTGAAGCGATGCGCCGCGTCGAGCAAGTTGAGCGTGCCGGTCAGGTTGCAATCGTAATAAAGCCACGGATCCTCGACGGAGCTGCGCACGCCCGCCATTGCTGCCAAATGCGCCACACCAGTCAGCGGCTGCGCCTGGAACAGCTCGGCGAGTAGGGCGCGATTGCGGATGTCCCCTTCGACGAACGTGAACGTTCCGCTTGCTTTAGCGGCCGCGCGTACGTCCTGCAGATTCGAACGCTTACGCGCCGGGTCGTAGTAGTCGTTGAAATTGTCGAGGCCGACCACGTGGTCTCCGCGCTCGAGCAGGCGAATCGCGGTGTGACTTCCGATGAAGCCGGCTGCACCGGTGACCAGGAATCTACGGGCACGCGATGGCAGCATGTAAGAGCAAGCTAGTCCGACGCCAATCGCGCTTCAAGGCGTTGTACGGGCGGCGTGCTGCGTCTAGCCTCTGAACCATGAACGCCGAAGGGATCTACGATCCTCGCCCGACAGCCAGCTCGGCTCTTGCGACGGGTCGAAGGCCAGAAATATTGGCGCTGACTAGCGTTCGGTTTTTCGCGGCGCTCGAGGTGGTGCTGCTTCATACTTCCTATGAACTCGGTGGCGATGGCGTTCGCGCGCTGCCCAATGCCGTGATCGACCTGATGACTCGCGGGGGACTCGCGGTCAGCTTCTTCTTCGTGCTGTCCGGGTTCATCCTGGCGTACACTTATTGCGACAGCGAAAACGCGCTGAAGACTGCGGCAGGCACGTTTTGGCGTGCTCGCTTTGCGCGCATCTACCCGCTCTACTTTTTGGGTTTCCTGATGGATGCGCCGCGAGTGGTGGCCTTTTTCATCGACTCCGCTGGGTCTTTGCCCAGCGCGCTCGTCAAGATTGGCGTCGCGGGCGTCGCGTATCTGACGCTTCTGCAGGCCTGGCATCCTAGAGTTACGAACACGTGGAACACGCCGGGTTGGACGCTCAGCGTAGAAGCTTTCTTTTACGCGCTCTTCCCGGTGCTGCTGCGCGTGACGAAGAGTTGGCGACTGCGGAGTGTTTGTTGGGTCGCGCTCGCGATCTGGGGCTTGCCATTATTGGTACAAGCGATGCTGTTTCACTGGCAGGTCGCGGATCACACGAGCGCTAGCGCGCTCACCTTCTGGCGAAGTTTTCCCCCGCTGCAGCTGCCTCAGTTCGTCTTGGGTGTGGTTGCTGGACGGCTGTTTCTTTCCGGGAAGCTCGAGCCGCATCGAAAAGTGCTGCGTCTGTTGGGCACGTTCGCGCTCGTACTGACGCTCGCGCTTGCCATAGGCGGCCGCTTCGCGCCGATGGGCGTGCTGGAAGCTACTTTGGGAGCCCCCCTGTTCGCGCTGATGATTCTGGCTCTGGCGTCGGGTGCGCTTCCGACGCCGAACTTTCTGAACGGTCCACCGTTGGTCCTACTGGGCCGCGCAAGCTATGCCGTCTATATCCTTCACCAGCCTTTCAAGCAGGTGTTCTTGCGGCTCGCTCATCTGGCGCGTTTCGATTCGCCCTCGCCGGGCCTGCTGATGGCCTACTTGGTCTCGCTCCAGGTCTTCTGTATCGCTCTTTTCCTGTTTTTCGAGGATCCGGTGCGACGCCTGCTCACCAAACCGCGAGGCGCGTGAGCCCGGCTTCAATCTCCGGCCGCGAGCTTCTCCGCCGCTCCTGGCATGGCCGTGACGCCGCTCGACTGCAAAAACTTGTGCAAGAGTTCGTTGTCGCCCTTGATCAGCTCTTTGGGCGAGCCGGATGCCACGATGGTTCCCTTGGAAAGTAGGTAAATCTCGTCGGCAATTTGCAACGCGCCGACCATGTCGTGAGAAATGATCACGCTCGTCACGCCGAAGTTCTTGCGCGTCTCGAGGATCAGATCGTCGACCATACGGCTGGTCACCGGGTCCAGGCCGCTGGTGGGCTCGTCGTACATGATGACTTCGGGCTCGAGCATGAGCGCGCGTGCCAACGCCACGCGCTTCCGCATACCGCCGGAGAGCTCGCTCGGGAAGCGCTTCTCCACGTTGTCCAAGCCCAGCGAGTTCAGCTTTTCCGTAACCTGAGCGCGGATTTCTTTCTCCGGCAAATCGGTATGCTCACGCATGGGGAACGCGACGTTATCCATCACGTTCATCGAATCGAGCAGGGCGGAATATTGGAAGACCATGCCGAACTTGCGACGCATCACGTTCAACTCGCGGTCGCTCAGACTGGCAATGTCCTGACCGCTGATCTCTACCGAGCCGGAGCTCGGGCGCTCGAGCCCGATCAGAATGCGCAAGAGTGTGGTCTTGCCCGCGCCGGAGCCACCGATGATCACGGCAATGTGCCCGCGACCGATGCTCATGTTCACGTCGGTCAGGACCTTGGTGTCGCCGAAGTTCTTGTGCACACCCCGCACTTCGAGGTGCGGGCCACCGCCGTCGGCCGCGGCGCGGTCTGCGTCGCTTTTGTTGACCTTTTTTGCGTTTGCGGTCTCGGTCACCGCGGCAGGGTAGTGTGAGTTGCGCCCGCCTCCACGATAAAAGCGCCCGCGCCTTGACTTCGGGCTGGAAAAGAAAAACTTTAGCGCATGACCGAAGAACACCTGACCGCGTTGCTCAACGCAGCTGAAGCAAAGAAGGACGACAAGGGCTGGGTGGGCGCCGCCGACGGCCGGCTGTTTACCCTGTACGTCGCCTTCAATGGGGCGGCACTGACCGTGGGCCGAGTCGAAGCTCTGCGCATCGACGGCAAGCTGGTGCATGCGCGCACCAATCGGGGTGAGTTGTATCTGTTGTCGATCAGCGATGTGTACGCGGGAGCCATCGAAGGCCCGACTGCGACGTCTCGCAAAGCCGGCTTCGCCTGAGCAAGCCACGAAGGAGCTTCAAGACGCCGCGCCGAAAGTGCTGAGCGCTTCGACTACCGCGTTCAGCATCCAATCTTCGAGTTCGGGAAAAATGGGCAGCGCGAGCGATTGGCGCGCTGCTGCTTCCGCTTCTGGAAAGGAGCCGATTCGATAGCCGAGCCGCGCGCACGCTGGCTGCAGATGGATCGGGAAGGGGTAGTAGTGCTCAGTGCGGATCCCGCGGGCCAGAAGGTGCGCGGCGAGCGCGTCGCGCTCGGGGCTACGCACCACGAACTGATTGTAGACGTGCTGCCGTCCGGGCAGTTCGCGTGGCAAGTCCAGCGTGTTCGACGCCGCTCTCGAATAGTGCTGTGCGTTCTTGCGACGGCGCGCGTTGAACCCGTCCAAATAGGGCAACTTTACGCGTAGTACCGCAGCCTGTAGCGCGTCCAGCCGGTAGTTGCCTCCCAGGCGTTGGCTGAAATGTTTGGCGCTGAAGCCATGGCCCCTGAGCGAGCGAGCCAGCTCGGCGAGACCGTCGTCGTTCGTGGTGACGAGCCCGCCATCGCCGAAAGCGCCCAGGTTCTTGGTAGGAAAAAAGCTGAAGCAGCCGATATCTCCGAGCGCGCCCGCCCGCTGCCCGTGCAGCGTCGCTCCCAGTGCTTGGGCTGCGTCTTCGATCAGCGCGAGCGCGTTTGTGTCAGCGACTGTGCGCAGCGCGCGCATGTCTGCGGCCTGGCCGAATAGGTGCACGGGCAGGATCGCGCGTGTACGCGGGGTCAGCGCTTCCGTGACGCGCTCGGCGTCGAGGTTGAAGCTGTCGCGCTCGATGTCCACGAACACTGGAGTGGCGCCGACACGCAAGATCGCACCGGTCGTGGCGAAGAACGTGTAGGGCGTGGTGATCACTTCATGCCCCTCGCCGATGCCCAACGCGGAGAGGGCAATCGTGAGCGCGTCGGTGCCGGACGACACGCCGATCGCGTGCTTGACGCCGACATAGGCGGCAATCTCGCGCTCGAACGCGGCCACTTCTTCACCCAAGATGAAGCGCTGCGATTGGATCACGCGCTCCATTGCGGGGCGGATCTCGTCCATCAGCTCCGAAGTCTGAGCGGTCGAATCGAAGAATGGAACATTGGTTGGGGCGGCAACGAGCCGCAGAGTGGGCGATGGAGGCTTCACGGCAGAGGCAGATCTTCGGGGTGATCGAGGCAGCTAAGCGCGCCGCTTTCGGTTTCACGGTAGCGAAAGCGACTCTCGGGGCATAGCAGGTTTCCGTCGCTGTCGCGCGCTTCCAGGCGGTGTCCGTGGCGACTGACGAAGCCCACTTGGCGAGCTGGAACCCCGAGCAGCAAGGCGTAGTCCGGATGCTGACCGCTGACCACCGCGCCCGCGCCGAGCAGGCTGTAGCGACCGAGATCGGCGCCGCAGATCACGGTCGAATTTGCGCCGAGCGACGCGCCGCGGCGCACGCGTGTGGCTGAGAATTGGCTTCGCCGAGACAACTCGGAACGCGGATTTTTCACATTCGTAAATACGCACGACGGCCCGCAAAACACTTCATCCTCCAGCTCCACGCCGTCGTACACCGAGACGTTGTTCTGGATTTTGACGTGGTTGCCGATCCGCGCCCCGGCTGCCACGAACACGTTCTGGCCGATCGTGCAGTCCTTACCGATCGAAGCGCCGGCCATCACGTGGGAAAAGTGCCAGACCCGCGTGCCGCTGCCAATCGAGCACCCTGGGTCGACGCATGCGCTCGGGTGAATCAATACGTCCCTCGGCCAGTCGTTCATCGCCTCGGCACTGTAGCGCGCTTTGACGTTGCCGCGCGCCCGGTGCGGCGCTATCGAGGAATACCATGACCGAGCATGACGGCCTGAAAATCGGCTCGCACCTCTTCCAGTCCCGTCTCATCGTCGGCACCGGCAAGTACAAAAGCGTCGAGGAAACGGAACAGGCACTGATCGCCTCCGGGGCCGAAGTGATCACGGTGGCCCTGCGCCGAGTCGAGCTGAAGGATCGCAGCTCGGGCTCGTTGATGAGCCTCGTGCTCAGCAAGCGCTGGACGATCTTGCCGAACACCGCTGGCTGCTACACCGCGGAGGAGGCGGTGCGCACGCTCCGGCTTGCACGCGAGTTGGGCATCGCCGATATCGTCAAGCTCGAGGTGATCGGTGATCCCAAAACCCTCTACCCGGACAACGAGCAGACGCTCGAAGCCGCCAAGATCTTGGTCAAGGAGGGCTTCACCGTCTTGCCCTACTGCATCGACGACCCGATCGTCTGTCGCAAGCTGGAGGACCTCGGGTGCGCGGCGGTCATGCCCTTGGCAGCACCCATTGGTTCCGGTCTCGGTATCCGAAATCCCTATAATTTGAGGATCATTTTGGAAAACGCGAAAGTGCCCGTGATTGTGGATGCGGGCGTGGGCACGGCCAGCGACGCCGCCGTAGCGATGGAGCTCGGCTGTGACGGTATCTTGCTCAACACGGCGATCGCTCATGCCAAAAAACCGATACTCATGGCGGAGGCCATGCGTGGCGCCGTCGTTGCAGGCCGCAAAGCGTTCCTCGCCGGTCGCATGCCGAAGCAGCTCTACGCCAACGCTTCCAGCCCCGAGGCTGGGCTGATCGAATGAGTGACGGCCGTGCGTTGAGCCCGAATCCCAGCTCCAAGAGCTCGCCCCCGCTGTCGAGCTACCAAAGACGGCTGCTCGTCTTCCTGAGCGTGGCGAGCTTCTTCGAGGGCTATGATTTTTTTGCACTGACGCAGATTTTGCCCAATCTGAGGGCTGATTTGCATGTGGGCATCGCCGGTGGCGGCTTGCTCGTCGGTTTCATCAACGTGGGCACGATCTTGGCGTTCATCTTGGCGCGCAAGGCCGATCGTTGGGGGCGAAAGCCGGTACTCACCGCGACCATCGCCGGCTACACGGTATTCACGTTCTTGTCTGGGTTGTCGCCCAACGTTTACGTGTTCGCGGCGCTGCAGATGGTGGCGCGCATCTTTCTGATCGCCGAGTGGGCGACGAGCATGGTGATCGCTGCCGAAGAATTCCCGGCCAAGGGACGCGGCACGGTGCTCGGTGTGGTCAGCGCAGCGGGTGGCTTCGGTGCCATCGTTTGCGCCGGTGTGGTGCCGATGCTGCTCGGCACGGCGTACGGTTGGCGCAGCGTGTACTTCGTGAGCATCGTGCCGCTCGTGCTGCTGGCCCTCGCGCGCCGCGGCCTGCGCGAGACTGGGCGTTTCAGCGAACAGAAGCAGGAAGAGGAGCAAGAGAGTCTGTTCGCGATCTGGGGCACGAGTCATCGGAAGCGCATGCTGCAATTGGCCGTGATCTGGTTTTTGACCTACGTGTGCACGCAAAATGCGGTCACCTTCTGGAAGGAATTTGCGGTCGCCGAGCGCGGCCTGAGCGACGCGCAGGTGGGCAACGCGGTCAAGCTGTCAGCCCTGGCGTCGATGCCTCTGGCATTTGCCGCCGGAAAGCTGCTCGATGTGGTGGGTCGCAAAGTCGGCGCGACCTTGATCTACGCCTCGACCATCGTCGGAGTAATCGGCGCATACACCGCACACGGAGTGAGTGCGCTGACAATCTCGCTGGTATTCGCCGTATTGGGCGTGAACACCGTGCTCACCGTGCTCAATGCGTTCACCACCGAGCTGTTCCCGACCCGCTATCGCGGCTCAGCATTCGCCTGGTCCAATAACCTGATCGGGCGCATCGGCTACTGCCTGTCACCGGTGGCCGTCGGAGCGCTCATTCCGCGCTTCGGCTGGGGCACCACTTTGGCGACGACGACCGCTTTTCCACTGGTCGCGTTGATGCTGATCTGGTTCACGCTGCCGGAAACGCGCGGCCGCGAGTTGGAAGAGACCGCGCTGCTCTAACGCCGGCCCTATGGCCCGGTCGATGACAGCCCGCCAATTGGCTGCACACGCAGCGGAACGCAGACTAAGCTCGCCCGCCAACAATGGAAAAAGCTGCACGGCCGATCCTTCATCTGGGCTCCGGACAAAAATACATGCCCGGCGCGCTGAACGTGGACCTCACCAAGGACACGAACCCAGATGTAGTACACGACCTCAACGTCCGCCCGTGGCCATTCGAGACGTCGTCCTTCGACGAGATCTACGCGCACGACGTCATCGAACACCTAGACGACGTACTCAAGACGCTCGAGGAGATTCATCGGGTAGGTCGTCCCGGCGCGACCCTCGACGTGACGGTCCCGCACTTCTCCAGCGACGGAGCGTTCACCGATCCGACCCACCGTCACTACTTCGGCGCGCGAACCTTCGATTACGTGACCGAAGGACACCCGAACGCGTTTTACACCAGGGTTCGCTTTCGAGTGCTAAGGCGTCAGATCGTCTTTCGAGAGACACTCGCAAACAAGCTCATTCACCGCTTCGCGAACCGGTTGCCCGCCGCCTATGAAGAGCGCTGGACTTGGGTGTTTCCGGCGTGGTTTCTGTACTTTCGACTCGAGATCGTCAAGCCTTGAGGTGATGGGATTGGGCCGCCCTTTTGGTTCGAAGCGATTGTCTCGGTCAATGCTCCAGCAGCCAAGCGTGGCAACAATGTTCGCCGTGCGCGTCGCGAAAGTCCCGCGAATTGTGTTAGAAAGCGCTCGTTCATGACGCCCGACCTCGTTCCCGCAATGGCACCGTCCTCCCAGACCGTTGACCTTTCGATTGTTCTGGTGACTTGGAATGCGTTGCAAGTGACCTCGGAAGCGCTGGCATCGATTGAAAAGTACGCGGCAGGGATTAGCTACGAAGTGTTCGTGGTCGACAACGGCACGACGAAGGATCGAACGACCGACGAGCTGCCCGCGCGTTTCCCCTGGGTGCATTTCATCGCCAACCCAGACAACCGAGGTTTCAGCAAGGCGAACAATCAGGGCATTCGGCGCGCGCGAGGCCGCTACATCGTCCTGCTCAACAACGACACGATTCAAATCGAGAACGCGCTCGGCAAAGCGGTCGAGTACATGGACCAACATCCAGATGTCGGTGCTCTCGGCATTACGCACTTGAACAACGACGCCAAGCGAAGCTATCAGCCATCGTTCTTCGAATTTCCGAAGCCATGGCTGGAGGTGCAGTCGTTGCTCGGCGTCCTGCCGCAGCAAGGAGCCAACGCCGCTCCCGACTACACGCGAGAGCAGGACGTTGATTGGATCGTCGGAAGCTTTCTGCTGATGCGCCGCGCCTGCTATGAAGAAGTCGGTGAACTCGATGAACGCTTTTTCATCTTCGATGAAGACGTAGATTGGTGCTTCCGAGCGCGGCGTGCGGGGTGGACGGTCAGATATTGGCCCGGGGCCCAGATGGTCCATGTTGGCTCTGCCGCCCGGCCGTTCATGAAGGACAAGACCTTCGTCCATTTTCGCAGCCACCTTTCTTACATCAAGAAAAACGAGTCCCGATCGGCCGCGGTCGCCTACTATGGAGCGATGGCCGTACGGCTATCGATGGCGACGGCAAAGCAGGCGGCGCTCGCGCTCGTTGGGCGGGCCGAGCTCGAGGAAGTGCGCGAGCGATACAATCGCGAGCGCCAGTTTCTGTTGCTCCGCAGTGGACGTTCAGGAGGATGAGATGACGGCATTCGTGACAGGCGCCGCAGGGTTCATTGGCTCGCACGTAGCGGAGCAGCTACTTGCAGCAGGAACCGAAGTCGTTGCGCTCGACGATCTCTCTGGCGGTTTCGCCGATAACGTTCCGAAGGGAGCGATTTTTGTCGAGGGTTCAATCCTCGACAAGGCGCTACTTCGCCGCGTTTTTGCTGAACACAAGATCGACACCGTCTACCATCTCGCGGCGTATGCCGCAGAAGGTCTCAGCCACTTCATCCGCGCTTTCAACTACGAGAACAACGTCGTCGGTTCGATGAACGTATTGAACGAGTCGATCAAGGCGGAAGTTCGCTGCTTCGTCTTTACGAGCTCGATTGCCGTTTACGGGGCCAACCAGACCCCAATGACCGAGTCGCTGGTTCCCGCTCCTGAAGATCCTTACGGCGTCGCCAAGTACAGCGTGGAGCTCGACCTAGCGGCCGCTCATCACATGTTTGGCATGAACTACGTGATTTTCCGGCCACACAACGTGTACGGTGAACGTCAGCATATCGGCGACCGTTACCGAAACGTGATCGGCATCTTCATGAACCAGCTGATGAGCGGTCAGCCGATGACCATCTTCGGCGACGGCTCGCAAAGCCGGGCATTCAGCTACATTGCGGACGTGGCGCCGATCATCGCTCGCGCGCCCAACGTACCTCAGGCCTTGGGGCAGATATTCAACGTTGGGGCCGATTCTGCGACCACGCTCAACGAGCTCGCCTTGCGCGTTGCGGAAGCGATGGGCTTGCCGCCCGAAATTAGGCATCTCGAGGCCCGCAAAGAGGTGCTCCACGCAGTCGCCGATCATGGAAAAGTCGCGCGAGTGTTCGGCTATCGACCAGAGCACGATTTGAAGCAAGGGCTCGCTCGCATGGCTTCCTGGGCGAAGTCGGTCGGCCCGCGGAAGCCCACTGTGTTCGAAAACATCGAAGTGCTGCGAAATCTGCCGCCAAGCTGGCGAACGTGAATTTATTTCCGACTGGTCGCATCAAGTGGCTAGCTCGTAGGTAGGTGATCGTGAGTCGTCGTCGCAACACCGTAGTCGCGGCCCTGTTCACCTACGGTCAGTCGACCATTGGGATGGTCCTCGGGCTCGTGGTGACGCGATCCGTCCTTCACATTTTGGGTAAGGACGCATGGGGGTTGTGGGCTGCGAGCGGAGCCGTGCTCTCCTATGCTGGCCTGGCGGACATGGGAGTGCTCCGCGTGTTGCAATGGACTGTCGCCGATGCGGACGGTCGCAAAGATTCCGATAGGATCCGGGCTGCCTTGTCGTCGGCGCTGCCATTCGCATGCCTGACCGGGCTAGGCTATGCCGGCATCGCGTTGTTGCTTTGGCAGTTCTATCCTGCACTACTGCGGCTTTCAGCGCACGATCAGCTCATGTTGCGCGGCCCAGTTTTTGCGGTCGTGATTCTGACGGCGGCGATGTTTCCGCTTCGTCTGTTTACCGCGCTTCTCAGCGGACTGCAGGATGTGGCGTTCCTCGGCAAGATCGCCCTCGTAGAAACGCTCGCCACGGCGCTTTTGACTTTCGTGCTCGCTTGGCGCGGGTTTGGACTCTACTCGCTTGGCATCGGCGTCGCGCTTCCGCCCTTTCTCAGCGCGGTGGCTGCGTGCTTCCGAGCCAACATCTCTTTTCTGTCGTTCGTGCGTGGCTGGCCCAGACCCACTCGCCAGCTAATGGGCAGTCTTGCCGTCGACGGTATTGGGATCTGGTTCGGGCAAGTTGGCTTTCAACTAGCCGCATCTGCTGACCCGATTATCTTGTCGAACGCTGGGTTGCGGGAAGCGATCTCGGGCTTCGTACTAACCAGCCGACTGCCGATGACCCTGATGTACTTTGGTTGGATTCTGCCAGATTCTGCGCTGGTCGGCTTGGCGCATCTGGCGGGCGAGGCAAACCGGACTCGCGTACGCGAAGTCGTGCTCGCCATCTTGCGCCTCAACCTGATCCTCGCGGGCGCGGTTGCCTGCGCCGTGCTCGCCGCCAATGCCACCTTCATTCGCATTTGGGTAGGCGCCGACCTTTTCTTGGGAGCGCCACTCAACGCCCTCTTCGCGGCGAACGCCGTGATGATGACAGCTGTGCATGGGCTGGTCAGCATTGCGGTCGTCTTCGGCCGGCGCATGACTGTCGGCATTGTCTTCGTAGTCAACGGTCTACTCCACGTCCTATTTGCATCCCTTTTGAGCCGTCCCTTCGGTGCACAGGGCATCGCGATGGCGACATTCCTAAGCGCCGCGTTGACGGCCCTCCCGGTTGGATTGCACTTGCTGGACGCAAAGGCCGGCGTGACCGCTATTGACGTGCTGACGCAAGTCTATTGGCCGTGGCTTCGGCGTTTCGCTCCGCTGGCATTGGTAGCCTTCGCGCTTGGACGCTTCGGTACCGCGCTGCCATTGGCACTGCTCGTTGCTGCGTGCTGCGCAGTGGGAGTCCTGTACCTCTTCTGGATGAAACCAATCTATGTTGACTTGCCGCTCGGTCCTCGACTCACGGGCTGGTTCAGGAAGCTCCACTTGCTTCCGCCCGCGAGTACGTAGCCCAAGCTACTCGGTGGACGCCTCCTTCATGAATCGGGTGCTGAGGCTCAGGCTACTGCCCCTCGTAGCCTTGCGATGGACTTCAAAGCCGATCGGAGGGCTAGAACGTCTGACGGCGAACTCGAAAATCCAGGCGGAGGGGCTCCGGTGCCTGAGAAAAGACTTGGTCGGATAGTGAGCTACGGCTGCGCTGACCATGGTCACGGGCTACGCCGACAGGTCGCCTGACCTCGCCGCCCGGGTGCTCACGCTCGTAGCGTTCGAATTCGGTTTTTCTTCCACATCCAAAGCTTGCTGGAGCTCGCCGATCGCGCGCGGGCTGGCGAACACGAAGTCACCGAAGGTCCCTTCTGGAACGCTGGCAATTGGAATCAGCTCTTTCCTATTGGGATTTGCCAGCCAGCCAACGTAACCATGAGCGAGCAGCAGACGTTGCGTTGCCGTGCCGGCAACGAGCTCGACGATCAAGAAATCGATCTGGTGATTGGAAAGGAGGCCGCGAGCGCCCGCGATGACGAATTCTTCGGCGCGCTCCACGTCGATCTTCACGAGACGAAAGTGACCAACACCCGCATTGGCCGCAGCGTCATCCAGCGTAATAGTATTCACGGTGACTTTGTTGTCAGGTCGCAGATAGGCGCCGTGATTGATCAGCGAGGATGTACCTGAGTTGGCAGAGTTCACCGACAGATAAAATGATTTTTCTTGGTTGCTCTGCTCCCAGAGTGCGAGCGCGTGGAGGCTGACCCGGGATTCATAGTGGTTCAGCGCAATGGTGCCAGCCAAGATCTCAACGAACGTGGGGTTCGCTTCGAACGCGAGCACGCGACCCGATGGGCCAACCTCGCTGGCCATGAGGAAAGTGTAGTGACCCATGTTCGCGCCAGCGTCGACGCAGTTGTCACCGGGCCGAAGTAGCAACGCGGTCAGCCACAGCGTCCCTGAGTCGCCGAAGAAAAAAGGTGCTGTGCCGAGCTCTTCCGACACATTTACTTGCAGCTGATATTTGCCCAAATTCGCGACTCGGAGCTCGGGTCGGCTCAGGACGCGGGTGTAACCGACTGCGATCGCGCCGAGCCGAAGACCACTGCGTAGGGTCGGACTGTGGCACGCGGTGACCAGAGCGCGCTCCAACAGCGGAGCGCGCAACGCGGCACGTGCGGCTACATCGGCCACTGCTAGAGCAAGCGCGCGGAGATTAGTCATTTCCAGTCCAATATTCACAAGTGCGCCGGACGATCCGAGGCGAGCGCAACCAGCAAGGGCTGGCGGCTGGAATTGGGAATGACATTTGCGAGAAGGCGTTCATCAGCGTCTCAAAAAAGACGCTTTCTAGCACACCTGCGGCCGGCTCTTGGAGAAGGACGCCGGGCGGTACGCCCGCTATGGTTCTCGCAAGCCCGCTGGGCGGCAGCAAGATCGCCCAGCGGGCTTGACTTGGCCGGGAATCGTCCAAAACGACGGCGCGCCGCAAGCTCTCCTTCGTCGAAGCACCCATCAGTAGGATTCGACGCGGCGTTCCTTCGCTGTGCAATCTTTCGAGCCCTTGAGGCCGGGGGCCTCGCGAGATAATTTCTAATGCATCGAAGCGTTCAGTTCCGGATCGATTCTCGATGCAGCCTGTCAGTCACCACGCTCAACGTTGGCCGCGACGACGCGCCAACGATCGAAGCCGCGAGCGCGCGCATCCAGGCGGTGTCGCTGCGTGCCAGTTGGTGATACTCGCTTTCCCACAGCCGCTCGCGACGCTTGCGCGCGCACTTACTCTTGCCGCCGGTGGCCGAATGAAATCCGCGTTGGAACTTGATTTCTTGAACAGTTACACGCGCCTCACCAGACTTTACGCAAGAACCTTTGGTGTGACTCATAAGACGTTTGTGTGACACTTGAATGGCGCCTCGATGGCGATTCGGGGATCGGCTGTTAAGTCATGGCTTTCGTTGCTGATTCTTCGCGATGCAGAGTGGCGGCTTGGGTCTGGTCGAAGCCAATGTCGAGTGCCATACTCAGCTCTGTCGCCATGACTATTACGCTCGAATGCGCGCAAGAGTTCGAAGGCCGTTGGCTCGCTGAAGTTCCGCAAATGCCGGGTGTCCAGGCATATGGCATGACGCGCGATGCCGCTGCGGAACAGGCACTGGCAATGGTGTATCGCCTGCTGGAGGATGCGCGTCGCTTGGGTGTGCAGCGCACGGATACGGCGGATGTTTTCGGGCGCGAGTCCGAACGGCGCATCGGCGTTGCGCCTCTGAAGTCGGCACTGTCCTGATCAGAGCGCGGGCATTCCCCGCCTCGTCACCATGGCCCGAACGCACCGTATCTGGAGCGCTCGGGCCGTGCTGTTTTGAGGCTGGGTGAGGCCCAAAACGGATCGCTCGCTAGGGCAGTAGCAGGGACGAAAGATAGGCGCGTAGGGCGTCATCCCAGCTGCGAGGCGCGCGGCAAAGCGCTCGCTCGACCTTTTCCGTCGCGAGCACGGAATAGGCGGGGCGCGGCGCTGGCCGCGGAAACTCCGACGTTTGAATGGGTTCGACGACGCGCGCTCGCAGGCTGAAGCCGAGCTCGCGACCGAGCTCGAGGATGCGCGTAGCAAAGTCATGCCAGCTGGTCGCGTTGGCATTCGCAAAATGGAAAATGCCAGACTCTGCCGGCTCGCGCGTTTCAGTCAAGCCGAGCAGCGCGAGCGCTGCGTCGGCTAAGTCTCGAGTGTACGTGGGGCGCCCAACTTGATCGACGACCACGCGCAGCACTTCGCGCTCGGCCATGAGTGCCAGCATGGTGCTGACGAAGTTTTTGCCGCCCTCGCCGAACAGCCAAGAGGTGCGCACGATCTGGACTGCGCGATTACTCTTTAGCGCGTCTTTCGTGGCCATTAGACGCTGCTCACCGTACCACTTGCTGCGACCGTAGGCGCTCGCGGGTGCGCAGGGCGCGTCCTCTCGATAGGGGGACGAAGCGTTGCCGTCGAAGACGTAGTCGGTCGAGAAATGTAAGACGTGCGCGCCATGTTGCCTGGCCGCGACGCCGAGATTGGCGGGGCCCTCGCCGTTCACGCGCGTCGCCATCTCCTCTTCGGCCTCGGCGTCATCGACACGGGTATAGGCGGCGCAATTGACGATGTGTGTGATGCGATGATCGCCGACGAACGCCGAAACCGCGCCTGCATCGGTGATGTCGAGCTCGGCGTCGGTGCCGATGAATTCCTGCCCAGTTCGCGTCAGTTGGTCCGTGACGGCGCGAGCCAACATGCCGCGGCTGCCGGTCACCCAGACGATCAACGCGCGACTCGCGAGCGGAACGCGGCAAAGGACTCCGCCTGCTGGTCACGGGCCGAGAGCAAAGGCGAAGTGATCGGCCATTTGATGGCTAGATCTGGATCGGCATAGCTGATCGAGCATTCGGTCTTGGCGTCGTATGGAGCGCTCACTTTGTATTCGACCTCGGCGACCTCGCTCAAGACGCAGAAGCCGTGGGCAAAGCCGACCGGGATGAACAGCTGCTCTCGCGTTTTGTCGTCGAGTTCGACCGCTGCCCATTGGCCGAAGGTCGGTGAGTCAGTTCGAATATCGACGGCTACATCCCAAATGCGGCCCAAAATGACGCGTACCAGCTTGGCTTGGCCCGGCTGCGATTGGTAATGGACGCCGCGCAGCGTGCCCTTCACCGAGCGCGAGTGGTTGTCTTGCACGAAGACGGCATCGATGCCGGCGGCCGCGTAGGCGGGCGCGCTGTAGGACTCCAAGAAGAAGCCTCGATCATCGCCGAAGATTTTGGGTCGAACGATTTTGATGCCCGCGAGCTTGCCGTCGAAGACTTGCACTGTGATCGGACATTACCAGAGGTATGAACCAGACGTCATATCCAAACTGCTAGCGGAGCCCATCCGCACTTGCGGCGGAATTGCCGGCCGTGCATTTCGCGTTGTGTCAGGGTGTGGCAGGCTACGTTTTTCCCCGTCGAGCATCTTTCGTGACTTCTGACGCCAACGAACCTCTGCATCGGCCGGTCGCTTTTGCTACGCACGTGCTGCCGGCCGTGGTCTACGCGAGCGCCCTTTTCTACGGCGGTTTGGTGCGCATCGGGACCTTGCCCCAAGTCGGCTTCGTCGCTACGGACAAGCTCTTGCACGCGCTGGCGTTCGGGGGGCTTGCCTTGCTCATCGCGCGCGCGCTGCATTGGCATCGGGCGGATTCGCCGTTGCGCCGGAAGCTCGTGCTCGGCGGGGCGGGCTCTTCGCTGCTTGGGCTGCTGCTCGAGCTGTGTCAGGCATTGACCGCCTATCGCTCCGCGGACGTGTGGGATTGGGTTGCGGACAGCGTGGGTGCGCTGCTCGCCATTGGCCTCGCGCGCGCGCTTTTTACCTGGGCTCCGCGGCGTGCGCACGGCTGATCCATTTCCGCGCTTGATCGTGTTCACGGACACGACGCGGGCGGCGCCCGGCGTCATGCTCGAACGGTTTGCCCGTCTTGCCGAGCGCGCCACGCGCGGCACCGTGCTTTTCACGCTGCGGGATTATCTGTTGCCCGTGCGTGAGCGCTGGGCGCTGGGTGAACGCTTGGCCGAGTTGACGACACGCACTCGGCAAGTGTTCGGAGTCGCCGAACGCGCGGATCTAGCTCGAGCATTCGGCTGTGCGGCGTTTCATTTGCCTCAGAGCGGCCTCAGCGCGGCCGACGCGCGGAGTTATTTGGGCTCCGAGGTCTGGCTCTCTCGCGGCTGTCACGAGCCAGGTGCGGCGCTCGAGGCAGAGCTCGATGCGGTCTTGCTTTCGCCCATCTTCGGCATCCGTAAGGGCCGCGCCGAGCTCGGGGTGGCCGCCTTGGGGGCCGCACGCGCCGCCCACCCCGCGCAGGCTTGGTTCGCACTGGGAGCGGTTGGCGCCGATAACGCGGCCGCCTGCCTGGCCGCGGGGGCGGCTGGCGTGGCCGTGATTGGAGCGGCGCTCGAAGCCGATCCCGCGCCGCTCCTAGGCGCGTTGGGCATCCTGAGCCGCTAGCCCGCCGCGCGCCGCTCCCCAGCCGCAGCGGTGTGGTATACGCCCCCCACAACACCCCCTTTTGTCATGACGAAACCGCCGTTCCAAGCCGTTCCCACCGAGCTCGATTTCCCCAAATACGAGCAAAACATCCTCGATCTGTGGGGCACGCGCGGCATTTTCGAGAAAGCCTTGGCGAAAGGCGCGTCAGACGCCAAAAAGTACGTGTTTTACGAGGGCCCGCCGACCGCCAACGGCCTGCCCCACAACGGGCACGTACTCACGCGCGTGATGAAGGACCTGTTCCCGCGCTACCACGCCATGCTCGGCGAGCAAGTGCTGCGCAAGGGCGGCTGGGACACCCACGGCTTGCCGGTCGAGGTCGAGGTCGAAAAGGAGCTGCGCATCCATGGCAAGGCGGCGATCGAACAGTTTGGCGTAGAGCCTTTCGTCAAGCGCTGCATCGAGAGCGTGTTCCGCTACACCAGTGAATGGGAACGGCTCACCTCGCGGATCGGTTTTTGGGTGAGCCTCGACGACGCCTACGTCACCTACCACAAGAGTTACGTCGAAAGCGTGTGGTGGGCGCTCTCGGAGTTGTTCAACAAGGGCCTGCTCTACCAAGGACAAAAGGTCGTTTGGTGGTGGGCGCAAGGCGGCACCGCGCTGTCTGCGGCTGAAGTGGGCCTCGGCTACAAAACCGTCGATGACCCGAGCGTGTACGTGGCGTTCCCGTTGCTCGACGAGCCGGAAACAGCGCTCGTTGTTTGGACGACCACGCCGTGGACTCTGCCCTCCAACGGCTATGCCGCGGTTCGCCCGAACACCAAATACGACGTGGTGACCGTGGGCGCAGCGCTCGAAATCAAGGGCAAAAAGCCGGCTGTCGCTCGGGACCTCGGTGTCACACAGTTGATCGTCGCGAGTGATCTGCGCGCGGCGCTAGCGGAAAAAATCGGCCACGAGCTGACCGTCGTGCGCAGCGTGCAAGCGAGTGACCTCGTCGGTAAGCGTTACCGTCCGCCGTTCGACTTCTATCAAAAGACCCTCGGCGAAACGCGCGTGGCGCTCAAGGCCGGCGGCGACGACGCGCTGTGGTGGCGGGTGATCGCCGAAGACTTCGTGACCCTCGATACGGGCACCGGCATCGTGCACATTGCGCCCGCCTTCGGTGAAGACGATCACAATGCGCATCGCAAACAGCTCGCGCGCTACAGCGATCCGCTGGCGGTCGAGCTGCTCTGCGCGATCCTACCGAACGGTGAGTTCAAGCCGGATTTTGGCTTTCTCGCTGGGCGTTGGGTCAAGAGCACCGATCGCGACATCATCCACGATTTGGGCCAGCGCAAGCTGCTCGTGTTCGAGGAAATCTACCGCCACGAGTACCCGTACTGCTGGCGCTCGGACGAAGATCCGCTGATCCAATTGGCGCGCCCCGCCTGGTTCATCCGCACCACCGCGCGCATCGATGACGCGCTGGCCAATAACCAAGCGGTCAATTGGCTGCCCGATCACATCAAGGACGGTCGCTTCGGCGACTTCTTGAAGAACAACGTCGACTGGGCGCTCAGCCGTGAGCGCTATTGGGGCACGCCGCTCAACGTCTGGACGTGCAGCGCGGATCCGGAGCACAAGCACGCGCCCTCCAGCATCAGCGAAATCGAAACTCGCAACCCCCACGCTTTTGCCTATTTTCACGAAGAGCGGCGTAAGAATCCGGATTTGAGCCCGCACCTCCAGGTGCACAAACCGTGGATCGATCACGTCACGTTCCCATGCCCCACGTGCGGCGCGGAGATGCGCCGAGTCGGCGAAGTGATCGACTGCTGGTTCGACTCGGGCTGCATGCCGTTCGCGCAGTGGGGCTTCCCGCACCAGCCGGACTCCACGGCCCAGTTCGACGCCGCTTTCCCCGCCGACTTCATCAGCGAAGCGATCGATCAGACGCGCGGTTGGTTCTACTCACTGCTCATGATCTCGTCCTTGCTGTTCGACAAGGACACGCAAAAGCGGCTCGGGTTGAGCCGGATGCGCGAGCTCCCCCATCCGTTCCAGACCTGCATCGTGCTCGGTCACGTGTGCGATCGGGAAGGGAAGAAAGAAGCCAAGAGCAAGGGCAACTACACGCCTCCGGAGATCATCCTCGATCGCGTGCGCATGGATTTTGGGGTGCTGAGCGAAGCCCTCGGCCAAAAGGCAACCGCGGGTGAAGCGCTGATCGCGCGCGAAGATCTGGAAGGCATGGATCTGGAAGACGGCGCGAGTGTGATCTTGTATCGCCCGGATCGCGCCGAGCACACGCGTCCCGTGAAGCTGCGCGTGCTGAAGAAATTGCCGCGCCGTGTGCTGGTGCTCTCGGACGAGGATCAGAGCGCGCTCGCGACGGAGCCGATCGTGACCGGGCTCGGCACGATGCCGGCCGAGGTGCCGCGTAGCGCCTTCAACCAGCGCGTTACGTGCGAAGATCCGCACACTCCGGCGCCCGGGGCCGACGCATTTCGCTGGTTTTTCTACGCTTCTTCGCCGCCCTGGAGCAACACGCGCCATTCGCTGCGCAACGTCCGCACGCTACAAAAGGATTTTTTGATCAAAATCCGCAACGTGTATTCGTTCTTCACCATCTACGCCAACATCGACGGCTGGAGCCCGACCAACCCGGAGCACGCAGGCCGCGTGCCCGCAGAGCGCAACCTGCTCGATCGTTGGCTGCTCAGTGAAGTCAACTTGACGACCAAGGCGGTGCGCTCCGCGCTCGACGCTTACCTGAGCTACGACGCGGCCGTCGCCCTGATCGATCTCGCGGAGAGCTTGTCCAATTGGTACGTCCGCCGCAGCCGCTCACGCTTCTGGGCGGCCGGGATGGATCGAGACAAGCGCGATGCGTTCGCGACGCTGCACGAGGCGCTCTCCACGCTGAGCCGTTTGATCGCGCCGTTCGTGCCCTTCTTGAGTGAAGAAATTTACCAAAATCTGCAGGTTTTCCCGCAAGTGCCGGCGCATGCCGCGAGCGTGCACCTCGACCGCTTTCCGGAGACCGACGAAGCGGTCATCGATCGACGCCTGGTCGAAGAGACGCGCGCCGTACGCGACATCGTGAGCCTCGGGCTCAGCGTGCGCACTGCCAACAAACTCAAGGTGCGCCAGCCGCTGTCGCGCGTAGACGTCGTGTTCAACGACGGCGAGCTGATGAAGCGTCTCGACGCCTACAAGCCGTTGATCCAAGAGGAACTGAACGTGCACGAGGTGCGCTTCATGCATCCCGGCCACGAGGATGGTGCGGTCGCCTTCCGCATCAAGCCCAACTTTCGCGCGCTCGGTCCCCGGCTCGGGAAAAACGTGCAGGCGGCGAAAAAGTTCTTGGAAGGTGCGGATGGCAGCGCGCTGTACGCCGAGCTTTCGCGCAGCGGCAAGGTCGTGATCACGATCGAAGGCGAGAGCTACGAACTCGGCCCCGAGGAGATCCAGGTCACCGCCGAAGCTGCCCCTGGTTTTGCGGCGGAAACTGGGCGCGTGGGCGTCGTCGTTCTGCACACCACGCTCACGGAAGCGCTGGTGGACGAGGGGCTACTGCGTGAGGTGGCTAGCCGCGTGCAGGCCGCGCGCAAAGATCTGGGGCTCGAATTCACCGCCCGAGTGCGGCTCTCGATCGACGGCAGCGAGCGGCTATTGCGGGTTGCGCGGAGCGGCGAGCAGCACCTCAGTCAAGAATGCTTGGCTCGGGAAGTGCGTTTCACCCAACACGATGCCGCAAAGGAGCATGTGATCGGCGAAGAGATGCTCAGGCTTCACGTCGAAGGCGCCTAACCGAGCTCGACCGCGCTGCCCAGCTTCGCGGAGAGAAGCCGGGTGAGGGTGCTCCACAGCTCATCGCCGCTCTTGGCGGCGATCCAAGCTTTCGAGCTTTGCACGTAGTCGAAGTGCCAGGCAGAGCGCTCCGCCGAGAGCCAGATCTGGCGCGCCGCGCGGTGCGAATTCAAGACGTAGCGAGCGCCGTCCGGGAACTCGATGGTCAAGATATCGCTCGCGAGCTCTGCCTCGATTGCATGCTCGGAGTCGTCGCCCAAGGCGTCGAGGCTTGCGATCAAGCGGTTGAGCTCCGGAGCAGCGAGGGCGTCGTAGTCGGATTCAGTCAGCATCTGGGTCGTCATGGGGCCCAGCAAGCTTACTGCAGCTTGGGCAGGCAAGTGGGGGCGATGCACGCATTGCCCGGCATGCAATCGTTGTCGGTCTGGCAAGGCCAGGCGCACTTCTGGGCGGCGACGTTGCAGCGGTGGGTCAGGCAATTGGCGTCCACCGTGCAGGGCAGTGCGAGTGGGTTCGGTGTCGACAACGGTGCGCTTGGCACGCCCCCTGCTGCTCCGGTCGCAGCGGGTGAGGCCGCGAGCACGGGCGCTGTTCCGTCACCGTATCCGGGCGCTTGCGTCACAGGCGTAGCAGGAGCCGGTGGCGGAGCGTAGCCGGCCGGCGGCTGATCGCCGTGTTTGGCGCAGCCGAAGGCGAGAGCGGCGAGCCAAAGACTGTGTGCGCTGAGCGCGCTGCGAGAAAGGGCGATATTCGGCATGTCGATCGAATTTCTCCGCTGCGCTCATTCCAGCGCCGACAGAGCGTACTACAAGTCGAAATCAGCGCGCCCCAAAAGGATGTTATGGTCGGCGGCTCGGCTCATGGTGATTCGAGCGGAGCGCGTGGACATGATCGACGAGCAGGTGGTGGCGCGCCTGCGCGCTGATCTGCGCGCTGCGCTGCGCCGTCGGCCGGCCCAAGAAGCGCGCTTGGCTGGCGTGCTGCGCGCCTTGGCGCCGCACTCGGCTGGCCTGTGCGATGGCCTGTTGGAGGCGTTCGAGCTGATGGTGAAGCGCGCGTCGTACGAGCGCCCGCTGTACGCGGCTTGCGCGCGTGTGCTCGGCGAATGCTTCGATCGTCGCGCGCTGCCCAGCTTCAAAAAAGCGCTGGAGGCGGAGGATTGCGGCAACTTTGCGACTCTGTCGGCGGCCTGTCGCACGACCGATCCCGGGCTCGCGGAGGCTTTGGCGAAAGTCGCGCGCAGTCGCCATGCGCACTTGGCGTTCGCGGGCGAAGTCGCGCGAATCGCACGCGGTGAATCGGGGGGGGAGCACGTGACTTCGCTGGCACCCAAGATCAAAGAGAGCCACCGCATCGCACTCTGTCTAGAGTTGTTCGTGCCGCTCACTTGGTCGAAGCCGCTGTCGCCCGCCATCGGGCCCGCGTTGGCCGTGCTGCGTGAGGCCGAACGTCACCTGGGGCGTTGGCTGGTGCTCGGTGAGGTTGCAGCGCGCGCGGGGGACGGCGGTCCGCTCGCGGAGGCCTCGGCGCGCGCGAACGAGGGACCACTGAGCTCGCGAGCGGCCTGGGCGATGGTGGTGTGGGCCCTGTCATTCTCTTCGCCACCGCCGGCGATCCGCCCCACGGTCGAGCTGGTGGCACGCCTCAGCGATCGTCCGAGCGCCGACCGCGACACGACGTTCTTGTTTCGCTTGGCTCGGCAAAAGGCGCCCGCCGCGCGCGCCATGCTGGAGGGCTTGGCCAAGGGCCCGTTGAACGACGAATCCGGGGTGCGCGCAGCCCTGCATCTAGTTCGGGACTACGACGATCCGCGTCCGCGCGAGCTACTGCGGGTCGCGGCCACCAGCTCGCGCCGCGAAGCGCTGCGCGGCCTAGCCGTTGCCGCGCTTTTCGACGTAGGCGATCGCGATTGGGCGATTGATTGCGCAAAATCCTTGATCACCTCGCGGCACTTGGCCTCCGTGGCGTGGGGGGCGCTGATCCAAGCCGCGCATGCCAAAAACGCGCCGGAGGTCAGCACCGAACCGAGCGTGCGCCGCATTCAGTTCGGATGGAGCGAATGAGGCGCAGCCGGCTGGCGTTGGCCGTGTTGTGTGCCACTCAGCTGGCGCGGGCCGAAGCCGCTCCGCCGCGCGCCGTCGCGCAGCGCGCAGATGGCAGTTGGCTGAGCGCCGATCGAGACCACGTTGCGCTCAGCCGGGATTTGCCCGGTGCCGAATCAGGACCGGGCGACCCCGAGGCGGTGCGGCTCGTTTTTGCAGGATCTGACGGCGCGCCGTCGCAAATCCGAGTCAGTACGCGGCGCGCCAATGGCGTCCTTTTGGACACCCTCGCCGAACCCAAGCTGAGCAAGACCGCGTGTCCCCCAAGCATTGCCGGCGCATCGTGTTGGGCCACGGCTGCACTGCGGCTTACCCCGGATCGTCTCGATCGCGATTACCCGCTCGCACGCGATCGCTCCCTCGAGGCCGAGCTCGGCGGACGATTGTCGGTCGAAGCCGGGGGGCAGCTGCTCGCCAGCTGGGTCGTCGGAACTCCACATAGTGCTGCCTTCGCCGGCATCGAGCGGCTCAGCCTCAAATTGCGGGTGCGCGTGCTGCGCCTCTCGCCGGGGGGCGCACCCTCGATCGGGGGCGACAGCGGCTCGGCACTGAGCATCATGCGTAGTGAAATCCAGGCGGCGAGCAAACTTTGGGCGCAATGCGGGATCGACCTCCAGGGACCGACGGGTCCGGATATTCAGGTCGTCGATCCGCCGCCGATACAACTGGTCGCAGTTGGCTGTGACTCGGGGCTGCCCGCCAGCGGCGGTCAGATTGGGCTCCGCGTGCAAGGTCGCAGCGTGAAGGTTGCTACCCGCGCCGGTGAAACGCCCCGGGTCGTCGCGCAGCGGCTGGTTCGGGCCCTGGAGAAGCTGGGCCTCAAGCCGCGCATCAGCCCCAATCCCCGAATTGCTTCCGGCGCTTCGGGTGCGATAGACGTACTGATTCGCGGTCCGGGAGGCCGGCCCAGCGCCGTCGAGGCCGAGCCGGGGCTAGCGCTGAGCACGGATGCGACCCTCGGGGTGTGCTTGGGCGAGGTCGATCTGGGCAACGGCTTGTCGCACTTCGTCGAGAACGACGCTGCCGCAGGAACGCTCGAGGAGCGCTCCTTGATCAAAGCCTTCGACGACGGCGATCCGAGCACGATCGAAGTCCTGGTCGTGCCCTCGTTCGATCAATCCGGCCGAATTGGCGAATCGTTCATCGATGAAGATGGAGCGGGTATTCAAAATACCGTGATCATCGACCGCGCCGCGTTGCGCGCGGGACCGCGCTCGTACGCCCTGGCCCATGAACTCGGCCATATCTTGCTCGATATGCCGGGGCACCCGGACGATTACGGCGTCGACCAAGCCAGCTCGCTGATGGATTCAGACGCCTCCGACGCCTCGGTTTTCGGTCCACGTCGGCTCACGCTCGCAGATTGCGAACGCGCCGTTTTGGAGAGCGGGCCGAATGCCCGGATCCCGATTGCCCAGCCCTGGCCGCTGAGCCGCGCCCCCGGCGGCCTGCCCGCCAAGCCCGCTACTTCGTCACGATGAATTCGAGCTCGGTGCCGGCGGCATACGCGTAGCTCACGTACGAGTCGAAGCCGTCCACCAGCACGCCCACTTTGGCGTTCGATTCTACGCGGTGCACGCCGTCGTTTTGGGCACCGGGCGACAGGTTCGCGGGCGCGGTCTTGTTGGGATCGATGATCGGAAAGCTGAGCTGGCACTCGTAGACCAGGAAGGGCGAGGGCCCGACTTGCTTTCGGCGTGCCGCGTCGCTGATGCCGTCTGCATCGTGCGCCGTGCAGCCCGCGATCTCGTCCACCGAACGGCCATCGAGCACGACCACCGCCGCCCGCGGCGCGACGATCCGAATGAAGTCGAAGCTGTACTTGTCCGGCGTCAGAAATACGTACGAACTACGGAATTGTTCGATCGGCGGCACGATGATCAGGCTCGGATCTCCGCCGGGAAAGCCGGTCGGCACGTTCGCATCCTGCTGGCTCGGCGATACGCTGCTGAGCATGACCGGTGAATCACTCTTGAGAGTGAAATGGTGAGCGCTGGCGATGGTCACGAACGAGCCGCGTTCGGCCAGCGAGAACGCCTGGAATTGACCATTCAAGCTGGTCGTGACGCGCGCGCCAGCGTCGGTCGTGGCGATCACGCGAAAGTACTCGTCTTGCTCCGCCTCACCGACGGGCGCGCCTGCCTTGGCCAGCGCGGCGGTGCGGCTCGGTGAGACCGTAGCCACGAAGTTCTGCCCGGAGGTGCGGATCGGATCGAGCTGTTCCTCCAAGTGATCGGCGCAGCATTTGCGGGAAGTGAGCTTGTCGAAGAACGGCGCGTCGCTCGCTTCACTGCCGCTGAAGACCACCAAAGCTTTGTCGCTACTGATCAAGGATCCCGTGAAATCGGCGTTGAAATCGCCGGTTTCTAGGTTCAGCACGTCGAAGGTGGAGAGTTCGAAATCGAGCGCGCCGCCCTTGGGCGTGGCAGGGATCGTGCCGCCGGGCAGGATGCGCGCGCGGCTGTCGATGTGTACGCGCGTATTCGGCGTCGTGCCGACGAGCGTCAAGAACGCGCGCAGGCTGACCGGGTTCTGCGGGCTGAAGTTGGTGTCTGGATCGCTCGAGTTGGCGATCGTCTGCGGCCAGCCCAGCACCACGTACGCTGCGTCGAGATCGTCGCTCAGCGGCGTCAGCGCCTCGGTCGGCTTCAGCAGCGAAGCGTCGTTCGAGAAGACATTGACGTTCTCGAGCGGATTGAATTGATAGGCGACCACCGGAAACGTGGAGTGGATGCGATAAGCATGGCGCGTGAGGGCGGTATGCGTGCCGGTGTTGAATTCACCGGGCGGCGAGCCATCTACCTCGCGCGGGCCGAGCCGAAATACCCGCAAATTGAAGGGCGGAATCGTGGCCGTGACGATCGACTTGGGCGCGTTTTTGGCGCCCGGCTCGCTGTCGTCTTGTTCGATAGTGACGTCGGTCGAGACGTCGGTTTGGGGGTTGCTGATCACGACCGCGAACTGCTGCGCCGCCGCGTTCAACGTGTCGTCGATCTTCGCGTTGTCGAGATCGACGGCGAAGTACTCACAGCCCACGTTACTGCGGCGCTGCGAGGCCTGACCACACAGGTTGGCGCAGCTGCCCTCGCGGCACACCTGTTGCTCGCCCGGATCGCAGGTCTCGAGCGGGGTCTGGTCGCCGCCCGTCGTATCGCACTGCATGATCGTTTGCCCGGAGCAACTTCGCCGGTTGGGTTCGCACACGGTGCAGGCTTCGAGCGTGAGCGAGCAAATCAGTCCGCGACTCGTGCAGTCGTCGGCCAGCGCCCAGTGGGCGCCTTGATCACCGTTCACGCAGCGCTCCAAATCTGGCGCGCAGCGCAGTTGATCCAGCGTGCAAATGGGCGCGGTCGCCCCTTGACTGAGCCAGCGGCTGCCCGAGTCATAGCCGCAGGCCGTCAGCAGAAATGCCGCCAAAATGCCGGGCGTTGCTCGTCGAAGCAACGGCCGGGCCCGCTCAATAACTGGCAAAGAAGACATCGGTCGCGTATGCCGTCCAGCCACGTTGGGCGATGTCACGGTAGCGCAGCGCCCCATAGACGAAGTTGTCGATGCGCGCGGCATTCACGGTGATCGTCAGTGGTCCCGGGCTGAGCCCCAGATCGGGACTGAGCGCGTTCAAGTCGGGCAAGTTGAAGGATTCGGTCGAGCCCGGCGCGATCACCTTCCACGCGATCAGCCCGCCCGCACTCTCGACATCGTACACGAACAGATCTACCGCGGAGCCGCCCGGCGCGCGCGTCGCAGCCAGACCCTTGCCGTCCCATGTCGAGTTCGGCGCGGGAGTCGTCAGCTTCGGCACCTGCACGAATTGGTCAATCAAGAGCGGCTCGCTGGTATCTTTGGCCGATAGCAAGCCGACCACCGAACGTGGCGCGCTGCCGGCCTGGCCCGTCACCGCGCGCGCCGTCACGATGTAGCTCGTGCCGAGCAGGCTGCCGCTCAGGGTAGGCACGCCGACGAACGAAAGCGGGCCGGAAAGCGGCAAATCACGGGAGACGTAGCCGTTCGGCAGGGGCGCGAAGCCCTCGCTCCCGACTTGAATCGAAGCATTGGCCTGGATTCGATCCGGACCGCGCGCAGTGATCGAGGGTGGGCTCAAATCCAAGGTGAGCGTGTGGTCGAGCTCGACGTCGATCTGGATGAACACATCGTGCTTCGATTCACCGGATTTGGCGGCTACGCCGCGCACCAAGCCCATCTGATAGGCGGTGAAGGTGGGGGGATTGAGCGCGCGATTTTCGATGCCGGCCAGCGCATAGAGCGTGAAATTGCCCGGCAAGCCGTAGGTGCTGAAATTGTAGCCGCGATCACCACCCGCGCTGGGGGTCACCGCTTGCGACGAAGAGGGCAGCGAGAAGCGATCGGTCGGGCTGCCCGTCAGACGGAGCACGTACGCGACCAACTGCTCGTCGTCCGTTTGCGGAGTCGGGACGTTGAGCCAGCCATCGCGCACGAACTCCGCGGTCGCCGGCCAAACCACCTGCCCAGACACGCTCGCGCCGTACACGCCGGAACCACCGCTGGGCGGCAGATCTCCGCTCGGTGGCCCACAGCCGGGAGCCAAAATCGGATCCAAAAACACCGTCACGCTGTCGACATCGACATCCACGAACGTCTGCGGCTGGAAGCATTTACACGCCACCGTCACCGTGCGCTTGGGGCCGAGGCCCGGCTTCGAATCGACCGTGACACCACTCTCGTCCGTCTTCGAAATGTCCGCGCTGGCGATGTCATCGCCGACGATCACGGTGGCGCCGGGCACGGCGTCTGCCGACAGGGTGTTCAGCACCAGCACGCGCAGATCGCCCTTCAGCGCGTTGCCGCTGAGGCCGCCTTTGAAGCCGTTGTCGCTGTTGCTGTACACGAACGCATCCAGCACGTCCGAATCGACGGAGGTCGAAACGCGGATCGGTTTGCTGCCCGGAGTGCCGGCAGGCGTCGTGCAGCGCAGCTCGGTCTTGCTGACGACTTCGTTCACCACGCACGGGTTTTGATCGATGCTCACTTCCGTGGCGTCGTTCCAGCGCGTGCCGTCGCCGTACAGCGTGATCTGCGTGCCGCCGGAAGTGGGGCCGCTGTCCGGCGTGGCGTAGAACTGGTCGTAGCTATAGCCGCCAACCAAAGCCGCCGACGTCGAGTCGTCATTGCCGTTCTGCACGCTGACGTCGACCGCGCCGGCGTGCCCGGGAGGAACCGTGACCTGGATGCGCTGCGGATCGATGGGCACGATTGCGTTGCGATCGAGCTCCACATCGCCGAACCAGACGCGCGCATTGCCCGCGAAGCCATTGCCGCTGATCAGCGCCAAATTGCCGCCCGCGAACGAACCGCGCGGCGGATTCACGCCCAGCACCGCGTGCGGGGCCGTGGGCGGCAGCTCATCGTTCGCATCGGGCGCGCCGCTATCGGTGTTGATGCTGAGGCCACCGCCGCTGGCGTCCGGGTCACGGTCGGACTGGCGGATGAACGGTCCGTCCGCGCGTGAGAGGCAACCCGGCGCGAACAGCGCGCCCAGCACTGCCAGCGCTCCACCCAGACCCAAGGGACGCGCCCAGTTTCTCATTCGAAGAGAGCTCGTCATGTGCATCCAGGCGCCGTCCGAAGGCTAAGCCCGGGTCGGCCTTCGAGCAAGCCGCGGAAACAATAGCGCGCCCAGCCGAAAAATCCCGCCGCGCGGGCCGGACTTCGACGCAGCTGCGCGCCGCTCAGCGGAAGTGATGGGGAGGGGGCGATCGCGTTCCAGCAGCGCACCTCGTGCCCCACGAAATCCCCGAAACTCGACGCCGAAGGCTGGGCCGGCCCACGCCGCAATGATTGACCATCAACACCCTCCGGCGCTGAACGCGAGCTTAGGGCGTGTTAGCCTGGGTCAACGTGCTCCCTGCAAGGCGCCATCATCGCTACACCTACGCTGACTACGTCGGTCTCGAGGTCGAGAGCCCCACCAAGCATGAGTTCTTGGATGGAGAGATCTTTGCCATGGCTGGTGGCACGGAGGAGCACTCGGCGCTTGCAGCGGAGGTGCTCGGAGCGCTCAGGGACGCTGCGCGTCACGGCCCGTGCCGCGTTCATACCTCCGATTTGCGAATTTATGTGGAGCAGAGTGGCCTCGCCACCTTTCCAGACGGCGCGGTGATCTGCGGCGTGCTCGAGCAACACGCCCCCAGCCCGAAGGCGACGGCGCTCAATCCCACCATCTTGCTCGAAGTCACCAGCGACTCCTCGGAGGAATACGACACGGGGGAAAAGCTCGAACATTACCGAACGATTGGCTCACTTCTGGACTACGTGGTGGTATCCCATCGCGAGCGCCGCATTACCGTGCATTCGCGTTCCGCTAGCGGTGAATGGGTCACTCGAGTCGCCATCTCCGGAGGGCGCGTCGCGCTCTCCGGCTTGAAGACTGAGCTATCGGTGGACGAGATCTATGGCAAGAGCTCAATCCTCTAAAGGTCGTGAGCCGGCCCTTGATCCGTCAACGTCAGCCGACGCGGGCCGGCTTGGGCGTGGCGTAGCGAAGCTCGAGAGCGTTCAAGATCTGCAGCGAGACGCGCTTGCGCGAGCCTTCTTCAGCGGGCCCCACACAGGCCGGGCAACCGCCGCTCTTGCAGGGGCAGGTTTCGATCAAGAGCCGCGCTTGGTCGAGCAGCTCCGGCGCACGTTCGAACAGGCGCTCGGCGAGACCCACGCCGCCGGGATGGGCATCGAATAGAAACACGGTTGGGTCGAAGCCGCCGGTGCGGCCGGCGTGGAAATCCCGGCCCGGTGCGGCGAGGGCGCCATCACCGCCCGGCAAACCGCCGTCACCCAGGGTTTGCCCGAGATCACGCGGGTCGCACATCATGGCCAACGTGGACACGGTTTCGAGCGCGCCGCCCACCCCGCGCAAGCCGTCGATCACCGTGGCGCGCGGGTAGGGCAGGGTAGCGAGCACTGCCTCGGGCAACGTCAGCCAAAAGCTCGTGGTGTGCATTTGCATTTCCGGCAAATGCACGTCCCCGTAGCCCGCGTTTTCGTGGGTGAAGAACTTGATCTTCTTGTAACCGGTGACCTTCTCCACCACTTTCACGTCCCCGAAGCCGAGGATGGCGCGGCCGAGTTCGTGCTTCGTGCGCTCTTCGATCACGGCTACGGTGCGGTAGGTGAGGGCAGTGGTGAAGTAGTCCGGCGCGACCTTGCGCACGAAGGCTTTGTGATTTTCGAAATCGAGCCGTTCCACTTGGTACTGCTCGGCATCGTGCTGGTAGATGGCTTGCTCGTGCAGCATCGTGTGCGTGGCGCGAAAATCCAGCTCCGCGATTGATTGATTGTTGGCCACATCCACGATCACGAAGTTGTCCCAGCCGATGTTGCGCAAGGACACGTTATTGGCTGGAAAAGCCTCGCCGGACCAGTGGTAGCGGCCGCCCGCCTCGTGCACTAGGCCATGGCTCGCCAAGTATTCGAGCGCGTCGCGCGTCGCGTTCGGATCGAGCGTGAGGTAGCTCTCGCCGACAGCGGGCTCGGGGCTCGCCACGCGCTCGCCGCGCGCCGAGATCTCGAACGGTGCTTCGAACGCTGCGCACTTCAGGTGTTGAATCAACACCTCCACGTTGCTGGGATCGATGCGCGCTTCTTCCGCGTTCGAATCCAGAAGATATTGCGGCTCGCGCGCCAAGTACTGATCGAGCGAGTCGCTCGAGCAAACCAGGACCGCTATGCTCGTATCGCCGCGCCGCCCCGCGCGCCCGAAGCGCTGCCAGGTGCCCGCCACCGAGCCCGGGTAGCCCGCGCAGACCACCGCATCCAGATCGCCGATGTCGATGCCGAGCTCGAGCGCGTTGGTGGCGACCACGCACAACACTTCACCGTTGCGCAGCCCGGCTTCGATCGCACGCCGCCGCTCCGGCAAATAGCCGCCGCGATAGGCCATGATCGCATCACTGCCCGCTACATCGCCCACGCGGGCGCGCAGGTATTTGAGCATGATTTCGACCGAATTGCGGGACGGGCCGAAGACGATCGTGGGCACCCGAGCGCGCACCAGATCGGCCGCGAGATTCACGCTTTGCTTGAGGGTGCTGGCGCGGATCCCGAGCTCCTCGTTCACGACCGGCGGATTGTAGATGTAGACCTCGCGCGTGGAGCGCGGCGCGCCCGAGCGATCCACCAGTTTGACGTCCTCCGGCACGGCGCCGATCAAGCGCGCGGCGTGCTCGCGCGGATTGCCGATGGTGGCGGTGGCCGAGATGAACACCGGGTTCGAACCGTGGAAGCGCGCGACACGGCGCAGGCGCGCCATGACGTGCGCCATGTGCGAGCCGAACACGCCGCGGTAGGTGTGCAGCTCATCCAACACGACGTAGCGCAGGCCCTGAAATAGGCTCGCCCAGCGCGCGTGGTTGGGCAAAATGCCGGCGTGCAGCATGTCCGGATTGGTCAGCACGACGCGGCAGCGCTCGCGCGCGGCGCGCCGCGCATCGGCCGGCGTGTCGCCGTCGTAGACCATTGCCCCCGAACGCAGCTCGCTGTCTTTCATCAGCTCGCGCAGGTTGTGCTCCTGATCGCGAGACAGCGCCTTGGTCGGATAAATGAAGAGCGCGGTCGCTTCCGGATCTTCGATCAGCGCATTCAGGACGGGCAGGTGAAAGCACAGGCTCTTACCGCTGGCGGTGGGCGTGGCGACGACCACGTGCTGGCCGCTGAGCGCGGCATCCACCGCCTCCACCTGGTGCGTGTACAGCTGGGCAATGCCGCGCTGTTTCAGCGCACGATGTAGGGAATCGTGGAGCCGTGGAGGTACGGGGGCATACGACGGCTCGGCCGGGGGCAGAGCGCGCTCGGCCGTGAAGCAGGGCCGGACGCTACCCGAGGCGCGCCAGGCGTTGACCACGCTTCGAACACCGTTGTTTTGAGTCCAAGGCGGATCCGGCACTCGGAAACACTAAACGGATGTGCGGTGCCTGTAAATCGTTTCCGGAATGCGAATGGCCCACTGGCCGTTCATACTGAACAAGCTGGCCGCTTGGCGTCAGCTAGCGTAGGAACTCGGCCCCGATCATGAGTAGCGACCCGACCGATCCCATCCCGGCGCCCGCAAGCAGCGACGCCTCCGTGCTCGATGCTCCGGAGGCCCCCGCGCCGTCGGCGGCGGCGATTGCGTCAGAGAGTCCCGTGGTCGAGCCACCGTCCGCGCGCTTTAGTTCAGTGCCTGCGCCCAGTTCGGTGTTCCCAATGGGTTCGGTGAGGCCCTCGCAATCGCCGCAAGCGCGCCCCACTTTTTTGTTCCTGGGGGTCGTGGCCGCGATCTCGCTGATCGCCGACGTCACCAGCAAAGCCTGGGCCGAGATCGTCCTTTCCAAGCGCACCTTGCTGGACCCGGCGATAGTGCTGATTCCCGATCACCTGACCTTCACCTTGGCTCGCAATCGCGGCGGTGCGTGGGGCTTGCTGGAGAATGCCAGTGAGATGGTGCGCCGCCCGTTTTTCTTGTTGGTCAGCGGCCTGGCGATCGCATTCATCGTCTCGCTCTACGGCCGCCTGGGCTCGGGGCAGCGCGCGCTGAAGTGGGGCTTGCCGTTGGTGCTCGGTGGCGCGCTCGGTAACCTGAGCGATCGCATCATCCGCAGCAGCGTGATCGATTTCATCGACTTTCGCGCCAATTGGATCGAGTCGATGAACCGCGGCATATTCAAGGTCGTGCACACTTGGGGCATCACCGATCATTGGCCGACGTTCAACGTGGCTGACGTGTCGATCTGTGTGGGCGTCGGCTTGATGGCCCTCGATATGTTCGTGTCCAAGCGTGGTCAATCCGCGCCCGTGTCGGGTCGCCTCGCGCACGAGCCCGCGCTGTCTACCGGTCCGACCAGCAAACCGCCCGGCGCTTAGCGGCTCGATGCAAGGGCGGCTGTTCACACTCGATCTGTCGTTCTTCGGCAGTAGCTTCGCGATCCCCGCGCCCAGCTACTTCGTGCTGTTGCTCACGGGCTTCGTGTTCGCAACCCTGATGGGTGCGATCTGGGCCAAGCGCATCGGTCAAGATCCGGATGTCGTCGTCGACCTGGGTTTGGCCATGCTGCTGGCCGGCATCGCCGGTGGGCGTCTGCTGCACGTGTTCGCGGACGGCTACTTTTGGGACTACGTGCACCTGTGCACGGATCCGAGCAAGGTCGATTGGCACCTCGATCGCGCACAGTGCCTGAGCGCAGATTATTCGGGCGTGTGGGACGCCGCGCGCTCGGTGTGCAAACCGCAGGGGCGTGATTGCTTCGCCTGGGCCCGCTTCTATGCGGGCGGCCTGGCTTACTACGGCGGGTTCTTGGGTGCGTCCCTCGCCGCCTGGTACCTGCTCCGCGCCGACCGCTTTCCGTTTTGGAAGGCCGCCGATATGGCGGGTATGGTCGTGCCGCTCGGTCTGGGCTTTGGACGCATGGGTTGCTTGCTCGCCGGCTGCTGCTTTGGTTCGCCCACGAGTTCGAGCTTGGGCCTGGTTTTTCCGCCCAATAGCCCCGCCAGTGAGTCCGAGTTCAAGGCCGGCTTGCTGCACTCGATGAGCGAGTCCTCGCTCTCGATCCACCCCACTCAAATTTACGAATCCGGCGCCTCTTTCGCGATTTCCGCCCTGCTCATTCTCTATTTGCATGGCCGAAAGCGCTACGATGGCCAGGTTTTCTTGGCGTTTACCGCGCTGTACGCCGCGGTGCGCTTCGGGCTCGAGTTCCTGCGCAGCGACGACCGCGGCGAGCTGCTCGGGCTGAGCACGTCCCAGTTGATCGGCGTGCTGTTGATCGCGGCCGCCGTGGCCGGCCACCGGCTTCTTTCGGCGCGGGTCGCGAGATTGGCCCAAGCGCCCTCCGCCGCGTAGACTATTCGGCGTGAGTCTCCCTCGTTCGTCACTGCCGGCCCTGGTTCTGGCCATCGGTCTGCTTTCGGGCTGCCAGAAGACAGAAGAGCATCCGCCGTTTGCCGGGGCCTGCATGAAGAATTGCCCTCTGTTGCCGGTAATTTCGGTGGGGACCGGCAACGGCAGCGCTGGCGGCTCCTCGATTCCAGGTTCCGATGCCGGAAGTGGCACGCTGACCGGACAAGTCTTCCTCACGGACGCCTCGTTCGTGTCCGGGACGCTGTACGAGCAGAGCGCGACGGTCACGGCCGATGGCGCCAATGGCTCTTCCGTCACGGCCAACTGGCAGGGCGTCGATCCGTTGGAAATGTTCACGCTCGACGGCGTTGCGCGGGTGGCGAGCAACTGGTTGAGCGTGCAGCCCGAGGTCGGTGGCGATGCTCTGCCGACGTATCAGGAGCTGCAAACCTATCAGGTCACGTCCGCCAATCTCGCGCTCGTGTCCGCGACCGCTTTGGACAGCGTTTTCAATGCCGTCTCGACGCTGCGTAGCGCTAATTCTGCGCAGATCATCGTGTTCTTTCGCCGCGCGAGCACGGGCACACCGCTTTCGGGTTTGCATGTGAGCATGGTCAACGCCCAGGCCGGGATCTACAAAACCGCAAGCGGTTGGGTGCTCGATGACGGCACCGCCGTCACCGACCAGAGCGGGCTCGTGGTGTTCGGCAATGTCGAGCCAAATGCCGCGGGCAGCACGCAGCTCGTGACCGTGACGCGCGCGGCCACTCCCACCACTGCCGCCGCCGCCGCGGGCCAGTTCCCGATCAAAGTCGTGCAGGGCGCGGTGTCCATCGACGCGCTCGGTATTCAGCTCTAAAGCCGCGGGAAAAATGGCCCAGCGAGCCGCACTGGCGCGTCGGGCGCCGCTCTGATAAGCGTCCGCCGTGGCGACACTCATCGACGGCAAGGCAATTTCGAAGATCGTTCGCGACGAGGTGGCGCGTGGCGTCGAGGCCTTCAAGGCCAAATACAGCCGCGTCCCCGGGCTGCACGTGGTGCTCGTGGGTGAAGACGCCGCCTCCGCGGTGTACGTGCGCAACAAAGAGAAGGCCGCGCTCGAGGTCGGCATTGCCGGTCAGGTGCATCGCTTGCCTGCGTCGACGACCGAGGAAACGCTGCTCGGGCTCGTCAAAGAGCTGAACCAATCCGGAGAGGTGGACGGGATTTTGGTGCAATTCCCGGTGCCGCCGGGGATCCGCCAGCAAAAGGTGATCGAAGCTACCGCGCCCTCGAAAGACGTAGATGGCCTACACCCCGAGAGCATTGGCGCGCTCTGGGCCGGCATCAAAGGCCTGGTCCCGTGCACGCCGCGCGGCTGCCTGCGTTTGATCGCCGAGACCGGCGTGAAGGTCGAAGGTGCGCAAGCGGTCGTGGTCGGGCGTAGCAACTTAGTCGGCAAGCCGATCGCCGGCCTGCTCTTGGCCGCCAACGCCACGGTCACCCTGGCGCACTCGAAAACCCAAGACTTAGCCGCGGTTTGCCGCGGCGCGGACATCTTGGTGGCGGCCGTGGGCCGCAGCAAAATGATCCCCGGATCGTGGATCAAACCGGGCGCAGTCGTGATCGACGTGGGCATGAATCGGGACGAAGCCGGCAAGCTGTGCGGCGACGTGGACTTCGAGTCCGCGTCTGCCGTGGCTTCGGCGATCACCCCGGTGCCGGGCGGGGTGGGGCCGATGACCATCGCCATGTTGCTCGAAAACACCCTGCTCGCGGCACACGCTCGGATTTCGCGCGCTTCGCGCACACTGGTCAGCTGAGACTCCGGGCTAGGGGCGCGGGTAGCGCGCCTCGGGCACGGCCAGTGCGTCGCACAGGGCAGTCAGCACCGCGTCCGTGGCTTCCTCGAGCTCGGCCACGCTGCCGGCGTTGTCGATTACGTAGTCCGCGCGGCGTACCTTCTCTTCGAGCGGTATTTGGGCGGCGATTCGGGCCGCGATTTGCTCGGCTCCGAAGCCGTCGCGTCGGGCAATGCGTTGCTGGCGAAGCGCGAGCGGCGCATTGACGACCAGCACCGGTTGGTACGTGCGATCCAGACCCACCTCGTACAATAGCGGTACTTCGTAGCAAGCCAGTGGCTCGCCGCGGGCGCCGATCTCTTGGAAGTGCTGCGCGGCGAGCTGGCGCACGATCGGGTGGACGATCGAATCCAGCATGCGGCGCGCTTCTGGATCGCCAAACACGATCTGACCGAGTTGCGCGCGGTCGAGATCGCCCTCTGTCGTCAGCACGCCCGGTCCGAAGTAATCAGCGACGCGCTCAAGGCCAGCGCTGCCCCGCGCCACCGCCGCTCGCGCCAATTCATCCGCGTTCACCACCGGCATTCCGCGAGCACGCAGGCGTTGAGCGACCGTGCTCTTTCCCGAGCCGATGCCACCGGTCAGTCCGAACACACGCAGCGCCACGGCGCTCAGGGTACCGAAAGCGTCCCCCGTTGCGAGCGAGAAAGCGGCGCTCGTTCGTGGCCCCTGGTGCTTTTCCAGGAGGCGGCTAAAACCAGGGCAGTGAACTGGCGTGCCCGACTGATCTGGCCATTTTGTGGCCTGCTTTGGCTGTCCGCGGCCTCCGCTGCCGACGCCGCGGGCGCGGTCTCGGCTCCGGGCAGCGCGCTCGCGCCCGTGCAGCGTTTTCGTTTCGACGCGGGCGCCCCGCTGGCCGCGCCGGCGGAGGTGGCCCCAGATGGCAGCGTGTGCGTGGGCACGGTCGATGGCTACGTGCATGCGCTCGGGCCCGACGGCAGCTTCCGTTGGAGTCACAGCGTGCGCGGGGCCGTGATCCATCGCCCGCATTTCGCGGCTGAGCGTTGGTTCATCGCCACGAGTGCTCAGCGGGTGTACGCGCTCAATCGCGACGGCAGCCTGGCCTGGGCGTTCCAGCTGTACAGCGCGATCGAAACCGAGCTGGCCTCCGATGCCAGCGGCACGCTTTACTTCATGACCGCCGATCGGCTGCTTTACGGCATGAACGCGCACGGCGTGGTCACGCTTCGGACGCATTTTCGGCCGGGAATGAAGCCAGAACTGGCACTGAGCGCGCCCGAGGCGCTGCGCGATCCGGAGGGCAACTCCTGGTTTGGGCGCAGCGACGGCGTGCTGGAGTATCGCCCCGCCTCCGGCGAAAACACGAGTCTGTTCCCGCTCACCAGTTCCGCGCTCTTGCTGCCCGCTTGGTCCCGTGCGTCGCGGGTGGCGGTGATCAGCGCGCGCAGTGGCTTGATCTTCGCGCTCGATCCTGCGCGCATTCGGTCGAGCCGCTGAGCCATGGATTTCAAGAGCAAGCTCGCCACGCTGGCTCGGCCCAAGCCGAGCGACGCGAGCTTGCCCGAGGCGCCCGGCAAAGCCTCGACCCTGCTCGAATTACGCCAGAAAATGGCCGAGATCTTGGCCGCTTCGGGGGCCGAGCCGGGGGCGCGCCGGGCACCCCTCGAACCACCCACGCTGGGCGCGCTGCTGCCCTTCGAACGCGAAGAACGCGCGAGTGGGCCGCTGTTCCGGCGCCACCAATTGCTCCCGCCGTCCCATCACGTGGGGCGAATGCCGGTCGACGCCGCGGCCAGCTCGCGTGCGGAGCTACTCGGCCTGCTTGCCCTCGATCCGCGCATCTCCGGCGTCGATCCCAAGCGCGCATTGTACTTCGACACCGAGACGACCGGTCTCGGCGGCGGCGCCGGCGTACTCGCGTTCTTGGTCGGCATCGCTTGGTTCGACGACGAATTACGGCTGCACGCCGAACAATTCCTGCTGCGCAGCCCGGCCGAAGAAGCACCGCTCTTGGAGGTCTTTGCCGAGCGCTTGGAGGCCTGCGAGCTGCTCGTTTCGTACAACGGCAAGGCCTTCGATTTACCGCTGCTCAACGGGCGAATGGTCATGAATCGCCGCCCCAAGCTGCCCGATCGCGCGCACCTCGACTTGCTGCACATCGCGCGCCGCTTGCACAAAAGCCGGCTCGGCCCGTGCCGGCTGATTGGCCTCGAAGCCGACGTGCTGGGCTTCGAACGCGGCCCGGACATCGCGGGCATCGATATTGCCCCACGTTATGCCCATTTCCTGCGTTCTGGCGACGAGAGCGCGCTCGAGGACGTGGTGGAGCACAACGCGTGGGACGTCGTTTCGATGGCCGCGCTCGTCGGCCTGTACGGCGAACCGTTCGACTTACTCCACGAGCAGGATTTGGTGGGGCTCGCGCGCACACTCAAGCGCGCCCGCGCTTTCGACGAAGCGGAACGCGCCGCGAGCGTCGCGCTCGAGCGCGGCGCGGGGCCCGCGGCGCGCCGCGCGCACGGTGAAATCGCCAAGGCCCGCGGAGATCGCGCACGAGCGCTCGCGCACTTCGAAGCCTTTGCGGCGGAGGTTCACGATCCGCAGGTCCGCCTCGAACTCGCCAAGCTGTACGAGCACCACGTGAAAGAGCCGATCAGCGCCCTGGGCTGGGCGGAGGGCACGAGTGAGGGCGCGGCCCAGGCCGAAAAACGCCGCGCCCGGCTAGCCCTCAAAATCTCCAAGGCCGCCCGCGCCAAAGCCGACAAAAAGACGGGCAATACCCCGACTTGAGCGCTCGGCCCGTGGTAAACCTCCGGGCCTCAGATGGCCTACGACCACAAGCAAATCGAGCCGCGCTGGCAGACGTATTGGGCAGAGCAGCAGACCTTCAAGGCGGTGCGCCGCCCGGGCCACCCCAAATACTACGTGCTCGATATGTTCCCGTATCCGTCCGGCACCGGGCTGCACGTGGGGCACCCGGAGGGTTACACCGCCTCCGACATCGTCGCGCGCTACAAGCGCATGAACGGCTTCGACGTGATGCACCCGATGGGTTGGGACGCCTTCGGTCTGCCCGCCGAGCAGTACGCGATCGAAACCGGCACGCCGCCCGCAAAAACCACGGTTCGAAATATCGATACCTTCCGGCGGCAGCTCAAAGCTTTGGGCTTCGCCTACGATTGGTCGCGCGAGCTCAACACCACCGATCCCGGCTATTTCCGCTGGACGCAGTGGATCTTCTTGCAGCTGTTCAAGAAGGGCTTAGCTTTTCAGGCCGAAATTCCGGTCAATTGGTGCCAGGAGCTGGGCACCGTGCTGGCCAACGAAGAGGTCATCGACGGCCGCAGCGAGCGCGGGAATTATCCGGTGGTGCGCACGCCGCTCCGCCAATGGCAGCTGAAAATCACGGCCTACGCCGACCGCCTGTCGACCGAGTTGGAAGATCTGGCGTGGCCCGAAACCAAGCAAAAACAGCGGGATTGGATCGGTCGCAGTGAAGGTGCAGAGGTCGATTTTCCGCTCGTCGGTCGCAGCGAAAAGCTGACTGTGTACACCACACGCCCGGACACCTTGTTCGGCGCGACGTACATGGTGATCGCTCCGGATCATCCGCTGACGCTGAGCATCGCGGGTGCCGAGCAACGCGCAGCGGTCGCTGCCTATGTGGAGGCAGCCTCGCGCAAGAGCGACATGGAGCGCACCGCGCTCAACAAGGAAAAATCCGGCATTTTCCTGGGCGCGTTCGCGAAAAACCCGCTCACGGGCAAAGACATCCCGATCTACACCGCTGACTACGTGCTGGGCGCCTACGGCACCGGCGCGATCATGGCCGTACCTGCCCACGACGAGCGTGATTTCGAGTTCGCCCAGAAGTTCGAGCTGCCGATCGTGCAAGTCGTCAGCAAAGACGGCTCGCTCGCCGACCGCGTCGAGCAAGTCTTCAGCGATGACGGCATCGCGGTGCGCTCCGGCCAATTCGACGGGCAGCGCACGCCGCAGGTGAAGTCGAGCGTGATCGCGTTCTTGGAGGCCGAGGGCATCGGTCGCCGGCGCGTGAACTACAAGCTACGCGATTGGGTGTTCAGCCGTCAGCGCTACTGGGGCGAGCCCATTCCCATCTATTTCCCGGTCAAAACCGCGGGTGATCCGCGCCGCGGGGACGCCTACGAGATCGACTACCAAACGCCGATCGCGGTCGAGGACAGCGAGCTGCCGTTGCTCTTGCCCGCGCTAGAAGACTACCGCCCCGGGGATCCGCAGGGCCCCCTGGTGCGAGCCACCGATTGGCGCTTCTTTCAAAAGGACGGCAAATGGTTCGCGCGCGAGACCAACACCATGCCGCAGTGGGCCGGCTCGTGTTGGTACTACCTGCGCTTCCTCGATCCCGCTAACACGACTGAGCTCGTCTCGAAGGAAGCGTACGACGCGTGGATGCCCGTCGATCTGTACGTCGGCGGCTCGGAGCACGCGGTCTTGCACCTGCTGTACGCACGTTTTTGGCACAAGGTGCTGTTCGACGTGGGCGTGGTCGCGGATCCGGAGCCGTTCCTGAAGCTGGTGCACCAGGGCATCATCCTGGGCATGGCCTACCGCTACTACGCGGTGCTGACCGAGGGCGGGGAAGTCGCGCGCGTGCTGCCCGGGGACGAACCGGGCATTGCCCCCGACGCGGACGGCGAGCTCAGGCTCTCGGCCACGGGCGAGAAGGTGCAAGTGCGCTGGGCCAAAGAAGCCGAAATCGAGGTTCGTGAGGGCAAGCCGGTACACCGGGAGCTGGGCGTTCGGCTGCTCGGCATCGCCGAGAAGATGGCCAAATCACGCGGCAATTCCGTGAGCCCGGACTTGGTGGTCGAAGAGTTCGGCGCGGACAGCCTGCGCTTGTACGAGATGTTCATGGGCCCGCTGGAGCAGGCCAAGCCCTGGCAAGCGAGCGGTATCCAGGGTGTGCGCCGCTTCCTGGACCGCACGGATGCGGTCGCTCGCCGCCCGCTGAGCGATGCGGCGCTGGATCTGGAGACCGCGAAGCTCGTGCATCGCGCCGTGCAGAAGATCGGCCGAGACATCGAGTCGCTCTCACTGAACACCGCCGTGAGCACGATGATGATCCTGGTCAACCACCTGAACGGCATGGAGCAGCCCCCTCGCGAGGCCGTCGAGAAGCTCGTCCTGTGCCTCTCGCCGTTCGCCCCGCACTTGGCGGAGGAGCTCTGGGCGCATTTGGGCCACGAGCCCTCGATCGCCAATGTCCCCTGGCCAAAGTTCGACGAAGCGCTGACGGTGGACGACGAGCTCGAAATTGCCGTACAGGTGAACGGCAAGGTGCGCGGCCGCGCGCTGCTCGCGCGCGACGCAAACGAAGCCGCTGCCCGCGAGGCCGCACTTTCGGACCCCAACGTGACCAAGTTCATCGAAGGTAAGTCAATCAAGAAGCTGGTCTACGTGCCCGGCAAGATCCTCAACTTCATCGTGGGCTGAACCAGAAAGCAGACCAAAAAATTTGGCCGAACCGGGCGAGCACTCGTACAACGCGGTTAGAGACACTCAACTCCCGGCGTTCGCTTTTGTCCTGCACACTTGGCACCTCACTGGTGTCAGCCTGCTGAACGAGCGAAGCGCTGTGGATAGCCTGTTGTTTCCCGTGAAACTTGCGCTCTAAGTCTCGCCGCCGCCTGTGCTTTTGGTCATTGCCCGGGCTGTGGGCAGTGTTGCTCCTGGGCTGCGGGTACCACTCCGTCTACGGCCAATCGAGGAGCGAGCAGCTCTCGGTTCAAGTCGGGCAAGTGCTGGTGCCGGAGCCCATGGCTGCTCAGGCGGCGGCCAGCGGAGTGCGATCCGAGCTGGCCGCGGCTGGGCTGTTGGCCAATGGGGGGCAGTTCCCCAAGTTGGTGCTCGACGTCCTGCGTGTCGACGAACTGTCACGCGGTATTCATGTGCAAGCCGGGCAACCGCACGCCGCGGGCATGAGTGTCGCCCTCACCGTTCGGGGGCGAGTCTTCCAAGCCGAGAACCAAGAGCCCCGCTTCGACAGTGGAGACGTGCGCCGCTCGGTGCAACTCAGCGGAGACTCCGATCCCCGCGCGGACAGCGCCGTCTACGACGCAGCCCTCCGCTCTGCCGCCGAGCGCGCCGGTCACGCCGTAGCTCGGATGGCCCTGGGCATCCCGGAGCCTAACGATGAAGCTCCGTAACGCACTCGATGCGCGAGATCACTCGCTCCGTAGCGCCGACCAGAGCTAGGGCAGCGCTTGCAAAGCGCGATCTAAGCTTCTGAGATTACGGCAGAATCAGACGACGCCGACGGCGCGCTTGAAACGCTTGGCGTCGGCGAACATGTCGACATTGGTGAAGACGTAGGTCGCGTCTTGATCACCGCCGGCAAGCGCAATCTCGGCCAGCTTTTCGATCGCTGGATCCTCGTAGCGCGACTTGTGACCCGCTGGGCCAGGCAAGCGGTAGTAGGCGCCCTTGCGCTTGGAGAGGCCGTGGTGCAGCGGATCCCGCGCACACAGGGTCTGAGTTTCTTCGGCGAGGTCGTCCGCTTCTTCCGGATTCCAGGCGGGGCCGGGTTCGAAGACGATGGTCTCGAACTGCTTTTTCACGTTTTTGAGGAAATCCCGCAGCGCTGCGCGATTGGCGCGCGAGCTCGGGAAATCCGAGGGGGCGACGAAGACGGCAGTCTTGGCGGCCAGCTCTTTGGCCACTTCACCGAGCGTTTTCAACGCGGTCTCAATCACCTTGCCGTCCCGAAAGCCCTCTTGGCCGATTTCTCGCGGGCCCAACAGAGCGAATTCGAAGCCGGGTGGCGCCTCACGCCGCCAGCGGCGGACCGTGCCCGGCCCGGGGACCGCCAAGTGGGTCTCCTGAACTTCGACGAAAAGGTATTCTTTGAAATAGCGAGTCGCGGGTACCGCGAAACCAGCGCAACCAACGACCATCATGCGGCCGCAACCGTAACACAGCCCACTCGTCACCGCCCGCATCAGGCAAAAAAAAGCACTTTCAGTTGCGATTACAGCCGAGGCGCCTGACGATCGTCACAAAACGAAAACGGCGCCGAGATTGGGGTCTCAGCGCCGTCCTCTCGGATTGCGTTACTTCGCCGACGCGTTACTCAGGCGCCGAAGCATTCCACGGAGCAGTTATCGCGTAGGCAACCGACCGCGTCGCTGGTCTGAATGCCGATCACGGAGCCGCACTCCGTGGTCGAGCCGTTGCTCTTAGTGGTCGCGCAGTTGGCGCCGCAGGCTTGCACTTCCGAGTCGGACGGTGCCGTTTGGCTATCCGCGACAACCTTCTGGAGACAGGCCTGGATGCAATACAGCTCGCCGCCGGGGTTTTCCTCGTCGTTCACCTTCGCCGGGCCGCCCCAACCGCATTGGTTGCCGGGATCGGTGGCGTAGCAGGCGCTGAATTCAGCACAGCACTTGGCTTGGATGCACTTCTGGCAGACGTCGGTCGGGTCGCTGGGAGCGCAAGTGTTGCCGGTGCCCTGCGCGCCGCCTTCACCATCCGGGTCGCATTGAAACGACACGGGGCCATCGCCCGCGGTGCCGGCGCCCGCCGTGCCGGAGCCCGCCGTACCAGAGCCCGCCGTACCAGAGCCCGCAGTACCGGCGGTGGACGAACCCGCGGTGCCCGCGCCCGCGGTGCCCGAGCCGGCCGAGCCGCCATTGTCGTCATCGTCGTCGATGTCAGTGCTCGTGGTTACGGTGCACGCTCCAGCGACGAACGCGCTCACGATGCCCGCCACCACCACCAACCGCCAATAAGACTTAGTCTGTTGCATCTTCATCTCCCGATAATGAGTGCCAGGATGGTTACATCCTTCGCCTGACACAGGAAAGCAAGCGGCCATCTCGGCATCGCTGGCTAGATATACGTTAGCGGATCGCCAGATATTCGTTTGTGTCGTCGAACGCGGGATGTGCGTATTTGCGCACTCCCGGCTTGCTCCAGAACGTATTGAAATCGTTTGGTTAATCGACGTTCCGGGGAGGCTGGCAAAAGCGCCTCGGCCGCGCTGCCGATTAGCCGCCGAGCGCCTTTTTCACGCGCATCACCAAGTCGTCGATCTTGAATGGCTTAGTGATGTAGTGACGAGCGCCGGATTGAATGCCCTTGATCACTTCCGCGGGGCCGGTCTTGGCGGTGAGGAAAATGATCGGAACCGACTTCAGACCCGGCAAGAGGCGCACGGCTGCCGCGACCGCGTGGCCGTCCATCCCTGGCATCATCACGTCGAGCAGCAGGAGATCAGGGGGCGGCTGCTTGCCCGCCGCAGTCACCGCCGAAGCGCCGTCGCTGGTCACTACCACGTCGTAGAACTGCGACAGCACCTTGAGCAGCATGGTTCCGATCGCGGGATCGTCCTCGGCAATCACGATGCGTTTGAGAGGGGTGTCCGCCAAGGGCTACTCCGTTCGTTTGATGATGTGGAAGCCTGAGGCCGTTTCGACGGGTTCTCGCGTCACTTCCTTCACCATCAGGTCGAAGGCGGCGTCCGTGAAAGGCTTTGGCATTTGCGTACGAGAGATCTGACCGAGCCGACCGTCATCGGCTTTCGTCTTGAGATCGTCGGTGTATTTGGCGACGAGCTCGGCAAAATTGCCGCCGGAATGGGCTTCCAAGGCAACCAAGCCGGCCAGCTTTTTGGCCGCCTCTTTGTCGCGGGTGACGCTGGCTGGCGCGTCCTGGGCGCCGGCGTACGCAATCAGGATGTGCGAGGCCCGGATCAACTTCGCGTTGTCCGAGGGCGGGCGCGGTGGCGGCTTGTCCGGCATATCGCGATCGTGCGGGGAAACCGGCTGATTGGGGGTCGAGTGCTGTTCGGAGCCGGCGGCAGATGCACTGGGCGACGGCTTGAGCACGCTCGGGCCGGGCGGCGGCTCGCTCGGGCGCTTGCAGGCCCACAGCGTGAGCGCACAACAGAGCGAGAAGACGATGCGAACGGAGGGCATTGCGGGACAGTTAGCTAATTGGGAAGCGCTGACGAATTCAAGGGCCTTCCGACGCGCTCGCGGAGCCGGGGCTGACAACTTGCCATGGCGCGCTAGAAAAAGCCCACCTGCCTTGCACAACCAGAGGGCGTTTGCTTGCCGCCAGGCACATGGCTGGCCCATAGTCCGGGTCGATGCCGAAAATCCTCCACATCGAGGACGATCCTGCAAACCGCTTGCTGGTCAGGAAGTTGCTGACGCCGGCGGGCTTTGAAGTCACGGACGCAGCCGATGGCCTCGAAGGGATTCGTCTCGCGTTGCAACAGCGTCCGGACCTGGTCCTAGTCGATATCTCGATTCCCGGTCTAGACGGCTATGAGGTCACGTTGCGCCTGCGCTCGGAGCCGAAGCTGCGCGGTGTGCCGATCGTAGCCATCACCGCCGAGGGCGATCGCGATACGAGCTTGGCCGTGGGCTGTGACGGCTTCCTGCAAAAGCCGATCGATGCGCGATCGTTCGCGGACAAGGTTCGCGGCTACCTCGACGGCCGTCGCGAGAGCACCTCGCCGGACGCGACCGGGCAGCACCTCCGCCTGCAGAGTCAGCGCATCGTGTCCCACTTGGAGGAGAAGATCGCCGAGCTCTCGGCCGTCAATCAGCGCCTGCTCGGCGCGGATCAGGCAAAAAAGGAGTTTTATCGCAATATCTCCCACGAGCTGGCCACGCCCATGACGCCCATCGTCGGGTATCTAAAGCTGCTGATCGATGGTGAGCTGGGTGATCTGGCGACGCCCCAAGTGAAGGCGCTGCGCGCCATGTCTGACTGCGTTCAGCGACTGCGGCGGCTGATCGACAATCTGCTGGACGTGACCGCGCTGGAAACGGGTCGCATGCGTTTCGCCCAGCGCGAGTTCGACCTCGCCGAGCTGGTGCGCCAAGCGATCACGCGTCACGACGGCTTGAACGACGGGCGCTTGCGCCTGGTGACTGATCTGCCCAAGCGCGGCAGCCTGGTCAGCTACGGCGACGTCGAGCGGCTGGGCCGAGCGATCGACCAAATGCTGGACAATGCGGCCAAGTTCACGCCCGCGGGTGGTACCGTCGGGGTGCGCGCGCGCATGCTCTCATCGGGTCATTTGGAGCTGTGCATCGCCGATACCGGCCCCGGCGTACCGACCGAGAAAGCTTCACGACTGTTCGAACCGTTTTATCAGGTCGACGGTTCACCGACGCGGTCCTTTGGTGGCACTGGCGTCGGCTTGGCCGTTGTGCGGGGCGTCGCGCTAGGCCACGGCGGCGATGTGCGCCTCGCCCCGCCGGGGATCGAAGAGATCGTCGGCGTGCCCATGAACGGCGCCGCGTTCTACTTCGTCTTACCGCCCGGGCGCCGCTCGATGAGCGAACCGCCGTCCCGCCCTTGGAGCGAGCCGCCGTCTCGCCCGACATGAGCAGGGACGCTATCTATCTCGATTGGAACGCGACCACCCCGCCGCACCCGGCGGTGCTCGCGGCCATGGCGCGCGCGGCCGAGGATTCCTGGGGAAACCCCGCCAGCACTCATGGCGTGGGCCGAAAAGCTCGCGCGCGCGTCGAAGATGCGCGTGAAAAACTGGCCGAGATGTGCGCCGTTCACGCGCGTGATGTGCTGTTCACCTCGGGCGGCACCGAGGCCAACAACCTGGCTTTGGCCGGCGCAGTTGGGCTCGCTTTGAGCCGAATTGAGCATCCCTCGGTGACACGCGTCGCCGAGCAGCTCGAACAGCGTGGGGTGCCGGTCGTGTGGGTGGGCGTGCCCGAAACCGGCCGACTCGAGCCGGAGGCCTACCGCGAAGCGCTGCAGCGCTTGCCACGGGGTTCGATCGCCGTGCTGATGGCCGCCAACCACGAAACCGGCGTGCTGCAGCCGCTCGAGCGGGTCGCGCTCGTCGCCCACGAAATGGGTGCGACGTTGCACGTGGACGCGGTGCAGGCGCTCGGCAAGCTGGCGCCCGAGACCTGGCGCTTCGCCGACAGTCTGGCCGTCGCGGCGCACAAGATCCGTGGACCCAAAGGTGTCGGCGCGCTGGCGTTCCGCGGCACCAAGGCCCCGAAGCCGGTGCTACTGGGGGGCAGCCAAGAGCGGGGCCTGCGCCCCGGTACCGTGGATCCGATCGCTGCGGCAGGGTTCTTGGCCGCGCTCGAGCAAGCGGAGCAAGGTCCCGCCCGTTATGCCGCACTCGCAGTACTGCGCGACGACTTCGAGCGCGCCTTCGCGTCGGTGGCGGCGCTGAATGGCGGACAGGTGCCGCGGCTGCCGCACGTCTCGAACGTGTCGTTCCCGGGCGCGTCGGGGGACGAGGTTGTCGCGGCGCTCGATCTGCTCGGCGTGTGTGTGTCCAGCGGTAGCGCGTGCAGCGCCGGCACCACGGAGCCTTCCACGGTGATCAGCGCGATGCTGGGTCGCGATCGAGCCCGAACCGCGGTCCGCGTGAGCCTGGGAGAAGCGACCACGAGTGACGAGATTCAGGCCGCAAAAGCCGCCTTTCGGCGCGTCCTCGACCTGGTTGTGGACAACCCTTGAAGTGATGGATGATCCAAGCGACGTATTGCTCGCCCATGGACTGCATGGCCGATACGTAAGTGCTTAAGATAGCTAGCGATTCATCGAGGGTCGGGGAGCACGATCGGCGTTCCATTGAATGGAGTTTGAATGCCCCTCTGCTGGGCGTTCGTTCAGTGCCGGGATCGGTGCTCGAGCAATACTTGAGAATATGCGTTCAACTGCTCGGTTTTAAACGAGAAATTGCCGCTTCATGGAGTGCTAAAGCTGCCGCGACGGAAGCGTTCAGCGAGTCGATCCGGCCGCTGGCTGTCAGCCGCCCGACCGCGCTGCAAGCGCGGCGCACCCCGCGTCCCATGCCCTCGTGCTCGTTACCCACGACCAGGATCGTCGGACCGGAGAGGTCGAGCTCGCCGATCCGCTGCGGCGCGTGAGCGTCCAGGCCGACGACCGAGACGCCGCGTTCGCGAGCGGCGGTGAGCGCACCGACCAGTGAGGGGACGCGGCACAGGCGAGCGTGTTCAATCGCGCCAGCTGATGCGCGACCGGTCGCCGGACTGAGCGGCGCGGACGAGTGCTCACCCCAGATCACCGCCGCGTCCGCGACGCCAACCGCGGAGCGGATGACCGCGCCGAAGTTCTGCGGATCCTGGATGCCATCGAGCGCGAGGGCAAGCAGCTGGGGATCCGCGAGCAGCGGCTCGATCGGCAGGAGGGTTAGTTCCGGGCCCCAGGCGACCACGCCTTGGTGGTGACCGCCTTCGGTCCAGCGCTCGAGCTCGCTGCGCGGCACTCGGACCACCTCGCCGACGCCTTGATCGGTCGCGAAACGGGCGAGGGCGTCGAGCGTGGGGCTTGGTTTTTCTTCGAGCGCCACCCGTGCCAGCCCGAAACGGCGGACGCGAATCGCTTCGCGCACGGGCTGCAGGCCGGCAATCAGCCGCAAGCCCTCCATGCCCGGAGCGGTGGGTGCCCCGCGCGGGGCGCGTTCAGGCCAGCGCCGACGCACGCTGGATCTCGTCGCAAATGGCAGAGGCGGCCGCGGCTGGATCGGCCGCGTCGCGGATCGGACGGCCGACGACGAGCAAGCTCGAGCCAGCGGTGATGGCGCTGGTGGGGGTGCCGGTTCGCTTCTGGTCATCGGCTACGGCGCCAGTTGCGGGCCGAATGCCGGGGGTCACGAGCACCGCCGTGGGGCCAAGAGCCGCGCGCAAGGCGGAAACCTCGGCGGTCGAGCAGACCATGCCGGGGATGCCCTGTTCGTGAGCGAGCTTGGCTAAGCGCAGGGCGTGCGCACCGGGATCGGAGCCGATGCCGACGGCTGCCAGATCGGCCGCGTCGAGAGAGGTGAGCACGGTGATCGCGAGCAGCACCAGGCCAGTGTTCTCGCGTTCGGCGCGGCGGGCTGCCGCCGCCAACATTTTCGGGCCACCGGAAGCGTGCAGCGTGAGGTAGCGCACACCGTGCCCGGCCGCGGCGGCCACTGCACGCTCCACGGTTTCGGGGATGTCGTGCAGCTTGAGGTCGAGGAACACGTCACAGCCTAGCTTTTGGCCGAGCGTAACCGCGCGCGGCCCTTCGCTGACGAACAGCTCGAGCCCGACCTTCAACACCCCTACGGCTTGCGCGACCCGCGCCGCGCCTTCCTCCGCTTGGGCGAAGGAAGGAAAATCTAGGGCGTAGGCGAGCTTGTCGCGCGCCGGATGTCGCTCGCGCTCGCCACTCACAGACACGAGCACAGCGGATCGCCGGGCGGACAGCTGCAAGGTTTGCCAGCGGCGCGTGGGGGTTTGGCCGCCGCCGGGGTCCCTCGTTGTTGGACGGCAGCGCTGGCCTTCGCGGTGTCTTGCTTTGCCTTTGAGAGCTCAGCCTCGAGGCGCGCTCGGGTGGCTTCGTCCTTCGCGCTGTCGCGTTGCTTCTCGAGCTCTTCCTGATGCTTTTGCGCGTCGTCGAATTGAGACTTGAGCTCGCTGAGTTGCTTTTCGGTCGCCGCCTTTTCTGCGGCCGCGATTTGATCTTTCAGCTGCTGCTCTTTGGCGTTGTTCGACAGCTTGATGCCAATGCCGATGCCGCCGATGACGAGCACTGCGGAGATGATGCCGACCACGAGCTTGAGGCGCTTTTTGCCCTGATCACTGTTGAGCGCGGCGATTTGCTGCTCGTGCGCTTGTTGGGCGGCGAGCGCTTCCATGCGCGCGCGGTGCTCGGTTTCGGCGCGGGCTTTTTCCAGCTCACCGTGCCGGATGGCTTCGAGGCGCGTTGCCTCTTCCTTGCGACGCTGCTCTTCGACGCGACGCGCTTCCTCTTCCGTGCGCAGGCGGCGTTCTTCGGCCTCGCGCGCGGCGCGCTCGGCGGCGGCCTTGGCGTCGGCCTCGGCGCGCGCGACGGCCTCTTTGTCGGCCTCTTCTTCTTTGATGCGATTCTCTTCCAGGCTCATCAATTCTTTGAGCGAGAAGAGAACCGAGCTTTCCTTCTGTTCGGCCATTTTTCGAGTGTCCTCAATCCGTCGCGCAGAGTCGGCGATTCACTTTACACGATGCGCATACCAATCCAGTAAGAGCTTCGTCAAGCATTCGCGGGGTTTGCCCCTGGGGGTCAGAAATCTAAAACAGTTGTGCCGTTTAGCCCAGGTATTCTCACGAGAAACGTAGGCTCGGGGCGGATCGGGGAATTCGACTCTGATTGTGAGCCATTCCTTGGCTCGGAGTTACGAAAATTCGCGTGTGCGGGGGTGTGGGTTCCGGGGTGGAGAGGTGCGTAAACGAGGCGCTGCGACATGGGGAGCGGCTCTCGGCCGGCGAGGAGAGGGAAGATCGTTCACGTTCGCGCTTGCGGCCACGTTCGCGTTTTGCAGATAGAGTGGGCGGATGGCGGAACGGGTTTTGGCGCATATTACTGGGACGGTTTGGAAGGTTTTAGTGCAGGTGGGGGATACGGTCGCGCTGGACCAGGAACTCCTGATCTTGGAGTCAATGAAGATGGAGATGCCGGTCGAAGCACCGGCTGCGGGCCGTGTGGCGAGCATCGCCGTGACCCCCGGACAGGCGGTTGAAGAGGGCGATCTGCTGCTGGAATTGGAGTGAATGTGGGAGGGGCGTTGACTTGACCGGGTTTGGGATTCCGGTAGCTTCGAATCAGCATGTCTCGTGCTCGAAACAGACGTCTGCCCGTCCTGCGTGCGCTGGTCCTGTTCGGCTTGGGGGGCGTTTGGGCGGTGGCTTGTGGTGGTCCGCAGCCGCTCGGTGCTGCCGGCTCGGTCTGCTTTCGCGCCGATGACTGTCAGGCGGGGTTGGCCTGTGTGGCCGAAACGCTGGGCGCTGCGAAGCACGTGTGCAGCGCGGACTTGAGCGGCATCGTCTCGATGGTGGACGGCGCGCCGCTCGAGGGCGGAGACATGCCCGAAGCCACGGGTGGCGCCCCCGCCACGCCCCAAGCAGGCAGTCCCGCTACCGCAGGTACCGAACCGGGCGCGGCCGGCAAGCCTGCAGCGGGTGGCGCTCCCGGCTCTGCCGGCGCGGCAATGATGGCGGGGGCACCCGCGGGTGGCTCGGCGAGCGCGGGGGCACCCGCGGGTGGCTCGGCGGCAGGCGGAGCGGCAGCAGGCGGAGCGCCCGTGGGCGGGGCAGGCGCCGCGGCGGGCGGGACCAGCGCTGGTGGCGCAGGCAACGGTGGCGCTACGGCAGGAACCGGCGGCTAAGCCGCTCGGTTCCGCTGCTCTAGACGCTCACTGCTTCCAGAAAAACTTCCACGGGTTGTGCTTCAGGTCGCGCAGCATCTCTTGCAAATCGTCGTACAAAGCGTCGTCCATGAGTAGCGCGCCGACCGTGCCTTTGCCGGACTTTACGCGATCGACCAACACCTGCGCATCGCCGGCGATGGCTTTGGCCTGCCCGCTCGCGTCGCTCAAGTTGGAAGTAATGCGCTGATAGCGCTGCACCTGCTCGTCGCTGGCGAGCGCGTGAGTCAGCTTCTTTGCGTCAGCGAGCGTCGCGCGGCCGTCGGTCAGGATCGGCTCTAGGTTTTGATTGATGGTCGTGGTGGTGCGCTCGACATTGTTGAAAATGCGGGCAATTTGCGGGTTATCCACGTAGCGCTCGCGGGCCGCCTTGAGCGTTTCGCTGGCCGTGCTGGACAGCGAATCCACATTGTCGACGATGTGATCCAGCTTGCCTTGGTTGTGCTCGAAGAACTGACCACTGGCTTGCAACGTTCGGTGCAAGCCGTCGAAGGTCTCGCTGATCTTTTGTTCGTTGTTGGTGATGCCGAGGTAAGCCTTGTGCAAAAGCTCGTAGCTCTCGCTCAGCAACAGATCCAAGCGCGGCGGACTGATACCGGTGACCGTCGCTCCGTCGTTGAGCAGCGGTCGGTCGCCGGAGCCGGGTTCGATGGCCAAAAACATTTCCCCGAGCACGCCTTGGCTAGTCACGAACCAGCGGGAATTGTCGTGGATGGCCGTTTTGTAGCGGCGTTCGATCTTGGCCACCGCGCGGATAGTCGGCTCCGGTTGGTGGGTGAGCGGATCGACCATGCCGCCGCGAAACTCCAGCTCGCTGACCCGGCCGACCTTTACCCCGGCGATTCGGATCGGCGCACCCGATTGCAAGCCGCCCGGATTCTGGAAGCTGACGTAGACCGTGAACGTCGGCTGCAAGCTGAGCCCACCCATCACGACCACGAAGCCGGCGAGTAGCCCGAGCGCGACGAGGATCAAAAAACCGACTTTGACTTCGATCGACCGCTGGCTCATTTCCCGCTCATGCTTCCATCGGCCCTTCGGCGCGGCCGTTGATGAATTGCTGGATCACGCCGTCGCCACTCTCGCGAAAATCAGCCGGAGTACCCACTAATTTCACCTTTCCTTTGTACAGCATGACGATGCGGTCGGCGATGCTGAAGATTGAGGTCAAATCGTGGGAAACGACGATGCTCGTCACTCCCAGCGTATCGGACAGCTCGCGAATCAGCTGATCTACCCGCCGGGCGCTGACCGGGTCCAGGCTCGTCGTGGGCTCGTCGAACAGCACGTAGCGGGGTGAAAGGGTGAGTGCGCGGGCGATTGCCACGCGCTTCTTCATGCCGTCACCCAGTTCATTCGGAAAGCGGCCGGCGAAGTCGCGCATTTTGACTTTTTCGAGGAGGCGATGCGCCTCGGCCAAAGCATCGCTGGGGCTCAGCGCCTGGTGCTTACGCAGCGGCAATGCGACATTTTCCGCGCAAGTCATCGAGTCGAACAGCGTGGAGTGCTGAAACACCATCGCGCACTTCTTGCGCACCGGATACATGCGGGCCTCGCCGAATTGGCTGACTTCTTCGCCCTCCAGCCAAATCTCACCGGAGTCGGGACGAAGCAGGCCAATCAAGTGTTTGATCAGCACGCTCTTGCCAACGCCCGACGCACCGATGATGAAGAACACCTCGCCCGCGTTCACGTCGAAGCTGACCTCGCGCAGCACTTGCTTGTCCCCGAAGGACTTTGACACGGCACGAAAGGAGATCATCCTGCTGTTGTCGGAACTAGAGCGCGTCTTCTCGGATCAAGATAGTGGTAAGCAGGGCTTGGGCAATTGACTTCTGGCCGAAAAACGGTGTACGCGCTGTGAAAATGGCTCGTTTTGGCCTGGTGGCGCGGCGGTTTCGGGGCGCGGGGTGGTGCGCGGTCGGTTTGGCGGTGCTTGCGGCTTGTCACGGTTCCGGTGCTACGCGGGCCACTGCCTCCGCGCGCCAGCAGGATCCGAGTTTACCGTGTGGGGAAGACGAGGTGCGGGAGTACTTCTGCGACGATCTCTTGCCGCTTTCCTCTTCGCGACCCGCGCCGGAGCCGTACGACAATTGCCCGGCCACGACGGACATCCGCCATGCCGCGTTCAAAGCGGTCGGTCGGATCGCGGCGTTCGACCAAAGCTTTACCGACTACACGCGCAAACGCGTGCCCCCGGGTCACAGCTGCTGCTACGGCTGGTGCGCAAAGGTCGAGATCGCCGACCCGGGCTTGGCGTCGCCCGCTGCCTGTCGCGACGCCAACGGCCTGCACGAAAGCTTTTGCATGCGTGAGCTCGAAGGCGGCACTTCGCGGCCGGTCCAGAGCCCCTTCGATCGCTGCCCGGCCGCGTTAAAACCGCCGGAAGTCGTGGCGTTCTCGGCTCCCAGCGCGGCGCTGTTCGACGCTTCACAGACGACGCAGCGGCGGCGCGACATGCAACTCGCGGACTGCTGCTACGGCTGGTGTTCGATTACGCCCGCGGGCACGGTGCTGAAGACTCCTCACCCGAAGACCAAGTAGCCCGCGCCGCTGATCACGAAGTTCAGCATGATCACGGCCAAGGAAGAATTGACCACCGCGCGCGTGGTGGCGGCGCCCACGCCTTCCGAGCCGCCGAATGCGGTCAGTCCGCAATAGCCGCTGATCACGGGGATGGCCGCGCCGTACGCGACGCACTTCGTGAGGCCTATCGTCAGATCGCCGACGCTGACCATGCTGACGTTGGCAAAGGTCCTCGGGTTGATGCCGAAAAAGGCATGCGCGGTCCACATTCCCGAAAGAAATGCTACCCCCGCCGCGATCACCACCAACGCGCCGAACATCGACAAACAAGCCAAAAAGCGCGGGCGAATCAGGTAATCGATGGGGTCGGTCGCGCACATGCGCAGCGCATCGACCTGCTCGGTGACGACCATCGAGCCAATCTCGGCCGCGATGCCCGCGCCCACGCGCGTGGCCAGCATCAGCGCGCAGATGCTAGCCGCCAAGTCGCGCACCAGGAGCTGCAAGAAGGTGGCACCGAGCAGCGATAGATCGGGCACCACGCGCTGTGTCTGCAGGCCGCCTTGGTAGACCAAGATCATGCCGATGAAGCCCATCACGATCGCCAGAAAGCCCAGCGAGCGGTTGCCGATTTCGTACATTTGCCGGAAAAATGCGGGCCGATTCGCTTCCCCGCGCACCGAGTAATAGAGCGTGAGCACGAACACCCGGTACAGGTCGCGCACGGTCTCGAGCAAATCCAAGAACAGCCGACCGAGCGTGCCCACGATCGCCGAACGTGCTCCGCTCAGAGCCGCGGCAGAGGGTTCGGGCGACGCGCTCATGTCAGTGCAAACGAGAGCAGGTAGTCGAGCACGAAGATCCCCGCCGCGCTGGCCACGACCGTGGAATTCACCGAGCGGCCCACACCGGGCGCGCCGCCCTTGGTCGAAAGCCCGTAGTGGCAGCTGGAAAGGCCGATCACGATGCCGAACACGACGCTCTTTTCCAAGCCGTGCGCGACATCTCCGAAGCCGAGCAGGCCGGTCGTCAGCCCGCGATAAAACACCGCGGGTTCGACGCCCAGGAAGCCCAGCCCAGCGTAGGCGGCGCCCAAGAGCGCCAGCGCGTCGGAGAAAATAGTCGACAAAAATAGGGTGATCACGATCGCTAGGAAGCGCGGGGCGACCAGGAAGCCGACTGGGTCGATGGCCAGGGCGCGCAAGGCATCGATCTGCTCGGTGACGGCCATGGTGCCCAGTTCGGCCGTATTGTTGGCGCCCACGCGGCCGTTGATCATCAGCGCGGTCAAGAGCGGCGCGATCTCACGCAGCGTGCCGAAGCCCGCGCCCCAGCCCAAAAGCCCATAGGCGCCATAGCGCTGCACGATCGGCGCGGCTTGAATCACCATGATGCCGCCCGTAAACAGCGCGGTGACGGTGACGATGGGCATCGATTTGATGCCCATGCGGTACAAATTCCGCAGAAATTCGCTGCGATCGAAGTCGCGCCGCAGGGTGCGTCGTACGATCTCGGCGAACAACACGCCAAAGCCACCGATCAGGCTCAGCCATTCGTTGGCTTTCTGAGCCAGGCCGGCGAACGCGGGGCTCGCCCCGGAGCTGGTCTCGGCTGACATGCGGGAAGCAGTCTACAGCGGGCCGTCGACCTTGCCGTGCACGAATTGGTAGACGCGCGGATCAGCCGCGTTTTTTGCCTCTTCGGTGGTGCCTTCGAAGATCAGTCGCCCATCGAGCATCATGCCCACGCGGTCGGTTACGGTCAGCAGCCGATCGAGATCGCTGGAGACCATGATCACGGTAGAGTTGGCCGCGCGCTGTTCGGCCCTCAGCAGGTCGAAGATCTTCTGACTCGTGACAGGGTCGAGACCGGCAGCAGGCTCGTCGTACAGCACGATCGGCGCGCGCGTGACCGTGGCGCGCGCGACCCCGACGCGTTTCTTCTGTCCGCCGCTCAGACCCGCCGGCACGCGCGCTTCGAAACCGGGCAAATCCACGCGCGAAAGGCGCTCCGCCACGCGCTCGGCGATCTCGGCTTCTGGCAGATGGAACAAGCGGCGCAAGGGAAACGCAATGTTGTCGGCCACGGTCATGAAGTCGAACAGGGCATTGTTTTGGAACAGCATACCGATGCCCTTTCGGTACTCATGGAGCTGCATGTCGCCCATGGCCAGCACATCGCTGCCGCCGACCGTGACTTTGCCGCGATCGGGGCGCATCAGGCCCGTAATCATGCGCAGGAGTAGGCTCTTCCCAGACGCGCCCGGACCAATCAGGCCGAACAGACAGCTCTTGGGGACGTCGAGATCGACATCGCTGAGCACGGCCCGGTCGAAGCTTTTGGAGACGCCTTCCAGGCGAATCAACGCGCGCCCTGTGCCCCTTCGGCTCGCTGCTCGGCCAGGTTCGACTCGGCCTTGCGCGCGCGTGTCCAGAGCAGAAAAAGCGCGCCCAGGAGGCCCAAATTCAAAAACAGGGCGCCCCCGAAGATGGTGCGCAAAGGGAACACCGAAGCGCGAGTCACGGTGACCGGGCCGAAGCGAGACAATTCGCGCTCGGCGAGGCGTACGGGGGCGGGCACCGGCGAAGCCACGACCGACACCTGGGCGGGGGTCAAACCGGGTACCGCGCCCGCGACCAAGCGCTGGATGTCGTTGATTGCGATCGGCGGCGCCGAGCCACGGTGGCGTAGCAAGACCGATGCAGAGGCTGGTACGGGCGCTTCATCCGGAGAGAACGCGTCCTTCTCGGGAATGGCCAAGTGCACTCGCACTGAGACCACGCCGTCCAAGCTGCGCAGGGAGCGCTCTAGCTCACCCGAGATCCCGGCCACGAATTTGGCCTGCTCCGAGGCGTGGCTAGGCACGATCGAGCCCTGACCGAGTGTCTCGAGCAGGCCGGGGCTGGCGGCCGGCGGCAGGCTCTCCGAGCTCAAAATACCGGCGGCGCTCGATGCGTCGTCTCGAGCGACGCTGATCCGCCAGCGGCCCTCACTGTCGGGATCGCGATCCTTTTCCGCGGCCACACCGCTCTTCTCCAGCGCGACCACGGCGTGATTGGCGTCGGTCTCGTCCAAGCCGGCCGCGATCGGCACGTTGCAGCCCAGCAGCAGCGTGGCGCCGCACACGATGCCGAGCCACATGCGATCCCCGGATTGCCCTCGTTGCTTCATCGTTCTCGCTCCGCCCGCCCCAGCCGACACGGCCTCAGAAGTTCGTGTGGGTGACGTCGAGCTTCGGGTTGCTGGGGAAGCTCAAACCGCGCACGCCCGCGGCGATACACGAGGAAGCGCCCGGATTGCGGGGACTGACGACTACCGTGACGCCCACCGCGCGACCGTTTTGCACCGCAGCACAGATGCTGATTTTCGCGCTGTCTGGCACGCTGCAATGAGCGAAATAGCTGCCGCGGTTCAGGATTGCCGCGTACTGGCCGCCGGTGATGTCCGCTTGGCCGCGCGGGCCGCCCACGCTCATCTCCTCGATGTAGGAGGCTTGCGCAGATTCACAGCTCTGGCCGCCACCGAGGATCGGAATGTTACCGTTGTGTCCAACGATGCGGCCGCCGCCTCCGCCGCCCTTCTTCTTGGTGGAGTTGAGACCCGCGTCCAGCTCGACGTTGGACTGGGACTCCACTTGAACCGCCACCTCGTCGTTGCGATTGGCGCGAGCCTTGAGGAACCAAAGCCCCGCCACGAGCAACAGGGCGCCCACGCCCAAAACGCCGATCAGCGTCTTGCCACGCGTGCTGCGAGACTCCTGGACCACGACTCGCTCGATGGCCGCCTTTTCGGCGGTGATGTCCCGGGAAAGTCGGGCGTTCTCGGCAAACGGGGCGAATTCTTCCCAATCCTTGATCGCGCGCTCGTCTTGGCTCAGCGAGTCGCGCACGACGTCTGCGTCCAGGAAGGTATGAGTGGCGATTTGCTGGAGCAGCTCGACCGCGCTGAACGGACCGTGATCCATGCCGTCTTTGACGACGACGTAACGAGGCCGAGGGTCGCTCTCCAGGCGTGCCTTGAGCGTTGCCAGCTCGCTGGTGGCGTCGCCGGGGATGCGCGCTCGTTGCTCGACGACGCCCAAATTGTATGGGCTGTTCCCGCTCGGTACGGGCGGCAACATCGACATCGAGACATCGACGTCGAAGCCCACGTCGTGGTCCAAGTGCGAGGTGTCGGCGGGGGGTGGGGGCACCACGCTGCCGGGCGGCGCAAAGCTGTGCAGCGCTTGCGCCAGCGCGTTCAAATCATCCGGACGGTGCGCAGGGTCCGAGACCAACGCTTTGGCCAGCATTGCCTCGAAATCGGGGCCCAATCCGGGAACGACCTCGCTCGGGCGGCGCATCCCGGGGCCTACGGCGAGGCCCGTCAGCAGCTCGTACAGAATGGCGCCCAGCGCGTAGACGCTAGCGCGCGCGGTGCCCGGTGCGCCGGCGCGCTCTTCGGGGGCCATGCACGCCTTGTCGCGAGGCAGGAGCGGCGCTTTGCTGGCGTGGGGCAGGGAGATCTGAAAAAAACCGTAGTCATCCTCGATCAGGCTCGAGGCGTGCAGGTACAGGCGATGCCCTGCGCGATGCAGCTCCGCTGCTTGCACGCACAGCGGGACGATGATGCCGACGGCTTGTTTGAGGTTCAGCCGAGAGCCGCGCGCGCGCAACTCCTCGAGCCGTGCGCGGAGGGTACCAGGGGCAACGGAAGCACCAACGGGCAGGGGCGTGATCAAGTGTTGAACGCTCGTCATTCAGGGCCGCAGATAGTATCAAAGATCCGCGGTCCGCGGGCGCGCCCCGCTCACAGTGGCGTTTCGTCGTCGCGGACTGGCCCGTGCCAGGGGTGGCGCCGCTTGGTGTACCCGCCGTGCGCGAATTTCCCCAATACTGGCGCGATGTTGGCGGCAATATCGGCGTCCCATTCGCCGCCATGGATGAAGTCGCGCGCGTGACTCCTTGAATCGAGAAGTGCGAACCCCGGGATTTTTTCAGTGGGGACGCCCAAGCGATCGAGTTCGGGTTGAAAGTCGTCGCGATCGACTCGAACCAAGCGCACCTTGCTGAGCGCTTTCTGGGTCTCCTTGCTGGTCAAGGCGGCGGCGACTCCGTCACAAGGCTTACAGTTCGGCACGACCAACCACAACACGAGCGTCTCCCCGGCCGCCGCCGCGAGTGCGCGCTGATTGACGAGTTCAGTCTCGAGATCCCCGGAGATGTCCGCCAACGTGATGGCGCCGAGGGTGGTCACCCGATTACCGGATTCGCGCGAGGCGCGAGCGGGCGGAGCTGCTTTTGTCGGGGATTTTGCGGCGCGCGGAGCTGCGCTGGGCGCGCTCCACACTGGGGCGGTGGTCGCCGGCGCACTGCGCGACGCGCTGCTCGAGGTTGGCCGCGCCAAATAGGTGATGCCCATCGCGACGCCAATCACCGTCAAGCACACGTTCAGCAGCCCCAGCGCGATCGCAGCGGTGGCCAGCCCACGGCCGCCCTCGCGGCCTTCTGCGCGTGAAATCTCGCTCCGCGCGATCAGGCCCAGCACGACCCCGAGTGCGCCGCCCACACCCACGAAACAGACGAAGCCCGACAGGCTGGCGATGAACGCAAAGATCGAAGTGCCGTTGGTCTTCGCGTTGTCCTGCCAGGGCGCAACGAGCGTCGACGGCGGGCGGTGCATGGTCTCGCTAGTATAGCCCGCCGCGCGCCGGCCGACTTGAGGTATGCTGGCGCCGGTATGCGTTTGGGCTTGTTTCCAGCTGTGATCGCTCTGCTCATCGTCACCCGCGCCGAAGCGCAGAGCGCTCCGCCGGTCGCCCCGGTGAGTCTTGCGCCCGCCGCCCTCGCGCCCGCCGCCCCGGTGAGCCCCGCACCGCCGAGCCCCCGCGTGTTGACCGACGGTCGCGCGTCGCCCGCGCAAGCCGCTGAGCACTTCGAGCGGGCGCTCGCCTGGTACCGCGCGGGCAAGTACCGGCGCGCGGTCGACGAGCTGGACGCCGCTCTCGAACGCGACCCGGGTGGCAAAGATTTGGTGTTCAACCTGGCTTTGGTTCAAGAAAAGCTGGGCGACCTGGCCGGCGCAATCACCTCGCTGCAGCGCTTCCAGACCATGGAGAAGGATCCGAAAGAGCTCGAGCGGGCGAGCCAGACGATCGAGCGACTCAAGGGTGCCCAAGCCGAACTGCTTTCGGCGCTTCCGCGCGCATCGACCCTGGTCTTGACCTCTACGGATTGCCCGGCGCCACGCGTGCGCGGCAAATTCGACGGTTGGGTGATCGGCACGGGCAGCCTCGCCCTGGCTTCGTTGCTGGTCGGTACCGTGTTCGGCGTGCATGCGCTCACGCTCGACTCGGTGACCGAGCAGTCACGCGCGCGTGACGCGGCTGTCGTCGCCGATGTTGCGCTCGCGACCGGCTTGCTCGCGGGTACCGGGAGCGTGGCGCTGTATTTCGGTCGCTTCGCGGATAGCCCGTCGGAATCTGCTGCGCGCACCTCGCCTCAGCCGGTGCTGCGCGGTTCGCTGGCAAGGGTCGAAATTCAGTTCTGATGTCGGTCCTTCGCGTACCCTCCGGCGGTTCCCGCCGGGGTTGCGCAGATCGATTGGAAGCGTGCTTGCCAGACGCGCGCGCTTGCGCGATGTAAGATAGCGCGCGCGTTTTCTGAAACCGCGCCCCGACCCCAATGCCCGCCGTGGCCGCTGACGCGACTATCCCGCCCTCGAGCCGCTCGACCGAGCGGCTTTGTCCGCGCTGTCGCAAGCCACCGTCGGCATTCCCGGGGTTGGTGGTGAACGGCGGTGAGCTGCCGCGTTGCCCAGATCATTCTTTGCCCTTCGTCGACTTGCGTGACGGATCCGATCCTTTGCTCGGTACCACCATCGCGGGGCGCTTCACGATCCTCGGTCGTTTAGGCCGCGGTTCGATGGGCGCGGTGTATCGCGCGCGACAAGAGGCCATGGGTCGAGACGTCGCGCTCAAACTCGTCCGTCAAGATCGCGCCCACGATCCGGAAACCAAAGGCCGCTTCGAACGCGAGGCGCGCGCCATCAGCGCCTTGGTCAGCCCGCACACCGTGACCGCCTTCGATTTCGGGGAAGCCGAAGACGGCTCCTGGTTTTTGGCCATGGAAATGCTGGAGGGCGAAACGGTCGGCGACCGTTTGCGGAGGGTCGGTCGGCTCGATTGGTTCGACGCCCTACGCTTCACTCGAGACGCCCTGCACTCCTTGGCCGAAGCCCACGAAAAAGGCATCATTCATCGTGATTTGAAGCCCGACAATTTGTTCCTTTCACGCTTGCTCAGCAGCGGCGGAGGGGTCGCGCAGGAGGCCTGCAAAGTTCTTGATTTCGGGATCGCCAAGTGGTCGCGAGACCAAGACGCGACCAAAATCGATCAGCTCGAAACCCAAGCCGGCACGGTGTTCGGCACCCCTCGTTACATGTCGCCCGAGCAAGCCCAGGGTTCGCCGCTCGACGCGCGCAGTGATCTCTATTCCTTGGGGGTGCTGCTGTATCAAATGCTGAGCGGCCGGGCTCCGTTCGTGGATGATGACGCGGTTGTGGTGATGGCGCGGCACATCAAAGATCCGCCGCCGCGCTTCGAGACGATGAAGCCGGAAGTGAAGGTGCCGGAGAGCATCGAGGCACTTTTGTGGCGCGTCCTGGCGAAATCACCCGCCGAGCGGCCAGCCACCGCCGAGCAAATGATCGCCGAACTCGACGCGGCCGAAATCAGCGTGCGCGCGCTGGAGAGCGGGCCACGTCTGACTCTCGGCGGGCGAGAAAAGCAGGGACTTCGCCGTTACGGAGGCTGGTTCGTGGCAGCCGCCTTGGCCCTGGTGTCGCTCGGCATACTGATCGCGTTCGGCCCCCGCAAGTCGACTTCCAGCGCGCCGAGCGTGAATACGAACGCGACCCAACTCACGTCCGGCGCGGAACTGCAGAGTCGCCCCGCGCCTGAGCCAGAGCCCGTCCCGATGGTGACTCTCAACACAGCGGAAAATTCCGCGCAGGAAGCGGCGCCCGAGCCGTCCGCGAGCGCGTCGAGCCAGCCGGCAGCAAGAAAAATGACCCATCCGCACGGCTCGCAGAAAGCTCCGCTCCAGAAGAAGGGCAACGAGCGCTACGGTCGCTTCGAGTAAGGTTTGTCGCGTCCGAACCCTTTGCGGAAATTGACGAGCTGCGACTAGAAAGAGTGCCGGATTGCGCGTTGCAGCCCGTTCTTTCGGCGTGTTAGCGTGACTCTAACAAATATGGACCCTCGTGAAATGGAGACGCTCGTCCAGCGTCTGGTCCAAAACCCGCACGACCAAGAAACGATCACCTTTGCCCACCAAGCGGGCCAAAGTGATCCGAAGTCGTATGCGATGTTACTGGAAAAAGTCGGGACCGCGACCAGTGAGCCCGCAGTGGCGTGTCACTGGTTGACTGAAGCTGCAAACGTTTGGTCGACCACGCTCGGTGATGCGCATCGCGCGGCGCGCGCGTTGATGATCGCGATCGATCGCGATCCGACGCAAGCCACGCCCGCCGAGCGTTTGGCCGAGCTGTATCGCGAGAAGGGCGATACCAAAGCGCTCGTGGCGCTGCTCGAGCGGCGCGCGAAGGCGCTCACTCTGCTCGCGCAGCAAGAGCCCGAACTGCGTGGTCAGCTCGCGATCTTGCATGAAGAGCTCGGCCAGCTTTGGCAAAATCCGCCGCTCGATCAGCCCAAGAAGGCGATCGAGAATTACAAGCGCGCCGTCGACTTCGATCCCGGAAGCCAATTCTCGATCTACGCGATTCGCGAACTGTACAAGAACGCCAGCCAATGGAACGACGCCCTGCCGTTCTTCGCGTTGGAGCAAGCGCTCGTCGACGATCCAGAGCGCAAGATCGCGCTGTATCAAGACGAAGGCGACGTACGTAAGAACGCGCTCGACTTCTCCGGCTCGGCGCTGGCCTACCGCCGCGCGCGCGAGCTCGAAGGCGGGCAAGATCCGACGCTCAAGCAGCAACTCGCGAGTGTCTTGCTGGAGCGTGCGCAAGCCGGCCAAAACCTGTCCGCCCAAGAGCGCGAAGAGGGCGCGGCGTTGTTCGTGGAGCTGGCCGAAGAGTACGCGGGCGAACACGGGCTGTCCTATTCGCTGTGCGCGCTGGAGCTGGTGCCCGAGCACGATCGCGCGGTGCAGCTGGCGATGTTCTACGGGCAGCAGCTCAATCGCACCGCGGAGGTCGCGCCGCGTGCCGCGGCGTACCTCAAGGCAAGCCCGAGCGGCGCGCTGGCGGCCGAAGCTCGCAAGCTGATCAGTGAATCGATGGCGGCTGGTGGCGATGACGCGCTGCTCGATGCGCTCGCTCCGCCGCCGAACGCCGACAATGCAGCGCGCGTCATTGCGTTGCTCGAACACGCGCAAGCCTTGGCGCGCAAAGTGAAGAAGAACGAGGCGGCCGCGAAGTTCCGCGAGGTTTTGGAGCTCGATCCTTCCAACCTGGAGGCCATCGGCTACCTGGAGCCGTTCCTCCGTCAAACGCGAAAATACGTCGAGTTGCGGGATATGTTGCTGGCGGCGGGCTCGGACGCGGACGGCGATACCGATCAACGGCAGAGCTGGCTGCGAGAGGTCGCGGCGCTGTGCGACACGCAGCTGCGTGACATCGACGGCGCGATCGTCGCGCTCAAAGAGCTGCTCGTAATCGATTCCGACGACGAACCGGCGCGCAGCCAACTCAAGCGCATGTTCGAGAAGCAGTCGCGCTGGGACGAGCTGGCCGGCTTGCTGGGTGATGAAGCAGAACAAACGCTCGACATCGAGGCGCGCATTTCGCTGGAGAAAGCGCTGGCCAAGCTGCACGAGCAAAAGCGCAAGGACCCGGTAGCTACCGGTGAGGCGTGGGCGCGCATCGCGGCTCTGGCCACGGGTGACGACGAAGCCATCCGCAGCGCCGTTCGCTTCTTCGAGGAAGCGGCGCGCACGGACCTGGCCATCCAAGTCATCGCCGAGAACGTGGAGGCGGTCACCGACGAGGCACAACGCGGCCCACTCCTGCAAAAGCTGGGAGAATTGCGCGAGGCCGACGCACAGCCGCTGGCGGCGGGTGAGGCGTTCTCGGAGGCGGCCAAGTTGCTGAAGAGCAGCGCGCTGTGGGCTTCCGCCGAGCGTTGCTTGGCAGCCGCCGAGGCTTGGGACCAAGCCGCTGCCGCCGCGAACGAGCGCGCACAGGCGACCGAAGGGGCTCCCGAGAAGGCGGCTCTGTTTGCGACCGAAGCCGACTATCTGTCACGCGCCGGTGACGACTCGAGCTCCGTGCTCCGCTTGGAGCAAGCCACCGAGCTCGACCCGAGCAGCGATCGCTACGCTTCGGACTTGGAGGCGCGCTATGTGGCCGCCGAGCGCAACGAAGATCTGGTGGCGTTCTTGCTGCGCCGCGCCGACAAATTGTCCGACCGTGCGCAACGCGCCGAGCTTCGCAAGCGGGCCGCAAAGCTGCAGCGTGACACGCTCGGCAAACCGGACGACGCGCGTCAGACCCTGCAAGATCTGCTGAAAGATGGCGACGATCTCGAAGCGCTGAACATTCTCGCGGACGACGCCGAGCAGCGCGCAGATTTCACCGAAGCCGTCTCGCTCTTCGATCGCTTGGAGAAGGCGTCACCGGGACCGGACGAGCAGATCCCCGTGTTGTTCCGGCGCGCGCTGATCGTCGCCGACGGCCTGGATGATTTGAAGACGGCGATCGAGATCTACGAGCGCCTGCTGCGAGACTTCGACGCCATGAATGACGGCGCGTTGTCCAAGATCGCCGAACTGTATCAGCGCTTGGAGGAGCCCAAAGGGGTGGCGGCGGCGTTGGAACGGCGTCTGAAGGTCCTGCAAGATCCCGCCGAAAAGCTCAAAGTCGCCGACGATTTGGCGCGCTTGTACGAGGGCCCGCTGGATGACGCGGTCTCCGCCGTGGTGGCGCTGGATTTGGTGCGCGAGCTCGAACCAGAGAATTTCGATGCCGTGAGTCGGCTCGCGATCTTGTGCGAGAAGCTGGAGGATTGGCCGCGCTTCGCCAAGCACTTGGCGGAGCTGATCGAAGTCGAGGGTGACGAGCAAGAGGTGAGCCGCATGACGCGGCGCCTGGCTGAAGTCCTGCACGACAAGGTCAAGAAGAGTGACGATGCGCTGGCCGTGCTGATGCGGGTCGCTGACGCGGGCGATGAGCCGTGCCGCGAAGAGTACGTGCGCCTGGGCGATACCTTGGGCTGGAAGGGTGTCGTCGCGAGCAAACTCGTCGAATGGTATTTGGAACTCGCGCCGAGTCCTGCGCGCAATGCGGCGCTGCGCGGCGCCTTCGAGCGCTTCGTGGAAGTTGGGCGCGACGCAGATGCCGCCAGCGTGGCCAAGGAACTGGCACGGACTCGCAGTACAGATCCAGAGATCGCCCAAGAACTGGAGCGCATTGCCGTCAAACTCAAGGACCTCGATGCGCTGAGCATCGCCCATGAGCTGATCATCCTGGCGCTCAGCGGTCCGGCGCGCGCCGAGGAGATGGTGCGTCAAGCGGAGGTGCTCGCCAGCTTGGGAGTGGATTCCGCAGAAGCGATCAGCCACGGCGAGCAAGCGCTGACCAGCGTGCCCGCCGCGGACGTCGAGCCACTGCTCGCGCGGCTCGCCAAGTTGACCGATCAAACACCGCGCGTGATCGAAATCTACGAGCGGCAGGTGACTCGTTGTAAGGCACCGAGTGACAAGCTGGCCGCACTCGGCCGTGCCGCAAGCGTGGCTGCGAGCTTGGGCGCGTACGACCGAGCACGCGCGTTCTTCGATTTGGCGCTCGGCGGGGCGCTCCAAGAAGACACGCTCAATACGCTGGTGGTCGTGGCTCGCGCCGCCGACGCCCAGCAAAACACCGAGAAATTGCGACGCACCTTGGCCGAAGCGCTGGCCAATGGCGGCCAGGGTTCGCGTGATGGCGGGCGCACGCGTGGCATGCTGCTCGGTCGCGCGGCAGAGCTCGCGCACAGTGAGCTCAAAGACACCGAGCAGGCCTTTGTCTGGCTCGGGGACGCCATCGTCAGTCATGTCGACGACGAACCGTTGGCTGCGCTCGAACGCCTGGCCGTCGAGGTCGGCGAACCAAAGCGCGCCGAAGCGGTGCTCAGCCGCGCACTCGAAGAGGTGTTCGATGGTCCGCTGGTGCGCAAGCTACTGGCGCGTCGTGCGGCCGTACGACGCGAGAAACTCGCGGATTCGCCGGGCGCCGCAGCCGATCTGAAGCGACTCCACGATCTCTCACCGGCCGACACGGCAGTGATGGACCAGCTGTCGTTGCTGTACGTCGAACTCGAAGATTATCGAGGCATGGTCCAACTGTACGAGGACCAGATCCTGCGCGGCAAAGAGCCGGCGGCGCGCGCCGAGCTCGCTCGCAGCGTGGCCCGGTTGTGGCAGGAAAAGCTCGACGATCCGCGTGAAGCAGCGGACGCTTGGCGCCGAGTTTTGCGGATGAAGGCGGGCGACGCGGAAGCAGTGGCCGGTCTCGACCTCGCCAAATCCAATATGCTCAAGCGCTCGCAAGCGCCTGCGGAACCGACACCTGTCGCGGCAGCGCCTTCCGAGCCGGTGCCTCCTGAGCCAGCGTCTGCCGAAGCCTCGCCTCCTGAGCCGGGGCCAGCGGAAGCCGCCGCTGTTGCGGAAGCCGCCGCTGTTGCGGAAGCCGCCGCTGTTGCGGAAGCCGCCCCTGTTGCGGAAGCCGCCCCTGTTGCGGAAGCCGCCGCTGTTGCGGAAGCCGTGCCTACCGCATCCATGGCCGAACCCGAGCCGGCAGTGGCTGAAGCTGCGGAAGCAGCACCGGTCGCGAAAGCTGGGCGGCCAGCGAAGCGCAAGGCCTCGGCCGAACTCGCCAAGGTTCAGGAAGTTGCGCCGGCTGATGCGGTTCCCGCCGAAGCTGAAGTAGAGGTCGCCTCAACTGAAGTCGCGGTACCCGAAGCAACGTCGGAGACCGCCGTCGTCACGGAGGCAAGCGCGCCCGAAGTGATCGCCGAGCCCTCCGCAGGCGATGAAGCGTTGTCCGAAGCTGCGGCCGCCAGCGGCGCCACCGAGGAAGAGGCTCCCCCGCTGGCCGCAGAGCCGCCGCCCTCGCCGGCGTTCGCCTCAGGCGACGTGGATGTCGATATGGACGAGCCGCCCATGCCGCCGCCCTTGTCGCGTCCGCGCCCAACGCCGCCTCCGTTGCCGCCAAGTGCCATTCCACCGGCTCCAGATGCTGCGTTCAGCAATGGTGCTGCGAAGAGCGGCACGCTGAACGAGCCTCCTTCAGCGACGGCTCATAAAGGTCCGCCGCCCAAGCCCGGGGCAAAGCGGCCCGCGCCGCCCCCGCCGCCGTCTTCGACCCGTCCGCCGCCACCACGCGGGGGTGGGCCGACGGGCGGAAATCGGCCGCCGCCGCCGCCCATGGTGTCGCGCCCCGCGCCGCCGCCTCCGCCCGGCGTGCGCACCTCCGCTAAACCGCCGCCTCCACCGCTGCCGCCTTTGCCCAGCCTGATGGATGCGGACGAGCATGACGAATTGACGGTCACCGTCGACGAAGCCGAACTGTTCGACGATAAGAGCCGCTAGCCGGGGTTGAGCACGAGCCGCCTGGCGTCAGCGTCGAGCTCGGCGAAGATACCGAGCGGCACGAACTCGTTGTAGCGCTCGTGGCCGAAGCGAAGCCCCGTCAGCACGGGCACGCCGAGGCCTGCGAGTCGCTCCTCGATCACGTCGCTCACCGAGACGCGCTGGGAGTCTGGACAATCGCTGAAATCGCCCACCACGACGCCTCCGATGCCGTCGAGCGCGCCCGCGGCCAGCAGCGCGCTCAGCATGCGGTCGACGCGATAGGCCGACTCGGTGACGTCTTCGATCAGTACGATCGCACCCGCCGGGAAACGCAGTCGCCCGGTCGCCTGACACGCAAAGAGTAGGCTCAAATTGCCGCCCGCCAAGCGGCCCCGGGCGAGCCCAGGGCGAAGCACCCCGAGGCCCTCGAAGCTGGTCTTTTGGTGCGGAGTTTCGAGCGCGCGGATGAAGCGCTGCTGCGTCCAATCGTCGCTCCGGCCGAGCGCGGCTACGTTTGGCCCATGCATGGAAGCGACGCCCAGTGCGGCGGCCTCCACGTGCAACGCCGTGATATCCGAGAAGCCGACGATCCACTTCGGGTGGCGGAGCAGTGCTCCGTAGTCCGCCAGATGCGCAATGCGCGTCAGCCCATAGCCGCCGCGGCCCGCGATGATCGCGTCGAGCCCGGGATCGGCCAGAGCGTGATTCAGCTCGCTCAGCCGGCGCGCGTCATTGCCCGCCAAAAAGCCGGTGCGCTCGAAGATCGACCAATCGAACTCGACGCGGTAGCGCTTTCCCAGCCAGGCCATCCCGCGCAGCACCAGCGTGCGATCGAAAGGGCCCGAGGGCGCGATCACGCGGATCCGCGAGCCAGGCTGAAGCGGGGCTGGAATCACGCTCTGCGGGGGCATGGCGGGCAACGTAACGCGTTTTTCGAGTCTGGCCGAGATCGCGGATCTTCACGGCGGGCGGGGAAAGCTGCGAAAGCGATTGCAGTGGCGACGGGAGGCGGCAAGACTCGGCACGGAGATGGAGTCTCGGAACGCACTAGCGCGGCTAGCGGACGTGGCGGAAAGCGCGCTGCCGCTCTTGGAGCGCCTGCGGGCCACCGCGCGACACGCGGCCGATGAGCTGAAGACACGCTTGCTCGGGCGTGACTTTCAGCAGCGCGTGGACGTGTTGAAAGCGCGCTACGTCGACCTGGGGGGCGATCCCTTCGGGTTCGACGTCGGAACGGCCAGCAACGCGGCGATGATGCTGGCTTTTTTTCATCGCATGTATTTTCGGACCGAGGTCTTCGGGATCGAAAACGTGCCCGCCGGGCGCGTGCTCTTGATCGCCAATCACTCGGGACAAGTGCCGATCGACGCCGCGATTGTCGGCTCGTCCTTGTTCTTCGATGCCAACCCGCCGCGCGTGGTCCGCGCGATGGTCGAGAAATGGACGGCCACCTTGCCGTTCGTGTCGGCCTTCTTCAACCGCGTGGGGCAGGTGGTGGGCGTGCCCGAGAACGCGCGCCGTTTGCTGGAGATGGGCGAAGTACTGCTGGCCTTTCCAGAGGGCATTCGCGGCGTGTCGAAGCCGTTCGAACGCCGCTATCAGCTGGAGCCGTTCGGGCTCGGTTTCATGCGCCTGGCGATCGAGACCAATACTCCGATCGTGCCCGTGGCGGTGATTGGCGCCGAGGAGCAATACGTGAGTTTGGGCAACCTGCGCTGGGCCGCGCGCCTGCTCGATATCCCGGTATTTCCGCTGATCCCGCAGATGTTCGTGCCGGGCGCGCAAATGCCGCTGCCCACCAAGTATCGAATTCATTTCGGCGAACCGATGCGTTTCGAGGGCGACCCGGACGACGACGCGCTGCTCGGCGAGAAGGTGTGGCTCGTGCGCCAAACCATCTCCGACATGTTGCGGCGCGGGCTGGCCAGTCGGCGGAGCGTGTTTCTTTGATGCTCTCCGCGGACGCGGCGGACGACCGAGCCGTCGTCATCACGGGCATTTGCGGTCGGCTAGGGCGACGTTTGACGCGCGCGCTGCATCGCGAGGTCAGGGTGATTGGCCTCGATCGGCGCGCGTTCCCCGATCGTCCGAGTGACATCGAACATCACGAGATCGACATTCGCAGCAAGCGCACGAAAGACATCTTTCGTGCGGGCAACGTGCGCGCCTTGGTGCATTTGGGCGTGATGCACAATCTGCGCGATAGCGTCGAGGACCATCACTCGTGGAACGTGGTCGCGTTTCAACATCTGCTCGAGTACGCCGAGCGCTACAAGGTGCCCAAAGTGGTGCTGCTCTCGAGCGCCAACGTGTACGGCCCACGCCCGGACAACCCGGTCTTCTTGAACGAGGACGCCCCGCTTTTGGGCGCGGGCCCATTCAGCGAAATCCGCGATTTGGTCGGGCTGGATATGGGCGCGCAGTCCTATTTGTGGCGTTACCCGCAGACCGAAGCCGTCATTTTGCGGCCGTCACACATCTTGGGCACCGTGCACAACGCGCCCAGCAATTACCTGCGGTTGAAGGTCGTGCCGACTTTGCTCGGCTTCGACCCGATGATGCAAGTCGTGCATCAAGACGACGTGGTGTGGGCGTTGCGCGCTGCGCTCGCGCCCGGCGTGCGCGGGATCTTCAACATCGGAGGCCCACCGCCCGTGTCGCTCTCGCGTGCGCTCACGCTCCTCGAACGCACCGCGGTGGGTGTGCCGCACGGCGTGGCGCGGGCCGCCGTCGATCGCTTGTTCCGTTGGCGCGTGACCTCATTTCCCGCGCCCGAGCTCGATTTCATCCGTTACGTGTGCATGGTCGACGACGCGCGCGCGCGCTCGGTGCTCGGTTACCGGCCGCGCCACGATTTGCTCGAGACGCTGCGCGCGGTCGACGAGGAACGTTGGCAATGACGTTGCAAGTCCGAAATCAGTCACTCGCTTCGATGCTCCGGTGCGTGCTCGCAGGGCTCTTGCTCTGTTGCTGTCACTCGCCCGCGCCGGACCCCGCGCCCGCGCCGGCGAGCTACGAACTCGCAGCAGCGCCACCGGGAGCTCGCGGCGCGCGCGCCGCGGGGACCGACGCGGCACCCCCGCCGCCGAGCGAGGGAGTACTGGGCGAACCCGAAGGGGACGAAGACGACGAATCAGAGCCGGACTCCGACGCGGACGCCGGCTCCGAGAGCGATGCGGGGCTCGTGCCCGACGCCGCAGGTGGAGTTGCGCTGTGAAGATCGCGTTGGCATTGGGCCTGGTCACGTCGCTATTGGCTGCTTGCTCCGGTCGGCGCTTGCCTCCCGGCACGCCTCCGCCCGAGTACGAGCCACCGATTGTCACGCCCTGGAACGCAGAAAACAGCGATGCGGGCAGTGCTGCCCCGCCGCCGAGCGCGCAGGACGGCGCGGCGGCGCCGAATTCATCCGCCAGCGAGCCCGAGCTTTCCCTGGATGCCGGCCCGAGGTGAGGTAAACTACGAGCAGGCTTGCCGGCGATCAGCGCAGGGCGGGTGGAGTGTTTGCGGTGCCGACGAGGTTTTACATCTGTGACGAAAAAGGCGACGACTAAAGTTTTCAAAAAGCCCGTACGGGCAGTAACTCCACCACGCGCCGCCCGCATGCCCGGCCCGTCGATGGACGCGCAGAAGATGGCACTCGCCGCCGCAGGCGCGGGCCTGGACAAGAAGGCGATCGACGTCGAGATCATCGATGTCACCGGCAAGGTCGACTACGCGGACTACTTGGTACTCATGACCGGCCAAAGCGACCGCCACGTGGCGAGCATCGCGGATGGCGTCGACGGCGCACTCTCCAAGGTCGGCTGGAACGCGATCTCGGTCGAAGGTCTGCCCAAGGGTCACTGGGTTCTGCTCGATTTCGTGGACATCGTGGTGCACGTGTTCTCGGCCGACACGCGCTCTCTGTACGACATCGACGGCTTGTGGATGGACGCGCGTCGTTTGCAAGTGCCGGACGCGACGCCTGACGCCGGGTGAAGCTATTCGTCATCGCCGAAGGGCGCATCAAAGAGCGCGAAATGCGCGCGGTCGCCAATGATTACCTGGGCCGCCTTTCACGCTACGTAAAGTGCGAGGAAATCGAGACCAAGGACGCCGCGGGCCTGGCCAAAGCCATCCCCGAAGGCGCCTTCGTGGTCGCGCTCGAAGTCAACGGTGAGCGCATCAGCAGCAGCGAGCTGTCGACGCGCCTCGAACGTTGGGGCGCGCGCGGCAAAGGCCACGTCGCATTCCTGATCGGCGGCGCGGAGGGCATCCCCAGCGCGCTCTCCGCCAAGGCCGACGCACGCCTCAGCCTCTCGACCTTCACTTTCCCCCACCGCCTCGCGCGCGTGATGCTCTTCGAACAACTCTACCGCTCGATGACGCTGCTCCGCGGCGAACCCTACGCCCGCGAAGATTGAAGCGGCTCCGCTGCCGTTGCGGTGTCGATGGTAACTCCTGAGGGTGATTATCCCGACGCGAGAGTGGGCGCTCGCGATCCAGCCGCGCAGCTCACGCCGCGCGCGGTACCAGCCGTGCCCGCCGCACGCTGAGCCGGCCAATCGCCACGCGAATCGAGCGCTCGGCAGCTTTCTACGCTCGAACAGCCGCGCCCTGGTCTGCGAGGGACCGCGCTTCGAGTTTGCGCAGTTCTGCGTTCCGGGCTCCGGGATGGGGCGCCGAAGGCTGGGACGGTCGCGCCGTGTTGCGTGACCATCCACAAAATCCCGCTCGGTCGGGGACGAGCTACTCGTCCTTTGGCGAATCCTCGGGGGGCGGCGGTTTGCGGCCGAAGAAGTAAGCCACGAGGATGGAGATGCCGTACAGGCCGCACAGGGGGATGGCGAGGAGCAGCTGGCTCAGCGGATCGGGGGGAGTGAGTACGGCGGAGATCACGAACGCCACTACGATGAAGTAGCGGAAAAATTTGATCAGCTGCTTGTAGTTGACGATGCCCGCGATGGACAGAAAGAAGGAGAGGACGGGCAGCTCGAACGCGACGCCGAACGCGACCAACATGTGCGTCACGAAGTCGATGTATTTGTCGACCGTCACGTTCGCGACGATGTCGATGCCACCGCCCAGCTTGCCCGTGAAGCCGAGCAAGAAGCCGAAGGCCTTGGGGAACGCGAACCTCCAACCGAAGTAACCGCCGCCGGCAAACAAGCCGCACGACGCGACCACGAACGGAATTGCGAAGCGCTTCTCGCGCGAGTACAGGCCGGGCGCGATGAAGGCCCAGATTTGGTAGAGCACGATGGGTAGCGCGAAGATCGCGCCGGCCATGGCCGAGAGCTGGACGTAGGCCATGAACGCGTCGGCTGGCGCGAGTACACCCAGGGTACGGCCGCCCGCTTCCACATAGGGCTTGGTCAGCACGTTCAGCAGGCGTTCCTTGAAATAATAGGCAAGGCCGCCGCCAGCGATGAACGCAAGGATCATGCGGACCATGCGCGATCGGAGCTCTTCGAGATGCTCCCAGAACGTCATGACGTGTTCTTCTGGATTGTCGCTCATGCGATGGGTGTCGTCGTTTCGGCGGTCGCTTCGGCAGCAGCGTCGTTGGGTTCTTCGGTCTTTGCGACTTCTTCGGCCTTGGCCGTGACGCTCGGCTCGTACGGGAGCAAGTCGTCCGGCAGGGCACCGTAAGCGTCGGCGCCTTCGAGCGGGTACTCACGCGTGCTGTCGATCTCGATGTGCGCGTACGGATCATCGATCGGCGCGTGCATGAGCGACGCGCCTGCGCCGAACGCGTTGGGCTCGGCGTTGATGATGGGCTCGCTGTTCGTCGCGCTGGTCGCGCCGGGCGAGAGGGGGGATACGTGTGGCGGATCGAACGAGAGTCCGTGGTTGATCCGGAGCAGCCCGCGCAGCTCGTTCAAACCACCATGCAGACCTTCGGCGCGCAGTAACTGATCGATGCCAGTCTGATTGCGGACGTCGTTGGTCATATTGCGTATCTTGCGCAAGAACTGACCCAAGCTATGGAGCATCCCCGGGAGCTTCTTGGGGCCCACGAAGATCAGCGCGACGACGCAGATCATGAGCAGTTCGCTGAAGGAGAATCCGAACACGGGCGCAACTTAGCGCATCGCGCCGAAAGCTCAACCTTTGCCTAGGTTTCCGCGGGCCTGGCTTTTCTGTTCTCGCGGGGTGCGGTTCGGTTCGGCTAGGCTCGGCGTGTGCTCGTCCTTTGGTTTCTGGCGTTCCTGGTCATCGCGCCGACCGTGTTCATCTACTTTTTGATCATCAAGGGCATGGACCGCTACGAGCCGGAGCCGGTTTGGCTCCTGACAGCGGTATTTTTCTGGGGCGCTGTGGTGGCGACGCTGATCTCGATCGTGATGAACGGGGTCGGCGAGGGCGTTCTGAGCGCTGCGCTCAGCGCACCGGAGAATAGCCAGCTCGTGCAATCTTCCACGGCGTCATTCGTGGCGCCCTTCGTGGAAGAGTCAGCCAAGGGCTCGGGGTTACTCGTGCTCTGGTTGTTGTCCTCTCTTTGGCTACACGAGGTCGATGGGCCCCTGGATGGCGCGATCTACGGTGGGGTGATCGGCCTCGGCTTCACCTTGACGGAGGACGTGCTGTACGTGGGCTCCGCAGCTGCGCAGGGCGGTACGCAGGCGTTCGCCCTGTACCTAGTGCGCACGGTCGCAGCGGGGCTGAGCCACGCTTCCTTCACCGCCATGACCGGACTCGGAATCGGTGTGGCCGCGGAAGCCAAAAGCCCTGCGCTCAAGTTCGTGGCTCCGATTGCCGGTTGGATGTCGGCGGTGGGCTTGCACTTCGTGCACAATTTCCTGGTCACGTTTTTGTACGACGGCGGCGTGGGTCTGCTGATGAAGTTCCTCGTGTTCTGGACCTTCGATCTGATGTTCTTCACGCTGATCGTCACGCTCGCGGTGCGCGATCGCTCGATCGTGCTGCGCGGCTTGATCGATGAAGTCGGCCGCTTGTTGCATCCGAAGGAGCTCGCGCGCACGGCGAGCTATTGGATGCTCGTGCCGCTCTGGAATCTCACGAACCTCATGGGTAGCCCCGGTGGCTACGGGGCGAGCCGCAAAAAGCAGCTCGCCCTGGTCGAACTCGCGTTCTTGAAGCGGAGGCGAGCGCGCGGCGACAAAAGCCCGGAGATCGAGCAAACCGAAGCCGAGTTGCGCGCGCGCGTGACCCGCGCCAACAACGCAGGTGTGTTCATCGGCGCTCGCTAGCGCGCCTACTTTGCTCGCGCTTACTTCACGAGCGCGCGCGCGATGACCAAGCGCTGGATCTGACTCGTTCCTTCGTAGATCTGCAAAACCTTTGCGTCGCGCATCAGCTTTTCCGGCGGGTAGTCTTTGACGTAGCCGTTGCCGCCGAACACCTGCACCGCGTCGATGGCGGTCTGCATGGCTTTGTCCGCGCCGTAAGCCTTGGCGTAGCTGGAGACGATCGGATCGCGCACGCCGTTGTCCAAGTTCCAGGCCGCCTTTTGATACAACAGCCGGGTGGCTTCGGCGCCAATCGCCATTTCCGCGAGCATGGCTTGCACCAGCTGATGCTCCGAGATCGGCACGCCGAACGTTTTGCGCTCTTTGGCGTAGGCCACCGAAATGTCCAGGCAGCGCTGCATCAAGCCGGTAGCCATCGCGCCGATGTCGGGGCGGGTTTGGTTGAAGGTTTCCATGGCCAGCTTGAAGCCTTCACCCTCGGGGGCGAGTAGGTTGGCTTTGGGCACCTTCACGTCTTCGAAGTGCACGGCGGCGGTGTCGCTCGCGCGCTGCCCGAGCTTGTCTTCGTGCTTGCCGACGCGTAGGCCCGGCGTATCACGATCGACGATGAAGGCGGCGATGCCGCGGTGTCGCTTGGAAGCGTCCGAGGTTGCGAACACGACGTAGAAGCTGGCGAAGCTGGCATTGGTGATCCAGCACTTTTCGCCGTTCAACACGTACTCATCGCCATGCGCTTTGAAGCTGGTCTTTAGGCCGGCCACGTCACTGCCGCCGCTCGGTTCGGTCGTGCAGTAGCTGGCAAAGAGGGGCTCCGCGGTGAGCATGCCGAGGTACTTCTTCTTCTGCGCTTCGTTGCCGCCGAGCTTGATCGGCGTGAGGGCCAGGGTGTTGGCCAGCATGCTGGTTTGAATGCCGGTACAGCCGTAGGCGAGCTGCTCGGCGATCAGCGCGTTCTCGAGCTCACCCATGCCCGGGCCGCCGTATTCGGTCGGCACCGAGGCATTCACCAAGCCGAGCTCGTGCGCCGCTACGAACACGTCCTTCGGGAAGCGGCTCTCGCGATCGCACTCGGCGGCGATCGGAATGATGCGTTCCTTGGTGAAGCGCTTGGCGACTTCGATCAGGGCGCGTTGGTCGTCCGAGAGTCCGAAATTCAACATGCACTTACTCCTTGGTGCGGCGACGCATTCGAGACATCTCGGCGCGCACCGCCCGCGCACCGAATGAATAACCGAGGGCGATCCCAACGAGGAGCACGCCCGGAATGAAAATGAAGTGTGCAGCGGTCATCGAGAAACGCGCTTATTGTCGCGCGCTGCCGTCTCCGCCGCCAGCCGCGATCGCCTTTTCCAGCTCGGCAATGCGCGTTTCGACGCGGGCCTGGCGACGCCAGCTGAGGAACACGAAAGCGAACAATAGGCCCCACATCAGCAGGTAGGCGGCGATCAGCAATGATGCGGCGCTTGTGGTCTCTCCACCTCCTTGCACCGCCACGAACTCCGTGGATCGCGAGTTCGGGTCGGCAAGCGTGGTGGACGCGGATTCTGGTTGAGCTTGAGTCATGAGCGGGGTCTCAATATTCTATTTGGCCGGTGGCGATGGCTTGTTCTTCGAGCCGAGCCACGTGCGAGAGGGACAGCGAAAGGCGCGTGCGGCACCACAAGAGCAGGCCTGCCAGCAGCGTCATGGCCACGAAGCCGACGAGCAACGCGTGCGTCATGGCCGGATCGCGCAGCCCGCCGCCGGTCTTGGTGATGACGGTCGGGTGATTTCCGCCCCACATCACCACTGCGTAGTGAATGATCGGCAGGGTGACGGTGCCGAGCACGCCCAGGGCCGACGCGAATTTGCGCTCGGCCTCGCCGTTGCCGGCAAAGGCGCGCAACATCACTACCGACACGAACACCAGCACGCTGAGGAGCGTGGTCGTGAGCCGCGGATCCCAGGTCCAATATACCCCCCAGGCCTTCTTGGCCCAGAGCGGCCCGCTGGCGAGCACCATCGCGCCGAAGATCACCGCGCAGTCCGCGCCTGCGCGCGCCGCGGCGTCGCGGGCGTCCGTCGGGAAGTACAGGTACATGGCGCTCGCGATGCAGCAAACGCCGCCACACAGGTACATCGCGTAGGCGGCGGGCACGTGGAAATAGAAGATCTTCTGCGCGAGCCCGCCCGCTTCCAGCTGCGCGAGGGGCGTGACCAGAAATATATAGCCGATCAGGTACGCGAAGGTCGCGGCCGTCGCGGCGAGCAGGGCATAGAACAACTTGTCTTTCGTGCCGGTCACGAGCGAGAACCTAGTGCTCGGACAGTACGGTTGCAAATCGGCATGATTCGGCCTTCCGGCCCTGCGAGCAATGCGCAGAGCTACTGAACGGCCAACAACCCGCAATTTCGCCGCCCATTCCCGCCGCGTCGCGTTTCGACCTTATTTTTGGCCCTGGGGTGATGCCGCTCGGGGCTCGGGGCCTGCCCCGGGGCCAGCGCCCTCAAGGCAGGTTACACGTGGAGAGCGCGAGTAGGGCGGCGATCTTGGCCTGCAGCACAGCGAACTCACTCACCGCCAAGTCGGCGTCCGAGACGCGCAATTGGCGTTCAGTCAGCACCAAATCGAAACTGGTGCCGCTGCCATTGAGAAAGCTGATCTTGGTCAGCCGTACGGTTTCCGCATTGATCTCGCGCGTCTTGGCGCTGACCGCGTAGTCCGCCTCGGCCACGTGCACGTTGCGCAAGGCCTGCGTTAACTCCAACGAAGCGCTGCGGCGAGTCTCGGCTAGCCCGGCTTTCGCGCCTTCCACCTCCGCCGCGGCCGACAAGCGTTGCCCGCCGCGGAGGCCGCCATCGTAGATGTTCCAGGTCAAAAGCGCGCCGATCGTCCAGTTCACGTGGCGATTGTTGAGCGCGTAGTTGGGGTCTTGCACGCCCAGTGCGGACACGCCGTCGAGGGTCGGCAAGTAGCTGTAGTCGATGGCTTTCAAGCGGCGCTCGTTGACTCCGAGCGTCGCATTGGCGGCGCGCACGTCCGTGCGTGATGCGATGTCTTGCTCGGGGCGGCAGATTTTCTGCGCGTCAGCGACCAGCGAATCGAGCCGAATATCCGGCATCACGCCCCAAGACTCGGAGGAACCGAGGGCGGTGCCCAGCGCTTCGCGCGCTCGCATCAGTGCCTCGGTTGCGGTCACGACCTGCGCGCGCGCCAAAGACGCTTCGCCCTCGAGGCGCAGTACGTCGAGGGTGTTGGACGCGCCCAAGGCAGCACGGCGTTTGGTCAAATCGAGCGTCGACAAGGCCGCTCGCAGGGAGGTTCGGCTGACCTCGGCCAAGCGCTCGGCGGTCACCACGGTGACAATCACGCTGGCAAAGCCGGCCACGACTTGGCGCTCGGTTTCTTTCGCGGACAGCTTGCTCGCGTCGACCGCGTCTTTCGCGCTGCCGTAGTTGGACCAGGCGAAGGGGCGAAAGATCGGAACGGTGAGGGCGAGTTGCGCGTTCCAGTACGTCGAAGGGTCGGGAATGGTGGCGGGACCATTGGCCGTCTGCACTTCGCCCTTGATCAGATATTTGGTGACGCCCGCCGTGCCGAGCAGCTGCGGCAGGGCAGGAGCCAACGCCGATTTCACCTGAGCTTCCGCGCGCTGCACGTTGACGCGCGCCAGCCGCATGCTGACCGATTGGTCACGCACGAGCTGCAGCGCTTGCTGCCAAGATTGGAGGACATTGGTAGCCGGCGGAGGGGTCTCCAGAAGTGGATCGGAAACGTCCGGCATGGGCGGCTCGGTCTGTAGGGCGGGCGCAGGCGCAGCGGCCGCGGGAACTGCCGCGGCCGGTTTCGTTTGAGCGCGGGCTGCGTACGGGGCGAGCAGCGTGACCAAAGCAAGAGCCGAAACGGCGGGAAGGGCAGTGAGCGAGCGGCGATGAGGCATGGCGCGAATCCAGATAGTTCCGGAGTCCGCCCACGCAAAGGGCTCAAACGCGAGAAATGCCGTTTTCAGGCCGATCGGCGAGAAAAACTAGACCCCGTGACCGGTACCCGACGTGTTTCCGTTTGCGTACTGCCAGGCTTTGAAGATTCCCTCGGCCTCTTGCGGGTCTTTCACCGCCAGCAGGAGCAGCTTGCGCGCTTTGTCCAGCTGGCCGCTACGGAGCAGGGCATGCGCGTAGGAGCTGCTGATCTCGCTCTCTTCCGGCAGGGCGCGGTGAGCGCGCTCCAGGTGCGCCAAGGCGTCTTGGGGGCGATCGAGCGCGACGTCCAAGACGTGCCCCAGGTTGTGTTCGTACACGCCGCAGTCGGGTAGGAGGGCTAGGGCACGCCGGTAGGAGCGGGCGGCCACGCGGTAATTACCGAGCAGCGTATGCGCGAGTCCGAGTACGGCCCAGGCGCGGTCGCTCTCGCCGCGAACCAGCACGTCGCGCGCGAGGCGCGCGGCGCGAAAGGGCGCGTCTCCGACGATCAACTCTGAAAGTCGGAGCTTGGCGAAGTAGGCGGCTTCCGAGGCCGCCGGCGCGGCGCGCACCAGATTTTCGAGCATCGGCACGAGATCGCGGGCGGCGAACTGCTTGGACATCGCCCACTCCACGTCGGTGAGCATTCGCTCAAGGTCGGGGGAGGGGCGTTCGGGCATTCTCTAGATGCTGCCAAATCCGCTCGCGCGCGCAAGCTCAATCGCGAGCGAAGAGCAGCCCAATTCAACGTTAGTCGCGCTGGCGAGCTGGCTCGGCAAATGCAGGCTTGCCTGCGATGGCCGCGCCGTTCAGGGCTGCGACCGCCTTTTCCAAATACTCTGTCTTGACTCCGACAAAAGTATTGCGCTGACGAACACGGATATAGTCCGTCTGCTCCGCGAGTAAGCCGTTCTGCTCCAAGATGGTCTGAATGTCGCTCGGGCGCGCGCCGTCGCGGCGCCCGATGCTGACGTAGATTTCGGCGATGCCATCGCGGGCAGCCGCAAAGTCACCCTCTTCCGAGCGCTCGCGGCTCGGCTCCGACGCGAGCGGTTCACTCGCGAGCGGTTTCGATGCGGTTTCCGTGAGCGCATCGCTCACGGCGGGTACCGCGGCGGGCGCGCTCGCTTCGCTCACCGTGTAGCGAGGCAGATCGTCGTAGTCAGCGGCGTGGTTGCGGCCATTGCTGCGCGGCGCGGGATCACGGCGTGGACGTTCGCGCTCGCGGCTTCGTTCGCGCTCGCGCTCGGGTTGGGCCGCGGGGGGCGGATTTTCGAGGCTGGCTGCTGCTTCGACCGGCTTGGTGCTGACGGTCGGTGTCGGGCGCGGTAGCGGCGCGGGGCGGGCGGGGGGCGCCGGCACGCGCGGCGTGCGCGCCTGCGGCGCCGGGATCGGCGCGTGCGCTTCGGCGGCGCGCGGCGGCTTCGCGCGGCGGGCCGCGGTGGCCTCCTCGGGGGCCTCGGGGCGAGCGCCCAAATGGTCGCGCAGCAGGCCGGCGATCACTTTGTCGGCCTGGGCATGGCTCAGCAGGCGCCGCGCGAGCGCGAGATCATCGGGATGCGTCTTGCGCTTTTCGAAGGCGGACACGAACAAATTGAGCAAATCGGCCTCGGCGCGCGTCTTCATTTCGCGGGCAGAAGGCAATTGTCGCTCGACCGGCTTCAGTTTGTAGGTGAGCCGCAGCAGATACAAATTGCCGATATCGCCCGGTTCGATCAGCGCGATCGCCTTGCCGGTGCGACCGGCGCGACCCGTGCGACCCGTGCGGTGTACGTAGTTCTCGGCCGACTCCGGGAAGTCGTAGTTGATCACGTGCGTGAGGTGCGAGATGTCGATGCCGCGCGCGGCGACGTCCGTGCACACCAAGAAGCGCAGCTCGCTGTTGCGAGTGGCCGCCATCACCTTTTCGCGGTCGTTCTGGGCCAAGTCGGCGTTCAACCAACCCGCGGCGAAGCCCTGCTGCTGGAGCGCTTCGGCGACGCGCTTCGTCTCGTCGCGCGTGTTGCAGAACACGATCGCGCTCTCCGGGTTTTCGACCTCGATCACTTGCATCAGCTCGCCCAGCTTGTCGCCGCGGCTCAAGTAGATGGTGTGTTCGATCGAGAGCGCGCCGATGTGATCGCCGCTGAGCGTGATGAATTGGGGCGACTTGAGATGGCGCTCCGCGTAGCGGCGAATGTCCGGTGGCAGCGTCGCGCTGAACAACAGGGTCTGCAGGGTTTTCGGTAGAAAACCGAGGATCTCGGTGATCTGCGGGAGAAACCCCATGGACAGCATCTCATCGCTCTCGTCCAAGATGAACGTGCGAATGCCGGTGGGGTCGAGCGTGCCGCGGCGCAAATGGTCGAGCACGCGACCGGGCGTACCGACCACGACTTGCGCACCATCTCGAATCGCTTCGACCTGGCGCGGCATCGGCGCGCCGCCGTAGACCGCGGTGCACTTGATGTTGCGATGCTTGCCGAGCGCTTCGACCTCACGGTTGACCTGCAGCGCGAGCTCGCGCGTCGGGCACAAGATCAGCGCCTGAACCACGTTCACGCTGCGTTTGACCAGAGAATCGACCAGCGGCATCGCGAACGACGCGGTCTTGCCGGTGCCCGTCTGCGCCTGGACGACCAAGTCAGCGCCGCGCACTGCGGGTTCGAACACGGCACGTTGCACCGGCGTTGGGTGCGTGTAGCCGAGATCGTCGATTGCGCGCCGCAACTCAGCGGATAAGGGCAGACTATCGAAGGTCGGGGCCGGGGCTTCAGCTTCTGTGGTCGTTTCAGTGCTCATCGAGCAAAACCTCAAGGGGGCGCGGGGCGCTTGGGCCCGCCGCTATCGAACTGGTAAAGGGCTTGAACTCGCCGTCTTTGTGGAGCGAGCCCCACTGCCTCATAGCGCACGGCGTGCTCCTCCGCATAGCGGAGCGCGTCGATCTCCGCCAAGGCGGCCTGGGCTTGGCGGTCTTTTGCGCAGACCGAATCGAGACTAGCGCGGCGGCTCCACTCCGGCTCCAGCGCCGCGCGGAACCGCCCGAGGGCGGCGCGCTCGTCACCGCTCTCCGCGGCCGCCGCGAGGCTCGCCCGGCGCACGGCGGTCAGCAGATCGAGAGTCCCGCCACGGCACTCTTTGGCTACGGCAAAGACGGGCGGAGCGAACACCGCGTACAGGATCTGAATCGTCCAGTTTGCAGTCGCGCCGCCGACAATCAGCCCAAAAACCGCGATCCCGATTCGACGCCCGAGGCGTTGACCAGGGCTGAGGCTGGGTTTGGTGGCGACCATGGGCGCGGGAGCATGTGCATGCGCTTCACGGTCCCGTCAATTCCGCTTCCCCGACAATCGGCGAGCGATCGAAATTCGGCCGGACGGCCGCCCCTGTGAGCCGTTGACCGCTGGCAGCGCCTGCCCCATAGTGGTTTCACAAAGATTTGAAAACTCAGAAACTCGAAGAGGTTCCCGATATGCCCGCCGCCGCCGCCGCGGAAATCCTCGGTCGTGCAGCCGAAGCTCAGGGCACCGAGCCGCGCGTGACTGACCGCATCGCCAACGTACAGGACCTGCTTGCCGACGATTTGCGCTGGATCGAATCGGCTCTGTCGGGAGCCGTGGATGAGGGGGAAACCCCGGCCACGCTCGCGGCACGGCATCTGGTGACTCGCGGTGGCAAGCGCGTTCGACCGATGGCGCTGATGCTGAGCGCCGCGTGCTTCGGAAAAGTGACCCCCGCGGTTCGCGAATTGGCCGTGGTCTCCGAGTTGGTCCATTCCGCAACCCTGCTCCACGACGACGTCGTGGACGAAGGTATGGAGCGCCGCGGCGTGTCCACCTCGCGCTTGGCTTGGGGCAACGCGATCAGCGTGCTCGGCGGCGATCTGCTCCTGGTTCACGCGCTGCAGCGCACCCAGCAACACGCACCCGAGATCATGCCGGACTTGATCACGACGTTGCGCCGTCTGGTGGACGGTGAAATCGTGCAACTGCGTGGGCGTAGCGAGCTGGATGTCTCGGAGACGACCTACGAACGCATCTTGCGCGACAAGACCGCGTCGCTGTTCGCTTGGTCGACGCGTACGGGCGCGCGCTTGGCTGGCGCAAGCTTGGAGGATCAGGAGCGTCTGGCCGGCTTTGGCGAGCGGCTCGGCATCGCCTTTCAGCTGGTCGACGACGTGCTCGATTACTCCGGCTCGAACACGGGCAAGACGCTGCTCACCGACCTGCGCGAAGGCAAGCTCACCTTGCCGTTGGTGCTGGCGGTAGCGCGCATGCCGGAGCTCGTGCAGCCGCTACGACGCATCTACGCCGGTGACGGTGAGTCGGTGACGATGGTCAGCCGCGCCGTCATCGAGAGCGGCGCCTGTGACGAAGTGCGGCGGCGAGCGAGCGACCACACTCGCTCCGCGGTCGAAGCGCTACGCACCGTGCAGCCCGGCCCCGCACGCGTGTTGCTCGAGTCCGTGGCGCAGCAGCTGGCTGCTCGCGCGGCCTGACGCGATCTCAGTTCAGCGTCTTTGGCGACACTGCGAGCGGCCCGTCGGGCTCGAGGAACGTCGCGCTGATTTCGCGTTCCAGGGCGGCGCGGATCTCGGCGGCGACGTGCTCGATCGAGCCCGCAAGGCGCTCGACGTTGCGCTGATAAACGAACACGCGCGCGGTCATGGTAGCGATCGTGGCGCCCGCGTTCACGCCGTCGAGCAACAAGAGGGCGCGCGGATCGACGCCGTCGACCACGACCTCCACGCCGGGGACGTCCGCCGCGTACACTTCGTCTTCGCGCACGAAGCGGCGCAGCTCTTCGGGTAGCGAGGCGAGCGCGCCGCGCGCGGTCATCTCGAAGGTTTCGCGCGACAGCGACCAAGGTGGCGTGCCCAGCTCCAAATCCAAGTCACGCGACGCCAAGAATGCGGCCGTGGCGCCGTGCGAATCGCCGCGTTCGTCACGCAGCAGCCCGAGGTAGTACCAAGCTTCTGCGTTCTTGACGTTGCGCTTCACCGCGTCGTCGATCAGCGGGAAGGCGCGATCGAGGTCGCCGATTTCGTACAGCGCGCGGCCGACCAAGAACGTGTGATTGGGGTTTTCGAACGGACCCTCCGGGAACCGACGGCACAATTCACTCGCAGCGTCGGCTTCGCCCTTACCGAGTAGCGCGTCGAACTTGAGTAGCAGGGCATCGACCACTTCGTCGTCTGTCTCCGCCAAATCCAGCGCTTGATCGCAGAGCGAGAGCGCTTCTTCGAAATCACCGAGTGGATGCACGTACACCTCGGCTGCGTTCAGCATGGCCTCGAGGTAGGTGTCGTCGAGCGTGATCGCTTGGCGGTAGTGCTCGGTGGCTTCGTCGAACTCGCCCTTCAGCGCAGCCACGTACCCGAGCAGGTTGTAAGCTTCGGGCGATTGGCTATCGATCTCTAGCGCGCGGCGCGCGGAAAGCTCCGCGCCACGTGGGTCCCCGCGTTGCACGAGGTCCCATCCGCGATCGAGGTGAGCCGAAAACTGATCCATTGCCGCGTGGTGATGGTCCTGTCACAGGGACGCGTCAATTCCATCCGACCGGTTTCCGGTAAAGTTTAGGGGGCTTCCGCTCATGGCCCGATTGTCACGGCGTTTAGGCGCGGAAAGTGGCGGGACTATTTCACAAATGAACGACGACGCGGCTACCGGGGCTGGCCTCGGTGGCATGCACGCCGTGCCACCCTTTGGGTAGGGGCGGGTCGGCGAAGAAGAACAGGTATTTGGCGTCCAAGGGCGACAGATTTACGCAACCGTGGCTCATCTGCGAGCCGAAATTCTGGTGCCAGAAGGCGCCGTGCGTCGCGTAGGAACGGAAGAAGTACATCACGTACGGCACGTCTTCGATGCTGTAGGGCAGGTCGCCGGCCGCACTGCCGTCGCCGTCCATCGTGGTCGTGATGTGCTTCTCGCGAATGCGCCACTCGCCGGTGGGGGTGCGGTGGTCCTTGTCCTTGATTTTCGACTCGCGGCCGCTCGAGATCAGGGTCGCGTAGATGGCCTTGTCACCCTCGAACGCGACCACCGTCTGAGTGCTCAAATTGACGTCGATCCAGCGCTCATTCGGCTTCAGATCGACCGGCATCGGGCCGGGGCTCGTGCTGCGGATGTGTGAGCGCTTGACCCAACTGCCGTCGCCGGTCTCGGCGTACTTCGTACCGTGGAACTCTTGCTCTTTGCCGGTGAGCTGCACGGGCGCGAAATGTTCGTAGGTCTTGGCGGGTTTGATTTTGTCGCCGTCGATGCTGTAGGTCGAGATGCTCTTGTTCGCGCCGAACACGAAGCCCATCGGCAGCTTCCAGGTGCTCGTCAGCTCGACGCCCTTGAACTTGGAGCCGCTGGTCTGCCAAAAGCGATCGCTCGGTGTTACGAGGCCGCGCGTGGTCTTGTACCAAGAGCGGTTGTTCCAGCGGAACGTCTTGTCCACCGCAACGTAGAAGCCGCTCACCATGCGCTTGGCCAAGATCGCATCGGCGTCTTCGGACAGCTGATCGAGCTTCAGCTCGTGCATCCGATCTTTCATGTCGTCGCGCTGCCACCAGGGCTTTTCTGGCTCCGGATCGGCCGTTTCTGGGGCGGTGGGCAGGGCCACCCCCGCGTCGGCCAAGGCAGCGTCCAAGCGCGCGGGGACCGCGCTGGGCGCGCCTGCGTCGCTGTCTTCCTTCGGCTTTTCTTCCTTGGCCTTCAAGTACGGTTCGTACTTTTCCATCTGCTCGCGCGAGGGCACGGACTTGTACAGCGGCGTGCCGTTCTTGGCGTTGCGCGCGTACGGATAGGGCAGGATCTCGTCGATGTTCGGGCCCTGGGTGGCAAACTTCACGTCGGGGTGATTGAGATCGGTCGTGCCCAGGTTGCCGCACACGTAGCCGCCGCCGAGCAGCTTGTACCAGCCGCTCGTGCAATTCTTCTTTGATACGGCGCTGGCTTCCACCGCTACGCGGCCGCCATTGCGAATGTAGCCGAGCTTCTTGCCTTCGAAGGTTGGCTCGCCGTACACGCCGGCGGCGCTTGCCGTGATCGCCAGCCACGGCCCTTTGTAGTCAGCGGGCGGCATCTCCGGCGCGACTCCGGGGGCGCCCTCGCTGCCGGCGGGAGCAGGGGCGGGGGCGGCGGCTAGACCGCTCGCCTTGGGCGCCGGCACCAGCTCCTTGGGTAGGGTCGGTGAACCCGCCTGGGGCCGCGCGGGCACGCTGCTCGGGGCGCTAGGGGCCCCTTCGGCACCGGGCGGCGGCGTGCGGTCGCAGCCGGCCAGCGCGGCGAGCAGGAGTGCCGGCGCGAGGGAGCGGGTATTTCGAGGGCGGGCGCTGGATCGTGGCATCAGGGGCAAGGCTTTCCCCGGGTTCTTTCCACAGCCGGCCGGAGCGATCCACTTCTCGGTGATTTTCATGTGACTGCCCGGCCGGTATTGCGAGCCGTGTGCCACCAGAAAAAGCCTACGGATTCGCCGGTGGAGCGTGCTTTAGCTATGTTCCACGCGTGGAATCGAAGACGCACCGGCGCGGCCCGACCGACACGAGCGCCGGCCGCTTTGCCAAGCTGCTGGTGGTCTCGTTGTTGTTGCACGTGCCGCTCACCCCGTGGGCAGCCCTCGTTGGCTTGCTCAGCCTGTGGTCGCCGCCGAGCGACGAAGTCGACGCGCCGCCGATCACCGGCATCCCGATCGATCTGATCGAAGACCAGGCTCCGCCCGCGAGCGCTCCGGAAGCGCCGGCCGCCGCCGAGCCGGTTGGACCGGGCGAGCCCGTCGTGGTCACGAAGCCCAAGAAGAAGCCAGAACCCGCGAAAGTCGTGATCGACGCGGGCGCGCCAGATGCCGAAATTGCAGACGCGGACGTGGATGCTGGCGACGCGGGCGTTGGCGATGCGGGCAAGGTCGCGAGCGACGCAGGCGCGCTGGCAGAAGCGAGAGATGCCGGGGCGGCCACGGACGCGGGGCTTGCCGAAAAGGATGCCGGCACCAAGCCCCTCTCGGATCCATCGGTTGTGGCCGGCGTGAAGCGCGTCGCCGATCCGAATGCGAACGTCCGCATCACGCTGTACACTGACAAAATTCGCGCAAATCCGCTGGGCGCGCGGATCGGGCCTTTGCTCGGTTCGCTCTATCAGTGGCGCGATTTCTTCGGACCTTCCGGGGTCGATCCGATCAAGGACATCGATCAAATTTACATCGTGGGTCCGCAGCTGCGCAACTCGAGCAACGTGGTGGCGATCCTCCGGCATCACCTGCCGGCCGCAAAAATGCACGCGGCGCTCGATTTGCTGGTGCGCGCGGACAAACAGGGCGGAGAGTGGCTCGATGCGGGCGTGCCGGTGGCGAGCGCGCACGCCGACGGTGCGGAGCGGCGCTTCGTGATCGCCAACGCGCAGACGGTGGTCGTCACTCCGCCGAGCGCGTTCGCGGCGGCGGCCGCGGCCGGCAAGCAGCTGACGCTGCGGCCGAGTAAAGGCCCGGAAGCCGCGCTGATCTACCTCGCGACGCCGTCGCGCGCGTTTCTCGGTTTGCCGATAAAGGTGCCCGATTCGATCAAATGGGCGCGGATTCGCATCACCCCCACCGCCGACGGCGGAGCCACGGCAGAGATCGAGGCCGAGGATGAAAATGCCGATACGGCCAGCGAAGACGCGGCTTATCTGACGCGCACGGCGAACGCGCTCTCGCAGCTCAACTTGGGCTTCCTCGGTTCGCTCCTCGGCCAATCGTCGCATCGCTTCATCGAACACGTGGGCTTCACGTCCGAGGGCAATATGATTCACGGCACGGCGAGCGTGACGGCGGACCAGCTGCAGACCGCGCTCGACATGGCCGGCGCGTTCTTGTCGGATCGCAACACGCGACGCGCGCGTCCCGCAGGCTCGGCGAACACCGGTGGGGCGGGCGCGAAGAGCCGCTGAGTCAGGCGTGCGCTTGTTCGGCGATGCTGTTCAGCATCGCGTCAGCGCTGATCGGATCCAGCGAACCGACGCACAGGTGCTTGCCGTTTTGAGGCACGATCACGATTCGGCACTTGCCGCGCGCGCTATCGGCGGCGGTGGAGAGCAAGAAATCCAAGCCCAAGCCGACGATGATACACGTCACGGCCATGCCCAAAAGTGGCGGCGAGCCGCCGGGCACGCGCACGCCGTCGACGATCAGACCGACGCCGAAGTAGGTGCCGATCACCAAGGCGGCGAGGCCCGCGTACAAGCCGACCCGCGCGTACCGCACCTCGCGCGTGACGCGCGACAGATTCGCGAGCGGCACGAGCGTCGCGCGATCGCGGAGGACGCGCCCCATGAGTTCGATGCGATGCGTGAGCTCGAGGCCTTTGGGACCGATGCGCAGCGTTGCTGGCCTGCGGTAGGCGAGGGCCAAGCGCGCGATTAGCGACAGGCCGCGGCCGATGAACAGCAGGAGTGACAGCGCGAGCAGCGTTGTGACCACGGGACCAAGCGGCGCGCTGCGCAGTTCACCCGAAAGTTCGGTGCGCGTCGTACTGCCGGATAGGATCGCGCGTAGCACGGGGTCGGTGGTGTTTTGGCCCAGGTGCAGGCGAGCGCGGTGCGCGACCTCGGATTCACTGCGGCACAGCGCGGCGGCCGCCACTAGCGCTTCGGTATGGCCGAAGTCCGGCGAACTCAGACCGGGGTTACGAGCGACGCGCGCGATCGCTTCCCAGATCACGCCCGCGCGATCCTTGAGCGCGTCGTCCAAAAACTCCAGAGCGCTGCACGGCGTGTGAGCTGCGAGCCAAACCAAATTGGCGGCCATCGTTTGCAGCGGCTCTGCCTCTTCGGGTAGGGAGCGCGCGACCCCCAGGGCCAACAAGGCACCGAGCAAATTCTGCTCGTCTGGGTTTTCGATGCCGCGCTCCATGGCCGCTCTGACGTTGCCGAGCGGCGTATTCGCATCTTCCATCGTGACCTCGACGCTGCTGCCGGTAGAGGGCGGGGCAGTGTGGAAGCGCGAGGCGAAGTCCGAGCGCCGAGCGGCCGCGGCATCGAACGCGACGGAGCGCACGAGTTCAGCCAAAGCGTCGACGTGCGGGTGCTCGGAAAGCGTAGTGACCGCGTTGGGAGGGATCGGCGCGTCAGGCATCGTTCAGGGCTCGAAACAGCCCCTTCTTAGTCGAATGCTCGGCTCAACGCCAAGCAAGCAACACTGCTCGGGCGCAGTTCTCGCGGTTGCCCGCGCGGCGCTCAGGAAAACCCGAGCGAATTGAGCACGGGGCCCGGCTTTTCTTCACTACAGTCGGAAAGCGGCCGATTGTGTGCGTCCACGCGGATCACGGTGGGTTTGTGCGCGCGCGCCTCTTCCGGGGTCATTTCGGCAAAGGTCGCTAGGATCACCAGATCGCCCGGTTTATTCAGGTGTGCGGCGGCGCCATTGACGCAGATTGCGCCGGAGCCGCGCGGGCCCTCGAGCGCATAGGTCATCAAGCGGGTGCCCTGGGTGGCATTCCAGATGTGGACCGCTTCGAACGGCAGGATGCCGGCTGCGTCGAGCAAATCAGCGTCGATGGTGACGCTGCCCTCATAAGCCAAGTCCGCGTGCGTGACGGTCGCACGATGGATCTTCGACTTGAACATGGAGAGTTTCATGGCTGGCTCCTGATGCGTCGCGTCATGGCGGCCCACGATTTGCGGGTCCTCCTGTCGGACTCACTCAGCATAGTGCCGGAAAACGCCGTCGACAACTTGGCCGTCGCTCGGAAACCTAGGTACCCAATGATTCATGGCGGACGAGCTCGACTTCGTGCTCTGCGCCGAAGGGAGTCATTTCCACATGGCGAACGCGTCGAAGACCGAAATGCTCGAAAATCTGCGCGGAATGCTGCGGGACGTCCTGCGCTTGCGCACCGAAGGGGTGGCCTACGGCAAGCTCTCGCGTGCCCACGGCTACCTCGATGGTTACATGCGGGTCTTGCTGGAGACCGGCCTGTTCAGCCAAAAAGAGCTTTTGGCGCTGATCTCCGAGGAGCGCAATCTGCACGACGGGCCTGCCACGGGCATCGTGACCGAAGATGCCCGCGGGACCCGCGTCGAAGCAACGGCCGCCGACGCGCCGGCGACCGTTCGTTCCAGCCGCGCTCACGCGGCCTGAGGCGAATCAGCCGAACTGAACCAGGCTGCGTAGCTCTTCCAAGCGCTGCAGCACGGCCTGCTGCGTGAGCTTCGAGGTGCGGCGTGCACCGACATCTTCCACGCAGAACGAGGCGACGCAGCCCGCCATCATCAAGCCGCGGCGGAACGCGCCAGCGTCGAGCTCGCCCACGTTCGCCAGGTAGCCCATCAGCGCACCGGCAAAAGTGTCACCAGCGCCCGTCGGGTCGACTTCGTTCTCCAACGGGTACGCGGGGGCGAAGAAGCAGCCGTGATCGTCGAAGAGCATCGCGCCGCACTCGCCGCGCTTCACGACCAAGCGCTTCGGGCCCATGGCCAGAACCTTCTTGGCCGCGCGCTTCACGTTGTGATCCTCGGCGAGCTGACGCAGCTCTTCGTCGTTGATGATCAAAAGATCGATCTTGGCGAGCACGTCCCCGAGCGCTTTGCGTTCACCTTCGATCCAGAAATTCATCGTGTCTGCCGCGACGAGGCGCGGCTTCTGGACCTGCGCGAGCACGTCCAGCTGGAGCGCGGGGTGAATGTTGCCGAGCAGCACGAACGGCGTCGTGGTGTAGCGCGACGGCAGCTTGGGCTGAAAATCGGCGAACACGTTGAGCTGAGTGTCGAGAGTGGTGCGGCTCGCCAAATTCGCGGCATAACGACCCGCCCAGCGGAAGGTCTTGCCCTCGGCCTTTTCGACGCCCGCGCAATCCACGCCCGCGCGAGCGAGGTCGGCCAAGGAGGCCTGCGGAAAGTCCGAGCCGACGACGGCAACGATCTGCACCGGCGCGAACAGCGCGGCCGAGTAAGCGGCGTACGTCGCCGACCCACCCACCACGTCCTTCTCGCTGCCGCTCGGCAAATCGAGATCATCGAAGGCCATCGATCCGACGATTAGAACTGGAGACGCTTGCTCGCGGGGTTTGTTGGTCATCATGCTGCTGCTTTCTATCGATAAAAAAGGAACTCTTTTGGGGCAGGGGCCCCAAAAGTCCGGGGCGGGGCCCCGCTGAATTCACTTCAGCGGGGTGGGGGGGAAACCCCCAACGAGGGAGGCCCCGCTGAATTCACTTCAGCGGGGTGGGGTGAAACCCCCAACGAGGGAGCACCCGCTGAATTCACTTCAGCGGGTGCGGGGGCGAAGCCCCCGGCGACGGTGGTTTGCTGCCGCCGAAACCACGGCCTTCGGCTAAAAGCCGCTCGGCGTGCCGGGCCGCGCGGTGGCGGCGACATTCTTCGGCGCGGAAGATCGAGACGAGTTGCTTGGTGGCCTCTTCGAGCTCTTCATTTACGAGCACGTAGTCGAACAAGCCATAATGTTCGATCTCGCGCAGGGCGACGCCGAAGCGCTTTTGCACGGTCTCTTCGTCTTCGCTGGCGCGGCCGCGCAAGCGCTGCTCGAGGATTGCCATGCTGGGCGGCAAGATGAACACCGCTACCGCGTCGGGCTCCGCGCTCTTGATCTGACGCGCGCCTTGATGATCGATGTCGAAGATGATGCCGCGTGGGCGCTCCCCGCGCTCGAGCTCGGCCTTGCCCGTGCCGTATAGATTGCCGTGCACCTCGGCCCACTCCAGAAACGCACCCTGCTCGATCAAGCTCATGAATTGCTGGCGATCGACGAAGTGATACTCGCGCCCGTTTTGTTCGTTCTGACGCGGCTTGCGCGTGGTGTGCGACACGCTGAAGCGGAGCTGAGGGATCTCCTTGAGCAGCCGAGCCGTGAGCGTGGTCTTGCCCGCGCCAGAGGGCGAAGACACGATCAGGGGTAGGGGACCTTCACTCGACATTCTGGACCTGCTCCCGAATCCGCTCGAGCTCTGCTTTCATCTCCACGACCAAATGGGCAATTGGCGCATCCTGGCTCTTAGCGCCAATTGTATTCGATTCTCGACCGATTTCCTGCAGCAGAAAATCGAGGCGACGCCCGACCGGGCCATCGGTGGCGAGCAGGTGTGCAAATTGGTCAAAATGAGAATCGAGCCGCACGAGCTCCTCGGTGACATCGCTACGGTCCGCCAAAATCACGATTTCCGCCTCCAAGCGGGCTGGGTCGAGCTGAATCCCCGACTCGGCGAGCAACCGGTCCAGGCGTTCGCGCAGCCTCGTTCGGTAGCCGTCCAACATTTCTCCGCCGCGGGCGGAGATGGTTGCACGCAAACGACGTGCTGAGTCGAGCCGTGCATGCAGCTCGCGCGAAAGCGCTAGGCCCTCCTGGACACGCATCTCGTCCAGGCGGGCGAGCGCAGTCTCGAACGCGGCCTTCAGGGCCGAGCGAGCGCCCTCGGAATCGGCGCTGGTCGGGGTGGTTACCAAATCCGGCATGCCGGTGAGCGCGGTGATCGGCAAATCTGTCCCAGGTGCGAGTTCGTCGCGCAGCTGGCACAAGCCCCGATACAAAGCGCGCGCGCGCTCGACCGAGAACAAAGGAGGCGGTAGCGCCGCGCCTTCGACCCGCACGCCGATGTCGAAACGACCGCGGGCCAGGCTCTCGCGCGCCAGCTGCTCGATGAAGAAGTTCTGCTCCAGCAGCTCCTCCGGCAAGCGCACCCGTACGTCCAAAAAGCGGTGGTTCAGCGCGCGAAGCTCGACCGTGATCCGCCCGTCACCGAGCGGCGCGTCGCCGACGCCAAACCCCGTCATGCTTCGCACGCGGTCTCACAACCCCTTGCGGCGCTTGATTTCCTCGGTCATGCGTCGGTATTCGACTTCCCAGACCGCGCTGCCTTCTTGCACGTGCTTCAATTGGCCGCGGATTTGTTGCTCGATCTCGTCGTCTTCCGCGAATTGGCGGCGCAGCGGATCGCGCATCTTACGGCGCAGCACGAAGTCTTCGGCGAAGATCTCTTCGACGTTGGCGGAGTGCATCAGCATTTCGATCAGCTGATCGAGCAAGTAGTCGATCGCGTCTTCGCCCAGCTTGATCTTGCGCTCCTCCGCCACCAGCTTGCGGATGCGGTTGTATTCCGTCTGCGGCAGATTGCGGGCGGAGAGCATTTCCTTGGCCTGCGTACTGACCTCTTGCTCGTCACGAATGTATTGGTTGAGAACCGATGCGATGTCGAGCCCGACCTCCTTCGGGGAGTCGCTCTCGACGTCGCCCCCGGAAAGAAGCGCACCGACCATTTCGGCCGCGATCTGGGGCACCTTCGCGCTGTGAAGCCGCATGCGCCCCTCCTATCCTATTTTGAGCGCGAGCTCAGCCGCTTTCGGCTCAAATCTCGTTCAGGACGTCGAATTTTGGGCGCTCACGCGCCCCGGGCGCACCCGGCCTTCGAAATCAGGGCTTGGGCGCCGCTCGAGAGCCACGGCGCAAGCGCCGAAACACGGCCTGGCGCTGGCGCTGCTTGTACGCGTCGTGGCTGGCTTCACCCGTCTCGTTGGCGGCTTCGCTCTCTGCGTCCAACACCTGAAACTCACACAGCATGTATACGATCGGACCCAGGTTTTCCGAGCCCGGCGGCGCCAACTCCATCAGGTGCGGAGGCACCCGGACCGGCACGTCGGTGACGAACTGGATCACCCGGTAGGTCGGCGCGCTGAAGCGGTTGTCGGTGGGTAGCAGCGCGTCGTCCAGGTGACCCTGGAAGTCCTTGATCATATTGGCCAGGTGCGGACTCTGATCGCAGTAGCTGCGGAAATGAAAAATCGTATTCGTGCTCTGCTTCGGCACGACGTAATTGAACGGGAAAAGCTGCTCGGTCAGATAGTGCAAGACAGGCAGCACGTGCTCGGGGGTTCGAGTCACGATCCGAAAACGTAGCTTGTCGTACAGCGCCGCGGCCGTGGCCTCGGGCTTGGACAGCAGCTTGGTGTAGGTCGAGTCCAAGTTCTTGCGACCGCCGATGAACTCGGTGATCGGAAAGCCCTCGCTCAGCATCGTGCCGACCACGCGGTACACCTTCTCTTCCACCAGGTGAAAGAGGTCCCGATCGCTGACGGGCAGACGGAACAACAGCTCGCGTCCCGCCATGTGGTTGATGATCTGTACGGTCTTCAAGATCGTACAGGCACACAGCTGGCGATGCCCGGAGCTGGAGGCGAGGAGCATGAGCTCCACGATTCCCATGGCCTCTACGGGCTTTGGGATCGCGAACTTGAAGTGACGCCTGAGGTAACTCACGGCGTCCTTCTTCACGTGTTCGATGAAGGCTCGGTCGCCCGGGAGCTCGAGATTCAGCTCGTGATTCTCGAGGAAACGTCGGGCGGCGTCCGGACTCGGCAAGTTGAGGCGGTGCCAGTCGATGACGGAACTGCCACTCAGAATGAGCCGCAACGCCTCGACGTCATGCAACGAGAGATCTTCGATGCGCTTCAGGCGAAGTGGGCGTTCACCCGAGCCCGAGCGCGGCGGTTCGCTATCCGGCTGAGTCAGTGGTTCGTCGTGGTGGCGTTACCGGGCGTCGGGCGACCCAAAGCCAAGGTGCCGAAAAAGATGCCGATCGTAACTCCCAGCACTGCCAGTTGCGCGCCGAATGGGCCATTGGCGGCCATCAGTGCAACCGGGATCGGGGCGACGAGGTACCACGGATTCAACTTCATTCTCGGGTCTCCGACGGGATAGGCGCGGGGCGCTGTTATTGAAGCTCAGCGGGGGATTAAGACGTCGAGTTAAGAGCTTGAGTGCAGAAAGGTAAGCTGATGTAGGTTAGGGTGCCACACCTCGGGCGCAAGGGGCAAACTGTTACCGGGCTAGGGCTCCGCGTTCAAGCCTTTCCGACTCAGGGGGGTTATTTATGTGGGTGTGAAGCCTCCCTAAATGCGAGCCGACTCAGTGGCCAAGGGGATCGCATGCCCGCGAGTGTGGGAGTTTTGTTAGCGTGCGAGAGGTGGAATGTCGTCTCAGTCGGGTGATCGCGCGAGCGCTACCCGTGCTCCTGGGTCTTGTTTCGGCTGCGCTTCTAGCGGGCTGCGGCGACCAAGGCTTCCTCCCGACCACGGTGGCGCCGGGCGATGATTTTGCCGTCGCCGACATCGTGTTCGATCAGAACTATTTTTATTGCCGAGTCGAGCCCGTGCTGTTCATGAATGGCTGCGGCACGGGTGATCCGAGCCAAGGGGACACGCCGGGCGGCTGCCACTTCAGCGCCACGGCCTATCGCTTGACCGATTACATGCCGCGAGTCGGCGATACTTGCGGCGGCGGGGTGGTGCCGGGGACGAACAATATTTCTGACTCTGCGCAACACAATTATCAAACCTCGCAAGCGCGAATGAAGCGCGATCCCGATCTCGCGCCGCTCTTACAACGGCCCACGCTGAATCAGTTTCACCCGCGAAAGATCTTCGATGTCAAATCGATGGACGCGGACGCAATTCGTCAGTGGGCCACTGTGTTCTCGAGTCAATGAGAGCCCTAGCCACAGCCATCGCCTTGGCCGCAGTGTCGGCTCCCGCGGGGGCACGCGCGGCCGAAGAAGAAGACGCATTCGCGCGGGTGATCGTCGCAGAGACTGAATTGCGCGCGGGCCCCGGCGTGTCGCATCGCGTGATCTATCGCGCGCACCGCGGTGAGACATTCTTGATTCAGACCCGCGAAACGAGCGGCTTCTGGCTGCAAGTGCTGATGGCGGATGGCCGCACCGTGTACGTCCTCGGTGACACGGTCGAAGCCGTTGCCGTCAGCGAAGACGCGGCAGATGCGCCCGCCAAGCCGGGCTTCTTTGCGCCACCGGCGCTGCAAGAAGCGCGGGGCGGCTTTGCGTTGATGGGCGGCGTCTACGATCGCGATGCCTATGTCGAGCTGAAGCCGGCCTACGTGCTCGCGCCGGCGATCGCCTTCGAGCCGTTCATCGGCTTGTCCTTGAAGTCCGACAGTCGGCGCGTGGTCTACGGGCTCTCGGGGACGCTGAACCTCGCGCCTGATTGGGCGATTGCCCCGTTCGTGACCATGGGCTTCGGCGGCATGCACGAGACGCCGAAGGACGAGCAAGACGTGCGCATCTCGCGCAACTGGTTTCAAGCTCGTGCTGGCGGCGGCTTGCTCGTATCGCTCCGCTGGCGCGTGCTGTTTCGGCTCGAGGCCTCGAACATGGTGCTGTTCACGGAAGACGCCTATCAAAACGTGCAGACCTACATTGCCGGTCTAGGGACCTATTTTTGAGGGACATGTCGACGATGAAATACCTCCCACCGCGCGTCGTAAAAGCTCTGGGGCTGGCCATCGGTGCACTGATCCTGGTTGCGAGTGCCGGCTGCGCCACCGTCCGCCCCGAGCAACGCGCGATCTTGGCGGATCCGACCATGCAATTCGATCAAAAGGCCGCTGATCAAGCCGCGCTCGAGCACGTGCTGGACAATCGGGAAGGCTCGACGGGCGGTGGTTCGGTGCGCGGAGGCGGCTGCGGCTGCAATTGAAGGTGCTCGGGTCGATGCTTTCGCGAAGGACGCCAGTCGAGGCTGATCGGCCGGGCGTGTGGCGCTGGTTGGCGGCGCTGCTCGGCCTGTCCGTCGTGTTGGGCGCGGCGTCTGCGCACGCGCAGGCCGCTTCGCTGGATTTGAACTCGGCGTTGTTCGTCGAGCCGTCGAAGCGCAGCGGGCTCACGGTCTGGAATCCGAGTGCGGTACTCGCCGTCACTCCCACCAATTGGCTGACCGTGCAGGGCGGGTACGAAGCAGATATCGTGTCTGGTGCGAGCGAGTCGGTGAAGGGTGGTCGGCTGAGCAGCGTCGATATCGTGAGCTCTGCTACGCATTTCTCCGACGCACGCCACGCACTGACGGGCGGCTTCACGGTGACCCGCGCGTCGACACACCTCAGTGGCAGTTACACATATGGCACGGAGCACGACTATCGTTCGAACGCGTTCGCCGTCTCCGCCGGCACGGATTTTCTGCAGAAAAACACGCAGATCGAGCTCTCTTACGGGCGCGGCTTCGACAGCGTGTGCACCACGGCGTACACCGCGACCGACGCACCCTCCAGTCGTCTCGCGCTCGACAACTCACAAGGCTGCTTCACCGACGACAAGAAGCGAGCCTCGCGTGAGATCAGTCTGAACAACTTTCAAGTCGGTTGGACCCAGACCTGGACGCCCGTGTTTGCCACTCAGATGGTGCTCAGCGCAGCGCTCCAACACGGTTTTCTGGGCAACCCGTATCGCTCGGTAGTAATCGCCTCCGCGGGAGACCAAGCCCTGGAAAATCACCCGGAAAATCGCGCGCGCGCGGCGATTGGCCTGCGCGGCAAGTACTACGTACGCAACCTACAGACCGCGTTTTCAGCCAGCGCCCGCTTCTACCGCGATACCTGGGATATCTTTGGTCAGACCTACGAGGTCGACGCCGAGCGCTACATGTTGCCCTGGCTGCGTGTGCTCTTGCGCGCTCGCTATTACACCCAGACCAAGGCCCTGTTCTGGAGTGACGACTACACGGGTGGCGAGCCCGCGACGGGACCGCGCGGTCAATATTGGAGCGGTGATCGCGAGCTGTCTCCGCTCTCCAGTTACCTGGTTGGCGCGCGGGCGGTGGCGACGCGCGAGGGCCGTCCCGGCCAGCGCGTGTTCGGCTTGTTCCTGAGCTTCTCCGGCTCCGTCGGCTTCGACCTACTCAAGACCAATTTGCGCGACTTCACCCTCGGTGGGCGCGCGCCAGACGATACGCTCGCGCTCCTCTGGTCGCTCGGCGTGCGCGGCGAGTTCTAGCGCTAGGAAGCGCGAGACCGTTCGCCGTCACGCACCCTGTGCACGCGGGCTGGTGGGAGCCGTCGATTGCGTGAGCACGACGCGCCGTGAGCTGCGATGCTGGATCGCGAGCGCCCCACTCTCGAGGTACCCGTGCTTCGTCGAAACGGATGCGTCGAACCTCGGACACGCGCGGGCGCGGGGGCCAAGAGCGGCGCGGCTCAGCGATCGCCGCGGAGGCCGCGCTTGCGGGCCAGATCGTACAAATGCTTGCGGTCCATCTTGGCCTCGCGGGCGGCGGCGCTGATGTTGCCGCTGTGGCGATCGAGCAACCAGGCGACGTAGCGGCGTTCGAACTCGGATTCGAAATCAGAGCGGATCTCGCGGTAGCTCTTTTCCGAGTCGAAGGCCGGGTAGCCCGCGTTGACTGCCGAGGGGTGCCCGCCCGAGATCGAGCCCGGCGAAACCGGCAAGTCGACCAAACGGATCTCGCGTTCACCGCCGGCGGCGGCGATGTAAATCGCGCGGTCGAGTACGTTGCGCAGCTCGCGCACGTTGCCCGGCCAATCATGGGCCGCCAGAGCGCTCACGGTCTCACGGGTGAGGGAGATCGCGGTCGCGCTCGGATCGCGCTTACGCGCCAAATCCAGGAATTGCTCGACCAGCGCGGGCACGTCTTCACGACGGGTGCGCAAGGGGGGCACCGTGATCGGTACCACCGACAAGCGGAAGTACAGATCCTCGCGAAACTTCCCGCGCTCGACCTCTTCCTTCAGGTTGCGCTTGGTTGCGGCCACGATGCGCGCTTCGGCGTGGAGGGGCTTGTTGCCGCCCACTCTGCGAAATTCCCCGGATTCCAGCACGCGCAACAGCTTGGGCTGCACGTCGAGCGGCAGCTCGCCCACTTCATCCAAAAATACGGTGCCGCGGCCCGCGATTTCGAAGGCGCCTTGGCGAGCGGCGACGGCGCCCGTGAAGGCGCCGCGCTCGTGCCCGAACAGCTCGCTCTCGATCAGGTTGTAGCTGACCGCGCCGCAATCGACGACTACGAACGGCTGATCCTTGCGCGCGCTGATCTGATGAATGGACCGGGCCAGCACGTCCTTGCCGGTGCCCGTCTCGCCCTCGAGTAGTACGGAGGCATCGGTGGGCGCGATGCGCTCCAATACGCCGAAGATCTGACGCATCGACAAACTCGTGCCCAGCGCTTCGCCGAAGCTGGTCGCCTCACTGGGTAGAACCTGAGTGCGATTCGGCTCGCCGCGCAGCAAAAGCTCGACACTGCCGACGACGATCGTCGAGCCCGATTCGATGACGGCTTCGCGCACCGCGGTGCGGCCCACGCGGGTATGGTTGGTCGAGCCCAGATCGCGCACGATGATGCCGGTAGGGGTGCGCTCGAGTTCGCAGTGGTGCCGCGACACGGTGTCGTCCGGCAATACCAAGTCGTTGTCGGGGGCTTTGCCGACCGTGAGGCGTTCGCCGAGCTTCACGCGCTTGCCGCGCGCGCTGCCAGAAACCACCACCAAGAGCAGTTCGTCGGCTTGAGCACCAGCCAGCGGTTGCGCGCGGGTGGCGATTTCGGAGGAAGGAACGGGGTGAGTCACTCAGAATCGCTCGGCTCGCGAGGGACGACGGCGAGCGCAATCAGCGCCTCACCACCTCCCAGGCTAACGCGGCGTTCGATATTTGTCTGCAGTCCTTCGCGACTACCTGAAGTTTCGCCGGCTTGCGCTGTCTGTCCGGTCTTTCGTGGGTCGTCGTGCGCGCCGCTTTTCTGGTCCCGCGGCGTTTGGAGGATATCTATGGAGACGATGTAGTCGCCGTCCGGCAACTTCGTTCGTTGACGAATCTGCAAGGGCGGCGCCTGATCGAAAGTGAGGCTGACTCCGCCGCGCGGTTCTTCGTCACCGGGCTGCTTCCATGAGGCTGCAAAGTGAGTGGCATTCGGGAATACGGAGCCGACCGGAAATATCAGAGTTTGCTCGCGCGGCACCGAGCGCATCAGCTGACCGCCGATCACGACGGCACCGAGCACGATCACGGCGCGCGCGACCAAGCGCCGGGCCGAGCTGCCCCTGGCCAAGGCTCCGCCGATCAACGCCCGACCCGTTTGGGAGCCGAAGCCGCCCCCGTCGCCGAAGCAGCGGCATGCGCGGGCGGCGCGGCGCTGCTCGCAGGCGCGCCATCGGCGGGCGCCTCGGCGCGGCGCTGCATCTTGTTCAGGTCGAGCATGCGGATCAGCGCGACGAGACGCGTGACCGTCGCCTCGGGCAAGTTGAAGCTCGGCATGCGTCCGCGCCCGACGCGGATCGTGGTGGCGATGGCCTCGTCAGTGACGGACGCTTGCCAATCCGGACGTGACAAGTCCGCCGCGTGAACGAGTTGCCCTTGCGGCCCGTCACCCCGACCCAGTGCGCCGTGACAGCTCGTGCAGTTTTGCTGCCAGGCCACGATGGTCACGTCATCCAAGCCGTGGTTCTGAGCCTCACTCCCCGCATCGGTGACTTGAACCTGGTCCGCGTTCGGATTCACGGTGTGATCGTGATCGCTGGCTTTCCACTGCCTCAGATCAGCGGGGGTGTTGTTGCAAGCGAACGCCAACGCGCTGGCCAAGAGTGTGAACGCGGCAACGGGGCGAGTGATCCGACCAGGCATTTCCCCCTGCCATAGCACGCATTGTGCCCACAAAACACGAGCGGCCGGTGATCTCCCGGCCGCTCGTTCGTCGTTTTCTGTCGTTTCTGAGCGAGCGCTATCGCTCGTTAGCTCACGGCGCTCATTCGAAGACTTTGCCGCCGCCCGTCGGGTCCAGGCCCAAGTACTTCTTTCCGCCGATTTCGGCGATGCGGAACTCGGTGCGACGATTCTTGGCGCGTCCCTCTTCCGTGGTGTTGTCGCCGATCGGCTTGTTCTGACCGAAGCCCACCGCGAGCAGACGCTCTTTCTTGACGCCCTTGGCGATCGCCGCGTTCTTCACGGTCAGCGCGCGTTGGCCGGACAGCGTCTGGTTGGCATCCGGCGTGCCGACGTTGTCGGTGTGGCCTTCGATGCGGAGCTTGGTCACCTTGGGGTTGGTATCCAAGAAGGTCTTCAGCTGATCGACCACGGCGTCGCTGCCGCCGCCGGCCTTGAATGTGGCCTTGCCGGTATCGAACTCGATCTGCCCAGGGATTTGCACGCTGTCACCTTTGACGACGACGGCAGGGGGCGGGGTGGGCGCGGGGGCCGGCGCGGGCGCGGCCGTCTCAGCGGGGGGCGGCGGAGGCGGGGGAGGCGGCGGGGCTGGCGTCGCGGCCGGCGCGGCTGCCGGCTCGGAACCCGCCTGGAACGAGGCGTGGCAGCCAGAGAGCGCGGGCACCACGATGGCGCTAGCGAGTGCAATCACGAACGCAGATTTACGAAGCATGTTTGAAATTCCTCCACAGACTCAAGGTGAGGTCGTGCGCCAAGCGCGGGCGGAGCCCCTAACTATCGGCAAATCGGTAATCCAAGTCCCGGGCGTGACGCAAGCGCACGCCCCAAGCGAGGCGCAAAACCTGGGCGATAGACGGAGCAGACTTCAGTTCTGTTCAACCGGGAATGTTTCGACGTGCGTCTGCTCGTTTGCCGGTCCCGTGGCCGGCAAACGAGCGCTAGGACACGAGCTGTCCGCCACGCCCACGCGCTGAAGTGGTAAGGCACGGGTTCGTGGCGCGCGAGTTCGTTCATTTACATGTCCACTCACAGTACTCGTTTCTGACGAGCGCGGTGAAGCTCGACTCGCTCGCGAAGCGAGCCAAGGCGCACGGGATGCGCGCCATCGCGCTGACGGACCACGCCAACATGTACGGCGCCATTCGTCACTACAACGCAGCGCGAGCGAACGGCCTTACACCGATCCTCGGCTGTGAAGTGAACGTGGTGCGCAAAGACGCCTCGGCGGCCTTCGACCATCTGGTGCTGTTGGCGGCTACGAACGAGGGCTACCAAAACTTGATTGGGTTGGTCTCGGAAGGCCACCTGAGATCGGCGAGCGAGCGCGGCCCGGCCATCACCACCACGCAAATTGCCGAACGGAGCAAGGGGTTGATCGGCCTGACGGGGTGCTTGGGCGGGGTCGCCGCGCAGCGCATCCTGGAATACGGCCCCGACAGCGGCGAGACAATCCTCGGTGAGCTGAAGGACATGTTCCAGCCCGGACACGTGTTCGTCGAGCTGCAGGATCACGGCTTTCCCGAGCAAAGCGTGGTCAACGACACGTTGGTCAAGGCAGCGGCGCGCCTGGATCTACCGCTCGTGGCCAGCAACGACGTCCACTTCATGAGCAAGGAGGACGGGCAAGCGCACATCTACCTCGAATGCGTGCGCCAAGGCCGTACCTTCGCCGAAGCCGAGCCGCTCCATCACGGCAGCTTCGAGATGTACCTCAAGTCGCAAGAGGAGATGGTGTCGACCTTCTCGGCCTTGCCGCAGGCGATCGACAACACGCTGCTCGTGACCGAGATGTGCTCGGGGCTGAAGCTGAATTTGGGGCAGCCGATGCTGCCGCGCTTCGGAGTGCCCGAGGGCTACGATACCGATACGTACTTCCGGCACGTGTCACTCTTGGGCCTCGAACAGCGTCTGAAGGAGTTCGAGGCCCTCGGCAAGGTGGTTGACGTCAACGTTTACCATCAGCGGCTACAGCGCGAGCTCGATGTGATCGTGGGCATGAAGTACCCCGGGTACTTCTTGATCGTGTGGGACTTCATCCGCGAAGCCAAGGCGCGCGGCATCCCCGTGGGCCCCGGCCGCGGCTCTGGCGCAGGCTCGATCGTGGCCTATTCGCTGGGCATCACCGATATCGATCCGCTGCCGTACAATTTGCTGTTCGAGCGCTTCTTGAATCCCGAGCGCGTGAGCATGCCCGATTTCGACGTCGACTTCTGCATGGCGCGTCGCGACGAGGTGATCAAATACGTCTCGCAGCGCTACGGTGAGCAGAGCGTCGGGCAGATCGCGACGTTTCAGAACCTGAAGGCGCGCAGCGTGATCAAAGACGTGGCGCGCGCCATGGGCATGCCCGCGCCGGAGGCGCAGCGCATCGCCAGCTTGGTCCCGGACAAGGGCCAAGGAAAAACCTACACGATCGAAGAAGCGCTCGAAGTCGAACCCAAGCTCAAGGCACTGCACGACAGCGATCCGCGCATCGCGGAGTTGGTGCGACAAGCCAAGAAGCTCGAAGGGCTGACCCGTCACGCCGGCATGCACGCGGCCGGCGTCGTGATCAGCGAAGGCCCGCTCTCCGATCACGTGCCGTGCTTCAAGAGCGACGACACGATCGTCACTCAGTACGACAAAGACGACGTAGAAGCCGCCGGCCTCGTCAAGTTCGACTTTTTGGGCCTGAAAACGCTGACGGTGATCGACATCGCCGAGAAGCTGGTCAACGCGCGACCGGACCGCAAAGGCAATCCGCTTTCGCTGTCCAAGATTGGGCTCGAGGACAAGGAGTCGTACGCGCTGGTGGCCAGCGGTGAAACGACCGGCGTGTTCCAGCTCGAATCGAGCGGCATGCAGCAGTTGCTGCGCGGTCTGAAGCCCGACTGCTTCGAAGACATCGTGGCCGCGGTGGCCCTGTATCGCCCGGGGCCGCTCGGCACGGGCATGATCGATGACTTCATTCAGAGCAAGCACGGCAAGAAGGCGATCCGCAAGCTGCATCCGCTGATCGACGACGTGCTCGCGCCGACCTACGGCGTGCCCGTCTATCAAGAGCAGGTGATGCAGATCGCCCAGCAGCTGGCCGGCTTCTCGCTCGGCGGCGCAGACTTACTCCGCCGCGCGATGGGCAAGAAGAAGGCCGAAGAGATGCAAAAGCAGCTCAAAGCCTTCACCGATGGCGCGCTCGCGCGCGGTGTGAGCGAAGAGCAATCGACCGCGATTTTCAACGAGATCGAGGGCTTCGCCTCGTACGGCTTCAACAAGAGCCACTCGGCCGCCTACGCGCTGATCACGTATCAAACGGCGTACCTGAAGGCGCACTATCCGTGTGAGTTCTTCGCGGCGGTGATGACGGCGGACAAAGACAAGATCGAGAAAGTCGTGCGCACGATCGCCGAGGCGCGTGCCTGGGGCGTGGCCGTGCTGCCGCCCGACATCAACCTGAGCGAGACTGATTTCTCGGTCGTGTACACGCACCCCAAGGGCGATGGCTCGATGCGCTCTGCCGGTCGCTTGCGCGACCGCTACGGCCCCCAAGTCCGCTTCGGGCTGGGCGCCGTGCGGGGGGTAGGTGAAGCCGCGCTCGAGACCATGTTCGATGTTCGCAAGAATTCCGGATTTTTCCGGGATTTATTCGATTTTTCGACGCGCCTCGATGCCAAGCGGCTGAACAAAGGCGTGCTCGAAGCGCTCGTCCAATGTGGCGCTTTCGACACCGCGCTCGAACCCATGGGCATCACGCGCTCTCGCGCGTACGCGGCGATCGACCGCGCGCTCGAGCGCTCTCGGAGCGCGAGCCGCGATCGCGAGCGCGGCCAAGCCACCATGTTCGGTCTGTTCGAGCAGGTCTCATCTCGCTCGAATGGCAATGGGCACAAGCCCGCAACGCCCATGGACGACTATCCGCCCACCGCCAACGAGTGGGACAAGATAGAGCTCTTGAAGCGCGAGCGCGAGGCCCTCGGTTGCTACGTCTCCGGGCATCCGCTGTTCCGTTACCAGAGCAAGCTCGGCCGCCTGGGAGTGGTATTTTCAACCAAGGTCAACGGTCAGGAGCCCTGGTCGATGGTGTGCGTCGCCGGCATCGTCGAGAATTACCAAGAAAAGGTGTTCAAGAGCGGCAGCGGCAAAGCCGCGTTCCTCGAGATCGAGGACATGTATGGGCGCGTCCACGCCAAAGTGCGCGGGGATCGCATCGACACCTATTCGCACCTGCTCACTTGCGGCGACCCCGTCTTGATCACTGGCAAGGTGAGCTTTCCGATGACCGAGGAGCCCGACGAGGAACGAGAAGCGACGATCCTCGTCGACAGCGTGGAGCTGTTGTCCGACGCCGCGCTGAAAGCGACTCGATCGGTGTCGATCAAGCTCGACGCCGATCGCACGATGCGCCGCGACTTCGAAGCACTGAAAGTGCTGATTCACGCCTCACCTGGGCCCTGCCCGGTCGAGCTCGTGTTGTCCCTCGGCGAGGGCACCGAAGCGGTGCTCGATCTGGAAGGCAGCCGCGTGACTCCCAACGACACGTTCCTCGGCGGCCTCGAGCGCATGTTCGGCACGACCGTGGCCGAGCTCCGCTGAGCGTCATTTTTCAGGCGGGGCCCCTTGAAAAGGCCGTAAAGCTGACGCGGATCCGGCGCTCTGATAGGCTGAGAGCTCCATGAAAGACCGCAAATCGGAGTTGGTTCGCATCGATTCGCGGGGTGAAGCGCATCCCATCGGGAACGTGGCCAGCCAGCGCATGCGAGCCCGCGCCGGCGCGTACCGCATTCTGCCCGCGCCCGAGCACGTCGTTTTCATGCGCTATACGGGCGAAGACGGACAGCGGGATGCGGCCGACGGGGCCGTCGTACGGCTGTCGGGCGAAGTGACCGCGGCCGGCACCCTGTGCGACATCCTAGCGCTGGTGGCGCAGACTGGTTGGCGCGGGGAGCTGGTCGTCTTGGATGGCGACGCGATTCGTTCGATTTTCTTCGAGCAAGGCAACGTGGTGGGCGCCGTCACCAGCGTGGAAGCGGAGCGCTTGGGCTCGGTGCTGTACCGCTTCGGAGCGATTACCGAAGCGCAGCACGCGCAGATCTCGTCCGTGACCCAAGCGGGCAAGCGCTTCGGCGAAGCCGCGATCGACCTCGGCGTGCTCAAGCACGACCAGATTTACTCGTACATCGCGCGTCAAATAGAAGAGATCGTGTTTGCAACGATGACGGTCGGTGACGGCACGTTCTTCTTCCTGGAGGGTTTCGACGAATCGAGGCTCGTCTCCCGACACACCGTGAGCGCGAATGCGCTGCTCATGGATGGCGTGACCCGCATGGACGAATTGCGCTATTTTCAGCAGAAAATCCCGTCCGCGGAGCATATCCCGTTCCGCGTCGAAAACCGCGGCACGCCCGCGCCAGAATTTCAAGCCGTGTACGCGGCGATCGACGGTAAGCAGAGCGTGGGCGAGCTGGGCCGGCAAACGGGCCTGGGTGAGTTCGACACCACGAAGGCGCTCTACTCATTGGTGCAATCGCAGCACGTGATCATCCACCAGCCGCGCGTGAGCGGTGGCCCCACCGCGCTCGTCTCGGCCGCGAACGGCGCTCTCCGCACCATCTTTGCGGCCGCACACACGGGCGGCAAAGCCGAGCAGGTGCGCTCCAATCTGGCCTCCTTCACCGTCGGCGCGGGGATGTACGACATTCTGTTCCGCGGGGCAGGCCCGGACGACGGCGGCGCGCTGCACCCGGAGCGCGTGGCGGCCAACTCCGTGGCCATCGCGGGGGACGCCGATCAAGACAACCTGCTCAAGCAGATGCTCCACGAATACGTGAGCTTTGCCCTGTTTAGCGCCGGCGCCGCCCTGGGCTCGAGCGCCGAAAGCGAGCTCGTCAAGCTGGTCGCTCCCGCGCTGGTTGGCCTCAGGCCGCAGGGCTGATTTTAGGCCCGAAAGCGGGCCAGCGGCCTGGGTCGGCTGCGTTCGTACGAACGTGCAAGAAACAGTGGGCAAGCGCTCGGCTTCGCGCTAAGTACGCCGCCCACGAGCGGTCCTTCGGGCCCGCCCGGGTCGATAGCTCAGCCGGTAGAGCAGTGGATTTTTAATCCATTGGTCCGGGGTTCGATCCCCCGTCGACCCACTTAGAAACAAGCCCGATCGTGAATCGCGACGGGCGGGGCACCACCAGCTGGCAGAGGGCGAGCCTCGTTTGACCGGTGAGGAGTCCCTGTCTAGCGTCTTCGGAATGCAGGTCCGGCTTGGGTTTGTGTTTTTTCTTGTGTCGACGGGCTGCTCGGTGGCCGCGGCCACTCCGCAGCAACTTCGCGCGCGCGCGGGGTTCGATCTGAACTGTGCTCAAGATCAGCTTCAAATCGTCGCCATCGACGAGACGACCCGAGGCGTGCGCGGATGCGGCAAGCAAGCGACCTACATGGAACGCTGTAACACCACGGATCGGATGGCTTTCGGCGCCGAATGTGCGTGGGTGCTCAACAGCGACACTCAGTCGGGCAAACCCGAAAAGTAGCGGTTATGATGGGCTCGCTCATCGTTTCCAAGCGCAGAGCGTAAGCGCCGGCACGTGAAGCGACACACGCTTTTTGCTCTGATGCTCATCGGCACGCCTAGTTGCGAAGGTCGCGAATCGCGCACGAGCGAGCCGCAGACCACGCCGCGCGCGGCGCTGTCTGTGGCCGCCACACGGGGCTCCGCGCCGGAGCGCACTGGTGCACGCGACTTACCTTCGGGGCAGCCCCCCGCAGCCGCATCAGCGAGTGCGGCGAGCGCGCCGACGCCCCCCGCGCCAGCAACGAAGCCGCGCGTGTACATCAAGAATCGCTTCGTGTTCGTGCGACCGCGGCCGGACGCGAACGCGGATTGGTTGGGCTACTTGTGGTTCGGCGCTTCGGTCGAGTTGCGTGGCGAACCCGTGCCCGTGCGCGGACCGGGCTGCGCGACGTTCTATGCGATCGAGCCGATGGGGTTCGTGTGTGTGGATGAGAAGCAAGCCACGCTCGCAGCAGAGGATCCGGTGTTCAAGGCCGTTTCTCGGTATGCGCCGCGCTTGGAGCAAGCGGCACCGCATCGCTATGCGGAGTCACTCGGAGCCGAGTTGCGCACGCAGGTGCCGGGCATCGAGGCGGCGTGGCCAACCTTGCCGGCTCTCTTTCACGAGCCGCGCCGGCGGCTCTTGCCGCTCTCGACGTTGGCGTATCTCGAAGAGCAGCAGAGTGAGGGGCAGAACTGGCTGCTGAGTGCGGATTTGCTTTGGCTGAAGAAGGCGCAAGTGTCGCTCTATCCCGAGATCACGTTTCACGGCGTGGAGTTGGGGGCGGAGTGGCATTTGCCGTTGGCATTTTTTCGGCGCGCGGGCGCGCGCAAGTTTCGCCGCGTCGCGCTGGGCAAGTTCGAGCGCAGTGAAGCGTCGTTCGAGTTGCATTCGGTCGTCGCGCTGACGGATGCCGTCGAGACGCAACGCGGCGAGCGCTATTTCCAGACCGCGCAGGGCGATGATTGGGTGCGCGAGCAAGACGCGGTGTTGCCCGTGCCGCGCTCGCAGACTCCTTGGGGCGCGCGCGTGGGCCAAGTGGATCGCACGGGGCGCGGACCGAAGGATCCGCGTCAGACTTGGATCGAGGTCAGCGTGCTCGGGGGCTGGCTGCTCGCCTTCGAAGGCACAAAACCGGTGTTCGCGACGCTCATTTCTGGGGGGACCGGTGGAATCCCGCAGGAGGGGAAAAACACACTGGAGATAGCAGCGACACCGGTTGGTACGTTCCCCATCTCCGGCAAGCTCGCCACGGTCACTCTGCAGGCGCCTGGTGAATACGTGCACTCAGAGGTGCCGTGGACGCAGAATTTTCAGAAGCCGTATGCGATTCACACCGCGTATTGGCACGACAAATGGGGCAACTTAGCCAGTGGCGGCTGCATCAATGTGTCGCCAATCGACGGCAAATGGCTGTTCGATTTCTCTGAGCCGAAGCTGCCGCGCGGCTGGCACGCCGTGCGTTGGCAACCGTCGACGGGTGCGCCGACACTGCTCGTGGTGCATGAATGATTTTCTGACCTATTCGTTGGTGTTTCGGTTTGTGGAGCGGCGCGGGTCACGCGCAGTGTCGTCACGACAACCGCCTGAGTGATGAGTAACTTTTCGCCTTGCGCTGTAGGTGCAATCGGGTGAAACCTTACGTAGTGTTCCCCTGCGCCTTGCTGCGGCGCGCTTAGGAGGCTTCGGTGGTCAAAGGTCGTACCTGGTTCGCGCTCTTGTTGGTCTCGGTCGGCACGATCGCCGCAACGGCGAGTTGCGGTAGCGATGAAGCGACGGGAGGTTCCGGCGGCGGCGGCATCATTTCCGGCGGCGGCGCAGCAGGCCGCGCGGGCTCGGTGGGTCGCTCGGGCTCGGGCGGTGGCGCAACGGTGGACTCGTTGCTCGGCGCCGAATGCACCACTGACGCGCAGTGCGGCGATGGCTTGATCTGCGCCAAGGCCAACAGCTCGACGTTTGGCAGCGGCGGCCCCTCGAACGGCATGTGCACCAAGGCGTGCGAGCCTGGCGGAACCGAGTGTGACTCGCTCAAGGCCGGCGCAGAGTGTTTCGACTTCAGCACCAACGACACGCCTAAAGGCTACTGCTTGGACTCGTGCGAGCAGGGAGCCCCGTTGGATGTGAATGCCAAGTGCGCGGGTCGTTCTGATGTCGTGTGCGTCGATCTGGGCGACACCGTGCCGTTGCCGTTCTGCGTGCCGCATTGCCGCTCGGATGCGGAGTGCGGTACCGGGCTGTTCTGCGACAAGACCAGCCTGCTCGGCCTGTGCTCGAAGACCAAGCACAGTGGTGATCCGGTGGGCGCGGCTTGCACGCCGGGTGCCGACATCCCGACCTGCGAGGCCTACTGCCTTCGCACCAGCGCGGACGGCGTAATGCCGGTGACGGGACAGTGCGCCGAGCTGTGCTCCGGCGGTTCCGAGTGCATGTACGGCTCGGGCAGCAAGCCGGCCCCCGGTGGCTTCTGCGGCGGTCAATTGTCGGACACCTTCGGCGCGATCGATCTGGCCTACTGCTTGCCGAATTGCTCGTGTTCCGGTGACTGCCAGCTGGAAGGTGATCTGTGCCGCAAGTGGCCAGACGCAGATTCCGATTTGGTCACGTTGCTCGGCGCGCCCGGCGTCTGCTACCCGGTCGTGGCCCAGAGCGTCGAGCTCAGCTGCGGTGAGGGCGGCGCTGGTGGTGCGGGCGACGGTGGCGCAGGTGGCGACGCCTCGGCCGGCGAAGGTCCCGGCACTGCGGGCACCTCGGGCGGCGGCGGCACCGCTGGCACTGCGGGCACGACCAGCACTGCGGGCACGACGAGCACTGCGGGCACCTCGGGAGGCGGCACTTCGGGCGGAGGCGGTACCTCGGGCGGAGGCGGCAACTAGTCGCTGCTCGCGTCGTCAGCGACGTCGGACGGGCTCGGACTTTCATCCGGGCCCGTTTTCGTTTGTGCGGGTAGCGGGTTCGGGCTCAGCCGGAGCGGCAGCACGAAGCTGAACGGCTTACCGTTGACGCTCGGAAAGACCACGGACGACACCAACACTTGAGTGCAACGCGTGGCGAGGGCGTTCGGGAAGTGGCTCTCGACTTCCGTCACGCGGTGAACGCTGCCGTCCATCTCCAAGATCACCGACAGCGCGAGGCGACCCCAAAGCGCCGGATCCGCGCGCCGCGCCTCGGCGAAGCAGGCGTCGAGTTCGACCTGCTTGGCCGTCACGCGCGCGCGCATGGCTTCCGGATCGAACTCACCGCGCGGCAACGAAGCGACGACGGCTGCGTCGGGGACGACTGGCAGCTCGGAGTCGCCCGGATAGATTTTGATCGAGGCGACCATTCGCAACTTGCTCGCGGGCGCGGGGGTGAACTCGAGCTTCAGCATTTCGCGCACCATGCAGGCGCTGGCGGCCGCTCCGAGCTTGGAGTCGAGCAAGCGCGCGGCGCTCACTTTGCCGCGCGAGCTGATCGAGAACGCGACTCGCGTTTCGCCGCCCGGGCCCTTCTTGTCGCGTTGCCCCAGCTCGAAGCAGAGTCGGAACGGCCAATACCCGCGGCTACGAGCTTGGGCCTGCACGCGTTCATACGTGAGGCCGCGCGGCGCGGGCAGGGCGGGGGCACCGGCGCGTCGCTTGGCGGGCCGGGTATCCACGACCACGCGCGTGCCCGGGTGGTACGAGGCCTGGCTCGAGGCCGAGTTCGGATCCGAGCTGCTCCCGAGGTTCCAGCGCGCCAGCTCTTCGTCTTCGATTGCAGCTTGCGCTGGATCTTGCGCGCGCGGACGTGCGTCGACGGGATAGGGCAGATCGACGCTGATCAGCGTCCCGGGCGTCGCGCTCGCCGCACCGGCCGCGCCCGCATCCGAGATCGCGGCCGGGCTTTGCTCTGCCGACGCCGCAGGCGCTGGTGTGCGACTATCGGTGATTGTGGGCTGCGGTCCCGTTACCGGACCGGGGCTGCTCTGCGCACTGCCCGAAGGTCGGCAATTCGCGCTCGAGCCGAAGATCAACGCACAAACTACCAGGCTCGTGGCGGGCGTCTTTACCGCGCGCGGAAAGGGGAGGAAAGTGGGCATTCTACGGAGGTAGCTCAATGAGTGGCGGTAGCGTGGCGCTCGGCTTCGAGCATGGCGCAGGTTTCGTGGCAGGTGAAGTGTCGGGTGGGTTTGGACTCGGCCCGCTCGAGACGCAATACGAAGAGCTGTTCGCAGAAGCATTGGCCGATGGCGTGATCACGCCCGACGAGCGCCAGCGCCTGGAGAAGGCAGCGGACAACCTGGGGCTGGATCCGCAACGCCTATTGCGCCTGGAGCAGGCCATGGTCGCGGCCTATCAGACGCGCCACCGCGTGCAGATCATCGAGCATTACGAGGAATCCGCACCCTCCCTGGCGCCGCTGCGCGTGCAGGCGGATGGCGACGCGGGGCGCACCTTGCTCTTGAAGCAGATCGAACAGCTCGAAGCGCGGGTCAAGCAGCTCGAGAGTGAGCTGCGCAAGGCGCAAGCGTCGATCAACGTGGAAGTCGACCTGTCGGAAGTGGAAAGTGCCGCCCACGACGCCAGTGAAGACGCGGATGAAATCTGGCGTCGCGTGCGCCGGGATCCGAAGAACGCGGACGGCTATCGCGCCCTCTCCCGCGTGTACGCCGCGCGCCACGAGCAAGATCGCCGGTTCTGCGTCGCGCAGGTGCTGTGTGCGCTGTCCGCCGCGAACCCCGAAGAACGCGCTTTGGTCGAACAATTCCGTAGTCACGGACTGATCACGCCGCGCGCCAGCATCACGCCCCACGCCTGGGTCGATCTGCTCTATCACCCGGAAGAAGAAGTGCTGACCGGCCAGATTTTTAGCCTGATCGCGCCCGCGGTGCTGGTCGGTCGCGTGACCTCACTGCGCCGGGACAAGAAGTTGCACCAACCGATCCCAACCACCAAGCAAGAGCCCGCGAAGGCAACGGTCACGGCCGTTCGCGCGCTGCCCTGGGCGGCTGCGATTTTGGGCTTGGCCGCGCCGCCCATCTACCTCGAAAAGGAGCGCGATTCGGGCTTCGCAGTGATGCCCGGCGTGCCGCCGTTCACGGTCATCGGCAAACAAGTGCTGTCCGGGCGCACGCAGCTCGAGCTCGCGTTCTTGGTCGGTCGTCACCTATCCTGGTACCGCCAAGAGCACTACCTGAAGACGCTATTTAGCGGCGTTCCGGATCTCGAAGATTTGTTTCTTGCCGCTTTGACCATCGGCAATCCCGGCCTCCCGATCGCCGAAGACATGAAGCGGCGCGTGGCACCGATCGCGCACGCGATTCAACCCATGCTCGAGGCGCAGCACGTGGACGCGCTGCGCGGTTGCTTCCTGCGCTTCGTGGAAGAGGGGGGACGCACCAATCTGCAGCGCTGGAGCTTGGCCACCGAAAAGACCGCCTGTCGCGCCGGCTTCGTGCTCAGTAACGACATCGCCAGCGCGCTCGGCGTGCTCTCCGCCGAGGAGGGGCCGGACGGCGAGCTGGGCAAGGATCTCTTGGCGTTCGCGGCCAGTGAGCGGTACTTCAAGTTGCGCCGCCAGCTCGGCATCGCCATCGACCAGAACTGAGCTGGATGGCTGAAGACGTCTTTGGGATCGTCGGGAGCGTGATCGCTTCCGCCTACCACGTGGAGAGCGTGGTCGCCGAAGGCGGCTTCGGGGTGGTGTACCGAGCGCACCACGGCGGCTTCCGCGCGCCGGTGGCGTTGAAGCTGCTCAAGGTGCCGCAGCAAGATCCCCAGCAGCAAGCGGCATTTCTAGAGCTATTTCGCGGAGAAGCCGAACTCCTATTTCGACTCTCCGCCAGCTTGCCGACCGTGGTGCGCGCGCTACACGTCGATGCCTTCACCAGCAAAGACGGCCGCTTCGTGCCCTACTTGGTGCTGGAGTGGCTGGACGGCATCACACTCGAGGCGCTCATCGCTCAGCGCAGTCGGGCCAACCTCTCACCGATTTCGCTGCGCAAGATCGTGCGCTTGTTGACGCCCGTGGCGCGCGCGCTGGAGCGCGCTCACAACTTCACTGGGCAGGACGGACCGGTGTCGATCGTGCATCGAGATCTGAAGCCAGAGAACATCTTCATCGCGCAAGTCGCCGGTGAAGAGGTGGTCAAGATCTTGGACTTCGGTATCGGTAAGGTGAAGAGCGCGGCCAGCCAAGTCGCGGGTCGGATGAGCCAAGACGGCAGCACGCCCATGGCCTTCACGCCCGCCTACGGTGCTCCCGAACAATGGGCGCCGCGTCATTACGGGCAAACCGGACCCTGGACGGACGTTTGGGGGCTCGCGCTGTGCCTGGTCGAGGTCATGCTCGGGCGCTCCGTGATGGAGGGCGAACCTGCGACGGTGATGGGCATCGCGCTCGATCCGAAGCGTCGCCCGACGCCGCGCACTGAAGGCATCGAATTGCCGGACGCGGTCGAAGCCGTATTCGCGCGCGCACTCGCGCTCGATCCTCGTGCGCGTCAACGACACGCGGGCATATTCTGGAACGAGCTCGTTGCGGCGCTCGACCAAACGGATTCCGTCGCGAGGCCGCGTACGATCGACGTCGCGGACGATCTCGAATTCGATCCCTCCAGCATCCGCCGACCGGCTTCGGTGCGCGTGTCTGCTCCGTACAACATTCCGCTGTCCGCCCCGTCGCGACCATCGCAAGCGCCGCGCCCGCCGGCGGCGGCTCCCGTATCCGCCGCGGTGCCGGGAGCGATGCGGGCCGCTGCCGCGTCCGCCCCGCATTTCGTGCCCGATCTCGAACTCGCGCCGCCTTCCGTCTCTCGCCGGCCAAGCGGTGAGCGCCCAGTCGCGCCGCCCGCGTCTCCGCCGCCGAGCGAGATCGAGCTCGATTCAGCGACGATGCCGGCTGCTCTGGATCTCGATCTCGACCTACCAGTGGATGAGCCGCGTCCTCAGCGCAGCGTCAGCTCGCAGACCCTCGCGGCGGTGCGCCCGAATGCGCCGCCGCGGCAGAGCAATCCCCCGCCACGCAGCCTCTCGGGATCGATGAATGCCGTGCGCGAGCCGCCGCAAGCCCTGCCAGTGAGTGGCGTGATGCCTACACGCGGCTCCACGCCCGATCTGCAACTGAGTGCCGCTGAGCCGGTTCGATCGGCCCGCAACTCGCGGCCGCCGCTTTCCGCCGACACGAGCGCGCCGTTCGAGGCCAGCTTCGTCGCCAAAATCGAGCCGAAGCTGCTCGAAGAGCAATGCCTTGCCAGGCGCCTTCGCACCGCGAGCGCGCTGCTCATTTCGGCGATCTTGGTCGCGATCTTCGACCAGGTTTACGCTGCGGTGGCGGGCGAGGTGCTGGAGCTCGCCGGCTTGCGCATGAGTGTGTTCGCGGGGGCGCTGCTCTTGCTCGCTGTCGCCGCCGCAGTGCGTGAGCTCGCGCGCGAACAGTGACGGAGCCTTGACGCGGGTAACGCAGCGCCCGGTGACGGTTACTTGGCGCGTTGTGACGCATTCGGCCGGGCGTGACGCTTAGGTCGCGCTGAACAGGCCTCTTCCAGTGTGCCGCGACGGCTAAGTCCGCGACACCACGCGCGCGGCATGTGTGCTTGTTGCGCCTTTGCTGCGCCAGATCTCTGGCACACCGTTCGCATAACGCGGAACACTTCCATGAGCACGCAATCGAGCAATCCGGGCTTCCCGTCGCGCACTGAGCAGCTGCTGAGTCGCGCCCGACGCGCGCACCAACGCGGAGAACGCCGTCAGGCGCTGGTCGCGCTGCGCGAAGCCACGCTGCTCGCCGAGACGGACGCCAAGCTGTGGGCGCTCTACGGCGCGGCCTGCGCCAAATCGAATCGCTTGGACGAAGCCCAACGCGCCTTCGCTCAAGCGGTATTCCTCCGTCAGCGCCAGCACGACGCGCGACGCGCCAACTCACTACGCACCCTGATCGAACGCCTGGGCGTCGGCAAGGCCGCTTGAGATCGACGCCACGCCGAGCGCGGCTGAGTCCGTTCAGCTCGCTTTGGCGGCCGGCTCGCGAAACACCAGCGCCGAGCCGGTGAACGAGCGCAGCGTATTTCGGGTGCAGAAGGGGCACGCCCAACCGACATCGAAACGCTCCCGCTCCGCGCCAATGGTGTTGGCCGGCGCCGCGAGCTGGCACTTCCTGTAGTCGACCGCCCAGCCCCGCAGCGCCACCCGCTGCTCATCCAGCTCCGCGCTCAAATGGACCTGGCACTCGCACCTGGAATGAACTGTCGCGACCTTCATCTCGCGCTTTCACTACCGGCTGCGCCGGGTAGGGTCAAGGCCCCCGAGCCGCTCGCAGCCGAGCCCAGCTCACCGCGCCCCGAAAAGCACGATTCGGCGCCCAAATTGAGCGCGATTCGCCAGATTCGACGAGCATTTTTCTCTCGCATCGCTCGGAGAAGCGACTACAGTGCCTTGCGTTACGCGGGACTAGCTCAGTTGGTAGAGCACGAGCTTCCCAAGCTTGAGGTCGTCGGTTCGAACCCGATGTCCCGCTCAGAGAAACAAGGGGTTTCGCAAATGGCGAGCCCCGGGGAACGAACCGCAGGCGCTCAGTGAACCAGCGGCTCGGCGGGGACGGCCTTGGAGGCTACGGGCGCGTTGTCCTTGTGCGAGTGGCGGCTCGCGACCGCTGTGCCGTCAGCATGCCGATGGGGCCGATGGGATTGAGCTGAATCGGCCTTGGCGGCGGGAGCGGACGCACTCGTCGCAATTCCCTTATCGACGCTCGACTTGTGCCCGTGATGCTTCGCCTTCTTGGCCTTGTGCTCCTTTTTCGCGACCGAGGCGTGCGAGTGACTGTGCGTCGCCTTGTCGGAGGCCAGGGCCGAAGCGGGCAGGGTGACGAGGGTCAGGGCGACCAAGGCACGAGCAAAAACGGTGTTCATAGGGAGCTCCTTGGCTTCGAGCCTTAGCGCATTGGTGACGAACTGAGCAAATTCCGCGCGCTCAGCCCGGGGAGTGAAACCCTGGCCAGTTTGCGGGGCGGTTTCGTGATTTGATGGGCTCGGATGCTTGGCTCGTTTTCGCCGCGCTGGTCCTGCCTGGTGCTGCTGCTGCTCGTGGTAGCGGACTGCAAACCACCGCGGCCGTATCGGGGCAAGGCGAAGACCGCCAAGTTGGCCAAGGCGCACGCTTCGGCACCCGGAGCGGCGGCGTCGTCGGAGCTGCCGTCGGCACTGCCATCGGCGCTGCCCGCGGTCGTCAGCAGTGCGCAGAATGTCTCGCACAAGCCACGCACGGCGCTCGAGCGGCGTGAAGCTTGCGAGTTCAAGAAGGGCGCGATGCCTGAGCAGACCTTGGACGCCGAAGGCCCGATTGGGCAGCGGATTCCGATCGATACCTTCGTGATCGTGATGCAGGAAAATCGCTCGTTCGACCACTATTTCCAGCAGCTACCCAAGTTCGGGCAGCCGGATGCAGATGTAACTCCAAAGGGTTACGTCAATTTCGACCCGCACGAGAAGCGCGACGTTGCGCCGTACCACGCGACGCAGTTGTGCGGCAAAGACACGCGCCACGATTGGAACTCCGCGCACAAGCAATTCAACGATGGCAAGATGGACGGCTTCGTCGCGACCAGTAATCCGAAGGGCAAGCGCGCGCTCGGCTACTACGACGCGAATGATCTCGGCTATTACTACGCGCTCGCCAACACCTTCGGCATCGGCGATCGCTACTTCGCTTCCATGCTCGGCCCGACTTGGCCGAACCGGATGTTTTTTCACTCGGCTTCCAGCTTCGGCCACATCGGCAATACGGCACCGCGCGCGATCCCCGAGGAACAGTCACTGTTTCATCAGCTGTCCCGAAAGGGCATCGAATGGGTCGTGTATGCCGAGGGGCTGACCTTCGAGGAGAAGATCTTTCCGCACTTGCACGATATCAAGGGCGACCATTTCAAGGATTTGGACGGCTTCTTCGCCGATGCCAAGAACAATACTCTGCCGGCGTATGTGTGGATCGAATCGACCTATGGCGGGCCCGATGCCACGGACGAACACCCGCCCGCGGACGTGCAGCTCGGTCAGCGCTTCGTGGCCCGCGTGATCGACGCATTGATGAAGAGCCCCGCTTGGGCGCACTCGGCGCTATTCATCATGTATGACGAGCCGGGTGGCTTTTTCGACCACGTCCCGCCGCCGCCGGCGTGCGTGCCGGACGAGATTGAACCGCTGCTCGAGAAGCGGCACGTGCGAGCGCGCTTCGATCGTTTGGGCATGCGCACTCCGTTCATCGTCGTCTCGCCGTTCGCCAAGGCGCACTACGTTTCGCATCAGGTCTATAGCCACAGTTCGGTCCCGCGCTTGATACAAGCGCGCTTCGAGTTGCCCGCCTTGAGCGCGCGGGACGCGAATTCCTCCGTGCCTTACGATATGTTCGACTTCGAGCACCCGCCGTTCGCCACTCCGCCCGCGTTGCCCCTGCCTTTCGTCGATGAAATGGCCAGCCGTATCTGCCATGCGCGCTACAGAAAGAGGAAGCCGCCAGGCACGACGGTCAACGTGCCTGACTACGGTACCCCAGCGGTTCCGGCGGGCGATCCCGAAGGGCCGACCGATGAAGAGCCGGAGACTGCGCCCGACGGCTCACCGAGCGGTGACTAACACGCTCGTTCGTTGCGCATCGCGATCACGACGCGCGGCGGGCTTGTTGGTGCAGCGTGTCGTGGACGGCGGCGCGGAGCTCGTCGCAGTCGAATGGCTTGTCGAGCACCCGGCTCGCACCGAGGCGCAGTGCGCGCAGATGCGTGGTTTGATCGCCGAAGGCCGTGATCAAGATCACGGGGGTCTCCTGCAGCGTGCGTTGTAGCCGCGTCAGCACATCGAATGCGGTCAGGCCCGGCATGCGCACGTCCGAGACCACTAGTGAGAAGGGCGCATCGGTTTCCGCCGCGCTTTCACGGTTCAGCAGGCCCCAAAGCTCGTTGCCGTCACGAGCTTCGACTACCTCGTGGCCATCCGCGCGCAGCACGCAGGCCAACAACTCGCGCAGCTCGAAATCGTCTTCGGCGAGCAGTAGGCGTGCGGGGGACGGGGCGTGCGTCGATTCCGTGCCGCCGGTCGCGGTGGGCTTGCTCATGGCGTTCCTTTCGCTGACCGAGGCTAGGGCAGCCGCGTTTCGCGAAATCTTCATGCATGATTCAGCACGACGCATGCCGCCGTAGTGTGGGCCCAGATCGCGCGCACCAGGCGCTAGGCGAGGGGAGTTTCGCCCCGTCGTGGGGCGAAAAGGGGCTGATGACGCGGTTGGCTCAGCCTGCGTTCCGCTCGGAGCCGTAGCGGTCGAGCTTCCGGTACAGCGTCTTGCGGTCCAAGCCCAGCACCTGAGCGGCCAAGGTCTTGTTGCCGCCAACGGCCTCGAGCACGCGCAGGATGTAGCGCTTCTCGACCTCTTCCATCGGTACCAACTCGGTCGGATCGGTCGCGGCCACGAGCACGTGCGAGGTGCGGTAGCTGCGGATCTTCTCCGGCAAGTCTGCGACGCCGATCGACTCGTTGCGGGTCAGCGCTACGGCGCGTTCCATGCAGTTGGCGAGCTCGCGCACATTGCCCGGCCAAGCGTAGGCCGAGAGCTTCTCGGCCGCTTCGGCATCGAGTGAGCGGACGTCCTTTTGAGATTGCGTGGCGAAGTGCTGAAGGTAGTGCGTGGCGAGCAAGATCACGTCCGCACCGCGCGCGCGGAGGGGCGGCAGCTCGACGTGGATCACGTTGATGCGATAGTACAGGTCCTCGCGAAACTTGCGCTCTTCGATGGCGGTCTCGAGATCGCGGTTGCTGGCGGCCACGACCCGCACGTCGATCGGTGTTTCGGTGTCCCCACCGACTGGGCGAACCGTGCGCTCTTGCAGTGCGCGGAGCAGCTTCGGCTGCAAGCCGACGGGCATATCGCCGATCTCGTCCAGGAAGATCGTGCCGCCTTTGGCTTGTACGAAGAGCCCGGGGCGCGCGCTGCGGGCGTCGGTGAAGGCGCCCTTGGTGTGCCCAAATAGCTCACTTTCCAGCAGTTGTTCGGGCATGGCGGCGCAGTTGATGGCCACGAACGGCCCCGCGCTGCGCTTGCTGCGGCGATGCAGCGCGCGCGCTACCAGCTCTTTGCCCGTGCCGCTCTCACCGCTGACGAGCACGGTCGACTCGGATTCACCCACGCGCTCCAGGAGGTCGTACACCTCTTTCATGGCGGGGCTCGCGCCCAAGAGCTCGTCGAAACGGCGTGACTCGTCGACCGCGCGCTGCAGGCGCTGCACCTCGCGGGTCAGTACGCCGTGCTTGACCGCGCGCTCGATGGCGATCGCCACGACGTCGATGTCGAACGGCTTGGTGATGAAATCATAGGCGCCGGCGCGGATCGCCTGGACCGCGGTCTCCATGCTGCCGAACGCGGTGATCACGATTACGGGCAGCTCGGGGTGTGCCTCGGTCGCTTTTTGACACAGCTCCAGGCCGCTCATGTCGCGCATGTTGATGTCGGTCAACACGACGTCGAAATTGTGCTCCGCGAGCTGAGTGAGCGCCTCGTGTGGTGAAGCGTTCCAACGCGCTTCGTAGCCGTGCTGAACCAGCCCTTCGGCGAGCAGTTCACACATGCTCGTGTCGTCATCGACAATCAGTACTTTGGATTTCATGGGGATGGGGGGTCCGGGAGCGGGAGATAAACTTCGAAACGGCTGCCTTCGCCGAGCTTGCTTTCGACGGTGATGAAGCCGCCGTGTTCTTGAACGATGCCGTAGGCTACGGCAAGGCCGAGGCCCGTGCCTTCACCGACATCTTTCGTAGTAAAAAAGGGCTCGAAAACCCGCTCCAAGGTGTCTTCGCCCATGCCCGTTCCCTGATCGCTGATGGTGACGCAGACGAAGCCGCGGGCCTTGCTCTGGGCAGAGCCCTCCGCGCCGAGTTTCGCGCTGCCGGCGGCCGCCATGCGCAGCCCGACCTCGACCGTGGACGACTCCGGGCTGGCCTGCACCGCGTTGACGACCAGATTGGTCACCACCTGCTGCAGCTGCGCGGCATCGGCGATGACCTCCGAAACCGGCTCGTTCGCCTCGAAATGCAAGGTGACCCGCCTTTTGTCGGCGATTGGCCTGAGCAAAGACAGCGTGCTGGCCGATAGGTGCTTCAAATCCACCAGAGACTTGTTGGGTTTGCCGGCGCGCGCGAAATCCAAGAGCTGGCGGATGATCTGCGCCATGCGCTCGCTCTGCTCCATCACGATCCGCGCGTTGTTACGCACGACATCGCTGGCGTCTGCATTCTGTGAGATCATTTTCGCTCGCCCGGAAACCACGTTCAGGGGTGTGCCTAGCTCGTGGGCGATACCCGAGGCCAGCTTGCCCACCGTCACTAAACGCTCGGCGTGCCGGAGCTGTTGCATGGCGTGAACGCGAGCCGCCGTTTCAGCTACCAAGCGCGTGTTCGCGTCGGACAGCTTGCTGCTCATGGCGTTCATTTCCTGGCCTAATTCGGCGATTTCGTCATGCTGCCGTAAGTCCAGTCGCAGCCCTAAGTCACCCGCGCCGATGCGCCGGGCCTGTTCGACCAAGGCGCGCACCGGGCGGCCGACGATGCTGCTGCCGAGGGCGAACGTCAGCGCAGCACACACCAAGCCGAGGCACAGCGCGGTGAGCGCGGCGCGGAGCACGGTCGAACGCACGTAAGCGTCGCGCGGCTTGAGCGATTCGGAGATCTCGAGCACGCCGGGCGTTTCATCGCCGAGGTGCACGGCTGCGTAGCTGTACAGCTTGGGGTCGGGCCCTTCTCGCTTGTCGTGCAGGGAGCCATCGCCGTGGCGCACCCGCTTCAGCGCCGCTTGATCGACGCGCGAATCGGCGGGCGTGCCGTCTTTTGGCACGAAGCGAACGTGTACTGCGCCTTCGCCCGCGTCGAGCTGCTCGAGCAGACCAAGGGCGTGCGCGCGGCCGTCTACGCGCCAGACGCGCGCCATCGAGAGCGCCACCGCGCGCGCAAAGGTTTCATGGTCGCGCGCCATGTCCGTCTCGAACAGCCGAACCTCACGATTGACCGTGAGGTAGCTGGAGATGGCCAGGATCGCCACGATGCCGGCGATCACGCCCAGCGTCAGTTTTCCAGAGATTCGCATGTGCCTCGCGGCGTTCCGGACAAGCGCCGAGCGCGCAGATTTATTCCGGCCGAGCTCACCGCTGGCGCGGCCGACGAGCCCTCAGTACTCGAATTCGAGCGGGGGCGGCTCGTTTTTCACCAGATACTCGAGCTGCGCCTTGAAATTCTCGGGGGTCGTATTGGCCACCTTGGCATATTTCTGGATTTCGTCCGCGTCTTCGAAGTCGTCTTTGCGCAGACGAAGCATGTAGCGCCGGGCGATCTTGTAATATTCCGTGTCCACGTCGACCATGCGCACGCGCGTGCGGCCGGTCTCTGGGTCGAGCATGTCCGCGAACTTGATGGGCTTGAATTTCCCCTGCTGGATCGTGACCATCGCGCCCGAACCGCCCTCGAGTAAGAACTTCGCCGCGCAGTAGCCCAAGTCACGCGTGTACTCCATATCGAACGGGATCGGATCCGTGCAACGGAGCTCGTAGCCGATGTCCTTCGAAACGATCGTGACCTTGATGCCGAACTCCTTCAGGCGTTCGCCGACGCGCGCCTTGATGATGCGCCCGTAGTCGATCTCGGCGATGCGAATGTGGTCGTGCTCGTCGCGCTCGACGTCCGCATACTGCGCGAGCTCTTCTGGGTCCAAGCGTTCGACCAAGCCTTCCGCCAAGACCGCCACGCCGTCCGGGCGACCATAGGCCAAACGCTTGATGATCGCGCCCACCAGCGTGTCGACCATCTCACTGAGAGGTACCAATTTCGTGCGAAATTCCTCAGGGATCAGCGTCAGCGTGGCGCCCGCGGCCTTACCGATGCCAAGCGCCAAGTGGCCTGCTTTGCGGCCCATGGCCACGACGAAATACCAACGCGAAGTGGTCTGCGCGTCCACCAATAGATCTTTGACGATGCCCGTGCCCACGTGGCGCGCGGTTTGATAGCCGAAGGTCGGGATCCACTCCGGCAGGTCCAAGTCATTGTCGATCGTCTTGGGCACGTGCACGACTTTGAGCGTCCCCTGCGAATGCTCGGAGATGCGCATGGCGGAGAAGGCCGTGTCATCGCCGCCGATCGTGATCAACTGAGTTACGCCCAGCCGCTTCAATGAATCCACGGTCGCGCCGAGCAACGCGGGATCTTTGGTCGGGTTGGCGCGCGCGGTGCCGATCGTCGAGCCACCGCGGAAGTGAATGCGCGACACGGTCTCGATGTCGAGCGGCCGCACTTTGCTGATGTCACCCCGCATGATGCCGGAAAAACCATCTCGAATGCCGAGCACCGGAATGCCTTCGACGCAGGCCCGGATGGTCGCTGCGCCAATCACACTGTTGATGCCCGGAGCCGGGCCCCCGCCCACGAGGATCGCAATCTTGCTGTCCGTCATGGATCCTCAACCTAGGGTATGCGCGAGCAATCGCCAAGCCTTAGTGCGCGCCCCGCCGTGACCGAGCCCGAGCCCGAGCCCGCTCTCCTCCTCTTCTTCGGCAGCAGCGCCCTATTCTCTCCTGACTTGGGATTGATGGTCACAATTCGCCCCGCGTCACACTCAGCCTTCGGCGTCCGATGCCGGCTACCCTGCGCGGTCGCGAGGTGCGCTGCAGGATCGCGATCGCCCGGCGCTGGATACGGCTCCCGGTGCGATCAGATGTGACCGTGGGGCTGGTTCGTTGGGGGAGAGCGGGCACGGGCACGGGCACGGGCACGGGCACGTTTACGGGGGAGGGAGAGGACAGCGTCCGGTTACGTTCGAGAGGAGCCGGAGCGATTCAAGACTAGGTTTTGGCCGTTTTCGCCGGGTTCGAAGAAGTGCACTCGGGACATATCGAAGAACACGGGGACGATCTCTCCTCGGCGGATCTCGGCGTTGGAGTCGATCTGCGCGACGGCACGAGGGTGGCGGTCGGTCGCGAAGTAGACGTCCATCTTGTGGCCGAGCGGCTGCACCAGGGTGACCGTCATGCTGAGCTGATTGTCTTCGGTTTGGAAGCGGGCGTGCGTTTTGTCGGACATGGCCTCGGGACGGACCCCGAGCACGATTTCTCGTCCGACGCGTGCGCGTAGCTCGGCACGTGCGCGCTCGGGGACGGGGAGCTTGCCGCTGCCTTCGTCGAACCACAGCCGGCCTGCCTCTTCGACCAGTTGGCCCGTGAAAAAGTTCATCGGAGGACTGCCGAGGAAACTGCCGACGAAGCGATTGACCGGCTGATTGTAGATCTCGAGCGCGGAGCCAACTTGCTGGGTGAGGCCGTCTTTCATCACGACCACGCGATCGCCGAGGGTCATGGCCTCTTCTTGATCGTGAGTCACGTACACCGTAGTCGCATTCAAGCTCATCGTGATTTGCTTGATTTCGGCGCGCATTTCGACGCGCAGCTTGGCGTCCAAATTGGACAGCGGCTCGTCGAACAAGAAGCATTTCGGGTCGCGCACGATGGCGCGACCGAGCGCAACGCGTTGGCGCTGACCGCCGGAGAGGGCCTTCGGTTTGCGCTCGAGGAGATGGGTGATCATCAGCACCTTGGCCGCGCGCTGCACTTTCTCGTCGATCGTCGCCTTGGGAGTGTTCCGGAGTTTCAACGCGAAGGCCATGTTGTCGTACACGCTCATGTGCGGGTAGAGCGCGTAGCTCTGGAACACCATGGCGATATCGCGGTCCTTGGGGGCCACGTCGTTGACGACGCGCCCGGCGATTGAAATCGTGCCCGAGCTCACCTCTTCCAAGCCCGCGATCATGCGCAGAGTGGTGGACTTGCCACAGCCGGAGGGGCCGACCAAGACCACGAACTCGCGATCGGCGATGTCCAAATTGAAGCGGTCGACGACCTTGAGCCCGCCTTCGTAGACCTTGACTACATCCTTTAGAACCACGCCTGCCATGTCGGCGAATATACGATTGTTCAAGCCTTCTCGCGGGACCAAAATGTTCGCGGCTGGCTCGCACGATTCGGAGACAATTCGGTGTTGGGTGAGCCTTGACAAGGATTGCCGATTGCGATCGTAAGCATACAGACGTTTACGTTCTCGACTGCGCAGAGTCGTGCGCATCGCCCGGGCGCCGATGTGGTGAGTAGCGTCTGCACCACTTCGCCGAGCGCCCAATATCGCTTGCGGGCAGAAGACGCCTAGGTATGCTGACGGTAGTGTCCGATCGGCTCTTTGCGCTCCTCGCGTTCACATGCTTGGTGGCGTGTAACACCTACAACGACAGCTTGCTCGCGGTCTCGCGCGACCCGAGCACTCCCGCCGAAGGCGAAGCCGGTAAGGGCGGTGAAGCAAGCAGCCCGGGCAGCGGCAATCACGGCGGTGAGTCAGGCGCGGCCGGCGATCACGGCCTCGGCGGTAGCAGCCAAGCCGGTGAGTCGGGGGCTCAAGCCGGTGAATCGAGCAGTGCGGGCAGTGTCGGCAGTGCGGGTGCGGCGAGCAACTCTGGCGGCTCGGGGGGCGGGGCTGGTAGCTCCAACGTCGCGGGCGGCGCTGGCTCAGCGGGCAGCTCTGGGGGCGGGGCCGAGGGCGGGCCGGTCGGCGATCAGATCGACGATTTCGAAGACCAAGACGGCTTCATCTTGCGGTTGAGCATGCGCAACGGGCCCTGGTACGTCGTCGCTGACGCGACCACCACGGGCACGGTTGGGCCCACCATGACCATTGGGGCATTGGCCGCGGCCGACCTCCGTCCAGGCAGCACGAGCATCTCGGCTCTGCACCTGACCGCAACTGGGTTTGCAGATTGGGGCGCGGGCGTCGGGGCGGACCTGGTCAATCAAATGGCCAAGAAGGTCGCCTATGACGTGTCCGCTTACCGCGCGATTCGCTTCTACGCCAAGATCGCCAGCGGCACGAGCGCGACGGTGAAGGTGCTATTCCCGAATAGCTACTCCGATGCGGACGGCGGAAAATGCATCGATACCGACACCAAAAAGCGCTGCGGCGATCACCTGTTCAAATCAGTGAGCGGTCTCAAGACCACCTGGGACCTTTACGAGGTCAAGTTCTCCGATCTCACCCAGCAAGCCTTCGGGTTGCCGCAAGCGGCACCGCTCGATCTCACTAGCGTGTACAGCGTACAGTTCACGCTGGCGAACAAGCTGCCCGTCGATCTTTGGATCGACGACGTGACGTTCGTGCCGAAGTGAACGCGCTCAACGGCTGAAACCGTAAGACAACGCGGCACCCTGGTAGGCGGTCGAGATCTTGCTTTCGGCGCCGTTTTCGACGGTCAAGGAGTGGGTGGGGGCGCCCGCCGCATCCAAAGCATCCGCGTGCCAGGCGGCGCGCGGCAGAGTCACGGTGATCGGAACGTATTGAGCGAGCGCCACCTCCTTCGGCGTGTGTGCCGGCGTAGGCTCGCCGTTTTGTGCCAAGCCCGAGACACTCAAGAGCAAGCGGCGCGCGCTTGCAATTGGGCTGCCGTCGAGTGAAAGCAAGCTCGCGCAGGCGAAGCCCGGCGCAAAGTTGCGAAACTCGAAGGTGACGCCGTCGAATTTGAGCGCGCTGTTCGTGACGAAGCCGCACACCACCTTGAGCGCTGGCGCGTCGATACTAAAACGCGCATGGTCGCCCTGCGGCTCCCAGAGCAGCTCGCCGGTGTCGCTGCTCCGCCCGCCGTCCAAGTGTGCCGGGTGGTCAGCGATGACGTCCCCGGAGCCGGAGCGGAGCGTGACGCCCAGCTGTCGAAGCGCCGCTACCGGCGCTGGTGCAGCCGGCTCACGTTCACTTTGCCTTCGCGCTTGCATCGAGTCTGGGATCGCGCGGCTGGGTTGATACAGCGCAGCTTGCGTGACGCCCAGCTCGGCGGCGGCGGACCGGAACAGGTTCGGTAGCGCATCTTCGTTCCAGGGCAGGGTACTCGGTTGCTCCGGAACGCTGAGCTCGACACGACCTTGCCCGGGGGCAACCAAGCCGAGTCGAAACGCGGCTGCCGCGGTGCTCAAGAACGCAAGTTTGGCGGGATGCCCTGCAAGGTCGAAGGCGCCATTGATGCGCGTGGGCTGATACTCCGACTTCTGATCCGCGTAAGCGAAGGCAAACACCGCGTCCCAATCTTGCAGGCCGGCAATGCCGGCCAAGAGCGGGAACATTTCTGCCGCGTAAGTGTTCGGCGCGACGACTGCGTACTCAGAGACCATGAACGGTTTGCCGAACACGCGGTAGCTGGCGAGGTTTCCCAGAACACCGGCGTCGAGCGAGTGGATCTGTGTCCAGTTTTGGTGCGACCAGTAGCCCTGGGCGTCGATGAAATCACTGAGCTCGGCCTCGCGGAGCAAACCGGGCAAACCACCAGCGCTCACTTGGCTGTTGATCAACATCGACTTCAGGCCGAGCTCTCCGCGCACGAACTTGGTCAGTGTGAGTACGTTGCGCTGCTCGATTTCGCGCAAATACTGGGCGTAATCCGCCCCGCTCGTCACCGAACCGCGGAACGTCGGCAGCTCGGCCTTGGCCTCTTCATCAGCAGGGCCGGGCGCACGCAATCCGTCAGCGGTGCGTTGTGCGATCCAAGCGGAGTAGCCTTTGAAGAGCTCTGCGCGATACTCGGCAGGCATGTCGTCAGGGCTGCCTGCGGCAGACGGGAAGAGCGTATCTTCGTCGTTCAACTCCACGTACAAGAGCGCAGGTTCGGCGCGGTACTCGAGTTGCGTCTCGTCATTGCGATGGCTCAGCAAGCGGCGCGCGAAATCGCGCTGCGCATCCAGGAACGGCGCATGAAATCGATCCAATACCTTGCCCTGCGGGAAGCGCTGCTGGGCTTCCCCGATGAGGCCCGGGTAGCCGCTGTTCGCGTGCAGGCCCAGGCTGAAGTAGATGCCCTCGGTCTTCAGCGCGGCCGTGAAATGGTCGAGCCGCGCTAGGGCTTCTGGGGCAATTTGCCCATCTGCGGCGAGCAGCACCCCTGGGCCGTCGAGGCCGCGCAAGCGAACGGCGTTGATGCCCAACTTGCGAAAATGGCGCGCCAAGCGCGGCGCGGTGTCCCGATCGGGCAGAGCGGCGATGCCGCTCAAATTGACGCCGAAGAAGCGCAGACGGCTCCCGCGATCATCGACGAAGTGCCCGTGCGAAGGGCGTACGAAACCGTGCGCGCCGGCAGGTTCGGAGTTGAGTGACGACAAGTCGGTCAGCGTGTGGCGATCATCGAGCAGCCAGGTCGATGGCTCGAATAGTTGGAGTTCCGCGCTGACGGGCGCCGGGCCATGCGCAGTGCCTGGAAAGTTCTGCTGCGCGTGGCATCCGAGCAGCAGCGCCGGCATCGCTATCGAGTGCACGAAAGCCGCTACGGAGATTGCGCTGCTTGCGCCACGCAGACTATGGTTCGTGGCCCCTGGTGCCCTAGGTTGGCCGGCATTTTGCGCACGATCATGCTTAAATTTCGCGCTCTCGTTAATGGTCTGAATGGTCTCGTTCTGGGCTTCGCGCTGCTCGCCCCGAGCGCAGCGCTGGCTCTGCCGAAGGACAAAGCCGCCACCCAACTGCGGACGGAGGCGATGCAAACGGACTACGCCGAGACCAACTTCAAGAAGGCCGAACAGAAGCTGAAAAAAGCCGTCGGCCAATGTGGTGCGTCGGGTTGCTCGAAACAAGTCTTGGGGGAGCTGCATCGTGATCTCGCGACAGTCTACATGGCTGGGCTGAAGCAGGGCGCCAAAGGCAAGGCGGAGCTCAAGCAAGCGTTGAAGGCCAACCCCGATCTAGAGCTGGACGAAGACTTCGCCACCCCAGAACTGCGCAAAGCGTTCAAAGAGCTAGGCGGGCACGAAGCGAAGGGTGAAGCCGACGAAGCGCCGGCCAAAGCGAAGAAAGACGATGACTGCGAGGGCAGCGACGGCTGCAAAGACGTCGCGGCGGCGCATGAGGAAGAGTCCGCTCCGAGCAAGTTCGCGAAGAACTGGCTCAGCCTGCACTTCGAGCAAGATCTCTTGCTCTACTCGTCGCAAGACCAAGTTTGCACTTCCAACGGCGGCGGCAAAGGGGCGGAAAACTACAGCTGTTTTCAGAACGGCGCCCCCTTCAACGACACGATCACGAGCGGCGACGGTAACCATGTGGCCGGTGGCCTCGGGCGCGCCACGGCGCGCATCCTGGTCGGCTTCGATCACCTACTCACCTCGAACCTGAGCTTGGGTCTGCGCCTCGGTTACGCGTTCGGCGGGCGTCCGCCGAGCGCCGACAAATTTTTCCCATTTCACGCAGAGCTTCGCGCCAACTATTGGTTCGGCTCGTCACCCTTCGAGAGCTCGGGCCTACGTCCATTCGTCTCTCTCTCCGGCGGCCTCGCCGAGGTGGATGGCAAGGTGTCAGTCGAGTACTACGACGAGAACGGCGCCAAGCGCACGCTCGATGCGTGGCGCAAGACGGGCAAGGCCTTCGCTGGCCTCGGCTTCGGCGTGATGGTGCCCTTCGCGGGGGACAACGGCATCATCCCCGAGCTACGCGCGATGCAAATGTTCGGCGCCTCGGGGACGGTGTTCGATGTGTCGATCGGCTACGCGCGCGGCTTCTGATTCCGCGCGCTCGCTCAGTAGAACGTGATGTCGTCGATGCTGAAGTCGAACTTCACGTTCTGGGCGACCTGAAACTGAACGGCGAGGATATGAGCCTTGTCGAAGGTGGTTTTGGTGCCAAAGCCGTCTTGGGTGATGGTTGCAAAGGGCAACGAGAACTGCGTCCAAGTGCTGGTCAGCGCGGCCTTCACGTTGAAGTGGTCCTCGCAGGTGGCTGCGCACGTGCCGCTGTCGGCGGTCGTCGGTGTGGTCGCCGGGATCTTGATCATGGCCTTGAGCATCATCCCGGCCATGTTCCCCGTGTTGCCCTTGGCCCAGAACTTGATGCCGGTGTACGCGCTGGCGTCGTACGGGCATGACTTCGAAGCTTTGTTGTTGAAGTCGAAGCCCATGCCGGCGCCGTACTTCGTGAACGCCGGACCGCTGGTGGTGGCCGCGAACTTCGCCGAAGTCGTCGACCCGGGGACGGTCGGTTTGAACAGCACGGTCGGCGCGGGGACCTGAACGCCAGTGCCGTCGTTGAACGTGTACCAATAGCCAGTGCGCGATCCGACGGGGGTGAGCACGTTGTCGCCGTCCTCGAGGTCGTCGATGGCAAGATCGGTTGCGGCGCCGACTGCGGCGCTGCAGCCGGCGGTGGTCGCCGGACTACCCGCGCTGCCGGTGGTGCCCGAGCCGGCAGTGCCCGTACCGCCCGCTTTGCTGCTCGTCGACGCGCCGCCAACGCCGGTGTTGAACTGGCCGCCCGCCGCAGCGGGTGAGCCGCCCGCCCCAGGGTGAGTGGTGGAGCCGCCCGCCCCGGTCACGGGCGGAGTGCCTGCCGCACTGCTCGGCTGGCCCGCGCTGCTGCTACTGCTGCCGGCGAGATCGCTGGTTCCGCCGGAAACGGTGTTGTCTTGCCCTTCGGCCATGCACGCCGTGTAGGAGACGGCGAGGGCGCCCAAGACGACCGTAGCCACAGACAAATTGCATGTCTTCATCAACGCGCGCACCTTTCGGAAACCGCGATCGGCGCGGCACGCTGAAAGTGCGGCACGGCGCGATCCGGCGACAGTCTAGTCCATCGGTTACAAAAAGCAGCTGTAAAACCGCCTAAAATGGCGAGTTCCGCACAGCAGCAGAGTGCCAATTTTCTAGGTACTCGGGAAAGATGGCGAGTGTCGGGTTAGTCCCGCCGTGCGGCGTGCACCCGTGTTCACAGCCGGCGACACGCGCGAATGCTCGTGCCCACTTTCGACGCCGTGCAGCGTCCGAATCGGGTCCTCAGCTCTGGCTGAGGGCGCCCTTCAGGCGTGCCAGAGGCGAGCACGCGCAGAAGCACGACTGAGGTGTTGGTGGCCGGCAAACTCGGGGCGCAACTAGGGCCTGATCGTCGAGTTTTGCTGGATATGAAATCGGTTCCAGGTTACGCTCCGCGCGATGAAGCTAACCCTGTCTACGAACGTTTTGATCGGTGTCTTTTCCCTGTCTGCCATGGTCTTCGGAAGCGGCTGTGTGAAGCGGGTCGATCCGACGTCCGCTGAGACCAAGAACTCGCCCGAAGGCAAGGCTTGCCCGGCGAGCGAAGGCATCATTTCGGACGGCGAGAACAACAGCAATCAGATCAACACGATCAAGGGTCGCGGCGGTTACTGGTACACGTTCGTCGACACCAACGGTTCCACGATCAGCCCCACTGCCGGCTCCCAAGGCGGCACGTTCGCGATGACCGCGGGCGGCGCCAACGGCTCCAAGTACGCCGCCCACATGAGCGGTGTGGTTGGCGGCGGCGATACGGTCTATGCCGGCATGGCCCTCAACTTCGTGGATCCCAAGGGCACCTACGACGGCACCGCCTACAAGGGCATTTCGTTCTGGGCCAAGAAGGCCGGGAACTCGACGCAGAAGGTGCGGCTCAAGGTGCCGGACACCAACACCGACCCGGACGGCAAGGTGTGCAAAGAGTGTTACAACGATTTCGGTGCGGATCTCATCCTGACTGACGAGTGGCGTCAGTTCGTCTTCCCGTACACCGCCTTGAAGCAGATGAAGGGTTGGGGCTCGCCGCACACTGCGGGTGTCGATTCGTCCCAGATGTACGCCATCCAGTTTCAAGTCAACGACAAGGGTCAGCCCTTCGACATCTGGGTGGATGACATCCAGTTCACCGGCTGTCCGTGATTCTTCCGTCCGATCTTAGTTCTTGCGGTCGCGCGAGCTGACGGCCGCCCTCGGGGGCGGCGCTCCGCCGACACGGCTTCTCGCCCCCCGGCGGGGCCGGGCATCGCGCCCCGCCCCGCCTCATTGCATCTTTAGCCGGGTTCACTTACAGAGCCCCGCTGTACAAAATCGCGACTCATTCGTGGAGCACTCCTGTCATGCGCTTTGGTCACTTCGACGACGCCCGTAAAGAATACGTCATCACGACGCCCAAGACTCCGTACCCGTGGATCAACTACCTGGGTAGCGAGCAGTTCTTCGGCCTCGTTTCGCACCAAGGCGGCGGCTATTGCTTCTACCGCGACGCGAAGATGCGCCGGCTAACGCGCTACCGTTACAACAACGTGCCGACCGACTCGGGTGGTCGTTACTTCTACATCAACGAAGGCGGGGACACCTGGACGCCCACCTTCATGCCGATGAAGAAGGAGCTCAGCTTCTACGAGTGCCGTCACGGCCTTGGCTACACGCAGATCACCGGCACGCGCAACAACCTGCGTGCAGAGGTGCTGTACTTCGTGCCGATCGGCGGCGAAACCTGCGAAGTGCACCAAGTGACGCTGAAGAACGAGGGCTCAAGCCCGAAGAGCGTCAAGCTGTTCTCGTTCATCGAGTTCTGCTTGTGGAACGCGGCGGACGACGGCACCAACCTGCAGCGCAACTTCAGCACCGGTGAGGTGGAAGTAGTCGGCAGCACGATTTACCACAAGACGGAGTATCGCGAGCGTCGCGACCACTTCGCATTTTATCACGTGAACGCGCCCGTCACCGGCTTCGACACGGATCGTGAATCGTTCATCGGTCTGTACAACGGCTTCGGCGAGGCGGATGTGCCGATCGCTGGCAAGTCGAAGAACACGGTTGCCAGTGGGTGGTCGCCGATCGCGTCGCATGGCTTGGAAGTCACGCTCGCGCCGGGCGAAGAGAAGAAGTTCGTCTTCGTGCTCGGCTACGTAGAAAATCCGCGCAGCGAGAAGTGGGAAAAGCCCGGCATCATCAACAAGAAGCGCGCCGAGCAGTTGATCGCCGCCTACTCCACCTCGGAGCAGGTGAGCGCTGCGCTCGCCAAGCTGCGCGAGCATTGGCAAGGCCTGCTCTCGACCTACTCCGTCGAGTCAGGCGACGAGAAGCTGAACCGGATGGTCAACATCTGGAATCCGTACCAATGCATGGTCACCTTCAACATGTCGCGCAGCGCCTCGTTGTTCGAGACGGGCATTGGCCGCGGCATGGGCTTCCGTGATTCCAATCAGGATCTGCTCGGCTTCGTGCACTTGGTGCCGGAGCGCGCGCGTGAACGCATCATCGACATCGCCTCCACGCAATTCGCGGACGGCAGCGCGTACCACCAGTATCAACCGCTGACCAAGCGTGGCAACAACGACATCGGCAGCGGCTTCAACGATGATCCGTTGTGGCTGATCTTGGGCGTCGCCGCGTACATCAAGGAGACGGGTGACTACGGCATTTTGGATGAGCAAGTGCCGTTCGACAACGACCCGAACAACGTGGCCTCGTTGCTCGAGCACTTGAAGCGTTCGTTCGATCACGTCGAGCACAACCTCGGTCCGCACGGCCTGCCGCTGATCGGCCGCGCCGACTGGAACGACTGCTTGAACCTGAATTGCTTCTCGGAAGACCCGAACGAATCGTTTCAGACGACGGGTAACCGCACTGGGCGCACGGCAGAGTCGGTGTTCATCGCCGGCATGTTCGTGCACATCGGTCCGGAGTACGCGAAGATCTGCGAATACAAAGGTCAGCCGCAAGAAGCCGCGCGCGCCCGCGCGGAAGTCGCCAAGATGGAGCGCGCCGTGCTCGAGCACGGTTGGGATGGCGAGTGGTTCCTGCGCGCCTACGACTTCTTCGGCAACAAGGTGGGCAGCAAGGATTGCCCCGAAGGCGACAGCAAGATCCTAATCGAGCCGCAAGGCTACTGCGTCATGGCCGGCATCGGCGTGGCCTCGGGCCAAGCCAAGCAGGCGTTGGATGCCGTGAAGGAGCGCCTCGACACGCCTTACGGCATCGTGCTCAATAACCCGCCCTACCGCGATTACCACGTCGAATTGGGCGAGATCTCCTCGTACCCCCCGGGCTACAAAGAGAACGCGGGCATCTTCTGCCACAATAACCCGTGGATCATGATCGCCGAGACCGTGATCGGTCGCGGTGAGCGCGCCTTCGAGTACTACAAGAAGATCGCGCCGGCTTACCTGGAAGACATCAGCGAGATCCACCGTACCGAGCCGTACGTGTATTCACAGATGATCGCCGGCAAGGATGCTCCGCGTCAGGGTGAAGCCAAAAACTCTTGGCTGACCGGCACTGGCTCCTGGAACTTCGTGGCTATCTCCCAACACTTGCTGGGCATTCGCCCGGAATGGGACGGCTTGTGCGTCAAGCCGTGCATCGGCAAAGAGGTGCCGGAGTTCACGGTCACCCGCAAATGTCGGGGCGCCACCTACCGTATCCACGTGAAGAGCACGGGCGGCACCGGTCAGGTGAAGCTGGTGGTCGACGGAAAGGCCATCGAGGGCACCATCGTGCCGTTTGCCAAACCGGGTAGCACCGTTCACATTGAGTGCGAGGCCAGCTAGAATTCTGACGCTGCCTCTCACAAGGCAAGTAGATGCAAACATTCTCGACGCGGCGCTTTTCGGTATTCTTCGGTTTGAGCGCCGCGCTCGCTGCTGCTGCATCGTGCAGCGCGGGCGGGGATCCTGGTAGTAGCGGTGGGCGGCTGGGCGTGGCGGGATCGGGCTCGAATTCCGCTTCCGCCGGCAGCGGCAGCATCATCACGACTCCCAATGGTGCGACGGGGAACATCACGACCGACAACGGCGGCGGCAGCAATGCGACCGACGCCGGCTGTCAGCACAAAGAGATCAACTTCGTGCCGAAGATCCCGACCGTGTTCGTGTTGGTCGATCGCTCGGACAGCATGTTCACGCCCGACAACAAGACCCAGGTCGTGAACTGGAATCCGCTCAAGGCGGGTGTGCTGGAGGTCGTGAAGCAGCTCGAAGGGCAAGTCCGCTTCGGTTTCGGCGCCGTCACCGGCCTAGCCGGCGGCATGTGCCCGATCTTCGAGTCGATCGCGCCCGCGCTGAACAACTCGGCGGCGATCTCCGCCGTTTATCAGCCGCTCGGCAAGCTTCCTGGCAACGAGCCGGGGCAAACGCCGATCATTCAAGCTTTGCCGCTCGTGCAAGGCCTGCTCAATCAACCGGGCAACGACGGCGACAAGTACATCCTGTTCGTGACCGATGGCGAGCCGGATTTTTGCGACAACGGTGACTCCGACTGCGCGATGGATGCCGTCGTGGGAGGCATCCAAAAGTTAGCTGCCGACGGCATCCACACGATTATCTTCGGCATCGGCTCATCGATCATCAACACTTCGAGCTCGTTCTTGCAGGCGATGGCCAATGCCGGCGCCAGTCTTCCTCCGCCGACTCCGTTCGCCTCGATGAAGACGCCGCAGTCCGTTTGTTACGCGTGCAAGGGCGTTAGCCCCTGGGCCGCTCAATGGGGAACGGGCGCCACGCCCGATTGCATGACCGGCGCGCAAACGCTCGGCACGTACGGCTCCTCTGCAACCAACGCCACCGTTTACAATCCGGATGCGGCGAACCAAGCGGCGCTCACCACGCAAATCGCCAATGTGGTCAAAGGCATCAAGAGCTGCACCTTCGACCTCGGCGGTGATATTTCGGTCGATTTGAATCAACTCGACCGCGCTTCGATCGCCGTCGAGGGCACCAACATACCGCTGTCTCAAGACAACGGCTGGCGCATGAACAACGCAAGCCAGGTCGAGCTCGTCGGTAGTGCCTGCACGACTTGGAACGATCCCAAGAATACCCACATCGATTTCAACTTCCCGTGCGAGATCATCGTCGTGAAGTGAGCGTTAGGCTGCCCGGGAGCGCATTCGCCTCCTGAAAAGTGCGGCTGTGTTTGCGAGAAAGGAGCTCGAATTTCGGGCTCCTTTTTTCGTTTCACGTTAGCCCGTTCGAGCCAGCGCTCTCGGCGCTGAAATGCGAAAAGCTCGACCGATCCGGGGAGGATCGATCGAGCTTCTCAGTGTCGATGGCTTCGTTCAGCGGCCGACGAAGCGGCTCGAACTCACCACCACATGGTGGCTTCGATCTTGAACACGTTCACGTCCGGGCGTGTGGTCGGAGCGCCACGTTGGAGCGTCTGCGCGGGATAGGCAGCGCCGAAGCCGTCCGGCGGAACCGGGGAAGACGGCGGTTGCACGCACTTGTCTTCGCCTGGATTCAACACGACACCATCCGCCGGCGTAATCCCCGTTCCAGCACACTCACGCTGATTGTACATGTAGCGCGAGTATTGCAGCGTGATCGCTTCGTGGGTGTTCCAATTGGACTTGAACACCAGGCGCGGCGACAAGATCTGGAACGATTGCTCGGGCACCTTGCTGTTCGGCTGCAGGCGGTCGAAGCGGAGGCCAGCGCTCAGCCAGGGCAAGATCGAGTACGACAGATCCGCACCGAACTTGAGCTTGTGGATGCCGTCATTCGGCGCGTAGTCGCTCTTGACCTTGTTGTACATGCCGTACAGCTTGAGATACAGGTCCTGGCCATCACCCCAGAACTTCTGACCGCCCGAGCTCTGCTGCAGGAAGTTGGTCAGGCTGAACTCGTATTGAGCGAGCAGCGTGTCCACCTTACCGTTGCCGTAGCTGCAGGGCCTGCCTGAGTCGAAATCGCCAGGCGGCTGCGGGTAGTACGCGCGACCGTGCGTGCCGCCCGGCTGGGAGTCCACGCAGGACGGGCCAAGGTAGTTGTCCACGACGCCGAGACCGAACTCACCGCCGCCGGAAGAGTGAATCACCTCGATCGCGCGAGCGACCGTGACGGCGTGGTCCAAGCCCACATGCGAGTACGCGGCGTAGAAGTAGCCGAACGCGGCGAGATCGAAGCGGGCATCGACACCCGCTACCCACATCTTGCCGTCCGGAATGTGCGTGATCGACGTCGCGGCGGGGCGAGCGATCGTGTACGGCGTCGTCGACGCGCCATTCGCGTCCACGCTCACGCCCGGGTCAGCGCTGCGCTCTTCTTCTTGCGTCCAAGAGCTCAGGTAGTGCGCCGTGAACTGCATGGCTTCCGTGTGCTTGAAGCCGATGTGCTCGTGGTGCAGCATCGTGAAGCGGGAGTTGTTATACTGGTTCGGATCGGGCTTACGGAAACCGACGCCTTGCTCGGCCCAGAACGAGTTGTTCTCGTCCAAGTCGAAATCCACGTGCAGAGCTTCACCCGCGTTGTGGATGCGGCCGAACATATACGTGTCGTATTCGCCGGCGTCGTATTTGCCGGCGGAACCGTACTTGTTCGAGAAAGCACCGACGCGCAACGCGAGGCGCATGTTCTCGTAGCCCATGTCCGGCGTCAGATCGACGTAGCCGTCCGAGATACCGAGCTGCGTGACCGGGTTGCTGAAACCGGCGTCCGCGAAGTTGTAGCCCTGGATGGACACGGTGCCTTTGGCGAAGGCGTTGCCGTAAGACAGGAAGAGCTCCGCCCAATCGGTCTTGTTGTGCGGCGAGCTCTGCCAGCTCAGGTATTGGTCGTCCGGGATGACCGGGGAGTGGAGGGTGGTCGAGCTCTGGCCGGGGCCCGGGTTGTCGCGCTTGCCCATACCGACGCGCATCGGAGCGCGGATGTAGCCGTGGTACTCGAACTTCCAGCTGTTGTCGGCGGCGACCACCGCGGGGCCAGAGACGGCGGTCTGCTGGCTAGTGGTGGTGGCCTTCACGGTCGGTGCGGAGCCCTCGGTCGCGAGCGTGACCTTGCCGGTCGCCGCGGCCGGCGCTTCCGCCTTGGGCGTCTCGGGCTTCACGGCGGCCGGAGTCTCGTCTTTTGCTTCCGCTTGCACGTCGCCGGGGGGCGCGCTCGGTTCCGACTCCTGCGCGACGGCGGGCAGGGCGAAGAAAAGACTGGAAAAAATCAGGGGGAGTTTGCGCATCATCTGGCGTCGTTCCTGCGTGACGGGACGTAGGGTATCGTGGCGGCCGAGTGCCGGGTCCGTTCGCTTGCCAGTCCTATCAGAGATGAAACAGACCCGAAAGCTAAATGTGGAAGCGGTTCCACACGCGTTCCATCGCGCAATCGCGGATACCGTTCCGTTTGTAAAAGTGTACCTGGCGGCGCATGCGCGGTGCTCGGCGACATGACGATAGACCTACTTTTAGGCCCTGACGACCCATGGGTATTTGGTTATGGGTCATTGCTTTTCCGAGCTGAGTTTCCGTTCGTCGAACGCCGCGTGGCGCGCGTTCGGGGCTTTTTGCGCCGTTTTTGGCAAAGCTCGCCCGACCATCGCGGAACACCGGAGGCACCCGGGCGCGTCGTCACGTTGATTGAAAGCCAAGCGAGCAGCGTAATCGGCGTTGCATATCGCATCGCCCGAGAACGGTCCTACGCAGTGCTCGGCGAGCTGGATGAGCGCGAACGCGCCGGGTACGAACGCGCAGTCGTGGAAATCGAATTTACGGAGCCGCCGTTCGGAAGCGCGCGCGCGTTGCTTTACCAAGCTCGCGCCGAAAACCCCGGTTTCGTGGCCAACGCGGATGAGCAAAGCATTGCCGAAGTCGTGCGCTCTGCGCATGGGCCGAGCGGCGACAATGCCAGCTACGTGCGCCGCTTGGCTCAGGCATTGCGAGAGATCGGTGAAGACGACCCGCACGTCTTTGCCATCGAGCGCTTGTTGGACGAACCAGGCTAGCGAGGCGTGCGCCGCCGCGCACGGACGGGACCCGTAGTATACGAGGGCAGTCAATGCTCGGTCTTACTCGCTATCAGTGGTTGGTCCTGTTCGCGGCCTGGTTGGGCTGGGGCTTCGACGTGTTCGACGGCCTGTTGTTCAACTACGTGTCGCCGATCTGCGTACCGAACCTGCTGCATTTGGATCCTGCGGCGCCCGAGACCGGCAAGATCGTGTGGTCGGTCACGGCGTACCTGACTAGCTTGCTGTTGATTGGCTGGGCGATCGGCGGCGTGATTTTCGGACGCATTGCCGATCGCTTGGGGCGAACTCGGACGCTGCTCGTGACCATGCTGGTGTATGCGCTCTCGACGGCGGCCTGCGCGTTTGCGCCGAACATCTACGTGCTGGCCGTGTTTCGCTTCTTGGCCAGCCTCGGAATTGGTGGCGAGTGGGCGGCCGGCGCCGCGTTGGTCGCGGAATCGCTGCCCTTCGACAAGCGCGTACTGGGCGGCGCGCTGCTCTACACGTCTGCGCCGATGGGCCTATTTTTGGCCACTTTCGTGAACGATTTGTTCACCCGCAAGCTGTCGCTGATTGCCTCGGATCCGAACCTGTCCTGGCGCGCGGTATTCCTCACGGGCTTGGTGCCGGCCGTAGTGGCGGTCGTGATCCGCATGCGCGTGCATGAGCCCGAGGTATTCAAGAAACCGGAAGCCGCGCCGCGCATCGCCGAGCTCTTCACGCCCCAGTACAAGCGGCGTACCCTGGGCGGCCTGGCGCTCGCGCTAGTGGCCTTGGTCACGTGGTGGAGCTGCAGTGCATTCATCCCGATGGTCGCCAACTATCTGGCCTCGGGCGCGCACCTGACGGGGCGCGCTTTCGCCGAACTGAAGGCGAGCTACGTCACTCGCGGTACCACTTGCTTCAACCTGGGCGGCTTGCTCGGCACGTTGCTGACCATTCCCGTCGCCACCCGGCTCGGCCGTCGCCCGATGTTTCTGCTGTATTATGCGCTCGGCGCGCTGGCCATTCTGTCGACGTTCGGGTTGCCTCTGAGCCCCGAAACGCGCCTGCTGATGATGTTCACCGTGGGGCTCACGGTGTTCGGCGTGTTCGGCTCGTTCACGTTCTACTTGCCCGAGCTCTTCCCCGTGCGCCTGCGCGGCACCGGCGCGGGCTTTTGTTACAATGCGGGCCGCGTGCTCACCTCGGTGTTCCCCGCGTTGATCGGTGTCGTCCGCTCTTCGGGTGCCAATCCCGGCAGTGTCTTGGTCTGGGTCGCGATCGCGCCGATCATTGGCGTGGTCCTGATCTTGTGCGGCGTGGGGGTCGAAACCCGCGATCTCGATCCAGACGTCGCCACCTGAGCGCCGCTCGGTTGAATTGGTTGATGGTCACGAGTTCCGGCACAGCGCGGCAAAGCCTTCGGCGGCGCACGCCGACCGGTCCGCGAGGGCTTGGGACCCATCGATCGGCTGAAATAGTGGTAAGTTGCGGAAGGTGGAGATTCTCGTTTGCCGAGCGAGTCATCGCCAACTATTTCCGGAACACGCCGGGAATTGCAGCGATCTATCTGTTCGGCAGTGTCGCCAAAGGCCGCTCGCGTCGCCCAAGCGACGTAGACATCGGTGTGCTGTGGCAGGTCGCGCTGGCGTCGACGCTGGCCGAACAACCATTCAGCGCCGAGGCGGACTTGGCTGAGCAGTTTGCGCGACCGGTGCAAATCGTGGTCATGAATCGGGCTCCCTCGGACCTAGTGCACCGCATCTTGCGGGATGGATTGCTGGTCACCGAGCGCGACAAGAGCCGACGCATCGCGTTCGAAGTCCGCTCGCGCAACGAATCTCGGTCTTCGAAATGAACTAGGTTACGGCTACACCGCAGTGGATCCCGAGATCGTCCGTGACGTTCTGGAAAGGCGCCTCGGCGACATCGAGCGCTTCGTGACCGAGATCAGCGCGCACTCGAGCCCCGGATAGCCACAGCGTACGCGCGGTCACAGCGCGCCGATGCGGGTTGCGATGCTGGATCCCGATCGCCCCCTCACTCCCACCGTGGCGTGGCTAGGGGCCGCCCGAGAGCACGACGTAAGCGATCGGCACGGCTGCGCCGAGCACGGCCACGACTGCACCGCGTCCGATCAGGCCCTTCTTGCCGGGGATCATGAACAGGCCCGAGAACGCCAAAAATAGCAGGAATACTGCGTAGAAATCCGCGATGTAGGTCCAGGCCTTTTTGCCGCGATTGAGGTGCAGCCAGTTGGCGAGACGCAGCAGCGGGCGGGCGGCTTGCCCTTCTTCGTGAACGACGCCGCTCGTGGTGTCGACGTGGAAGGTGCGCTTGTCGAACACGAGGTCGAGCTGGGTGTCGCTGGCGCGATACACTTCACGCGGCGCTTCGTGCACGCCGAGCGTGCGGAGGACGTTCTTGGCTGCCGCATCGTCATCGCGCGGGAGCGGCATTGCGACTCGATGCGTGCGATTCACTTGTTTGAAATTGGGGTCCCAATCTTTCAAGTGGTTCACGGCGAGGCCCGAGCATGCGTAGACGATCGTCAGCCCCACTGCGAAATAACCGATGTCGCGATGCAGCGCGCGTAGCCATGGCCGCAGATTCAGCTTGCGTCGGCGCTCCGTGGGGGCTTTCGGTTGCGCCATGCCGTCAGGCATAACGCTCTTCCTGCCAGGGATCGGCGTGGTTGTTGTAGCCGCGCGTCTCCCAGTAGCCGGGCTCGTCGTGGCTCGAAAAGCGGATCCCAGTCAGCCATTTGGCGCTCTTCCAAAAATAGAATTCGGGCACGATCGCGCGCACGGGCGCGCCGTGTGCGCGCGGCAAGGGCGCGCCATTGAGTTGATGCGCGACCATTACGGTCGGCTTGAGGGCGTCGCGCACGGAGATGTTCGAGCTGTAGCCGTGGGCCGCCTCGAAGATCACGTAGCGCGCAGATTTTTTGAGCTTGGCGCGCGCGGCCAAGTCAGCGACCCGCACGCCCTTGAACTTGGCGCCCAAGACCGACCAGGTAGTCACGCAGTGTACATCCAGCGCCTGTTCGGTCTGAGGCAGGGCGAGCAGCTCGGCAAAACCGAGCTCGAAGGGCGCTTCCACCTCGCCGTGCACACGCAACTGATAGGCGCCAGGGCTCGGATCTCCCGGTTCGCCGCCCATGGGCCGCAGCGCCTGAATGACGCGCTGACCAGGGGGCAAGCGCGGCCGACCGTCGCTGCGGGTTTGAGCCTGAGCTTCGCGCGTCAGCGCGTCCGACAGCACGTACACCGAGCCCAAGGCGAGCACGGCGGTTCCGCTGCCGGCCGCTTGAATGAAACGACGACGCGCCAGGGCTTTTTCGAGTTCGGGACCAAAACGGTTCACGGGGCTGGACTCCTGAGACTGGTACGTCCTGAGGCGGCGAAGAGTTACGGGCCTAATTCCAAGCAGGCGGGAACTTCGAACATGCTCTCGACGCATGCCCGACGCCAACGCGAGACAGGAATGCTACTATTCAAGGGTCGAGCATGTGCCGCCTATTCGGCTTTCGCAGCGTTATCCCCAGCCAAGTTCACCGCTCGCTGCTCGCCGCCGAAAATGCGCTGGGTGTGCAGAGCAACCAGCACCCGGACGGCTGGGGTGTCGCTTTCTATGTGGATGGCTCGCCGCACGTCACGCGCAGTCCCACTACGGCTTTGGGTGATGCGCTGTTTCACCGCTTGAGCGGCGTGGTCTCCTCGGAAACCGTGCTTGCGCACGTTCGCAAAGCCACCCAGGGCGGCGGCACGATTTTCAACTGCCACCCCTTTCAGTACGGACGCTGGGTGTTTGCTCACAACGGCGACATTCCCAATTTCGAGGCCAAGCGCGAAGCGCTGCTAGGCGAGGTTGCGCCGCGCTTTCGGCGCTACATCTTGGGCGAGACTGACAGCGAGGTTTTGTTCTTCGTGTTCCTGAGCGCGCTCGAGCGGCTCGGGCCGCTCGGGGAAGATCACGATATCGACTCGATCAATTACGCGCTCAAGCAAGCCGTGAACCGCGCTCGTGAGCTGTGCGACACGGACGGTACGCGCGCCTTGCTGACCGTCGTAGCCACCAACGGCGAGTGTTTGGTGGCCGCCCAAGGTGGCAAGGAACTGTATTATTCGACCTACAAAACGCGCTGCACGGACCGTGGCACGTGCGCGAGTTTGTCTGCCGCCTGCGAGGCTCCCTCGGTCAACGGCCGCGTGAACCATTTCATCGTCTCCAGCGAGCCGCTGCAGGGTGAAAACGTCTGGGAGCCGCTGGCCGCGGGCGACGTGATTGGCGTGGACGCTCGCATGTGCGTGCGCCGAGCGCGGCTCGAGCACGTGGCGCTGCCGGTCGTGGCTTAGTTATTTGCCGTCGAACACGAGCGTGTAGTCGAAACCTTCACTGTCCGCGTTGGTCTCCGCGCTGAGCCGGACGCTGGCGACGCGCAGGGGCTGACGGCGTTCGATGCGCGAAGGGATTGCGGGGTTGCGGCAATGGGCGCTGCCGGCCAAGACCACGAGTTGGCGCATCGGCGCACGCTTGCTCACCCAGCGCGCTGCGTTTTCCGCCATGGTTTCGTCCCATACCACCTGAGCGAGGTAGAACTTGTTCAGGTCGATGCCTTCGCCGTGAGGATGGTCGGCCATCAGTTCGTCGAACTGGGCGCGATGCTCGCTGTCTTCCAGATCCAATTCGGTGGGCAGTTGCCGGCGAAGCCGGGGGCTGAGCTGGGTCAGGCCCTTTTCGGCGACGGTGCGGGTCAATTCACGGGATGCATTGAGCGCCTTCAGCGGCAGGCCATAGGCGCGGCCGAGCGCCAGCACGGGGCGGTAGTAGGCGTACGGGTAGCCCCAGCGGTCGTCGTAATGCGTGCGCTTGCGCAGGCCAGCGTCGTCCAAGCGCCCGACGCCATAAGAGTGGAGGGCAGCGCCGTAGGGCGCTTGGAACATCTCGAAGCCGACCCCGAGCGCGCGCCCGGAAACGCGCGCGCGGCGTTCCAGGCCCTCGCTGATGGCGAGCTCGGCGAAGTGATCGCGGGGCGCGTCGTGCGCCTCACCCAGGCACACGACGTCGAATTTCGAGAGCTCGTCGAACAACTGCGCTTGGTCGAGCGCTTGGCCGTCTGCGTTGCGCTGCCCGCGGAACGGCTGTGCCGAGCGCTGCACGATGTCATCCGGTACTTCGGGCGGCTTCGCAGGAGACGCATCAGGCGCGCGGTCCGGGGTCGGCGGGTAGTACGTAGAGCCAATCGGTGCGGGCGCTGCACCGCATGCAGTCAACAGCGGAAACAACGAGGCCAGCGTACGGAGCCACAGAACACGCATTTTCTAATTCTTACCCGAAATGCCGACTCAATACCCGCGATCGCGCAGTTCTGCGGGGATCAACGGGCTGGGGCGCGAGGTAGTTAAGATCCAGAGCTGATGGGCCGCGCGCGTGGCACAGATATGTAAGAGGTGGCGCGCTTCGTCCTCTGCCGGATAGGCGGCGTCGGAGACTTCGACCGCGATCACGTAATCGAACTCGAGGCCCTTGACTTGGCGAACGTCCGTCACGTCGATGCCGGGCTTGAACGGGAAATCCTGTTCCGCGATGCGGCGCAGGTACGGCACTTCGCCGCGCTTCAAGCCCTCGTAGTAAACGTCCGCTTGCTCGGGGTAGCGACTGACGACGGCCACCGACGCCGACGGTTCCCCTTGGATCAGCTCGCGGAGAGCTTCTGCCAAGAACGCCAACGCGTCGCCGCTGTGTCCGAAGTTGAACAGCTCCACCGGCGCGCCTTGGCGCACCGCGACCGGCTCATCCTTGCTCGCCAGGGGGCCGAGCACGTGCCGGGAGAACTCGATGATCTCGGCGGTCGAGCGGTAACTGAGCTTGAGCGGTTCGATTTCGACGTGATTCATGCCCAGATCGCCGAGCACGGTCTTCCAATCCGAGAAGCCGTTGTCCATCAGCAAGCGCTGCTGCACGTCTCCGGAGAGGGTGATGCTGCGAGCTTTGCTGGAGCAATCCAGCACCACCGCCAGCTCGACGGGGCTCAAATCCTGAGCTTCGTCGACCAAGATGTGTTCGTAGACGAGGGGATCTTTGTTGGTCGCCGCGCGCGTGAGCGGCCCGCGCAGGCGTTGGCTGAGACGCAAGATCAGCGTGTCGTCTTCCAAGTCGAGCTTGGCGCCTTCGGTCAGCTCGATGCCGTCGACACCGCGACGACGGCCGCTGTGTTCGTCGTCCTCTTCTTCGGGCTCCGTCTCGCGCTGTTCGTCCAGGTTCTTGAGTGAGGGCGGTGCCTCGTCTTTGCGCTGCTCGCGACGGGCGGCACGCTCATCGTTGCGATTGTCGATCTCGGCCACCGCCTCGGCCGTGCGCGCGGCGCACCAGGTATGCACGCGGTCGAGCTCACCCGGACTGAATGCGCCCGGCGCAAATTTACCGAAATACTCGCCCAGCTGCGTGCGGTCCGAGAGTAGCTCGGCCCAATTTGCGGTGACGTCGCGCGCGTCACGGAGCGCGGCGCGCGCCACGCGTTCGACGCCCACGCGCGCATCCCTCCCGAGTTTCAAACTCGAATTGGGCTCCGTGAGCGTGATCAGGCCGTGCAGGCGATGGGCCAGCGGTCGCTCCGCGGATGCTTGCCAAGCGCTGAGCGCGGCGGGCGCTTCGGGATCTTGCCCGAGCGCCGCGCTGATCTCCGCTTCGAACTGCTGGGCGAGTGCGGCCACGTGGGCGTCGATCGCGCGGAGCATGGCCGGGTGCTTCTTCAAACGTGTGACTACGCCGGGCGTGTCGTCGTGGTAGCGCGAGGGCAGGCGAGGGAACAGACTCTGACGTAGCTTCTGCACCCAATTTTCGTAGGTGCGGATGGCCACGCCGCCGACGCCGAGCGCCGGCAATACCTCCGAGATGTAGCGCGCCAAAGCGTCGTTGAAGACCACGACCAGCATGCGGTCGGGGCGGAAGCGGCGCGGGTCGTGGAAGGCCAAATACGCCAAGCGATGCAGCCCGATCGTCGTCTTGCCGCTGCCCGCGCCGCCTTGGATCACGACCAAGCCAGAATCCGGGCTGGTGATCAGCTCGAATTGGCGCCGGTCGATCAGCGGCGTGATCTCTTTCAAATGCTTGTCGTCGCCGCCTTCTTGGCCCACGCCGAGCTTGCCCGGACGGTGATGTTGCGCGGCGCGGGTGGCGGTACCCGCGCCCCCCGACAGCTTGGTGCTGTTGTTTTCGAGCCGCCGCCATTCACCGCTGCTGCGTCGCGCGAACGAGCCTTGCGGTGCGCTCACGCGACGCAACGTCGAATCCACGATCGTCAGACTGCGACGGGTGACCACCGTGCCGGATACCTCGCGGTCGCCGAAGACTTCGTCGTAGTCGTTGCCTTCTTCGTAGCGGTAAAAGAGGCGGCTGACCGGCGCGTCGCGCCAATCCACGATCCGAATTCCGGCTTTGCTATCGAGGTAGGTGCCGCGACCGATCAGCACGTCTCGGCGTTTGCCGTTCTCTTCCAATGCCAAGTGTCCGAAGTACGGGGACTTCGCGTCGACCTGCACCTCGACGGCTTCGCGCTTGCGGGTCGACAGGATGTGCAGCCGTTCCATCTGCTCGAGCAGGGGCGGCACGTCTTCCATTCGCGCGGCGGCGATCTGATCACGCAGATCGAGCAGCTGCGCGTCGTAGTCCGTGGTTGGTGCGCGCGGCTGCTCCTGCACGCGTTGGCTGAGGTGCTCGTTGACCTTTGCCAAGGTGCGCTCCTCCTCGCCAATGATGCGATCGAGCTCGGGGTCTGTTTCTGCGAGTGAGGGTAGTTCGGCCATCGGGCTGGGGACGTTGCGGCGAAAAAAACGGGCTCCGGCGCGTACCACGCACAGGTTGTGGAGTCGACGCCCGAACCACCGCTTTGCGACTTGGCCCGGGCCGAAAATCGTGTCCAAATTCGGCCGAATTCTCCTTGTGATATCCAGCGCTTAACGCGCTGTGGCAGGAAGCAACAGGCGGTTTGCTTTTCCCACCCGGTGGCCGGTGTCATGCTGACTGTTGGCGCTTTTGCCTGGCGTCAGAGGGAGCACGATTGGAAAACTCAATGCGCGCCATGGTGCTTCAGGCACCGCGCGAGCCCTTGCTGGAACAGCGAGTTCCAAGCCCACGTCTCGGCTTTGGCCAACTGTTGATTCGAGTGCGCGCCTGCGGCGTGTGCCGCACGGATCTGCACGTGTGCGACGGCGAGCTGGCGCACGTCAAACAACCCCTCATTCTGGGCCACCAAATCGTGGGCACGGTGGCGGCGATTGGCGAGGGCGTGGAGGGGTTCACCGAGGGGCAACGCGTGGGCGTGCCCTGGCTCGGGCGAGCCTGTGGCGATTGTCGCTATTGCCTGACCGATCGCGAAAACCTGTGCGACCGAGCCGAGTTCACCGGCTACCAATTGGACGGCGGCTACGCGGAGTATACCGTTGCCGATCCGCGCTTTGCGCTGCCGCTGCCCGGTTCATTCTCCGATCTGCAAGCGGCGCCGCTCTTGTGTGCAGGCTTGATCGGCTATCGCGCGCTCAGTCTGACCTATGACGCCGAGCGGGTGGGTTTGTACGGCTTCGGCTCGTCCGCGCACATCGTGGCCCAGGTGGCCGCCTACCAGGGCCGCAAGGTATTCGCGTTCACCCGGCCTGGAGATCTGAAAAATCAAGAATTTGCCCGAAAACTCGGGGCAGTTTGGGCCGGTGGATCCGATGTCCCGCCGCCCGAGACTTTGGATGCGGCGATCATCTTTGCGCCCGCGGGCGCGCTCGTGCCGCGCGCGTTGCGGGCGGTCGGCAAGGGCGGCAACGTGGTCTGCGCGGGCATCCACATGAGTGATATTCCTTCGTTCCCCTATGAACTTTTGTGGGGCGAACGCACGCTGCGCTCGGTCGCCAACCTGACTCGGCGCGATGGCTTGGAATTTTTGGAGCTCGCGCCGCGCATTCCGATCCACACCGAGGTGCAATCGTTCGCGCTCGGCGACGCCAATCGCGCGCTCGAGCATCTGCGCAACGGCTCTGTGAGCGGCGCGCTCGTGCTCACGATCTAGCTTCGCAGGCCAGCCTCGGCCGCGCCATAAGAAGGCGCGGTGCGTTCGATCGAAAGCTCGCGTTTCAAGGCGCGCGAAAGCGGCTCGAGCTTGTCGCGGGCCGCCAGCAGCTCGAGCTCGAGATCACCCGGCCCGTCGACGACGATTTCGACGCGCGTGGGGAACACGTAACAGCGCAGGCGCTTGACCAGTTGGCTATGCCCACGGTCGAGCGCCACGGCGAGCCGGAGCATCCCAGAAAGCACCTTGATCAGGCGCTGCTGTTCGTTCGACAGCGGCACCAATCGGTCGTGGTTCTTCTTCGGTCGCTCTTGGCGGTGATAAAATACGATCAGCCCCAGCAACTCGATCTCGTCGTCCGTGAAGCCGCGCAGCGGGGAGTTCCGCACGATGTAACGAGAATGGCGGTGGCGATCCGCGTAGCCGATCTGGCGGCCCACGCCGTGCACCAGCGCGGCGAACTCCAAGAGCTCCCGCTCGTAGGGTCCGAAGCCGTGGATCTCCAGCAATTGATCGAACAGCTCGAGAGCGAGTCGCGCGATATGGTGCTCACGCGGGTCGTCGCGTTCGTACTTTCGAGCCAGCTCGACGATGCTGCGGCGACGAGGATCGGGGATCGGCGCGTGGGTCGTCGGTGCGCGACCGTGGCGTTCCAAGTGATCCCAGATCACGCCCTCGCGCAGCGAAGCATCGCACAGCGTGAGCTCCTCGACTTCGGCCATCTCCAGCAATTCACTGAGCAATACGCCGCCCAGGTGAATCGTATCTGCGCGCGCCTCACCGATGCCCTCGAGCTTGGCGCGTTTCGGTGGGTCCAACTCGACCAAGCGCCGGGTGAGCTCGCGAATATCGCGCCGGCGCACGGTTTGCGCGTTGAGCGAGCGAAATGGTGTGCCATTCACGGCCAAATGCGCGGCCTCGCCCAAGGTGCGAATCGTGCCCGAGGTGCCGACCACGCGATCGAAGCGGAGCTTGTGGGCTTGGGACATGACCTCGGCGGCCGCGCCGTGCACGTAGCCTTGCAGTTCGTACAGCTGGCGCATGCTGAGCGGCGCGGAAGTCCCGTGATGATCGAGCAGCCGCTGTACGCCCAAGCGTAGGCTTTCGTTCATGAACACTTCGTGCTGCGTACCGAGCGAAAGCTCGACGCTGCCCCCGCCGATGTCCAGCACCAGGGTGCGTTCCTGTTGCAGATCGAGCGCGTGGCGCACGGCCAAGAAGATCAGCCGCGCCTCTTCGGTGCCGGAGATCACCCGCGGCAAGATGCCCGTTTCACGGAACGTGGCGTCCAAAAACTCCGTGCCGTTCTCGGCTTCACGCGTGGCGCTGGTGGCCACCGCCAGCACCTCTTCGACGCCACGGCTTTCCGCCAATTTCACGTAGCGGCGGAGCACGTCCAGCCCGTCCGCGAAAGCGCGCTCGCTGAGGCGCATGGTTTCGAATAGGCCCTGACCCAGGCGAACCATGGTCTTTTGGCGATCGATCACGCTCAGCCCGTGATCCGGATTCACCTCCACCACGACCATGTGGATCGAGTTGGTGCCGATATCGATGGCCGCGATCTTCATGTGGGCTCGGGCGCCAGTCGCCGAATCGTGCGCGTTAGGCCTTCCAATACGCCACCGGGAATGCCATGGCCGCCATTGAACGCAATGAACTCCACGGGAAGACCCGCGGCGACGAGCTCTGCGCGCAAGCGCTCTGCAATCTCGAACGGCAAAACCGGATCCGCGCGGCCGTGACTCTGCAGCACGGGCAGACCCTTGCGCGCGCTCATCAACGGCAACCATTCGTCGTTGCAGATCAGAGTGCCGCTCAGCAGCGCGAGCCCGCCGAAGGGACGGGAAGTGCGCAGCACGGTGTCGGTCGCGAGCATCGCGCCTTGGGAGAAGCCGCCGATCACGGTCTGCTCCGGCAGAGCGGCAAAATCACGCTCCAGCACCGCGAGCAACTCGAGAATCGCGCCGCGCGCGGCGTCGAGCCCCGGCGGCACTTCGGCGATCAGCCGCTCGACCGCGGCCTTGGAGAAGCGGTCTTGTAAGCGGGCCATGTCGATTGGCCACCAAGCGCGCCCGCCGAAGCCGAGCTCCAGCGGCGCCTCGGGGAACACGAAGCGAACCTCGTGCGGGACCGCCAGTTCACGCCACAACGGCACGAGATCGGTGCCTGGCGCGCCGTAACCGTGCAAGAGCACGACCACCGGGCCCGTGCCGCCGCCTTCGCGGTCCGTTCCGCCCGTGACATGGGCTGTCAACGTGCCAAGCTTGAGCTGTCGCATCGCGGCGGACTCTAGCAGCGCAGCGGCTCAGCGCGCTATTGCCTGGCCGAGTTTGGCTTTGACGAACGCCGCGGCCCGTGATTGGTTGGTTTCTGGCATGGATCTCAAGGACTTGATGGGCGAACTGTTGAGCGAGCTCGGTCGCGTGTCCAAGGCGGACGGCGTGGTCGGCACCGTGCGCGATGCGGGCAGCGCGAAAGTCCTCCCCTTGAGCAAGATCAGTATCGCATTCGGCACCGCCATTGGTGACGTTGGCGGGACGGCCAAGCGCGGGAATGACGAAAGAGACGCCGGCGCGGAGGCCGGCGGTGCCGGTGGCGCAATCGTGGTCGAGCCGCGCGCGTTCGTCGTGGTGGGTGAAGACGGAACGCCACACATGTTGGCGCTGCACCGCGGCAAGACCGCCGTGCTGCGCAAGGGCGTGCAGATCCTGCCCGCGTCCAACGCGGCCAGCACGTCAGATGCTTTGCCCTCCGCCGTGACTGCGCAGCTCGGCGCAGGCGACAAGAAATAGCGCTTCGGCGCGCGCAGGTCATGCTCTGGCTTGGTCTGTGCGTGCTCTTGCTCGGGCTGTTCGGGCTGCTCGCGTATTGGTTGCCAGTTGCGCTGAGCAGCAACCTGCAAGCGCGTGCCGATCCCTCCGGCAGCTGGGCGCTGGCAGTGGGCGTTGGCGTCGGGCCGATCGCGTTCAGCGCCATTGCGGCGCACGGAGTGCCGCCATTTCTGACCTGCCATTTGTGGGGTCGACAACTCGCGCGCCTGCCCCTGTCGCGCTGGCTAAGAAACCGTCCGAAAAAGCCGGCCCCCGAAGCGTCCGAGCCGCGCGAAAAGAGCGTCGCGCTGACGCGCTTCGAACGCGCCATCGGGCGCTTCCTGCACAACCTGGATGTGCTCGATACGCTCTTGGTTTGGTGGGAAAAAAAGCGCGTATTCGAGGTCCGTTCGCTGGAATTGGACGTCGAATATTCGTTTCGTGATGTCGCCCTCACCGGCCAAATCCTGGCCGGTCTGTGCATGCTGTCGGGTGTCTTGCCCGAGCGCTACGTGATCAACCAGCAGCCGGGTTGGGATTCCGAAGATCGCCTGGCGCTCGCCGCCGATGGCCGATTCCGGATTTGGCCAGTGCGCCTGGTCGTAGACGTGCTCGGTTTCGTGCTAAAACAATCATCCGCGGCCCGGCGTACTGCCGCTGCCGCTAGCGAATGACTCCAGCGCCATGAGCGAATCCAAGATCGGTGACATCGTGAGCAGCTTGCTCTCCGGCGTGCATGGCATCTCGAAGAGCGAGACCATCGTCGGTCAAGCGCAGCAGGCGGGGGATGCCACGGTCATTCCCGTGCACCGCTTGAAGATCGCATTCGGGGCAGGCAGCGCCACGGCTGGCGGCAAGAGCGCCAAGCTGGGCGGCAAATCAGGTGGGCACGGCGCAGGCGGCGCGGTGGAGCTCGACCCCGTAGCGGTCATCGCCATCGCGAAAGACGGCTCCGCCCAGCTGCTCACCGTCGAGGGCGACGAGAGCAGCGCTTGGTCGGCGCTGCTCAAAGATGTGCCAGACATTCTGGGCCGGCTCGCGCAGTCCGTGGGTGATCGCGTGCGCTCGGAGCTCAACGCGCGCGGCGTCGCCGCAAGCGAGATCGGCGCGGCGCCGGAAGCCAAGCCGGTCAATGCGTTGCCCGACGGCAAACGCGAATAGTCGCTTCAGGCCGCGCTGGTCGAGGGCGCACCCAGCACGTGCCGCACGGCGCGCTCGAAGCGCAGTAGGCACTCGGTTACGCTCTCGGAATCGACGTTCAGGAACGGGCGGAAGCGGATCGAGCGCTGCCCGCAAGCCAAGATGATCAATTGTTCGGCGAAGCAACGCTTGAGCACTTGATTTCGTACGTCCGTAGACAGCAGATCGACCGCACATAGCCCGCCCAAGCCACGTGCATTCTTCAACTCTGGCAGGCGTTCGGCCAATAGCTCGAGCCCACGGCGCAGCTCTGCACCGCGCAGGGTCGCATTTTCGAGCAGTCGATCCTCTTCGATAATTTCTAGGATGCGCGTGGCGCGCACCATGTCGACGAGCGAGCCGCCCCAGGTGCTGGAGATCCGGCTGGGTACGGCAAACACGCTCTCGACTTCGTCGATACGTCGCGACACGAGAATGCCGCCGACCTGCATCTTCTTGGCAAAGCAAAGCACGTCCGGTTGCACGCCGAGCTTTTGAAAGGCCCACCAAGCGCCAGTCAGCCCTACACCGGTTTGCACCTCGTCGAAAATCAGCAGCGCGTCGCGTTCATCGGCGATGCGACGCAAGCCGGCCAGGAATTCCGGGCGAAAGTGGTTGTCCCCCCCTTCACATTGAATGGGCTCGATCAAGATGGCAGCGATCTCGTGCCCGCGCTGATCGAACGCGCGCTCGACCGCGGCGAGCGATGCCCGTTCGCTCTCGAGCACGTCGGCCAGATGCTGCGAAAGCGGGAACGAGACTTTGGGTGCGGGGACGCGCGGCCAGTCGAATTTCGGGAAATGCAGGGTCTTCGTGGGATCGGTATTGGTGACGCTCAGCGTGTAACCGGCCCGCCCATGAAAGGCCTGCTCGAAGTGCAAGATCTGGCTGCCCGCGGCCGCTCTGCCCGCGGCCAGGTTCTTCCGTGCCTTCCAATCGAAGGCCGCCTTCATGCCGTTCTCGACCGCGAGCGCGCCGCCCTCGACGAAAAAATAGTGCGGTAGTTCAGGGGGCGCGGCGGTGCGCGCCAGGGTCTCCACGAACTCCGCGTAATACTGGGTGTAAAAATCCGGATTGCCGACTTTCACGGTCGCAGCGCTCGCCAGCCGCGCCTGGATGTCCGGTTCGAGCATCTTGGGGTGTCGGTAGCCGAGCGGATTCGAGCCATAGAAACTGGCAAAATCCAGGTAGTTATCGCCAGTCAAGGCGTCGACGGCCAGCGCTCCTTGGCTGTGGTCGAGGTCGAGGACTAGCGGGTAGCCGACCGCCAAGAGGTGCCGACGGAGTGTGTCGTGCACCGCCCCGGGCGGGATGCGCACGTGGCCTTCCATCCCAGAATGTTAGCAGCGATTACGCAAAAATCACGTTCTTGCCAGGCGCGCTGCGAGCACTCGTTCAGGCAGGGAAGCGCTCGCAAAAATGTGTGCGTTGGCCTCCACTGAATCCTGTGGCTTACTCCCGAGCGCAATCTCATGGACGTACGGGAAATCGCGGGCGCAGTCGGCAACTACCTGAAGGATCACCCGGAGGAGCTGTGGCGCTTGCTACGCAATGCGTTAGCCATGCGCTTCGGTGTACCGCTGGCAGCGCTGCGTTGGTTGGCCGTCAAGGGCGCGGGCAAGAAGGCGCCCAAAGACATCGAGATCGAAGCGGTGCCGCCTGGTGTGCGGCTGGCCGCGTCACTCGATCTGATGGGCACGCCGGTGCGCGCGTCGGGTGTGGTGTACATCGAGCGCGTGCGCGCCAACGCGACCGAGCTGTGCCTGGAGATCCGCCTGGCCGCGGTCTCGTTGAAAGTGACGGACGAAAACTCGAGCACGCCGATCGCGGCCTTGCTCAAGTCGGGCGCGCTCGATTTGAGCAAGCCTGGCAATCTGGTGGCGTACATGCCGAAGCGTCCGCCGATTTTGGTGGATGCCAAAGACGACCGAATCGTGATCGACTTGATGCGCCATCCCAAATTTGCCGCGAACGAAAACGCTCAACGGCTGATTCGGGTGCTCGCGCCGCTGGTTACGGTGTCTGGGATCGAGTCTGAATCGCAGCACTTGGATGTCGCCCTCCGCCCGTTCCCCGATGGTGTGGCTGAGGTGATCGCCCGCGTGCGCACGCTGCTCTAAGCGCGAGGCGGGATGTCTGCGCTCGAGCTCGTCGCCAACTATCAGTGCCAGGTGGGCGAGAACCCGCTCTGGGACGAGCGCGAAGGGCGCTTGTACTGGGTCGATATCGATAGCGGTCGGCTGTTCCGCATCGAGCACGAGAGCGGCGAGCACGAGTGCTTTCATCACAATCCGGACAAGATCGGTGGCTTCACCTTCCAGGATGACGGCTCGCTGTTGTTGTTCGAGGTCGACCGCATCGCGACACTCGGTAAGGACGGCAAACGGCGTGTGATCGCCGAGCAACTCGACAGCGGCATGGTCCGCTTCAATGACGTAATCGCCGACCCCGAAGGGCGCGTGTTCGCGGGCACCATCGGCAAGACCGACGACAGCGGTGCGCTTCATCGCATCGACCTCGACGGCTCGGTCGAAACGATGTGGAGGGGCACGGGCTGCGCAAATGGCATGGGCTTCAGCCCAGACCTGCAGCATTTTTATTGGACCTGCAGCACGACCTACCGGATTTTCGTGGCCGACTACCAACGCGAGACGGGCGGGCTCGCCAATCGCCGGGTGTTTCACCGGGCCGCGCGCGAGCAGGGGATCCCTGACGGCATGGCCGTCGATCGTCAGGGCCAAGTCTGGAGCGCGCGTTGGGATGGCTCGGCGCTGCTTCGTCTGAACGCTCAGGGCGAAGTCGCTGAGCGCGTGCCGGTACCGGTCGGTCGCGTCTCTTCTGTCGCCTTCGGCGGCCCCCAGCTCGACACTCTGTATGTCACGACGGCGGGCGGCACTTGGGAAGGCAGCACGCCGGACGAGGGGGCGCTGTATCGCGTCGAAGCGCCGGTCCCGGGAGCGGTCGAATTCCGCTCCCGGATCCTGCTTTAGCGCTCCGAGACCCTCACTCTGCTGCGGGCGCGGGAGCCGCGGGCGGCAGCGCGCGCGGCGTCTTCGGCTCCGGCTTGCCGTCCCACCACGCCTTGAGACGCGCCACACTGAACGGGCGCGAATAGGCGTACAGGAACATCAGGCTGAGCGCGAAGAACAACCAGGCCTGGCCAACGAAGCGGTCGTCGACCCAATAGAACCCGCTCGGTGCGTAGAGCAGGATGGTACTGATGCCGCTGGTCATGACCAACGGCGGCCCGAGCGATGGGCGCACCTTGACCAACGCCGGCGCCGCCAAGAACAGCGAATAGTAATAACACGTCAGATTGGTCATCGAGATGACCAGACACACGCTCAGCGCGAGACCGATCCAGAGCGCGCGGGTTCGACGCAGCGCCCAGGCCGTCCACGCGAAGACACCGGCGATGATCAGCAGGAACAGCGGCTTGACCTGCTTGAAGCGCGCGAGCCGGCCCTCTTTCCAACCCTTGAACGGATCATCCATGTTGTCGTCGCGCATGAAGCGCATGCGATTGTCCCAGGTGTGCTCGAGCATGGTCTCGAGCCCCATGGTGTTGGTCAGCGGGGTGGTGCCGTGGACCTTGATCGTGTGACCGAAGAACTGCTTGTACGAGTCCGCACCGCAGACGACGATGCTGGCTGGAATCAGGGTACCTGCCGCGATCAGCACGCCCGCCAGCAAACGGCGGTGATCGGGGTGGAGATAACCGAGTAGGCCGGGCTCACGCTTGATCGACAGCTTGCCGGTCGCGGCTTGGACGTCACCCGTCGTGCCGAAACGGTACCGGCGAATGATTTCGAACAGCACCATGATCCCCCAGCCACCGAAGAAGATGACCGGGAACACGCGGAGCAGGGCCGACCAGGTGAGGGCCGCGCCGGCCAGTCCGAACTTGCGCTTGCGGGCGCAGCAAACCGCTGCGACCAGCATGAACAGCCAGTCTTGGCGCAGGAACGCGCCGCCCGTCCAATAGAAGTTCGCCGGCGCGTTGCAGCCCCAGAACACGGTGGCAACCGCCATGATGCGGAAACCGAAGGCCCAATAGAACAGCAGCACGATGCCCACGTGGAAGGCCACGTCGATCATCGACAAGATCTTGAAGAAGGTGTCGCCGGCGGGCGCGATGCTCGCAAACAGCTTGCCCGTCATGCCCCAGACCGGCGGCGGATTGTAGCCGTGGTCCTTCTGCATGTTGTCCCAGTAGCTACCGACCGATGACTTGTAGAACCAATCGACGTCTCTCTTCCAATCTTCCCAGCGTGCGGCGGTGAACTTGTCTTTGCACTTCTCGGGGTGATTGAGGACGTACGTGTCCTTCATCGGCTTGATCAAGTTGACGTGCAGATCACGCAGATCGCGCTTCTCCACGGCAGCGCGGCGGCCGAGCTCTACTTCCGCAATGGCCGTGCACTCGTAGAGCTCGGTGTAACCGACCTCCTTGAAGTACTTCGAGCCCAAGTAATAGTGATAGAACTCGTGGCGGTGGTAGTACTCGCTGTAGCGAACGTTCGGATTGAAGAAGTCGAAGTAGGTGAAGAACGCGACCACGGTTAACGTGATTGCGACCCAGCGCTTCGTCTTCTTCGAGATGCGTTCACGCAAGCGCGCGGCGCGCATCTCGTACATCAGCAGCAACGCGGTCGCGATCGTCAGAAAGATCCGCGTGCCCTTGGTAAACGGTTCCCAGCGGGACTTGTCGAAGATCGCGTTCTGCCAGAAGAAATCCTGGCCAGGGGCGAACAGCGAAAAGTGGTCCAGCGACGCGCTCAGCGTCGAAAGCAGGGTCATCACGGGGGACGGTCTACACCAGTAGGTTCCCGTTGTCAGGAGGGTCCCGCACACCATGCACACGGTCCGCGGGCCTGGTGCTGGGGTCCTCGCCGCAAAATAAAAAACACCCCGGGTAATCCGTTGGATCACCCGGGGTGGTCGTAGCCCCAGAATCCCGGAGGGGGTGAGGGGCGGCGGCACTGCGTGACTGCGCGATCGACGCGCAGCCTCAGACGGTACCTAGCCGTAGATAACAAGGCCCTGGCCGCGCTCAGAACAGCACGACCGACCTCGCTCGGCTAACCTCGAGGGTCCACCTCCGGGATAAAGGTACAACTACTAATCATGCCTGTCCTCCTCCGGCCAATAGCCGGACGCCCGCGGCGCTGCTCGAACGAGCAACTGAGATAGACTCAATCGTCGTTGAACTGCGGGGGCGGGCGCTTCCGAAAGAAGACCCCTCCGACAACGGAGCGGTCTCGACCCATGAGTGCAGGCGCGGGGGTGCTCCTCCACCGGACAAGCCCGGGAACGATGATTCCAGCCTGCACGTTGGTTTTAAGCTAACACGCGGACCGCCGGCTATCCAGGCTTTTCTTCATACTTACGGGACGTTTCGCGGTCTTGGCACTCGCTCGGGGAGTCTGCTACCTTACGCGGCTCGTTGGCCGTTTCGAGCGGAGCAAGAGGCGTGAACGCGAGCTCGAACTCGACGGGAGCGTGTCAGTCGAGACTCGGGGGCAGGGCGGTTCGCTTCGCGCTCAGCGTGTAAGAGACCCTGCACGGCAGACCCATGAAGCCGTCTGTCACTCCAACGTAAGCCCCGCATTCGGTGCCGCTCTTCACGGCATAGCTGAAGCTCATCTCGGCGGCGAAGCGCGGCACGTCCGTCGTGCTGTCGGAGCTGAGTTTGCCGCTCGCGCTGTCAGTGCGTTGAATCACGCAGCCGGGCTGCACCCCGCGCGGCGCTTCGAGCGTCACCTCGACTCCACTCTGGAAGCCGAACGACACGCCGTCGCTGGCGATCGTCCCCGGGATCGCTTCTTCGCCGTTCAGCCAATACAGCGTGTGCCTCTCCCGCGAGAGCTTCACGTCGAATTGCCAGTCGTTGGTCACGCCCAAAACGCCCGCTTGGCAGCTATCGCTGACCAGCTTGCCGGTGGCGTGATAAGTCCCCAACCGATCTCCCGGCTCGTGTGCGTCTTGCGCACGCCCCACGCAGCCAGCAGTCGAAACCGAGGCACACAAAAACAGTGACGCGCACACGACGCCGAGTCGCATGCGCGATCTGCTAACAGTTGGCCGCCGTTTGGGCCAAATTCCGGCTCACGCCGGAGGCAGCTCAGGATTGCGAGGTGTCAGAAGCGGCGGCGGGGGCCTTGCGGGCCAGCGCTGCTTCGAGACCGACGCGGTTGCGCGCGCGCAGCTTGGGGCGCTTGGCTTTGAGGGGAGTGGTGAGCCATTCGTGGCGGCGACGGACGTTCCAGAGTGCACGGTTCGACATGTGGGCGGCTCAATTACCCGACCTTGCTCATCTGTGCAACCCCGATAGGCCCCGAAATCGCCTGCGTAGACCGCTTCGGCCTGGCGCCCTCGGCAAGGCCGCGCATATTCCTCGAGAAAATCGCAAAGCTATGGCAGGAATGCGCGGCTCGTAGCCACACTAGCAGGCACCGATGACCAGCCCACTTCCAGCCATTCCGGTCAGCGGCGGCGCGGTCCGCTCGCCCCGCGGCCCGAGCTATCTGCTCGGGCGGCGCCTGGGCAGCGGCGCGTTCGGCGCAGTGTTCGATTGTTTGGGGCCGTTCGACCAATCGTTCGCGCTGAAGGTGTTCCTGCCCGGCAATCGCCCGTATCAGGAAGTGCGCGCGGAGTGGCTGAAAGAGGCCGAGCGGCTGTATCGCCTGCGCCACCCGAACATCGTGTACGTGCACGATTACTTCGAGACCGCGGGGCTGTTTTACCTCGTGCTCGAGCGCTGCGATCACAGCTTGGACGAGATGCTGCAGGCGCCGTTCACCGATCGCCTGGTGGTGGATGTCGCGCGGCAGCTGCTTTTTGCCGTGCAGTACCTGGCGGACAACGAGTTCGTGCACAACGATCTGCACGCAGGCAACGTGCTGGTGGTGCAAGGTGAACGCTTGACGGCCAAGCTGAGCGATCTCGGCATTGCCCAAGAGCTGTACGGCTACGGCGGCGCAAAGCCCTCGATCGTGCAGCATCGGCTGATGTCGCCGGAGGTCGCGGCCGGCGGCTATTCCACCAAGCAGAGTGACCTGTACCAACTCGGCCTGCTGATTTACCAGATGCACACCGGCGTCTACCCGATCGATACCACTGTCGGCTACGACGGCATCATCGCTCAGATCCGAGACGGTGTGCCGCGCGCCAAGGCGGAAGCGCTGGGTACGCCGATCGGTGACGTCGTGAGCGTGATGCTGCGCCGACAGGAGCAATACCGTTACACTTCGGCTTTGCAGGTCTGGGAGGATCTGCAGAAGCTCGATGTCTGGTCGCGTGACCGCGTCGAGCGGACCGCGGAGATCCCCGTGTTCGAGCCGCTACCCCCGACCCAGAACGGATAATCGATGCGCGTCACGATGGTGAAGAAGCGACTGCTGAGCGGCGAACCCTGCAAGAAGTGCGTGGACGCGGAAACGCTGCTCAAGAGCCGCGGGCTGTGGTCGCGGATCGATGAAGTCGTGTGGGCGATCGAAGGCGAACCCGATTCCGCCGGCATGAAGCTCGCGGCTCAGTACCAGGTCGACTTGGCCCCCTTCTTCATCGTTCAACCGGACAGTGGCGAAGCGCGCGTGTACACGAGCACGCTGCAGTTCATCAAAGAAGCCCTCGGTGGCGGCAGCGCGCAGCCCGCCGCAGTGGCCACGGGCGCTGAGCTCGGCGCAGAGGAGCTCGCGCAGCTGGCGCTCGAGTTCGATAAAGCGCCGCCGGAACGCACCATTCGTTGGCTCTTCGAGCGCTTTGGCAGCGAAGCCACGATCGCCTTCAGCGGCGCGGAGGACGTGGCCTTGATCGACATCGCCGCCAAGACCGGCCTGCCGTTTTCGGTGTTCACGCTCGACACCGGGCGGCTGCATCCCGAAACCTACCGCTTCATCGAGAAGGTGCGCTCGCACTACGGCGTCAGCGTCGAGTTGATGTCGCCCTCCGCCGAGCCACTGCAAGCATTCGTCGAGAAAAAAGGCCTATTTAGCTTCTACAACGACGGTCACGGCGAATGCTGCGGCATCCGCAAGCTGGAGCCGATGCGCCGCGCGCTCGCCAAACGACGCGCTTGGATCACTGGCCAACGCCGCGATCAGAGCCCGACTCGCACGGACGTCGCGGTGCTTCAGTTCGATTCGCACCAAGGTCTCGGCGGACAACCCCTGGTGAAGCTCAATCCGCTGGCCGCGTGGAGCCTGCAAAAGGTGTGGAGCTACATCCGCGCCAACGACGTGCCCTACAACGCGCTGCACGACCAAGGTTTCATCTCGATCGGCTGCGAACCGTGCACGCGCGTGCCGCGCCCCGGCGAGCACGAGCGCGCAGGCCGCTGGTGGTGGGAAGAAGCCACCAAGCGTGAATGCGGCCTGCACACGTGAATGGCTAGTTGATCACTTTCGTGCCGTTGCCGCGCACCCCGGCGAGCGTCACCGCGTCTTCGTCGGCCGGTGTGCCCGCAACGTACAGGGTCTTCAGCTTCTTCAGTGCCTTGAGCGGACCGGCATCTTTGACTTGGGTGTGCTGAAATCCGAGCTTTTCGAGCTTGGTCAGCTTGGCCAGCGGAGTCACGTCCGTGATCTGAGTGTCGTCCAAGGTCAGCTCCGTCAGGTTCGTCAGCGTGGCGATGGTGCTCAAATCGGCGACCTGCGTGTGCGCGAGATCCAAGCGGTCGAGCTTCTTCAGCTTGGCCAGCGCCGAAGTGTCCTTCACTTGACTGTGCGCGGCGGAAAGCGATTCCAGGTTCTTCAGCTCCGCGAGCGGCGACAGATCATCGTACTCGCCGGGCGCGAGGAACAGATCCTTGACGCCCGTGAGCCGCGCGAGTGTGCAGGTGTCGAGCCGCGCGGTGCGCTTGGCTTGCGAAAGATTGAGCGAATGCAGCTTGCCGAGATCCGCGAGCGTGATCGCACCGTCCGGCTTCTGCAGCTTCTTCCGGATCTCGTCCTCGAGCCCCGGTTGATCGAACACCGCGTTCGGTCCCTTGGGGCACTCGGACAGCTTCTTCGGCGGCAGCGCGGCAGCAGGCGGCGCGACCGGCGCGGGCGCGGGCTCTGCGACGGGCTTGGGCGCGGGGGCTGCCACGGCAGACTCGGCGGGTTTCTCCACCGCAGCGGGCTTGGGTGGATCATCACAGGCGGCGAGGAGCGTGACCAGACCGAGCAGGGCGAGCGAGCTGACGACGGGGTGCGACATGGCCGGCCACTCTAGTCCCGACTCGTCCGATCTTGGAAGCACCGGTCTAGCCCGAAAAATCTAGCGCCATGCGACTGTGCGGCGCTCCAGCCGCGGCTTCGTGAGGGGGCGATCGCGATCCAGCCGCGCAGCTCGTGTAGGCGCTGGGTTCTGGGCTTGGACGCCGAAGGCTTTGCACGCTGCGGGTTGGTGGGTGACCATCAAGAAATCGGATCGCGTTCCTGAGCTTTGGGCGCGGCTCAACATTGCTCACATTGCCCTGCGCGGGGGTCATCAAGATCGTGGCTCGGAATCGGAGCGTTTCCGAGCCACGATCTTGGCCGCCTGGTGCATGGCCCCGAAAGCCGTTTCTCGCGTGCAAGCGGTTTGCGCCTTGGACAGCCGACGCATGTTCGAAGTGTCGGGCTCGTTGTTGCGTCGCAGCGCCGACCATCGGGCGAGACGAAGGCGCACTGACCGCCATCTCGAGCATGGCTTTCGCGCCGAACCTGCGCGGAGATATGGCGCGTGCGCTTTTCGAATTGTCTAGGGCGCGCGCGGGCACGGGCACTTTTAGGTGGGAGGAGTGCGAGAAGTGCGCTGGCGGTTGACGCCTAGCTCGCGGACGAGCGCGACGAAGTTGTGCAGGGCGGGGGAGAGGTTTTGGTGGCGCCAGACGATCAAGAGTTCGACTTGGGGCGTGCCCGCGATGGCGCGAAATGCCAGGCCCGGGCGGCGGAAATTGCGCATCGACGAGGGCATGATCGACACGCCGAAGCCGGCGGCGACTAGGCTGATGATGTCGAGTTGAGCCGCCTCTTGCACGATGCGCGGGGTGAAGCCGGCGGCGCCGCAAAGTGCCATCAGTTGGTCGAAGAACGCGGGGCCGCGCGCGCGCGGGAACATCACGAACGGTTCTTGGGCCAGGGCTTTGAGCGGAATGCTTCGCTGGGTGGCGAGCCGATGATCGTCGGGTAAGACGACCATCAGCGCTTCGCGGCGCACGAGCTCCGCCGCGAGCGTCGGGTCGTCGAGGGAGGTGCGCACGAAGCCGACGTCCAAACTACCGGCTTTGAGTCCGTCGATTTGATCGGCGGGTGGCAGCTCGCGCAGAGAGAGCTCGACGGACGGGAAGCGGATGCGGAAGGCGCGCAGCAATTCGGTGAGGCCGCTGTAGGCGAGGGAGGACGGATAGCCGACGACGAGGCGCCCGCTCTCCCCCTCGCTCGCGCTGCGTGCGTCGTGAATCGCCACGTCCAGGGCGTCGAACACTTGGCGGGCGCGGCCGAGCAGCGCGGTGCCGGCGGGGGTGAGCTCGACGCGTCGCCGCGAGCGCTCGAATAACGGAAAGCCGAGTTCGGCCTCGAGATCCTGGATTTGGCGGCTGAGCGGAGGTTGCTGAATGTGTAAGCGCTGCGCGGCGCGACCGAAGTGAAGCTCCTCCGCGACCGCCACGAAGTAGCGTAAATGCCGTATTTCCATGGGTTTCTAAACGCGTTTTGCGCAAACAGATACTCAAAAGGTATCACAGGATACGGAACAATCTATTGGACGATCGCCAACGCCGACCCTAGAGCAACAAGGCTCGTTTCCTCGCTGCACCTGAACCGTTTCGGATGCACGAAAACGCGCCCTTTTTCCCATGTGGCTCGTTCGCGTCGCGCTCCAGCGCCCCTACACATTCGTCGTGATGTCGATGCTGATCGTCATCCTCGGGGTGTTCACCATCCTGCGGATGCCGACGGACATCTTCCCCGACATCGACATCCCGGTCATCTCGGTGATCTGGAACTACGGCGGGCTGCCGCCGGAGGAGATGGAGAAGCGCATCGTCACCAACTACGAGCGCGTCCTCACCACCACCGTCAATGACATCGAGCACGTCGAGAGCCAGACGCTGAGCGGCGTGGCGGTGGTGAAGATCTTCTTCCAACCGGGCGCCAACATCGACGGCGCAACCGCGCAAGTCACCGCGGTCTCGCAATCGGTGCTGCGCTCGATGCCCCCGGGCGCGACCCCGCCCTTGGTCATCCGCTACAGCGCTTCCAACGTGCCGATCCTGCAGGTGGCGTTGGAGAGTGACTCGCTGAGCGAGCAGCAGATCTTCGACTACGGGATGAACTTCATTCGCGCCGAGGTGGTGACCGTGCCCGGCGCGCAGGTGCCGTATCCCTATGGCGGCAAGCAGCGACAGATCATGGTCGATATCGACCCGCAGCGGCTGTACGCCTGGGGGCTCTCACCGCGCGACGTGAACAACGCGCTCGGCCTGCAGAACGTGATCTTGCCCACGGGTACCGCCAAAATGGGCGTCGAAGAGTACCCGATCGTGATCAATTCGAGCCCCGAGTTGATCAGTGAATTGGGTGATATCCCGGTAAAGACCGTGAACAACACCACGGTCTACATTCGCGACGTGGCCAACGTTCGCGATGGCTATGCCCCGCAGACGAGCATGGTGCACGTCTCCGGCGGGCGCTCGGTGCTGATGTCGATCTTGAAGAACGGCAGCGCCAGCACGTTGGATGTCGTGGGCCACATTCGGGAAGTGCTGCCCGGGGCCTTGGCCAAAGTGCCGAAGGAGCTCAAGGCTTCTTTGCTCTTCGATCAGTCGGTGTTCGTGCGGGCGGCGGTCAGCGGCGTAGTGAAGGAAGCGGCCATTGCCGCCGCACTCACCGCGCTGATGATCTTGCTCTTTCTCGGCAGTTGGCGGAGCACCTTGATCGTCGTGGTCTCGATCCCGCTGTCGATCTTGGTCTCGATCATCGTGCTGCGCGCACTCGGCCACACCTTGAACGTGATGACGCTGGGTGGCATGGCGCTCGCGGTCGGTATCTTGGTCGACGACGCGACGGTCGCGATCGAGAACATTCACCGCAACATGGGCCAGAAAAAGCCCTTTATTCGCGCGATCGTGGATGGCGCCCAGGAAATCTCGGTCCCGGCTTTGGTCTCCACGCTGTGTATTTGCATCGTGTTCGTGCCAGTGACGTTCATCGCCGGTGCCGCCAAATCCCTATTCGTACCGCTGGCCTTGGCGGTCGTGTTCGCGATGCTCACCTCGTACGTGCTGTCGCGTACGTTGGTGCCGACCTTGGTCCGCTTCCTGCTCGAGAAAGAGGCCAAGGAGCATGTGGAGGGTCATCACGGGCCACCCGGCCTCGCGCGGCGCTTCTTTGCCGCCTTCGACCGCGGGTTCGTACACCTGCGCACGAGCTACGGGCGCTGGTTGGCCTGGTCGCTCGAGCACCGCGGGCTGTTCGTCACGGGTTTCCTCGGTTTCGTCGTGGCAAGCGTGGTGGTCTTGGTCCCGCTGCTCGGTCGGGATTTCTTTCCGAGCGTCGACGCGGGCCTGATCAAGCTGCATGTGCGCGGTTCCCCGGGGCTGCGCATCGAGGAGACCGAGCGGCGCTTCGCCGAGATCGAGAAGACCATCCGCACCGTGATTCCGCCCAGCGAGATTGCCACGATGCTCGACAATCTGGGCATCCCGAACAGTGGTCTCAACTTGTCCTTGAGCGAGGGCGCGCTGATTTCGCCTTCGGATGGGCAGATCATGATCGCGCTGAAAGAGGACCACGAGCCGACGGCGGACTACGTGCGAAAGCTGCGCGCGAAGCTGCACCAGGAGTATCCCGAGTCCACGTTCTTCTTCTTGGCTCCCGACATCTCGACCCAAGTCTTGAACTTCGGTCTGGCGGCCCCGATCGACGTGCAGCTGATCGGCGTACCCGGCAAGGAAGACGACACGCTCAAGGTCGCTCGCCAGATCATGGCGGAGATGAAAGCCATCCCGGGTGCGGTCGACGTGCACTTGGCGCAGGTCGTGAGCAAGCCACAGCTGCGCATCGACGTGGACCGAACCATGGCCGCGCAGGCCGGCATGACTCAGAAAGACGTCGCCAGCGATCTGTTGGTGTCGCTGTCTTCCAGCTCACAAGTGTCACCGAGTTATTGGCTGGATGCCAAACGCGGAGTGCAATACCTGGTCGCGGTGCAGACCCCGCAATATCAGAACAACAGCTTCGATGCGGTCGACCGCACTCCGCTGTCCACACCGGGCGGCTTTGGTCCGCAGCTTTTGTCCAACGTGGCGTCGATTTCCCGCTCGGTAGCTCCCGCGAATATCACCCACTACAACGCGGCCCGCACCTTCGACGTGCAAGCCAATGTGGATGGCACCGACCTCGGCTCGGTATCGACGGCCATCTCGAAGATCGTCGATCGCATCAAGCCCAGTCTGCCGCGCGGCACGACGATCAAGATCAAGGGCCAAGTCGAGAGCATGGAGTCGTCATTCACCGGCCTCGGCTACGGGCTGATCTTCTCGGTCGTGCTCGTGTATCTGCTGATGGTGGTCAATTTCCAGTCCTGGCTCGACCCGCTGGTGATCTTGATGGCCTTGCCAGGCGCGATCGCGGGGATCGTCTGGCTGCTGTTCCTGTCCCACACCACGCTGAGCGTGCCCGCGCTGATGGGTTCGATCATGTGCGTCGGTGTGGCGACCGCCAACAGTATCTTGGTCGTGACCTTTGCCAATGATCAGCGGAAGGTCGGCCGTGACGCCAAGCATGCCGCGCTCGCGGCCGGCATGACCCGGCTGCGCCCAGTGCTGATGACGGCCGCCGCGATGATCATCGGCATGCTGCCGATGTCCCTCGGGCTCGGGGAGGGCGGCGAGCAGAACGCACCGCTGGGCCGCGCCGTGATCGGCGGCTTGTTGCTGGCCACGCTAACTACGCTATTTTTCGTGCCCGTGATGTACAGCGCGTTGCGCCGCAAGGCCCCCGCTACTGACCCGCTGTTGGAGGATCTGTGACTTCGCCCGAACGTTCGCGTAGCTTGGAGACAGTGCCGTCCGAATCCGTGCATCCGGCCGCGGATGACCTAGGATTCGATTTGCCCGAACCTGCGACGCTCAGCCGCAGCCGAGTGTTCACCCTCGGTGCGTTGGCTACGGTGCTGCTCGCGGGCGCGTTCCTCTTTGGTTACTTGCCGAAGCACCACGCCAAGACCGAACTCGCCGAAAGCACGCGCTCGGAGGCCGAGAGTGCACCCAGCGTGCAGGTGATCAGCCCGAAAATCAGCAACAGCGACCGCGCGATCGTGCTCAGCGGCAGTGTGCGAGCGCTGGAGGAGACCGTGATCTATCCGCGCGCCAACGGCTACATCGCCAAGTGGCTGGTGGATATCGGGGACAAGGTCAAAGACGGCCAGACCATGGCCGAGATCGAGACGCCCGAGCTCGACCAGGAGCTGGATCAAGCGCGCGCGCAGCTGGCTCAGGCGATGGCGGGCGTGACCCAAGCCGATGCCAATCGCGAATTTTCGGGTGCGAACCTGGAGCGCTTCAAGCAGCTCGTGCCCGCGGGCGTGGCAAGCCAGCAAGATCTGGACAAAACCCAAGCCCAGTCGGTCGTCGACTCGGCCAGCGTGAAGGTGGCCAAATCGGGGGTTGCGGTGCAGCAGGCGAATATCCGCCGTTTGCTGCAACTCAAGTCATTCGCGCACGTGCTAGCGCCGTTTGCCGGCACGGTGACGGCGCGCAACATCGAGCGAGGTTCGTTGGTCAGCTCTGGCAACGCGACCCCGTTGTTCAAGGTCGCGATCCTCGACCCGGTCCGCGTGTTCGTGCAGGTGCCGCAAGACGCCGCCGCTGGCGTCCAAAACGATCTGCCCGCCAAGGTCAGTACTCGTGAGTATCCGGGCCGCGTGTTCGATGGCAAGGTCGCGCGCTCCAGCGGCGCCCTCGACCAAAACACGCGCACGATGTTGGTCGAGGTGCGGGTGCCGAACCCCAAGAACGAGCTTTTGGCCGGCATGTATGCGGAGGTCGCGCTGACCTTGCCGTCGTCCCATCGCGTGTTCGAAGTGCCGGCGACGGCGCTCCTGAACGACGCCAGTGGGCTACGCGTGGCGCTGGTCGACGGCGACAACAAGCTCCGCTTGGTGCCGGTCGTAGTCGAGCGCGACACGGGCGCGACGGTGCAGATCTCGAGTGGGATCGATGCCGATGCCCACGTCGTCAAGCTGTCCAGCGCCGACATGGTCGACGGGAAGCCCGTGCGAGTTCGCAACTGACTCAACCGCGCTGGACGCCGGCTTGTTCGACGAGCTCGGCGACCGTTCGCGCGAGCACGCCAATATCTGCCGGTTTGGAGACATGACGCTGAAAGCCGGCGTCGATTGCGCGCGTCACGTCTTCACCACGAGCGTACGCGCTGAGGGCGACTGCCAGTAGGCTTCGATGCCTCGGCAGTTCGCGCAGCCGGCGCATCAACGAAATGCCGTCTTCCTCCGGCATGCCGATGTCGCTGACCACGACATCGACCTGTTGCTGCTCGAGGAAGCGGAAGGCGTTGGCGGCGGAATCCGTAATTCGCACCCACGCGCCGACTCGTTCCAGCGCAGTTTGCAGCAACAGGCGGGAGTCTTCGTCGTCGTCGACGACCAAGATCTTCACGCCCAAGAGCAAGGTCAGGGTGTCTGTCGACTCGAGCGTGTGCTCTGGTGTGTTGTCGAGAGGAGCTTCCGGCGGCTCACTGTGCAGCGCTCGGACGGGCAGCTCGACGGTGAAGCTCGCCCCCTTTCCGAGGCCCGCGCTCTCCGCCGAGACCGAGCCGCCGTGCAGCTCGACCAAGTGACGTACGATCGCCAACCCGAGGCCCAAGCCGCCATACTTGCGGGTCGTCGAGCTGTCGACCTGGCGAAAACGCTCGAAGATGAAGGGCAGGTGTTCGGGCGCGATGCCCGAGCCCGTATCTTGGACGATTAGCCGCACGGCGCTGCGGTTGCGCTCGATACGCAGCGACACCGCGCCATCGCTCGGCGTGAATTTGACGGCGTTGCTCAGCAGATTCCAGACCACTTGCTGCAGCCGATCGGCGTCGCCAACCAGGTCGAGGGTGGGCTCTGGGCCATGGTCGACCGAGAGCCGGACGCGCCGCGCGGCCGCGGCCGGGCGAACCACGTCTGCGGCCGCCTTGGCGATCGCGATCAGATCGACACGCCGGATATCGAGCCGTAACTTCCCGCTGATGATGCGCGAGACGTCGAGCACGTCCTCGATCAGCCGCGCTTGCGCGAGGGCGTTGCGCTCGATGGTGGCAAGCCCGCGCTCCAGGCCTTCCGCGTCGCGCGTGCCGCGGCGCAGAATCGAGGCCCAACCCAGAATCGCATTCAGTGGGGTGCGCAGCTCGTGGCTCATCGTGGCCAAAAACTCGTCCTTCACGCGATTGGCGGCCTCCGCCTCCTTGCGTGCCTGCTGTTCGGCGTCGCGCAGCGAGTCGGAGCTGCGTCGCGCCAGGACTTGCTCGGTCACCTCGTATGCGTGCACGAATACCGCATCAATCGTGCCATCCGCGGACGGGAAGGGCGAATACACGAAATCGAAATAGGCATCGCGCAGCACGCCGTCGCGCGCTCGGTCGAGCCTTACCAGCGCTTCTTTGCCGTGGCTGGGCACGCCCGACTCGCGCACTCCATGCAAAAGTTCGAGGAAACCTTGGCCACGGATCTCGGGCACTGCATCTGCGAAGGGCTGACCAATGATGGCGTCGGTCTTTCCCCAAACCTGCAAGATGAGCGGATTGGCGAGCTCGATCAGCAACTCGGGGCCACGGAAGACACAGATGGCCGCGGGTGATTCGCGAAAGATCGTCGCCAAGCGCTGCCGCTCGGACTCCGCGGCCGTGCGCAAACTCTGGCGCAAGCGCGCGGCGGACAGCTGAGTCTCCACGCGGATCAACAGCGCGCTCGCCGAAAACGGCTTCACCAAATAGTCGTCGGCGCCGGCGCGCAACCCTTCGGCGGTAGCTTCTTCGCCCGCGCGCGCCGAAAGTAGGATCGTCGGTACGCTCGCGGTTTGCGGGTCGAGCCGTAGCTCGCGGAGCAAACCGAAACCGTCCAAGTGCGGCATCATCACGTCCGAAATGAGCAGATCGGGCGGGGCACGGCGCGCTGCCGTGAGCGCTTCGAGGCCATCGGAGACCGCTTCTACGGTCCAGTGCTGACCCAACAAACGCACGATGTATTCGCGCATGTCGGCATTGTCGTCCGCGACCAAGATGCGTCCACCGCCGCGCGCTTCGCTGGATCGCTTCGAAGCCGTGCTCGAGCTCGACGGCGGGATCCAGCGCAAGGCTTCTTCTACGTAGGCGGCGTAGGCCGAAGTGGGCGTGGGACGACCTTCATCGCCAATGCTGTCTTCGGCCAGGTGAGCTTTGCCGGCGGGCAGGAAGATCGAAAAGGTGGTGCCGTGATCCAATCGGCTCTCGACTTCGATCGAACCGCCGTGCAGGCGCACCAACTCGTGGACCAGCGCCAGCCCAATCCCCGAGCCCTCGTGGGTGCGAGCGCGCGTGCCTTCGATGCGATGAAAACGCTCGAAAAGCCGGGGGAGTTCGTCCGCGGCCACGCCCACCCCGGTGTCGCGCACCTGCAGCAAAGCGCCGCCCGTGCGCCAATGCAAGCCGACCGAAATGCCGCCCGTGAACGTGAACTTCAAGGCATTCGACAGCAAATTGAGCACGATCTTCTCCCACATATCGTGGTCGACATAGATCGACTCGGGCAGCACGTCGCACGTCACTTCGAAGGTCAGCTCCGCGCGTTCGATGGCAGAGCGAAAGGTGCTCGCCAAATCCACGGTGAGCGCGCGCAGATCGGTTGGTTGATACGATGCGCGTGCCCGCCCCGCCTCGATGCGCGCGAAGTCCAAGAGCCCGTTGACCAGCTTCAACAAGCGGAGCTCGTTGCGGTGTACCGTTTCCAGATTCGCGCCGGTCAGCGCACGGTCGGGCGAGTTCAGCGCATCTTCGGTCGGCCCCAACATCAACGTGAGCGGAGTGCGAAACTCGTGACTCACGTTCGAGAAGAATGCGGTCTTCGCGCGATCGATTTGGGCCAGCGCTTCGGCGCGTTTTTGGGCAGCTTCATAGGCGCCGGCGTTGCTGAGCCCGGCCGTCAATTGACCCACGAACAGATCCACGAAGCTGCGCAAGCTGGCGTCGAGCGGACGGTGCGGGTTCAAGCCGGCAATGAACACACCAGCGGGGCTGCCCTCGCCGGGGCGAGCGATCGGCAGCGCGATCGCTCGGCTCGGTGGGCGCTGCCACGCCCCCGTCGGCCACTCACGCGCGGGGTCGAGTTCGATGACGAGCGGCTGGGATTGCTCGAACAAGTCCTGCAAAGGCCAAAGTTTGCATTGATCCAGCAGAAACAGCGATGCCGCCTCGGGCTGGGAGTCCGTAAAACCGGTGAGCGCGACGCGGCGGGCGGATTTGCCGTCCTCTTCGAACGAGTAGCAGAGCGAGAACGGAAGATCGCGGGCTTCCTCGCGTAGGGACTGCTCGAGCGCGTAAAACACGCCATCGGGGCTCTTGCTGAGCGCGAGACTGGCGGCAAAATTCCGGAGCAAGGCGAGCCGGCGATCGGCGATTACGCGCTCTGTCTCTTCGATTACGACGCAGAACAGGCCGCCCACTTCGTTCGATCCGTCACCCGGCGCGGGGCTGTACGAGAACGTGTGATACGTCTCTTCCGGGTAGCCATTGCGCTCGAGGAACAACAGCAGGCCCTCGTCCCACGTGGCCTCGCCGGTCTGCATCACGTGCGCGATGCGCGGATGGATCAAGTCCCAAATCTCTGCCCAAACCACGCTGGCCGGTTGCCCGAGTGCCCAGGGATGCTTCGGTCCGAGCGTCTGTGCGGCGTAGGCGTCGTTGTAGAAGAACGTCAGCTCGGATCCCCAGCCCATCCACATCGCGTAGCGCGAGCTCAGCATCAGGCGCAGCACGGTGCGCAAGCTAGGGGGCCACGTCTCGAGTGGTCCGAGCGCAGTGCCCGTCCATTCCTTGCTGCGAATCAACGTCGAGAGCTCACCGTGTCCGGGAAAGAAGTCGACGTCCGACGCCATCAGGCGTCGAGAGTGGCTGTCGATTGAGGGGCCGGTCAAGTTAGACGTCGTATGGTGGGGGTACGTGGAGTGAGGCGTTTTTGCCTGGGTTGCTCGCGGCTGGTTTTAGCTGCGTGGCCCCGTCGGGGTTGGCGCGCCTTGCAGGAGGTCGTGCGCGAAGCCGCGCAAGAGGTCGAGCCCCACTTCCGGATGCGCTTCGAGAAGCGCGAGAAAGCCTTCCACGTCGATGCGAAAGGCGATCAGCGGCGTCTCGGCGCGTGCTTCGTAGACTCTGCTTCCGGACCAAACGTCCAGCACGCCGATCGTGAAGCCGCGTCCGACGTCGGCGAATCGCCCGTCGCGCTCGGTGCAGCGCACTTTGCCGATATCGACGTGCAGGGCGTGGGTCGAGGGATCGCCCGCACTCCACAGTAGCGTGCCGGCTGGATAGCGGAGCTCGATCATGCTCCGCGCCAGGTCGATCAAAGCCTCCATGTTCATGTGCCGGAAGTTGCCCTGACGTAGCTGAATCAGACGTTGCACCAAGGACAGCGGTTCCGTGTAGTAGGTGCCCTCTTCGATCTTGGTCGGATCGCTCGGGACGGTCGGCAGATTGCCGCGCATGGTCAGCACGTTGGTGCCGAGTTGACGGAGCATCGTGCGCAGCAGAGAGAAGTTCGTGGTCAGCACCGCTTCGAAGGCGGTCGCAGGGACTTCGAGCGTGACCGTAGGACCCACCGCGACGGCGAGCGTGGACGGTTGCCGCGCTAGCAGCGGGAGCCCGCCGTAGGCGTCGCCTGCCTTGCGGGTGCCGAGCACCTGGCCGTTGCGAGAGACCAAGATTGCGCCTTCGACGACCAAGCACAGCATGCGTGTCGCTTCACCCTCGGGGGTGATGATGTCGCCGTCGGCATAGTTTCCTGGCGTGCCGTGCTCGGCAAGCAGCATCAGCGCGTCGTCGTCCAGGCCCTCGAACATGGGGTAGGAGCGGAGCGTGAGCACGCGGTCACGAATGCCCTTGAGTACCGGTTGGCCAGCGCCGAGGATTTCGTGATTCACGCGGCTCGCCCGGTCTGCTGAGCGCCGAGCTGCAAGCCGAGCTCAGCGGCGTGATGCCGAGACAGCTCCCTGACCGCGCCACTCTCACCTTCGGCCAACTGCGCCAGCAACGCCGGATAACCGAGCGGTCGCACGCGGTGGTAGCGGCCGGCGCGGGTCAGGCGAAGTTCGTCGCTGCAGTCATCGACCAAGCCGAGCACGGCGCTGCGCACGGGCTCGCGCAAGATGTTCTCCAACAGCTCGACGCTGGTCGCGCGGTGCTGCTTGCTGATCGTCAAACTGCGGTAAATTTGGCCGAAATCTTCGGCGGGGTAGAGCAGCCCGAGCAGCCGGAACAAGCGGCCCCGCGCGTTGCCTTCTTTGTCGCGTAAAAGAGCGTGGAGCAGTTCGTAGCCGAGGGTCTTGCGCGCGGCTTCTTGAGCCGCACCGCGCTCTAGATTCAGGCGCGCGTCCAGGTAAAGATACGCCCGGGTCAGCGTCTCGGTCACGGAGCGACCGAGCGCCGCGCGATCGACCGACAGCGTGGGGTGTTGACGCACGATGCGTTCGAGCACGAGCAAGATCGCAAACCGAACCCCACCATCGGCTTCGTGCGGCAGCCAGTCGATCAGCGTGCTCAGCGCCTGCTTGGGGCTGCACAGGGCCATCGCGGAGGGGATCCGCCAGCGCAGGTGATGCGCGGTGGTGAGGTCTTGGAAGCGCTCGGTCAGGGCAGGCATGGCGCTGCCGCCGTAGTTGATCAGAGCGCGCTCTGCGTCGGCGCGGGTGGCCTCGTCGCCGAGCGTGCCGACGATCTCGGGCAGCAGGGCCTCCGAAGCCAAGCTGCCCATCGCGTGCACGGCGGCGCGCCGAACCTCCGGCTCCGTGCCGTGCAGCAAGGTCACCAGCGCGCGCTCGAAGCCGGGCGAGCGGCTGTGACCGACCGCCTCCGCAAATGCGATGCGCGCGGGGGCGGTGCCGTGACGCAGCAAGCCATCGATCTGCGCCTGGCGCTCGGTGTTGAGCGTACCGCCCGAGACGAGCAGGTTCACGAGTAAGGTCGCTCTGACTTCTTCGGAAGGCTCGTCGTTCAATCGCCTTCGCAATTGGTCCGGGTCTGGTGCCAAGACCGCGAGGGCCGCAAACACGGCTGCGCGAACCTTGGGCGATGGGTGTTCGGCGATGCGATTGATGGTCGGCACGGCGGTGGCTCGACCGGAACGCGTGAGCAAGAGCAGCACTTGCACCACGATCTGTTCGGACGGATGGTGGAGCAAGAGCGCGGGCACGAGGTGCGTTTTGTGCTCTCGGTCGAGTACGTTCAACGCGGCCAGCACTTCGCGATCATTGGGGCTCTCGAACGACGCCAGCAAGGTCTCCAGCGAGGCGACGTCGAGCTCCGGAAAATGCTCGAGCTGGTTAGTGCGGGCCGCTCTCAGGCGTGCCCGGAACACCGCCACATAGGGCCCGCGCAGCGCAATGGCGTACGCCAACCACGAGCTCGCGATCACGGCCAGGCCGGCCGCGACCACGCGGGTCGGTGCGTTCGCGGCGGCAAAGCCCAGGATCGCCAGCGAAGCGACCACTTGTCCGCCGCGCTGCCCGACCAGATCGATGAAGGTCTTCACCCGCTGTCGCCCATCGTCACCGAAGGGCAGAATCAGCAGCTCGGCCGTGGTGCGATGCAGCGAATAGCGGAGCGAACCGTCCACGGCCTTCAGCGCGATCACGGCGGCCAGGGCGCCCGTCAAGGCCACACCCAGCCCGCACGCGATCAACAGGGCCGGCAGCACGCCGAGCGCGGCGCCCAATGACAGGCGCTTCAAGATCCACGCCACCAAGCCGACCTGGCAAAGCAACGAGAGCACGTTGATCGCAAAGTAAACGCTGCCCAAAAATGCGCCCAACTTGGCCTTCGGCACCAGCGCTGCGATCGAACTCTTGAACACGAAGTCCGAGATCGTCAGACACACGGTGGCCAAGAACAACGCGACCACCACGCGCTGCGCGTACGGCTCTTGCGCGATGTAGGCAATGGTGTCGCTCAAGCGCGGTGCCTGTTCGGTCTCTTTGGGTGCGCCCGGCGGGCGCTCCGCAAAAAGCAGGGGGATCAGCCCTGCGATCGCCAAGCCAACGGCCGCGACCAACACCAATCGATCCGCGTGCATGCGGCGCGCGAGCACGCTCGCCGTGCCGCTACCGGCAATCGCGCCCAGTACGCTGCCGGCGCCGATGAAGCCGTACAGACGCTTGGCCTGCGTGATCGTAAAGCGATCAGCGACCAAATCCCAGAAGTGCGCCAGGACCAGGGTGGCGAGCAGCCCCGACCAAACGTATAGCGCGTACAACCCCCAGGCTCCGAGATGATGCCCCAGCGCGAAGAAACCAAACGTGATCGCCGACGCACTCAGCGTCACCATCGACAAGGCTCGCCGTAGGCTGAGGTGCTTCGTAGCGAGGCCGTTTACCTTCACCAGGCCCACCGAGAGCAGCGCAATCGCCAAGAACATCAACGGCAAGCGCGAGGTGGGGATCTTGGCCAGGAACAGCGCGTCGCGTGCCGTCTCCAGCAGCGCGTGGCTGGCAATCAAGGCGAACAACGTCAAAAAAGCGGCCCAAACGTCGCGCCGCTCGCCCGGACGCATGGCGAAGAAGCTCACCCGGCGGACTTACCATGGTCCCCGAGTCGGCAAAAGCAGCAGCGAAAACCGAACCCCGTCGGCTGAGTTCCCCCAAGCCCCCCCCGCTCGGCCCCCCTCCGAGCCCCCCGGGTAAACGAAATCCCCGGCTAGTTCCCGAGCTCTCGCGGCAAGGCCCGCCTCGGCTCGGGGCGCTCACGCCGCTCGGCCTCGCGACCCTCGGCGTAGCGCTCGCCCCCTTCGCGCGCCCCCGCGCGGCGCAACAATTCCGTAAAGTGCTGTGCCGACTCGACCGCGAGTGGCTCGACTGCATCGTCTTGAAAACTCATTTGCATACAGCAGAGCAGGTCAGTGTTGCACCGGGGTGACTGGCTCGTAACATTTAGCGGCCGCCCGCCACGCGCAGCACGGATCCGGTCACGTAGGAGGCGGAATCCGACAACAAAAACAGGATCGTCTCTGCGATTTCGTCCGCACTCGCGGCGCGGCCGAGCGGAATGGTCGGAGCCATCTTTTCGAGTCGCCCAGGCACACCGGAGCTCTCGTGCAAACGGGTGTCGACCAAGCCCGGCGCAACGCCATTCACGCGCACTCCATCGCGCGCGAGCTCGCGCGCCAAGCCCAAGGTGAGCGTGTCGACGGCCGCCTTGGAGGCCGCGTACCAAACCCATTCATCGGGACTGCCCAAGGTCGCCGCACCGGACGAGACATTGACGATCGCGCCGCCGCAGCCACCGCGCGACAGCGACATGCGCGCCGCCGCGGCCCGCGCACACAACAATGCTCCAAACACATTTACGTCCAGCACCGTGCGCAGCGTCTCGACGCTCGCCTCGTCGAGACGACTCGCGGGGCCGGTCAATCCGGCGTTGTTCACGAAATGCGTCACGCGCCCCAGCCCCGCCTCGGTTTCCGTGAACAACCGCTCCACGTCGGCGGGCACGCTGACATCGGCCTGCAAGGCGAGCGCAGTGCCGCCCGCCGTCTCGATCTCGCGAACCAACGCGGAGGCACTCAGCGCGTCAGTGCGATAGTTCACCGCCACGCGATAGCCGCGCGCCGCCGCTAGACGAGAAGTTGCGGCGCCGATCCCGCGGCCCCCGCCGGTCACCAACAAAACACGCTCGGTCATGCGCCGAGCATAGACCGAGCGCTGCTGCGCGAGGAATTCTGCGGGCCGCGAGCTGCGCGGCGGGAGCGCGGGCGCCCCATCCCAGGCTCAGGGTCTCGATAAAGCTCGATGTACGCGCGCCAAAGGTTATTGTCGTTGGCTTGAAGCCCCCATCGACCCCTCAATCGACCCGGAAGCCGGCCTTGCTCGTTGGCGCGCTCTCGCTGCTGGCGCTCGTCGTCGTGCTGACGCAGCGCGTGTTCGGCACCAATTGGGCGGCGGGGATCGGAACCGTTTTGGCCGTGGGCGCTTGGCTTTGGTCGGCGCGGCGCGACTACCGCGAGGAAGGTCCGCACCTCGAATCGCGGCTGATCGTCGATCGCGTGGGCGATCAGGCCGACGAAGAGCAGCCGCGCACGAGCATCCGACGCATTCGCGTTGCGAATGCCGGCACTCGCCCACTGCGCCAAGTCGAGGTCACGTTGATCGGCTGCGTGCCAACGCCGCTTTGGTTTCAGCCGGTTCGTCTGCAACGCATGCACGGCGGTCCGCACCCTTTCGATCTACCGCCGCGCAGCGAGGTGTACATCGATCTAGTCGCGCTGCCGCACGGGCATCCCGAATTCATTTTGGTGCACGACAACGCCGCGCACGGGGGCGTGCCCAGCAGCGTACCGATTCAACCTCTCGAGCTCAGCGTCGAGGTCAGCGCCGAGTCAGGGCCCCGCGCGTCGTTTCAGTGCCAAGTGGCGAGGGGCTCGACGGGCAAGCTCGAGGTGGTGAGCTCTCGCGCTGGGCAGAGCAAGGCAGGTTAGATCTCGGCACGCCCGTTGCAGTTGCTCTCCTAGTTCGTCTTTCTTACTCGGGAGCAGGCCGTGACAGTCGAAGTAGCAACGGATAGTGGCGCAGCGAAGAGCCAGACTGTGCGCTGGGGGCACGGCGTACTGGGGGCCGTTGTCTGCCTATGGTGTGTGTTTTCTGGAGCCGGATGCGGCTACGGGGATGCATGTGTGGAAGGCTCGAAGAGCAGCTGTGAGGGCAACACGCTGGTTTCGTGCGTAAAGGTCGAAGATAGCGGCGGTCATCACACCGTCGTGCACGAACAGGGCTGCGACAGCAAATTTTGCCGCGCGGGTGACAATGGAGCCTTCTGTGCGCTCGAAGCTGAGCCGACTGCGCGCTGTACTCCGCGCAATCCGGAGATTGAGCGGGTGGCCTATTGCGAAGGACGAATCCAGGTTCAATGCGATTCGGGTTATGTCATCGCTCGCGCGGATTGTGCACTGGACCGCGGTTTGCCCGAGGATCCCAGGCTGAAATGCGTCCCGGCGGGGTTGATGACGACGGAGTTCGCGTTGTGCATCAGTGACTGAGCGCTCACTCGCGGATCAATCGATCGAGCTTCTGTTGTACTTCAGTCGCGCGCGCGAGCTGTCCGGCCGCGCGCAGGTAACCGCTCAGGGCTCGCAGAGAATTCGCGTCGTTCGGCCGATTCTTCAGCGTCGCATCCAGGATGCGGATGGCCTCGTCGTGGTCGCCACCGCTGGCGATCGCGACGGCCAGCACGTAGCTGAAACGCGGATCGTTGGGCGCGAGCTCCACTGCTTTTCTCAGGCTAACGATGGCCTCTTTTGATTGATGCGCGCGCACTTGCCACAAGCCCAGCGCGTGATGTGCGGCGGCATTTTGCGGGCCGCAAGCGAGCGCCGCGCGCAGAGCGCGTTCAGCCGCCGCTTCGTCGCCGCGCTGGCGTAGCACATCTGCGAAGTTCAGCTGGGCTTCGACCAGGCATGGCTGGAGCCGAAGCGCGGTTTGCAAGGCGGCTTCAGCCTCCGCGAGGCGGCCGCGGGCGAGTTCGAACGCGCTCCGTTCGACGTGCGTTTCCGGCCGGGAGGCGCTCACGGCAAAGCTCTCTTCGACTTCGACGAAGGTGCGCTCGAGCGCGCTGCGCACGCTCGGCGGCAACTCTGCGAGCGGCGCGCTGGCCAACGCTTTGCCCGCGGCAATGCGCACGACGCGCAGGCGGTGCTCGAGCACGGGCGTGAGTAAGGCCAAGCGCTGCGGAGGGGGGAGCTGCTCCGCGCCAAGCACGGACCCGTACACCACGAGCCCCTCGGAACTTGCCAGCGCGGTCCGCAGGGTGAGCAGCGTCTTCTCGTTGGCGTAGCCGCCCAGACGTTCCAGCGCGGTCGCGCGCGCGATGGCGGGCACGCTCGCGTCATCGACGAGCTCGCGCAGCGCGCGGGGTGCCGTCAGCTCACCCTTGCGCTCGCTGGCCAGCGCAGCGCCGAAATGTGGGCGTTTTTGCGAAGCCGGAAACCAGCTCGCGACCTGATCGCGTGCCCAGGTCGCGGTCTCTTTTTTGTGGCAACCGTTGCACGCGTTGGGCGTGCCATACGAAACACTGAGATCAGGGCGTGGAATGCGGATCGAGTGGTCACGCCGCTCGTCGATTTGCATGAACGTGGCGGGCGGCATGTGGCAATCGATGCACAGCGGCGCCTTGCCGGCAGCATGATGCGAGTGGCTTTGCACGTCGAAGCGCGCGGGCTCGTGGCAGCGCACGCATAAAGCGTTGCCCGGCGCCTGCAGCTTGCCCGAATGCGCATTGTGGCAATCCGAGCAGCGCACGCCGGAGCGGTACATGCGGCTTTGCAGGAACGAGCCCCATTCGTAGACCTCGCCCTCCACCTGACCGTCCGCATGATATCGACCGGGGCGCAACAAATCGGGCTCGAACGAGTCCAAGAACGGATCGCTGGCCACGAAGTGTTCTTTGACCGGCGTGCGACGGCTATGGCAGGGCGCGCAGACCTCGACCTCGACACCGTCTTGAGTGCGTGGCGTTGGGCTTCCGGTCGAGGACGGTAACCACGGCTCCGACGCCTTGAGCGTGGCGGCAAAGGGTGCGGCTTTGCCCGCCTTCGCGGTTCGAACATGTTCGGCGCCAGGGCCGTGGCAAGCCTCACAGCCGACGGACAGCTCTGCCCAGCGGGTGTCGAAGCTATCTGCCGCTTGATCGTAGCGCCGCTCCACCCACGTCGAATGGCAATCGGCGCAAATGTGATTCCAATTCTGCGTTGAAGCAGTGAAGAACAGCGTGTCGCTGGGCGCGATCCCGGGCGAGCCGTAGACGTGAAACCACTTGGCGCCGCCTTCGCTTTCGGTGCGGGTATCCCAGACCACGCCCAGCGACTGCAGCTTGCCGCGTTCGGTCGCGACCACGTACTGCTCGAGTGGCCAAACGCCGGAAGTGTACCGGATCGGGAAGGTCGCGGTCTTTCCACCCGCGAGCGGCGTACTCACGAAGGGAGCCCCATCCCGGACTGAAAATTTCGTCGTGCCTCCGAGGGGCGACGTGAAGTGACTGCCGTCGAAGCGCGCCTTCGCGAATTCCGCGCTGGGTGCGACGAGCGCTTTTTCGTGGTGCGAGCCGACGTACGCCTCGCTCTGCGTGCGATGGCACGAGGCACAAGCGGCCGACCCGACGAACGCTTCGCGTGCTCGAGTCGGAGCGACCACCACCGGCGCGGGCAGGGGGCTTGCTGCAGCGCTACCGGTTACGTGAGTTGGGGCCGGAGACGGCGTATCGCTGGCGCGACGAGTGAAGAGCGCCAACAAGACGGCAACGGCCAGCGCGCCCGCAAGGATCAACCAGTTTCGCACGCGCGCAGCTTACTGAAAATTCCTGGCCGCAAGCGCCGCTTCCGCCATGGGGGTGGAAGCGGCGCTTGCGCGCTCAGATCATCACGGGAAATAGCCGGGCTTGGCGTCGGCGTTCAGCTTGTCGATTTCGGCTTCGAGGCTGGCGCGTACGGCCGTGTACGCCGGCTTGGCGTACAAGTCCGTGGTTTCCAGCGGATCGGCCACGAGGTCGTAGAGCTCGCGCTTGCCGAGGTTGGAAACGATCTTGTAGCGCGTGTCCTTGATCGCGTAGCGGCGCTGAGCCGTGCCGCTCGACGTCTCGGAGAACGAGTGGGTACGACCACTGGTTGCGGTCGGATCGCTCAGCACGGGTTTGAAGCTGTAGCTGTTGTTGACGTGACTCACGTCGATGCCGGTCAGCGACAGGATCGTGGCGTAGATATCGGTGGTGACCACGAGGTCGTTGGTGCGGCCTCGGCGCGTCACGCCGGCACCCGCGGCGAAGAACGGCACCCGAACGCCGCCCTCGTACGCGCTGCCCTTGGAGCCGCGGATTTTGGAGTTCTTATCCTTGACCTCTGCCGGCGTGCCGTTGTCACCGATGAAGATGACGGTGGTCTTTTCCAGGTCGACCTCTTTCAGGAGCCGGCCGAGCTCGGTATCCAGGGCCTGAATGTCCGCCTTGTACACCGGCACGTTGGTGGCGCTGGTTCCGGGAGCGGGGTTGCCCACCGAGCTCAGATCCACGGAATGCAGATTGCGCGGGGGCACCTGGTACGGGCTGTTCCCGCCGTTGGCGGCGTGCGGCGCATTGTACGCCTGGTAGATGAACCAAGGCTCGTTGGGCCGCGCGCTCTTGGCGTTACGAATGTAGTCGATGGCCTGGTCCGTGAGGGCGGTGGTGGCGTAGGTCGTGGTCGGCACCGCGGGGCCGTTGCTGTCGTAAATGTTCCAGCTGAAGTAGTCGGTGAGCGCGCCGCCGAGGATGCCGTGGAAGTACGGGATGCCAATGTCGCGCACGTGCTGCAGGATCTGATCGGAACCCGCGTACGCTAGGCCCGCGCGCGGATCGAAGAGCCCGCCGCCGAGGTGATACTTGCCAAAAAAGGCCTGGGAATAGCTGGGATTTTCGGCCGTGATGCGGTCGAAGACGGTGACGGTATTGGTGGGCAGGACGGCGCCGACGGAGGTCACACCGGTGCGGTAGCCGTACAAGCCGCTCACGATCGTGCCGCGCGTCATCGAGCACGCCGGGCTCGCCCAAGCGTTGTCGAATACCAAGCCATTTTGCGCCAGCGACTCGATGTTCGGCACCGGCACTGCGCCGCTGTCACCCGTGAGGCTGGGGTACAAGCTGGCTGCTTCCGCGCCGTAGTCGTCTGCGATCACTAGGAGCACGTTGGGCTTGTTGGGGCTTGCGCCCCCTCCGCCGGTCGCGGCGGGGTCGACGAACGTGACCGTCGTGCTGCTAGCAGTGGTGATCTCGCCGTCCGATACGGTCAGCTTGACGGTGAAGGTGCCGGGGGTCGTGCTGGTCAGCTTGGCCGTCGGTCCGATCGGATTGTCGATCACGCCGCCGGTGGTCGACCAGTAGTAGCTCAAAGGCGAGGGACCCGCGTCGGCATCTTGGGCCACGCCAGTCAGCGTAATTTTGCTGCCGATCTTCACCTTCTGAGGGGTGACGGTCAGCTCGTCGATCACTGGCCCGACGTTGAACGTGCCACTGACACTGACGCTGCCGTTGCCGCTGGTGGTGGTGCCCTTGAGGTGAACGCTCACCGCGCTGGTCTTTCCTGCGACGACATCGAAGCCAGCCGAACCCGTGAAGCTCTCGCCGTTGTCGGCGGACTTTGCGGTCAGCGTGATCGTGTAGCCCTTACCTGCCGGGATGCCACCGATCGTGCCGCTGATGCTCTCCGCGCCGCTGACGTCGATCGCGCCGGTCTTGGTGAAGCCATTGCCGGTGATGCTGTATTCCACCAGATCGACGTTCACGCCCGGAGCCACGTCCAGGTTCAAACCGATGGAGCCGGAGCTCTCTTCGCCACCGTGGCCGAGCGGCTCACTCGCGCAACCGATGAACGCCGCGCTGACACCGAGCGCCAACAAGCAAACCACCGGGAGCTGACCGAACCGCGTAACGAGCCCAGACTTACCGCGCCAATACTTCATGAATCGTTCCTTTGATGGAAAGTCGTCCGGCTCACGCGCTGGGCGGAAACGGACGACTAGGTACAGTGCGCGATCATGGGGCGGTTCTTTAGTGCTTACATTTCTGCTGTGCAAGACAAAAAGTCCGACACAAAGCGGTCACTTAACTCAGTGAGCACGCTTTGTGTCGGTCGCTCCACGAAACGAGACGTGGTCGCCGAGGCGAATCGCCTCAGACCATCACGGGAAGTAACCGGGCTTGGCGTCCGCGTTCAGCTTGTCGATCTCGGCTTCGAGGCTGGCGCGCACCGCCGTGTACGCCGGCTTCGTGTACAGGTCGGTCGTCTCCTGGGGGTCGGCAACTAGATCGTAGAGCTCCCGCTTGCCGAGATTGGAGACGATTTTGTAGCGCGTATCCTTGATTGCGTAGCGGCGATTGCTGGTCCCGCTGGAGGTCTCCGAGAACGAATGAGTGCGACCGCTGCTGGCCGCCGCATCGCTCAACAGCGGCGTGATGCTGTAGCTGTTGTTCACGTGGCTGACATTGATGCCCGTGAGCGAAAGGATTGTGGCGTAGAGATCGCTGGTCACCACGAGGTCATTCGCGCGGCCGCGGCGCGTCACGCCCGCGCCGGTCACGATCAGCGGCACTCGCACGCCGCCCTCGTAGGCGCTGCCCTTGGAGTCGCGGATCTTGCTGCCTGCGTCCTTCACGGGCGCCGGAGTTCCGTTGTCGCCCACGAAAATGACGGTGGTCTTCTCGAGGTCGACCTCCTTCAGCAAGCGGCCGAGCTCGGTGTCCAAGCTCTGGATCAGGGCCTTGTACACCGGAATATTGGTGGCGATCGTACCGGGCGCGGGGTTACCCACCGAGCTCAGATCGACGTGATGTAGCTCGGCTGGCGGCACCTGGTACGGGCTATTGGCGCCCACGGAGTGGGGCGCGTTGTAGGACTGATACAGGAACCACGGCTCGTTCGGCTTCTCCGCGTCGTGCTGGTGAATGTAATCGATCGCGTAGTCGGTCAGGGCCGTGGTCGCGAACGTCTTGTTCTGGAACGGAGGCGCCTGGGTGTCGTAAGTGGTCCAGTTGAAGTAGTCGCTCACGCCGCCGCCGAGAATGCCGCGGAACAACGGCACGCCGATGTCCGTCACGTGCTGTGTGCTGGTCGTGTTCCCGCCCAGGTGGTACTTGCCGAACAGCGCCTGCGAGTAGCTGGGGCTCTCCGCGGTGATGCGGTCGAAGACCGTGACGAAGTCGGTCGGCAACACCGCGCCCACCGAAGTCACGCCGGTACGATAGCCGTACAGGCCGGTCACGATCGTGCCACGCGTCATCGAGCACGCCGGGCTCGCCCAAGCGTTATCGAACACGAGACCATTCTGCGCCAGCGACTCGATGTTCGGCACCGAGACCGTGCCGCTATTGCCCGCGAGGGTAGGGTAAAGACTGGTCGATTCTGCGCCCAAATCATCGGCGATGACCAAGAGCACGTTGGGCCGCGTCGCGCTGCCGCTGCCGCCGCCCCCTTCGCCCCCGGCTCCGCCGCTGCCATCCGACTCTGGCGCGACGAACGATACGATCGAACTGCTGCTGGCCGTGATCTCGCCATCCGACACGGTCAGCTTGACGGTGAAGGTGCCCGGGCTCGCGCTGGTCAGCGTAGCATTGGGGCCGATCGGGTTATCGATCACGCCGCCGGTGGTCGACCAGTAGTAGCTCAGGGCGGCTGGCCCTTCGTCGGCATCCTTGGCCACGCCGGTCAGCGTGATCTTGCTCCCCACCTTCACCGCCAAAGGCGTCACGGTCAACTCGTCGATCACCGGACCCACGTTGAGCGTGCCATTCACGGTCACGCTGCCGTTTCCACTCGTAGCGGTGCCCTTGAGGTGGATCGTGACCGCGGTCGTCTTGCCGGCAATCACGTCGAATTTGGCCGAACCAGTGAAGGTCGTGTTGCCCTCGGCCGAAGCCGCGGTGAGTGTGATCGTGTAGCCCTTGCCGGCCGGAATGCCGCCGATCGTGCCGCTGATGGTCGACGAACCGCTGACGTCGATCGTCCCGGACTTGCTGAACCCGTTGCCGGAAATGCTGTACGTGACCGCATTCACCGTCACGCCTGGAGCCACGTCCAAATTCAAACCGAGAGAGCCAGACTGCTCTTCGCCACCATTGCCGAGCGGCTCGCTCGCGCAACCCATGAACGCCGCGCTCATCCCGAGCGCCAACGAGCAAACCAGTGGAAGCCGACCGAGCCTCGTGACGAGCCCAGACCTAGCGCGCGAAATCTTCATCATTCGATCCTTTGCTGGAAGTCGTCTGGCTCGCCCGCTCGGGCGCATCCAGACGACTAAGTACAGACTTCGCGGGTCATCTCGCGGTTCTTTAATGCGCACGCGTCTCCTTGGCAAGACAAATGACCGCCACGCGAGCGTCACATCCGCCCTGTGTCGCCTTTCGAAGCAGTTGCTCCATTGTGAAAGACATGTCCTCGCGAGGCGCCGAACGCGACATCGGCGATTTCAAACCGGACTCCAACGGGTCTTGGCGGGCGGCCACGCGACGCGACGACAACCACGATTGAGAACGAGCTGCGTTGCTGGATCGCGAGCGCCCCCAACCAGCAGCTCTCGAATGCGCTGGATTTGTGTCCCAAAGCGCGCCGTGGACGGCTGTGTGAGAAATCAGCTTTTTCCGTAACCGTGCGGAATCGCGAAACCGCGCCCGAGCTGCCGCCGACTCATTCCGGTGCATGTTAGAATCGAGGAGCGGTCGTCGTGGCAACCCCCGCAACTGAAGTCACTCGCCCCCTGCGCCGCGTCGAATACGACCAGCTGGTTCGGTTGGGTGTGTTCGCGAATGAACGCGTCGAATTGCTCGAGGGCGAGCTGGTCGCCATGAGTCCAATCGGCGCCCCGCACAATTTTTCCGTGAAAGCGTTGAACGAGCAGCTCGTGCTGGCGCTGCGCGGGCGCGCTTGGGTGCGGCCGCAGATGTCATTTGCGGCACACGGAGCTCTCCGAGCCCGAGCCGGATTTGGCGATCGTACCCCGCGCCGATTACCACATCGAGCAACCCGGCCAAGCGCTGACCGTGATTGAAGTGGCGGAGTCATCGCTCGCTTACGACCGCGGCTGCAAGCTCCGCTTGTACGCCAGGCTGCGGCGTGCCGGAGTATTGGATCGTGAATATCCCCGAGTGCTGCGTGGAAGTGTATCGCGATCCGCAGGGCAACTCTTACGCGCACTCTGAGCGATACGAGCCGGGCCAATCGATCCGACTCGCATCGTTCAATGACGTCGTGCTCAGCGTTGTCTAATTTTCTGAAGTAGCGCGTGCTCGTGTGCCTGCCATAATCCGGGGCATGGCGACAAAAACCGAGGAAAAGTGTTCGCTCGGCGGTCTAGGCCGCGTGAAGACCTTTTCTGATTCGCTTTCGTGCGTATTGCTCGTCGCGGCCGCGCTTCTTTTGGGTTTGGGGGGCTGTGCGTCCCGCGCGCCGGCGTCGCCCTCCGCAGAGGGCGCGAATGCAAGCATGTCTAGGTTACAGAGCTGTTCTCCCGGAGCGGCGCCATGCAGCGCACCGGATGCGCTCGAGACTTCGTGCATCGACGGCACTTGCCGCATCGTTCAGTGCACCCCTGGGCACTGCGATCTCGATGGCGATTTCACGAATGGCTGTGAGAGCCGAACCAAAGGCTGTCACGTCAATAAGGAGTAGCTCGTTGAGGAGTAGCTCGTTGAGGAGTAGCTCGTTGAGGCTTCTGGGGTGTGGTGCCGTGCTGATTCGGCGCGCTGGGCTCTTGGCGGCCACCCGCTCGATGACCCTCCGCGCTCGAGATTGTGCTTGGTGCTACGAAGCAATGCCGTTCGCTTTAAAACTTAGCCTCAAACCTTGTGCCAAGAGTGCCTTCAAAGTTGGAAAATCGAGTTCGAATTCGGACTCGATTTCTAGAATCAAAGTGTCTGCGCCAAAGCTGGCCAACAAGAGCCACTGCGCGACGCGCCCCGCACGAGTAAATGACTCCGCGCTTCCGACAAAGAACGCCCGGCTTTCCTAAGTGATTGCGATCGGTTGAGCGGCTAACCGAACGGCATTGGTGCACGAAGTGCATTTTCTGTCACGCGGGTGTCCCCGTTTTGACTTCAACTGTTCCCGCATCTTCTCGATGCAGAGAGTTTCTCGACCTACCCATATCTCAGGACAACGGGGCGGAGCGAAGTGTCACGCTCGTTGAGCGAGTAGCTGGTTCGCTCACTGAACCTGAAAGCAGCCGAGCTTCGCGCTGGCGTTGAAGGGCGCGAGCGAGCTGGGCGATGTCCCTTGGTAGAAGAGGTCGTACTTGCCCGGGAGGACGCGCGCGGAGTACTTGCCGGTCGAGGTCCAGGTGAGTGGAATTGAAGATTTGTCTTTGGGTTCGCCCAGCCACAATCTGCCCCCGTCGTACTCTTTGTCGAGCAGGCTGCCGCCGATCTTCACCGTGCCGCTGATCGCGGTCGAGGGCACATCGATGTCGAGGGTGATGGGCGCGCCAGGGGCGAGCGTCACGGTCTTGATCTTGCCGTGAGGGTTGAGCGGCGCGATGGATGACGTGAGTGCCAAGTTGCTCACATCGAAGTAGAGATCGTAGGTCCCAGCGCTGACGCGCGTGGTGAATGTGCTGTTCGAGAGCTTACCCAGCACGATCGAGTCGCCCGCATCCGTGCCTAGGGAGAGCGCACCATCGTCGAATGTGCCGCCCGGGACTGGGCCGGCGAGGGCGGCGCCGGCGAGGGTGAACCTGCCCGAGGCCACGACCGTAGTCACGTCGATCGTGGGAATGGTCGCGCCATTGGGCGGTACCACGAGCCCGCGCTCGATGGTGCCCAGGGTGTTCATTGGGCAAGTCGAGCCGGGGAGGCTTGTCTTATCGATGCCGTACACGAGCTCGTACGTGCCGGGCAATACGCGGGCGAAATAGGCTCCGGTCGCGTCTGGCTTGATAGCGAAGTTCCCAACATCCGAGCTGCGTAATCCCCAATTGCAACCGGTAGGAATGGTTCCACCATCGAATCTGATTGAACCGCTGACCGTGGTGGTTTTGACGTCGATGTTGATCTGGTTGGACTCCGTGCTCGAAACCACGACCCCGCGGCTCACCACGGGATAGGCTAAGTTGGAAAACAGCCAGCCGCTGGCGAACGGCTGATCTCCCGATCCTTGCAAGGAAAGGTCGCAGGTACCGGCAGGGATTTGGCCCGAATAGCCATTCGAATTGACTGGCCCAACGACGCCCCAAGCGGTCGTGCCCTGCATGCGGTAGTACAAGTAAGCGTTCGACGTGCCCAGAGGCTGGCCGTCGACCGTGAATTTGCCTGCCACCGTGACTTTGTTCGTGTCAGGGTCGCTCGGTTTCGGGGCAATGATCGTCTCGCGCGGGATCTCGATGTCGAGCACCTTGCTGCCAGTGGCGGGCACGATAATGCCGGTCTTGAGCGTGTGAGCGCCGTTCGATTTCCCCGTGTAGATGAGGTCGTACGTTCCGGGCAACACGTGCACCGCATAGGTCTCGTTCGCGGTCGAACCGAGTTTCACCACGTCTGATCCGTTGCTCAGAGTCACCGCCCCAAAGTCGCCGCGGGAGGTGTCTCCGATTCCGATCTTGCCGCTCACCCCGATGCTGGGAATGTCGATATCGCTTCCGATGCACGCTCCCGGCGCCCCGGCGCTTCCGACGCTTCCGTTGCCCGCGCTTCCGACGGGGCCGTTGTCCTTGCCGCCGGTCCCCGGCGCGGTAGCGGCGCCAGCCACGCTCGAACCGCCGTTCCCTAACCCGCCCACGCTGCCGCTAGTGCCGCCGCCTGCGCTGACCGCGTTGCTGCCCGCTGCGGTCGACGCCGCTCCCGCGCTGTTGACGTTGGACTGGTCCGCAGGGTCCGCAGCGCGTCCGCATGCGATGGCGCCCAGTAACACCACCGACGACCAACCAGCGCGACTCACCATCACCATTTCGGGGCTCCCCAAACTGAGCTTATCAGCGGTGTCTGCTTGGTGCTTGCCGTCGGTTGAGAAAGCCTGCCCTTTGTAGCTAGGAACGCAGTCAATTTCCCGCTGGCATGCGCGAGGGTTCAGGCGGGACTCAGCTCAGCCAGCATCTTTGCAGTGGTGACGTGAAACCGCCCTGCGGTGACTGCTGCCGCACAAGTTGATCGCCACGAGAGGGCATGTCTTTCACAATGGAGCAAATCGGCGCGCGGTTTGCGAAGGGTTGTTGTGGGTTGCGGGAGCGCGGGGCCGCCTACGAGATCCCGGCAAGCGATGGCGCCGAGTGCTCGGGATCTTTACTCGGTAGCGTCCCGCATGAGCAGCACTGGGAAGGACAGAGCAATCAGGTCGTTGAACAGAGCGCGCAGGCGGCGCTGCAGAGCGTGGGAGAACCGTGCCCTTTCCGCCGGTTGCCGAGCGAGCTACGCGAGCGGCATGAACACTCGATCAATGCCTCGGGCGCGCAAGCGTGGGAGTTGGCGGGAAGCCTCAACCCATCTCGCGCCAAAGCAGTCTGGTGCTTCAAGCGCCCGAAACAGTGAAGGCCACCGGCAGTGCGGCCGCCAGCGCACGTGCATCACCTTCGGGTTGAGTGGCGATTGAGGTACCCACTGAGTACGTGGCGTCGGCGCCACCCGCGCCGATCGCCAATCGAGGCTAAATTTAGTCGGGGTGAGAGGATTTGAACCTCCAACAGCCGGCACCCAAAGCCGGCCCTCTACCAGGTTGAGGTACACCCCGAAATGAATCGGTTATCGTCGTTTCGTCAATCGCCCGAGGTGATTACCTCGCCCGCGTTCACTAGGGAAGGGTCGACAGCACAAAACGTTGCCTTGCGGCGTTCGACCCCGTCAGTGTGACCAAACGGCCGACAGGTTGGTCGGGTGCTTACCGACAAGGGCCGGCCAAGGGGGGGAGGCATGGCGGCGCCTTACCGGTAAGGCCCGGCGAAGGGGGGAGGCATGGCGGCGCCTTACCGGTAAGGCCCGGCGAAGGGGGCACCCGTCAAAACGGCTTACCGGTAAGCCTCCATGGGCTACCCCTTCACCAGCGCTTACCGGTAAGGCTTTGGCGTGGTGGCCATCATTCCCGGCTGTGCTTACCGGTAAGGCCGGGCAAAGGGGCACCCTTCCCGGCTGCTTACCGGTAAGGCCCGACAAAGGGGGCACCCTTCGCGTTTGCTTACCGGTAAGGAGCGGAGGCTCAGTCCGGGATTGGCTCGAGCTCGACGTCGAAGTGAATCGGCGTCGTCCCCGCCTCGACCAGGCGATCCCACGGGAAGTAGCCCGGCTTCTCGATGGTGATGCGGTGCTTGCCGGCAGGGAGTTTGACGCCGCGGGCGGCGACGTAGCCGAGGGGGCCGATGTATTCTTCGTCGATCGTGACGACGGCGTCGCGGGGGGATTTGGGGCTGCGTTCGAGGCTGAGGGGGGCGGTGACGGGGTCGCGGCCCATGACCTGGCAGCTGGTCAGGGACAGGACGATGAGCAGCGCGAGCGTGCCGGCCGCGAGGAACGCGACGTACGGCGTCAGCCAGCGCAGCGTTTTCGCGAGCGGGGTTTCGTCGGTCATTCCCATTCGATGGTCGCGGGGGGCTTGGAGCTGATGTCGTAGGCGACGCGGTTGATGCCTTTGACTTCGTTGATGATGCGCGCGCTCATTTTGGCGAGCACTTCGTGGGGCAAGCGCGCCCAATCGGCGGTCATGCCGTCGCTCGATTGCACGGCGCGGATCACGCAGGTTTCTTCGTAGGTGCGGTCGTCGCCCATTACGCCCACGCTGCGTACGGGGAGCAGCACGGCGAAGGCTTGCCAGACCGAGGAGTACAGGCCGGCGGCGCGTAGTTCTTCGTCGACGATGGCGTCGGCTTTGCGCAGCACGTCGAGGCGTTCGTTCGTGAGGTCGCCGAGGCAGCGCACGGCTAGGCCGGGGCCGGGGAAGGGGTGGCGCCAGAGTACGTCGTGGGGCATGCCGAGGGCTTCGCCGACGGCGCGGACTTCGTCTTTGAAGAGCTCGCGCAGGGGTTCGATCAGTTTGAGCTTCATGCGCTCGGGGAGCCCGCCCACGTTGTGGTGGCTCTTGATCACGGCGCTCGGGCCTTTCACGCTCACGCTTTCGATCACGTCCGGGTAGAGCGTGCCTTGCACGAGGTACTTGGCGTTTTCGATGCGGTTGGCGTGTTCGTCGAACACGTCGATGAACAGCTTGCCGATGATTTTGCGCTTCTTTTCCGGATCGGTGACGCCGGCGAGGCCGTCGATGAAGAGTTTGCGCGCGTCGACCGGGATCAGGTTGAGGTGGAAGCTTTCGCGCATGGTGTGCACGACGCTTTCGAACTCGCCCTGTCGGAGCAGGCCGTTGTCGACGAAGATGCAGACCAGGCGATCGCCGAGGGCCTTGTGGCACAGCACGGCCGCGACGGAAGAGTCGACCCCGCCGCTCAGGCCGCAAATCACGCGCTCGTCGGGGCCCACCGCTTCGGCGATTTTGGCGATCGCTTCGTCCACGAAGGAGCCGGGGGTCCAGCTGGGTTCGAGCCCTGCCACCTCGAACAGGAACGAGCGCACGATGTCTAGGCCGCGTTGGGTGTGGGCGACCTCCGGATGGAACTGGATGCCGTACATCTTGCGTTCGGGGTTGGCGATCGCGGCCAGCGGCGCGTTGGGGCTGGTCGCGATCACGCGGAAGCCGTCGGGCAACTTCGTCAGTTTGTCGCCGTGGCTCATCCACACGCCGCTCTGTTCGCCGGTCTTGAACGCGGAGAAGATGCCGCAATTTTCGCCGACCGTGAGCTGCGCGGGGCCGTACTCGCGTTCGTTGCTCGGTTCGACTTTGCCGCCGAGTTGCAGGGCCATCAGCTGCTCGCCGTAACAGATGCCGAGCACGGGCAGGCCGAGTTCGAACAGGCCTGGGTCGCTCTTGGGGGAGGCTTCGTCGTAGACGCTTTGCGGGCCGCCGCTGAGGATGATGGCTTGGGGGGCGATCTTTTTGATCGCGTCGAGCTTGATGGTGCCCGGGTGGATCTCGCAATACACGTGACACTCGCGGATACGCCGAGCGATCAGCTGGGTGTATTGGGAGCCATAGTCGAGGATCAGAACGCTTTGCCGGGCTGCCATGATGGCCCTCCCGCTAACATGGCGACCGGCAGCGGCAAATCCATTCGGCCAGGGCCCAGAAATGCGCTCAATCTCGATGTGCCACGTAGACCACGACCTGAGGCGCAGCGCTCAGGGCGGCCTGGAATGCGCGCAGGCTGGTCCGGCTGAGCGCGCTTTCGGCGGCCCCACCGCGCCACAAGTCGACGATCCGGCGGCGCGGGTCGAGTGAGGCGCCCAGACCGCGCTGCGCGGCCGTGCGCTGCGCGGCGGCCAGATCGTCGTTCGAGAGCTGGCCCACCACGAAGCGGTCGAGTGCGCGGCGCACTTCGAGCGTGGCTTTGCGGGCTTCGTCATCGCTGGCGTGGATCGCGATCACGAGGGCAGCGGCGCGGCCTCCACCGATGATCGAGGCGCGCGCGGAAGCATTGATGTGTTCGGCGCTGAGTGCGCTCGCCAGCGGCCCGCGCGGAGCGTTGAGCAGCGCCGTGAAGGCTTCCGCCTCGCGCTCGAACTTGAGGCGCGAAGGGAAGGGCAGGCCGAGGTAGGCGCTCTCCGTGTTGCCCGTGTCGGGCACGGTGAGCGAGAGCTCGCCGCTGCGCGCCGCTCGTTCGGCGCTGGTCTGGCAGCGACGCACATCGTCGCGCCACGGTGAGAACCAGCGATCGAGCGCGCGGGTCGCGGTGGCGGCTTGCGCTTCGTCTTCGTTGGCCAGCACCGCGACCCGCAGCGGGCCGTGCAAGATCTCGCGGCCGCGCGCGGCCACACTGTCTCGGTTGGCTTGCGCGAGCGAGGCCCAGGTGCCGCGCGGTTCCAGCCATGCGTTGTGGTCCGGCGCGAGCGCGTCGAGCAAGCGCGAGTAGCCCGGGCGCGGCGCGCCGCCCACCGCCGAAAATAGCTCGCCTTGCGCGATGGCCAGGGTGTCGCCCGCACCGCTGCGCTCGCTCAGCGCGCGGGCCAGGGCACGCGCCACCCGTTCGGCTTGTTCGGCTGCGCTCTCGAGCGCGAGCCGTGGCGAGTGCGCGAGCAGGCCGACTGCATCCGGCGTGATCCACGGTTCGAGTTCCACCTCGGCGCTGGTTTCGTGCGCCGCCATGGTCAGGGCGAGCGCGCTTTGGCCGGCGTTGTCGTTGCTTTCGCCGAGCGTGCCGCACGGGCTGCCCACGAGCACCCAAAGCTCGGATTGACCGGGCTCTGCGCGGACGCGGGTCTCGAGGGGCGCGCGCTGGGGTCTGGTTTCGAGCTCGCGCAGGGCGCTCTCGAAGCCTTCGAACGCGGGGCGCTCGGCCGGGTGCACCGAGACCGCGACTGCGCGCCGCTCGGGG